>Ga0209451_10013_pt1 | contig 99583 bp, 113 predicted proteins | sample Arccon1NAG2MetaG_FD_184743 | JGI IMG/M metagenome (GOLD analysis project Ga0209451, IMG submission 184743) | Archaeal communities from Yellowstone National Park, Wyoming, USA - Archaeal consortia 1 (NAG2) MetaG (SPAdes) (version 2) | ecosystem: Environmental > Aquatic > Thermal springs >...
CTAATTAGATTCAAGAGAGCAACGAAGGCAGTAAATAGGAGCATTCGCACCATGATGTACTCCATAGCCCTAGTCTTATGGGAGAGAAGGTTAATCCCAGAATTTGTAGCTTAACGACGACACTATCACTGTAGTTGAGAAAATATACCCTTTAAAATAACTTTATCATATTCAAGTTCCTTTTTTAACTCATCTATTTCGCCCTTTAATCCTTTCTTTAAGCCATGAGAGTATTCCTTTTTCAGTAAATCTTCCAGGCCTTTAATATTCAGTTTTCTCTCTTTTAACCTTAAATTTAACAGTGTAAGATAGGGCATCAAGTTAGTAACTCTACTATTACTTGAAGCTATCAGTTCCTCTGTAATAAATTCGGGAAATTCTACAAAGAGGTACTGATACATGCTCCTAAACGCTTTAAATATCTTCTCGGTTGATTGCTGAAGATAAAACACTGACTGAGCTTGATAATTACAATCCCAAAGAAATTTACTTGCATCTAAATCAGATTCTGCAGTTTCTAAAAGCGCTTTAGCGTATTCTAAAAATTTATCATTAGGCGGGCTCATACTATATCCTCCTTATACTTCAGACAATACATTCTCTCTTTCCCTGCCCTACTTTTATGCCATTTCCTTTCTATTATTCCTCTTTTGGCTAACCTTGTTAGATATACTAGCAGCTCCTTCTTATCAACACCAGTTTTCTCATGTAAATATTCCAAACTACAGCAGCTCCCAGGAGCTTTAGCCATAGCCATTAAAATTAATTGTGTAATGGTAAACCTTGACTTATGTTTCTCTATCTTAACTTCCATAAAATTTCATTGAGAAATTTCCCTTAATAAACCTTAACTAGGGTTAACAAAGTGTTACCTCCTTAGAAGGGGGCTGAAAATGAGTTCCCAAACTGGGAATAGTAGGGTTAACAAAGTGTAGTATTTATGGTCATTATCGCATTACCCAGCTCTTTTAACTAAAAAATTTTGGATCCAGGCAGGATTAACTACTTTGAATTTTTGTAGATTAAACTGGGGAGTTAATTCAATAAGAGGTTTTTAAATAAATTTATAATATTATGAGTAAGAAAACTCTTCTCATCATTTCTTTTATTCTCATAAGTATTATGATAACTATTTCTGCAATAATTACGCACACTTATATTTGTGTTATACAAATTTGCCTAATTATAAAGATGCTTAATTCAATTCGAATACATTATCATATTTCAGTTTATTATAACGAATGCATAGTGTACTTATGTTGCATTATATCACTCCTCAGCTGTATTTATTGTACATTATTAGCTAATAATACAAAATTAGATGAGATTAAGAAATTAGAAGAAAGAATTTTTGTAAAGTAAACTAGGGAGTTTATTCAGTTTTTGCATGGCGTAAGTTTAACGTTAGGATCCAACCTCATTCTTTGCTCAATTTTTCAAAATTCAATGAGAAGAAAAGCTTAATAGTTAGATAAGGTAAGAATAAATTAGGGATGAGGGGGTCAGGTCAGCTGCCGAGTGACCTATCATAGGTCAATTCTGACCCTACTCATCATCCCCTCATCCCCCATTTCTACTTCTGTTAAAACATATTTAAAAACTTTTTTGTTTTTATCTTTATACTATTATTATCTCGTTAGAAATAATAGTTGTAATAATGGTAGTGATGTAGATAAAGTGCTGCTAGCAGCATTATAACTCCTAGTAAGATTGCTAATCCATTTACTAAGGGGTTATCATAGGAGAAGTGTGCCAATGCGAATCTCCTCCACTTACCGTTCCTCTTAACGTAAATTCCCCTTTCCGTAAATACATCAAGAAGCATGTGTGATGGGCCTACTAAAATCCCCCCAATTAAAGCTGTAAAAATTTCGGCGTTAAATATTATACCGTATAATAAACTTAATAATATTATTACCGGAATTGAGGCAATAAGACCCAAAAAACACTCCTGGGCAAAGTGTGCGTTAGGGGAGTCCTAACGGGAACTTGCCCACGCCTAGTTAAAACCTCCCTATGCCCCAGTTTATCTATAACACTATTACCCAAAACACTTATAAAAGATGATACTAACAAAGAAAAATAAAAACTACTAACAATAAAAGAAGTAACCAAAACCAACAACCCAACAGAAAACACAAAATGAGTCCTTAACTTCAATTTTATTCACCTTATCTTAAAACTCAAAATCCTCCTCACTTCCTCAATCTCCTTCACATTATAAGTAACTTTGAATATTAGGTTAAGCGTGCTAACAATTTCTGCTTGAAGCAATTTCTTAAAAGGGAACAATCTTTTAGTTTCGAATATTAATTTTACGGGACATAATTTGGAAAAAAGGCTGCACCTATACTCAAAACTTAATGTATCTAATAACTTTTCGTTTTTATAACACTCATACTTAACAGTATCATCCGGATACACATATCTGTACACCTCATACTTATTATTTAGAATATACCTATCATTACCCAATTTAACAAGTTTCTCGACAACATAAGGTATTGATAAAGCAACTTCCGGATCCCATAATAAATTAACAATAGTACTCTTATCCAAACCCGTTGTTATGTTAATTTCTATCCTCTTCATCTTTCAACACCAGTTCCTTTGTAATATCAGACGCTTTTTTGAATAATTTTGAATTAGGCTTATGGTTTTTGTATAGGTTTGTGGATAAATAATACAAAATTAAATGGCGTTCATCTCTAGTCCCTTTTTTTGCATAATGCTCTAAAGGTTTTTTATAGTATTTTTTGCAATAAGGGCAGAAAGAAATATTATGTCTCTTAAAATGTTTCTTAAGATACATTAACGTATCGAATTCTCTATTGCAGAAAGGACAAACGTACATACTAACACCTCAATTAGAATTTCTCAGAAAATTTTTATTATAAAATTCTAAATCATCTAAATCTAAAAGAAGCTGTGCTATATCTCTCACAATTTCTTCAGTAAAATATCTATTATTTTGCTTCTTTACGACATTAGCTATTCTTAAAAGCTCTAGAACGTGATATACAGCTTCTTCTTTTATTCCCGTTTTCTCTGCTATTTCTTTAACAGTTCCGTTAGCATTTGCCAATATTATTAAAATTATATCATCTATGCTATCTAAATCATTAAATAAATTGCCAATAATAGTATACCACCTCCAGCTAAAACTAGACTAGTATTTCTGTAGAATTTGCTCAGTTTAGGTTGTACATTTAGCTCAAATAACATTAAATATACTACACTGTAGAAGAAGAATATTACTGCAGGAACTAATAGAAGAATTTTTATTGCTAAGTCCGGCGAAATCATTTTACCACCCTCATCTCACTTTTGGGGTTTTTTAAAAACCCTCATTACAATTTTTTAGATTGTTAACAATATTATTGAAGTTATTATGAGTATTGATTCTGGGCTTGTCGGTATTATTGTGTATAGCGTTGGTATTATTAGTCCTCCTATTGATCCTATATTTAGGGCTATTCCCAGAGTGTTGGCTTTTTCGTTTTTCGTTGTTAAGTATTTCGGTATTAGTGAAAGTATTCCTAGTCCTAGTGAGGTATATGGTAATAGGGTGTAGGGTGTTATTAGGAATGTTGTTATTCCACTAATTAGTATTCCTAGGGTTGTTATTATGATGCATCTCTTTAGTCCTATTTTGCTTGCTATTATTGGTAGTATAGTATACGCAGCTATGGAAAGTAGATACGAAGGGAGTATTAGCCATGTTGTGTGTGCTTTTTCGAATATGCTCGGAATTATTTGTAGTGTGAATGCCGGGGTTAACGCTGAGAAGTAGACTATTATGGATGACGTTTTTGGTAAGCTTATATTGATTTTGATTTTATCTAGGCTTACTCTTCTGTCTAGGAGTGCTATGGATACTATTATTATGCTGCTGATTATGCATATTTGATTCCAATTATGGATTGTTGTATATGCTATATATGATAGTATCCATCCTATACTCCAGCCCGCTGTGGTTAAACCTAACACTAAGTTGTTCGTTTTAACAGCATTGTCAACTGCGTAGCTGGTCATTAGTCCGAAGATTATGCCGATCAAGAATCTGACGGGAAATATTATGTTTAAATCGATTTGTAGGAGCGTGAGTATGCTAAGGGTTAGGAGCGGTATGATGTAGGATTTGAAGAATTGGTAAATTAGGGATCCTATAATTCTCCCTAGAAAGGGTAGGGAGAGTAGTAGGAATGCCTCCCAGTATGGGAATTCCCTTGCTAGAGTGTTAACAAAAAATGATGGATACACTAGTACATATGTTGGAATAGAGTATGCAAGAATAGGTAAAAACTCTTTTTTGGACATCATCACTATGCAGGGTTTTTAAAAACCCCTATTCCTAGGGAGTAAAATGTACCGCCCTAGAAAACACGAAACATTAATACAAGTAACATCATTAGTATTGCTATTTCTAGCAGCTCTATTTTATGTGAAATTTCCAGAATATTTTCCAGTAGAGTTAGTAATAATGATATTAGGTTTACATTTAATGGAGGGGAAGTGAAAATGGGAGATAATATATTCGGAATGGATATTAGAAGATTCTCTGTTTTATTTATAGCAATAATAATAATTCTGGCATTTATAGCGAGTTTTGCAAATATCAAAGTTCCGCAAAATACTAGTACTATTCAAATAGGAAGTGGAGGAGGAAGTTCTGGGTCTTACAGCGTCCCAGGGCCTAAGTACATCTTCAACAAAACAATTATATTAACCCCTTCCATTCAGGATTTAGAATATGTTAGGGGAAGCTACAGTAATCTACCAGCACCTTATTACAATATTTCTCCAGAAGCATATATCTTATTCAACTTCTCAAAGCCTGACAACAATATGTTAAATCTCTTATTTGATGCATTGGCTAGAAACGCAAGTGAAATTGCTCCGGGGCCATACGGTGCTCTATTATCTATAGCTAGCAGTGCCTATGTCTATATTACCAATTATAAGAATACTTCACTCCAGCCGTTCCCATTAAATGAAAATGATACAGAAAACTATTCAAAATGGGAAATAATTATAAAATATGGGAAAACACTCGAGGCGCCTAATGGATTTCAGTCTGGCTGGAGCTATCCTCCGTCAGATCTAATTTCAGTAAACCCCCCAGTTTACAAAATAATTAATAAAACTTCTGTAAAAACTAGCGTAAACGTTCAATATAACGAATATACATATTTATATAATAAATATACGCATAAGCAAGGTAACGTTACTTATGTTTATGAGTATTATGCGATGGAAGTTTGGGGTACAGCCTATCTGTATGCAAATAATCAGCTGATAAATTCTCAGAGTTTCGCGACAACTTTCTATTGGTATGGAGGAGAATATGGGCCTAATTACATCTATGGAACGATTACAGTACCTCCAGGAGTTTCAAAAGAAGTTTATGGAAGCTATAGTATAGCTGTTGGGGCAGGATATAAACATTATCAACGTACTGTTAATAATACAACATATATTTATTATATATATTACCCTACAGGGCCTTATGTTTCAACGCAGTCTTATACTTTCAATTGGTATGAGTATAACGTGACATTACCAATAAAGGTAATAGTCTACAACGGTTCAGATCCACAGACACTTATTAATAATAAAATCTACAATTCTAGAAATATTACAGCTTACTTTACGTATACTACGTGGAGCTCAGATCCGATTGCGAATAGTACTACGATAGTTACTTACGATCACATACAGATAGCAAATTATACTATTGAAAGAATTTGGCACGCTGGTAATATAGAAATTATTCCACTATTAAACACACAACAAGACTGGAACACAATAAACTACTATCTTACTTTCAACGTTCAGGATAATACAGTACAGCCTCCTTACTGGATCTCTCAAAAAATGATTTATAGCAAGTCTGCAGCGATTTCGTGGTTCTATTTAGAGCAAAACGCTACGTTAGCACACACATTGTATAATTATATCATGAAAACAATTAATAAAACAGACTTTCAATATTGGAAGTTTGAGTATTTCGTTCTCGCATCACAATTTGTCATGTATACTTTCAATACTACATCTTCTGTTTTTACTAATCTTCTAGAGCTTGAATCTTTCTACGAGAACTGGAGCTTAGTAACTGCTAATATCCTAAATTTATCTGCATGGCCTAAATTGCAATATTTCAACTATCAGATAATGTTCTTTAACATAAGCAGAATCCCACAGATTTACAATAATACAATATTTATGAATATCACTGGAAATTATGAAATATATCTTGTCGATATTTACAATGCATTATATTACGGTGGGTTCAATAAAGTCCCGTTTGGCAACATATACTACTATTTTAATCCACTTAACAATGAGACGACTTACTTCTATCTTAATACTACTGGACAACATATTCCATATTTGCATGAAACTCTATGCTTCACATCAGCGAATTATATACCTAACATATTCTATGCTACATTTCAATACACTGCAGCAGTCAAAACAGAAATAATAGCGATCTGGAACGGGACAGTTTGGGTAAGTTAAGTCTTTTTTCTTAGTAAACTGGGGAGTTTACTGGTAATACTGATTTCCCCATCAAAATCCTTACAGGCTTTTAAAATACTTCTATTTTCTGATGCAAGAGTGCTACAAAGTAAGGAACAGCGAAGGGTTTCTGGTGGACTCGTGTACGGGAGAAGTAGTAGACTTTGATAATTATACATATCAAGATTATTCAAATCTAGAGTATTACGAAAGAGCAAGTTCTCAAAAGAGAGAAACTGAGAAAGAAATCAAAGATATGAAGAAAATAGTGTTAAATTATCTTCAGAGCGTTATGACAGAAAAAGAGAAAGAGATGTTCTATAAAATTTTGCAAAAGATTGATGAGAAAAAATTGGACGCGTCTTTTTACTTAGCGATTTACGAATATATTCTAGAAAGAGAAGGAAAAGTGGTAACCAGAGACTATATCAAATTCTTAAAAATGAAAGGACTAGGCAGGCACGCGATTAGGCAGAAGAAGAAACTTCTGAGGCACGTGGTTAGGGAGGATCCTATTATACATTATATATATGAATATAGTGGTGACAAGGAAGAGGCATTGAGAATATATGAGTTGTTGAAAAAGAAAGGGATTATGTATGGAAAAGCTGAGACGAGAAAGAAGATATTACTAAAGTATTTATCTGACCAGAAATTGAAAGAAAAATTATTTGAAGAAGAGAGAATGAAAGAAATTGAAAGAACTTTACTTTTATTAAACATCAGGGATTTTGATAGCTTCAGTTTCTTCTAACTTTTCTTCCAGTATAAGCTCTATGATCTTTTCGTTTAAGTTACGTATAATATACGCTTCATTTTTCGTTAAGTATCTGACATAGTAAACATTTCTAACTGCAGCTATTTGCACATAGCCTATGTCATTTTTTACAAGAATTATCACACCATTAGGGAGAGAATTTATTTTGATATTATATTTCTTCGCAGCTTTTTCAATGAGCTGAACTAAGCTCATTTCACTCAGTCCTCCAATGTTCTTTTTCTTCGTCAGTGAGTTGGATTTGAATGTGTGTAGTAATTGCGCCAGTCCTCAGAATTCCCCTTCCACGTGAAGATTTCAGGATATAGTCAATCTCTTCTTCAGAAAGATGAGCTAAATTAACTAGGTCGTCTTTTGCCTCCTTCTCTTGTTTTAATATAAGCTTGTTGTCGGCTAACTGCCAGGCTTCACGACTGTAATTATTCATATTATAATGCTGAATAAGCTGAGTCATCGTTATCATTGAAGTCCGTAAAGCTCTTGCAGTTCTGTAAATGATCGCAATGATCTTAGCTACTGACTGATACTCGAAGAGGAAGTGGGCTTCGTCGATCAGAATTAGTTTCTCAACGCTTCTAGGGAGCTTATTGATTAACGAATAGGCGTAGAGCATTAACATTGTAGCTGCAAGTCTCTTCTTCCTGGTGTCCTCAGTACTCAAACCTAGAATAATGAACTTCTTATTCTTTAAACTGGGTGGTGTTCCCTGGAAAACATACTTGTCAGCGCCAGACGTCATGTTTAGCAGAAAGTTTTCAAGCTTACGATATTCACTAGCGAACTTCTTACTAGCTAAGTCTTCAAGATTATCCATTAATTCCCTGAGGCTCTTATTTTGCTCAAGCTGACTTACTAAAATGCCTCGCAACTCCGCTGGTATACCATACGATTCTATTAAGAAATCAGCGATATCCCCGCTAGAAACTACTCCTTCGTTAGCTAGACTAACAGGATCCAGTCCTAAATAATCAGTATCTCTGAAAATGATATTCAAATCAGCTTCATTTTCAAAGAATCTGTTATAGTTACTCATCGGGTCTATCACGATAACGTAAACATCGTCGTGAGCTTTTCTCAGTCTATCAATTAATACTGCCCCTGTCGTCGTCTTCCCAGCACCTGTAGTTCCAGTGATGGCCCAATGGGGGTTCTGACGGCCGTTGACCGACAAGTAGGGATTGATAGCGACTGGAGCCCCCTTGTCATCCACCCCTAAGAAAACCCCGTGAGGTTCTGTTAAAGAGAATCCTACTAATGGATAGAACTTTGATAATGAGACATTGCTACTTACTCTATATCCTATAGATCCATGGAACTCATAGAGTTCTTTTTGAGCACAGCATGGGGTATCAAGTAAAATACCGTTTTCCTGGGCAGTTTGAATTAATTCTCTTGTTAGAGACTCCAGTTCTTGAACTGTCTTACTGTGTATAATGAATACGAATCTGAACTTGAGGGGATCTGCAGCTTCTTCGTCTAAATCTTTCTTCAATTGAGCCCCTCTTACCAACATTTCCTCAACTTGGACACTGCTGCTAGCATACCTGGCCATCTTTTGCTTTTTGACCTCAAGACTGTTAAGATAATTTCTTACAGAAAGTGGTGAAATTTTCTGGAACTGAACAACTAACTCAAAGAGCTCAGGGCGTAAAGATTTGAAGTCTATTCTGCCAAGCGCACCTTCGTAAATTTTAGTCGAGTATGCATAACTAACGAGAACTCTAGCGTAACCCTCTGTAGTTTGCAAATATTTTGCATATTCTTTTTTTATCGCTGGTCTTTTGGGAGGCTCTGAGGTTTCTAGATCAAGTTCTTTCTCTGTTATCAACTGAAAGTTAGAATTTATAATAGGAAATTTAGTCCCCTCAAACTCATACTCTGAGGGAGCCCTGCTTATGTAAATATAGCCCTTTTCAGCTTGACTTAAAAGAGCACTTAATTCCTTCATTTTCATATCTCTATCTTCAGGACTTAGTAAGAAGAAAGGTATACCTTCCAGTCTGTAGTATTTAGTTTTGTCCTTCTTTATTGCTTGCTGACTTGGTTTTTTGAAGATGTTGAGGAAACTCATGCTCTCTGAAGACGCGATTTTAAAAACCCATGTTTCAGATACTTCTCGCAAAAATTAGAATAAACTCCCCAGTTTAATACTGAAGTTCACTCGCCTGCAGAAGAGATAACCAGAATAAACCATGAAAAATGGTTACAGACCGTAGCCAGACTAAAGGAGGAGATGTTATCCAATTGCCCAGAAATTAAACAACTCTATAAAGAGAAGAAACTGGATGAAGAGTCCATTCTTACCATGGTAGAAGTTTGGAGGAACTTCCAGATAGCCTTCAAAAACCTATCAATAAACTGGCATAATGTAGCAGAACCCCTACTATCTTCTCATTTAAACAGACAACAGCTGGAGGAACTCTTCTACAAGTTCGTTAAAGGAAACATGAGGCTTTACACAAAGGAGGAATTCGGGGTGGTGAAATGAACGGTAAAGTTATAGCTATACATAACTTCAAGGGCGGTGTAGGTAAGACTACGCTAACGGCAGTTCTTGGAATGGGCTTAGCAGTAAACTACAGAGTATTGCTGATAGACTTCGACCCACAAATGTCCTTAACACAGATATTCGTTAAGGAGGAGAGAAGGAAGGAAATCCTACAACAGTCTATAAGACCGGAATCGGATAGGAGTGCTTACGCCCTAATAAGGGAGATATCGGACGTAATTGTAGAGAACTTTCTCCACGTCTCCAAGACTTCTAAGGGAGAAGTAAAAGTTTCATTAGACATAATCCCGGGATCCTACGTATCTACTTTCCACGCAATGTTCAAAGGCTACTTCCCAATGTTCGATGAGTTTGCAGTTAAGAAAGAGTTAGAGAACTTCAGAGAAAAATATGACTTCATACTGATAGATACCTCACCTTCTGACGTAGTCACAATAAAGCCTGTTCTGAGGGCTTCGGACTATTTAATAATCCCAGAAGATGGTACCATTGAGGCCTTTAACGCAATGCTCATATTCCTTAAGGAGGCTTTGCCTAAATACATATGGAGCAGTTTCGATAATCCTAGAGTATTGGGATCTGTCCTCACTAAGGTTAGGAGGAATTCAACTAAACTATTGTTAGAACATAACAGGTTATTGCTTAACGAAATCTCAGAGAACACGGAAGTGATGAGCCATATCTACGACCCGCCTTACTTCGGAGCTAACGACGACCACCCAGAGGACTTCATACTTTCATCAAATAAGGAGTATTTGAGTGACCTAATATGGAGGAACGAGAGTATACCGCCCATAGGTGAAGTATTTGACAAGCTCTTCTTAGTTAGCGAGAAACTCCAACCAGACCTCTACTCCTACTTCTATAAAGTATTCTACAGATTGCCTTCAGAGGTAGTAAGGAGGGTTAGGGAATGGTAGCCAACTATTCTAACCTTGTATATGTACACGACATAATACAGACGATAATAGTTTACAACCCTAACTTCGTAATGACGCTTTTACAAGCTAATGCCGACGATTGGGCTAGGAAAATTATCGGTATAAAGTACTCCTCTAAGGAGGTTAAACTGCCCAACGATAGGGCTATAGATGCGTTATATATAGCTACGGATGCCGAATTGAAGAGCTTATGCATAGGCTTTGAGGTCAAGAGCGGTAACGGTATAGACAAAGACCAACTTACGGAAGAACTGGAAGGTTTGAGGGAATTAAGGTCGTGTGATAAAAGTTATTTAATAGTTATCGCCTCAAGGGAACCAGACATAAGCTTGGAGAATACTTACTATATTCCCTTATCCGCTTTTTTACCTAAGATTAAGGAAGTGTTAGGACTAGTCAGTAGGTTTGTTAAGGAGTTTGAAAAAAGAGATTAAGCTTTTTGTTTGAATTTTTCTCATTAAACTTGGGAGTTAATTCAAAGTTTTCTTTCTCAATGGTTTTTAAAAGACTTCTTATTAGGAGTTGAAATGAGGAAAGCATTAACTATATTCATTATTATATTATTAATGCCGAGCTTACTCAGCGGTATAGGCAATTTAGTAGTATTTGCACAAGGCGGAGGAGGTGGAGGAGGAAGTCCAGGTGGCTTAGGCCAGTTTATAGCTACGCTGCAGACGCTGATACCAGCAGCGTTAATTTTGCTTGCGATTTTAGCTAACAGATACGACCAGCGTTATGCTTTAGTACTATTCGCGGCTGCTATGGCATCAGCGATATTTTTAGCAGCTGCTGGGCAAACACCGATTTCTTCTTATTCTCCTGGAAATGAATATTTTAAACAACTTACAATTTCAGGGTCTCAAACAATATATGTAGGAGATACTGGCACATGGACAATAAGTGGAGCGTCTAACCCCCAATGGTACATAATGAATAGTAGTAATGGGGTAAAAGTAGCTTCAGGTTCAGGAACTACTGTAACGTGGACTGCAAATTCTCCTGGAAAGTATATTATAGTTGCTACATGTATTAGTTCGAATTCTTCTGGAACAATTTATGGATACGGAAGTTTCATCTTCAATAGCCAATATCCTCCTTCTCCCTTGGGCTGGATCACTGGTGCAATAACTTCTGCACTGAAAGGGTTAATTAACGATTTAGTAGGTGGATTTGGAGTTATAGGAAGCTTCTTTTCTTCTTCAATTATACCAATAAATGAGTTAGTTTATTCACCATCACCTACAGCGTGTGTTGATATCATATACACAAAAATAGAAACTTTCATGACAGGATTGGCCATGTTATTAATAGCTGCATCTATAGCTTATAATGCACTGAGAGGTTTCTATTCCGATCTAGTAGACTTGGCAGGAGATGTATTATATAAGTTGGGAGTTTGGGCTCTGTTCACTACTTCTGGTATAACAATCTATAGTTATGCTTCAGGCTTCATTAATTTCTTAATAAAGACAACAATAGGTTCGCTAATCAATGCAATGGCAGGAGAAATGTTCACATCAGTGGTAACATATTGGGCTCTATTTGCTCTAGATAACGTAATTCCTTTTGGATTTGCTAGAGCATTAGGACCTTATGCAGATGATGTATTAATGTTCTATCTAGTATTCGTAGCATTAGCTTTTGTAAGATATGCCGCATTATTGGCTGCTGTAAGTCTCATACCGTTAGCGTCTACCTTGTGGTTATTCGAATGGACAAGACCAATATCAGGAATAATAGTAGATTTAATAGTAGGATTAATGATGGCAGGTGTTATTTCTGGAGTGACATTCGCAATTCTTCAAGAAATAGGAATTGGACTTGTGATATTTCTAGCTGGACCTATTATAGGAGGCGTAGAGTTAGCTGTGAGTCTTTTCTTAACATTCACAAGCATAAAACCTCACCAACATTTACCTGGTGCAGTTAGATCCTCAATAGATGTAAGAGAAAATAGATAAACAAAAATTATTGTTTCTTAAGATAAACATTTTTTATATAATTAACTACTCTTTCTGGATCAACTACGTTATTAAGTTCTAAACTTCTTCCGTCATTTAGGAAAACTCTAACAACTCCGTAAACTACCGCATCTGGGCCCTGGTTAAGTGCTGCATCTGCTACAGTGAAAGTTCTAGCTTTTGTTCTGCTCTCTACCCACGTCCTCAAAATCTGAATGTCCTTTATCTCACTCCATATATATAATAATTTGTTGTCCTTCCATATCCCTTTATCGTTTATCCAGTACCATGAAGAGAATACTGCAAAACTCCTTCTATCACTAGCTATGAAATCCGCAGATTCTGGTGGAACTTTTTTGCCGCTTCTTATTGCCACTACTAACGGTAAAATGCCAAATATTAAAATCCAAATAGAACCTACAGTTAATCCTATCTTCGGGTTTGCTACTATCATGCCTAGACCTATTAGTATCATTAATACTGCAAAACCTACTAAAGCTGCCCTACGTCTGTTTAATCTTTTGATATCTTGAGATGTCATTTCAGTATTTCTTTTCTCCTTCTATAGCTAAATACTTTTCTGTTTTAACTTTAAACTCTACGGGAGTTTAACGTAAAATTACCGTGAACTCTAGAGGAGTTTAAAGGAAGAGTTAAAGGCAAAATGAGATCTAACTCTAGGATAGCTAGAAGAAAGTTTTTTATACTATTCTGCGAAACTATTTTGCTATACTAGTTAGGAAGAAAGTTTTTTATACTATTCTGTTGTACTATAGCATAACAGAGTGATAACTATGTCAGCTGATCTTTCTCTCCCTTTAGAGGAATATTACAAGGTTCCAAACGAAATGAAGAATAGGAATTTCCCTGTACATCTCTTAGAGAAGATGCGGGATTATTTAGTCAAGCAATATGAGGAGAATTTGTTCGAGATATATGAGGGTATGCTAATGTTAATCCTAAATCCTGAAGATAAAGACAGGTTAAAAATACTGTCAAAAGAAGTTGAAAAAATAAAGGAGGATTTTGAATTATATAACTCTATACTTGAAAATAATACAACCATAGGAGAATACGTTAATATGGTAATGAACGAGTTACAAAAACTTATTGACGGGTTGAAGAAAAATGAAGAGGAGTTCTACAAAGAGGTATTAAATTCTGATAACCCTAATTTCCTAATAACCACTTATTATTCGTTGTATTTACGCTTCGTAACAACAGTATACTTAAAACTACATAAGACTAACATAACCAATCCTAACATAAAAACAAAAGATTCTAGGATTAAAGATATATTCAACATCGCTAATTTCCTAGTAGGATTTTTCGGGATACCTATACTGATATATATAAAGAAAAAAGAAGTATTCCCTTATATATCTGAGCTAAGCGGAGCATTATTACACGCACTAGTTGCCGATAGGACACCTATGCCCTCAAAGGACTCCTTAGGATATTATCTTTTTTCGAAGATTCATGTGGTTAAAAATGAGTCAAAATGAAGCTTTTTTCTTAGATACCAATATTCTTATAAAATGGATATATAGAGAAATTCTGAATGAAAATCCAGCTGTTGAAGATTTTATTGACTCGTTAAGTAAAGGACAATGCGTTATACTTCATATCAATTTAAGGGAATTTGAGACAATAATTTACGACGCTTATAATATAACCTCCCATGTGATTTATGAGAAAATACTATCTAAACAGGATTGGGATAAACTAGGGGTAGAAGATAAACTACGAGTTCTTGAAGATATTAGAAAGAATTTTGAACAAATCTATGAACAAATACTAACTAAGTACTATAATGGACAGATCTTACCAGGAGGAATAAGGCAAATACTCGCAAAGAGGTTCTTTATAGAGTTAGAGGGTAAATTAATCGACTCTAATCTTGAAGCTCTTAGGAATCATATAGCTTTAAACCAAAGAACTGATGATTTAATCGACTATATATCTGGCATAGAAAATACAATCAGAAAGAACTGTACAATACTTAACAATATTAATCTACTTTTTAACGATGACATTATCAAGGAAAATCAACTAATTTACGAGGGCATTAGTAAATATATACGCAACTTAAAGTCCAAAGGATATAGAAAGACGCCAAGTAGAAATGACCAGCTAATATTTGTATACCTCTTTTTGTTATTACGTGACAGGATTTATGATAAGATCGTTTTCATTACAGATGATAATGATTTTGAAAGAATGCATAACACAGTGTTAAATCATTTGGAGGATATTATAAATGGAAATGCAGATCTTCGAGGAGACTTTAAAGAATATGCTATTGAAGCAAACGATATCTTAAGAAAATTAGTAATCAAAGGTATCAATGACTTAATCACTCAACAAAAGAGTTAATTAAAACTTTTATCTATCCTTTAGTTTCCCTCGGTTTCTCCTTTAACTCTTCCTTTGAACTCATCTAGAGTTCACGGTAATTTTACGTTAAACTCCCGTAGAGTTAAAATTTATAGCCTGTGAAATTAATTTATTCATAATGCCATATATAGTTAGAGTCAAAGACCCAGAGCAGATTAGCCAATTAGCCAAGAAGTATAGGAAATTCCAGATGGAGTTAACGATATACCTTAACGACCCGCAAGCCGTTGGAGGGCTGAAAAGTCGAAGGAGGGTAGATATTATCAAAATAGACTAAAAAAGAAAAAATTTTACTGGTAAACTCCCCAGTTTACTTCCTTATTTTAGCTATCGTTAAGCCGACAGCAATACCGACTCCGACTGCAAACACCAGATCTTGAATCAACGTAGCTGGATAACTGAACTTTAGATCAAGCGTCTCTATGAACGCATTTACGTTTGCTAATGCTAATAACGCCGATGCAGTAATTATTATTTCCTCCTTAAACTTCTTTATGTCAAAAGTTTTACTTTCTTCTTACTCTCTTTTTTCTCTTCTTTACTCTTCTCTTTGGTCTTCTCTTTCTTCTCTTTAGGTGTTAAGAAGTCGTTGATATAGAATCTGAGGAAATGATATAAGTACTGAAATTCATCCATGCTTTTCTCCTCGTAGAAAATAAAGAAGAAGACTGGAGCTATAAAGGCCATTGCTATCATTATATTCTTAAAAGCAAAACTGATAGTTAGCATTAGCAGTGGAAATATTACTAGTAATTCTTTCATATTTACGTTCTTTATTCCGATAGGGAAACTTTTCTCATCTATTCCACTTGTCGTGTATAGCCAACCTACTGTTAATTCTCTTAGCTTCATTCTAAGATAGGGGGTTTTTAAAAAGAGATAAGATGAGGCGCAATGAAAAGGCTACAAGTGATAAAAGGTAAGGCAAAAGCAGTAGCAAGTTCAGTGAAGATGCCAGTAACGAAGTATAGGAAGGGCAATCATGAGGCAGCTATCGGAGGTTTCATAGCTGGACTAGCACTGCTGGGAGGAGCTATAGCTAGTACTTTCGACAGCAGCTTTAGCAGCTTACTGGGGAGCGATGCTAGCTACATAACGGACTTTCTGGCGTTAATTGGTTTTGTCTCGCTAGTAGGAGGCATAGTCGAGTATAGGAGACTAAGAAAGCAAGTCTTCAAGAAACAATTTAATTAAGATATTCTTTTTTTCATAATATTCTTCTTTTTCTCTTACCCAGTCAGGTGGATGAGTATCAAAGAGCCAAGCTTTTATTCTATCAATTTTAGATTTAGGTCTTTGTTGGTCTGAGGAATATTTTACATTGAAGTTATAGTAAGCATAAAGATCTGCAGCTCTCTCGTAATGAAGAAACATTGCTTTGTAAATAATTAGTAAAAATGGAATAGTTAGAATGTTATAGCTTATTGCTAGCGCAGAAATCGTAAGAAAATAATAAATAAAGTAGGGCTGATGTAAATGGCCTTCCTCATGTGCTAAGACTTCCTTGTTCTCTTTTCCTATGATTATTATATTCTTTCCAAATACAACAGATTTTATTGTTATAGCATTATCTTCCTCACTTTCAATTTGATAATACTTTACGCCGTCTTTTTCATAAAGAAATCTTGCTTTCTTTAGCAATCTATAGTTTCTATACTCATAAATAAGTAAAAAGAAGGTCATGGCGATAGGGAAGAAGCTCAACATCACTTAGTAGCTTTTTAAAATACTTTTATTGTAGGGCAAAAATGAGGGTAAAAGTTCTGCTACCAATGCTCATTATAATATTATTTAGTATAACAGCAGCTGCGTCAACAACTAATAACATCATGAATTCAACTCAAATTCAACAAGCAGCACAGAAAATCCCGGCTCCTCCTTCAAATTTCTTCCAGGAAATTCTTAATCTTGTAGCTCAGGGATATAATTGGTTAGTGGGGATTATTCAAAACATTCTACAATCAACTCTTCTAAAGCAGGATCCTCAATTGGCAAACACATATGCTAATATTATAGCATGGCTAATTCCGCTAACTGCTATTTATATAATACTAACATTTGCAGAAGTAGTTAGAAAGTTTCTAGGTTATATTCTAATGGCTGGTTGGCTATTTTTAATAGTAGTTCTGTTCCTAGCCCACTAAAGTCATTTCTATTTTTTCTCAGTTCAAAGTTTATAAAACTTTCTCTACATATAGAATTTTAGGGCGGTGATGAGGAGATGACACGCTGAGAGCATGCATGAGGAACGGCTTAGAAGCTGAGCCCGAGTTTTTAAAATGATATACGGTAGAATGGAGCTCTATAAAGTGAGGCTTAAAAGTGGAGTAGACTACCAAAAGCTTAAAGCTACTGACCTCTTTGGGAACGTATTCGAGTTAATTTTCATTAAAAAGAGTAAAAATGAAATGGATTTTTATGTAAGGACTGCTGCAAAAGAGGAGATACTGAGGCAATACTTCGTCCTTTTGAAAGCAGAAGAACCATTAGTTCCAGGGTTTGTCGGGGTGTTGAAACTGAAGAAAGAGAGCGATTTCTACACAAACTTAGAGTATTCTAACTTGTTGAACTTAGTGTCCTCGTTAGAAGAGGGGGAACAAGTCAGGATTTGGGTAGTCTTGGAGCCCAGGTTAAACGACCTCTTCATAAAGAAAGCGGATAAATTAAAACTTCAAGCTCAAAAAGCAATGATAGGAAAGAGGAAGAAAGAACTTTTAGCAAGTATTTTGGAGTCGTATGCAAAAGGTAACTTATACCTCCTTGACATAAAGGTCTTCAGCGACCAAAAGAGCAGGCTTAAGTTACTCTTCGAATATGCAAAACAACTAATTCATACGCAAAGTAAGAAGCTAAGGATGGAGATAAAGAAGGCTAAGAAGTTTAAGGACAAGCAGCCGAGGATAGGAGCATGGGAAGCAATTGCAAAGTACAAAGTGAGGTTATGGATAGACGAAGATAAACTAAACGAGAACTTGCCTTTACCCTCCCCGACACAAGTTCCGATCCCGATGAGCATCGGGGTTGCGTTGCCGTACTTCAAACTAGAACGTAAGGACATCTACTTGGGAGACGATATACTTTATGGAGAGAAAGTCTACTTAGATTGGACAGATTTCCAACGTCACGCCATAATTTACGGGAGCACTGGGTCAGGTAAGTCAAACACTTTAGAAATCTTAGCACAGGAACTTGCCAAATACGGTGTAGTGATATTCTTAGACCCTAACAGCCAGAGTGCGAGGAAGTTATCGCAAATCGCAAACTATTATTTCACAATAACTAAGGACAGACCGAATTTTGGCATTAATATCCTCCAGCTCCCCCGCATTTTCCAGGATAAAGAAAAGAACATTGATTATCAGATTTCTAAAGTACTGCAATTATTTGATAAGTTACTGAATCTAGTAGAGACTGCAGTTAACGTGAGATACATCTTACAAGTGTTGTTAAGGCAAATGTACAGAGTAACTGACACTATTACTTTTAAAGACGTATATGATGCGGTCATAGCGTTACAGCAAGGAACGCTTGACTTGGACGTTAACGACGAGACGTTTGAACATGAAAAAGAGCTACTGCAGCAAATGCAGGCTCAGAGTTTCATGTCAATCCTCTCCAGGCTGAAATTGCTTGTCGATAACAACATCTTCAAAGTCGTTACGTCAGAAACTACTATTGATTGGGACAAAATTGTGAATGAAACTAAGAGGGGTCTGATAGTCTTTGACGTCGGTAAAAGTGCCGGAAATGAAGTATCTGAGATGATGCAGATGATCATCACACTATCATTATTCAACTACGTGTTCTTAAGAGACGCTTTAGGGAAGGAGAAAGTACCGATCTTCCTGATCATCGATGAGGCACAGAACGTAGCACATTTCGACTTCATTTATGAAGTCCTGGCGGAGGCGAGGAAATACGGACTACACCTAATTCTTGCTACACAATCATTTGTTAGATTACAAGCGCTGGCAGGAGAGAATAACGCTAGAGCGATAAACGCTAATACTAATGTAAAGCTGTTAATGAGGCTAACGGAGGGTAGTGACATATCTCAACTGGCAAAGTCGGTAGGGGCTAACCAGGAGATCGTTGAGGCTTTACCAAAATTGTCTATCGGCCAAGCTTTCCTCTTCCTTCTGGGGAAAACTGGGGAGTTTACCGTGCCTAAACTGATCCAAATCAGACGTTCCGAGCTAGAGGATAAAGAGAAAGAACCCACTAAAGGCTTTGAACCACGGGGAGTCAATAAAGGACTAACTAAGGAAGCGATTAATCCAGCGTTGGCACTGCTCAAGGAGCCTCCAGACGTTTTAGGACAGCTTATATTATATGCAGCGTTTGAGAAAGGCGAGTACGGTTTGACGATAACAGAACTGATAGCCCAATTAGGAGTCAAACGGGAACAAGCTCTAGCAAAATTAGCGGAACTCGAGAAGATAGGAGCAATTCAAATCGAGCAAAAAGGACGTAGTAAAGTAGTAAAATATGCTAAAGGCTTATTCAGGCTTAAGGGGATTGTAGAGAACGAGGAGGGTAAGAAAGTAGCATTAAGGGTGCTTAGGAAATACCTGAAAGACGGGTATATTATCGCTCCGGGGAGACAGGAGGGAGATGTCAGGCCTGACTTTGTCGCACTGACTTATGATAAGGTTACTCTGAGACCGAATTATTCCAACATCGTGATAATGGAAATAGAGAGCCCTAACGAAGTAGAGGTTCACCCGGAGCAAGTTAAGAGGAACATGCAGAAATATCTATCGTTAGATGAGAGGACTAAGAGCATTATCAAGGAAATTCACATCTGGACCTCTGAGGAAAAATTTGATAAACTAAAGCAAATCTACGATAGCTTCTTAGCTGATAATTCTATCCCTGCTGATTATAAGCAAAAAGTTAAGATATTCTCTGTTAAAATTAAGAAGAAAGAGATAGAACAACAAAGCAAAGAAGGACAGAAACAAGAACAGTTAACTGGGGAGTTTAACGGCAAAAGAGAAGAGAGTGAGGAGCCCGAAAGTAAAGCTAAACAAGCAGCCCAGGGAGCTGCTGCAAATACTAAACAACAGCAAAACGAAGCACAAACTATTGCTGCAGTAACTGCCAACAATGCCCAAGGTACCACGCTTAAACTGGGGAGTTTAACAATACAAATAGTTACAGTTACAGATGGTAAAGTAATAGCAAATATAGACGGTAAAGCTTACAAATTAAGCGTAAAAGAACTTGAGGACTTGAAAGGGTTAGCAGATGTGATTACGGAAATAAAAATAGAAGGGAATAATTTAGTTTACAAAGCTGGAGTACTTGAGGGCTCTATTCCTTTGGAGCCTTTATGACTTTATCTTTTATTTGCTCTAACTGTTCTGGCAGGAAGAAATAGACATGTTTCCTATCGCCTAGTATTTTTGCCTTATATATTATCTTCCTTTTTGCCATATCCCATAATATGAATTATAAATAACTTATATCCTGCGTTTTTACATAATATTCCTTTATTTCTGGATCTCTAGCTATAAGTTTCAATATTAATTCTTTCTCATTTATAAGTGATTCTTCTTTAAGTATCTCAATTATTCTATTCTCAACCCTGGCTCTAAGAGATTTTACTTTCTCTGGCAAAATTATTATAAAACTATCATCTACTCTCTTCTTCTTTTCTTTCTCTACCTTTACTTTCTTTTCCTTTCTTTTTTCATTGGAAACTTGTTGAGTATATTCTTTTTCATTTATAGGATTATTCTGATTTGATTCACTCATTTTTACTCACTCTAATATTATGCTATATTTAAAAACCCCAAACAGTTATACAATGCTTTAATAAATCAAATTAATATTGCATAATAATAGATATAATTTTAGTATAATTATATTTTGTTTTAGTGTAGTTTGATTTTGTTTAACGATAGTTTGAGCGGGCCAGGGCTTTCATCTCTATACCCCTCTCTCTTATTTTTCTCTTATCTTTTTAACAAAATTCTATACCCCTGGGCCAGGGCCCGCCCCTTTTCTAGCTTTTGCTTATTCTTTGCAGCTTACTCTCTCTGCTTTTACTCTGCAGCAACTATCTTATTCTAAAGTCCAATATCCTCCTTATTCCGTCAATTTCTTTGCTAGCATATATCCCATTAAACAACAGCCTAGCATTACTAACTATAGTACTGCTTATCAGGTTTTTGCTAACTAAAAACCTATTAGTCTTAAACGCTATTTCTAACAAACTCCTATCACGCCATAAACTACTATACTTATAATCAAAACTCAACTCATCTATCATTTTGCCGTTCTTAAATACAGTATAAACAACTTCGTCATCCGGCCATATTGTCTTTCTCACTTCGTATTTCCTGTTTAACTGATACTTCATACTATCTATCTTTCTCAGGTCCTCTACAACATAAATCAGCCTTAACGCGACTTCAGGGTCCCAAACCAACTTAACAACTTCGCTCTTAGTTAACGCTACGTCAACAGTAACTTTTACGCTTTTCATCATATATGCCTCCTTATCCTTTCATACTCTAATTTTCTCTTCAACTCATCAACAAATTTGCTTAATTTTCTCTTCTTAAAGAACCCTAACAGACCATCATCAATATCTAATTGCGTCGCTCCTGCGTTTGTTATATCAATAATATAAAGCCTCCCTTGCTTTTTCACAAATATCTTAATCTTATAATCGCCCTTCCATACAGTTATCTTCTCAACGTCCGTAAAGAGAGTAAGTTGTCTCAGAAATTCTTCGTTTAGTACTTCTTTCAATACGTTATACTCAATATCCACATTAACAATCATCTAACCACCATAACCAAACTACACTATTTTCAAACTTCTTACTTGCCTCCTCTACATTAGAAAATACAATATCGCTCTCTATTTCTTTACCCCTCAGCCTCATATAAATAGTAACTTTATCGCATACGGGAATTAGTATAGTCTTCCCTTCTTCTAATAGTCCCAATATTTCTTTCTGACTCATTCTACCTCAAACATACAAATATTTAAAAACCCGTGCCGGGCCTTTTACCTTATCTCTTTAATCAGAATTTACATAGAACATTATGCGTTAATTTTCTATGCTTAACCTACACAGCGCCAGGGCCTAAGCAAATACTAACAATTTATACAGCTCCGGAGCTTTCTAAATACTAATATAGCTGCTTTAGGACCTAAGCTAAACCTAGCTTATAACTGCACCTCCCTACTACTAAGCCTATTAACTCTGTTAATTTTTAGAAAATCAAAGGACCTACTATGCTCTCAAACTGCCTAAAATCCTGCAAACCTCTGCTTTAGGACTTACTTCAGGGTCCTATAGCTGCTTCTCCTAATTTTGACTAAGCTGCTTTTCTAACTTCAAAAAAACTGGGGGGACGGGGAGTTGATATAATTATATTATCTCCTTTTTTGTCATTATTACAAACGACGCATCACCCTTAAGCCTCTCTTCGTTAACCATACCTTGGCTTATCTTCTTCATTAGCGAGTACGGGTTGATAACTTTTAATCCAGCTAGTACGTCTATGCCGAAATCTAGTAGTTCCTCAATCATTGGAGTGCTCGGCCCCACCATTATGACAAACACGTTTTTAGCCAATTCGAGTAGCCTGTCGACAGATTTGTTTATTATCGTAGTAGCCGTCATTATCACAATATCACTTCTCTTCTCTAATAATTCTTCTGAAGCAGTTGAAGGTAAGATCCAGTCATTAAGATTAATTAAGTTCGGGTTTAATTCCAGTACATAAAACTCCTTAGCAATACCTTTAAAACGTGTATAACCCGGGAACTTCCCTATCATTATAACCCTCTTACCCTTACTCATCTTAAGCCCTATTTCTAACCCGTTCCCCGTTTTCTCTGTTTTTACATCTATCGTGGAATTTATACTTGCTAAGCCTACCGAAGCTTCGACTAAGTTCCATGACTTAAGTAACTCAGCCAATTCGCCCGTTGTCATCTCATCGAGCCTCCCAGCATCCTTTATCCCCCAGCCTATATTATACATTACAACACCGAGATTTTTAAATAATACACAAGTCCAGTTTAACCCCACTCTAACGTCCTTTACCGGTTCGTCTCTTCCTTTAGCATAGGAAATCAATCATTTTACCCAATGCCAACTAGACAATGAGAACAGACCAGAACTCCGAGACCGACTCCCAAGGCTAAACATGGTAGAAGAAGAGCCTGGCTATGGCATGCCTAAACGACTCATTCTTCAAGTCGCAACACTCCTTATAGACCTCAAGGAACAACCTCGTGGATAGTTTTCCGCTGACGCTCACAGCCCCTATGAGTGCGTGTGCCTTAGCTAGTTCCTTATTACCATCAATCAATGCGCGGAGCATTAGGGCTAACCGAGCCAATGAGTTTGAGGGGGCGATTAGTTGGACTAGGGACCTGCCATCAAGCTCGCTCACCAACCCCCTAAACTCATTAATCAACGACTCAACGTCAAAACCAAATCCCTTAAGCGAATTGTTAAAAACATTAAAAGCATTAATTACCGCTTCTCTTAACTGTTTAACAACAACACTGTTTCCCTTAACTGCAAAGACGAGATCCATGCAAAATATATCGTTAAACTCTTCACACAACTTAATTCCAACCTCAAGCATATCAATACGAAGGGCAACCCTTAACGCAGGCAGAAACTCCCTATACATATGAGACCCGAAGGCATCAATAAACTCCTCAGGGTTGACACCAAGCTTACCCTCAAGCTCACCGCTTAACCCACCCCTAGGTCCGAGTAGGGCGTTGAGCATAAGCCTGGTCAGGACCGAGACTCCCCTATCGGAGTTCAGCACCCACAAATGCTCCTCAAGTAGCTTGCGAATCCCCTCAACGTCATTAATTAGGGCTAGGGACACGAGGTAATTACCGAGTATAGGCGATGCAATACTGAGGTACGGAGCCGTGTGCTTAAAAGGCTCCTTAAAGGTCTCCTCGTACAATTGCCTAAACCCATCAACCAGCTCTTTACCAACCGACGAGCCCTTGATCGCCTCAACACGCAATACCCAACTACGTGCAATTAGGTAGTTTTCATACTCACCGATTTCCCAATACTCCTTAAATGCATCCTCAAACAAATCCTTCGCCTTATCAAGCTCGCTATTATTAAGCCTATAATGTGCCAATGCCTCCTTGAGAAGCGATGCTTCCGTAAGGATTTCTTTCTTAACTGCCTCCTCATCAGCCTTTACGAACCTGGATTCGATGTAGCTCATGAATTCCTCATCTCTCATTAACTCCTGAACCCTCTCTCTCATATCGTTTAGTTCCTCAAGGACCTCACTAACCTTAACAAACACATCAATGCCTAGTTTCTCCTCCATAAGCCCCCTCACATCCTCATACCTTAACGCTGGGGGTAAAGCATAAACCCAAGCAATGACGCCCAGGCTGGACTTGAACCTACCCAACTCATTGAGCAAATCAACAACCCTACCAACCATATCCCCAACTTCCTCACTATTGAAATAAACAAAGTATGTCCTAAGCAGGTGGGCGTAGACATCTATTGCATCTACGAGGGACCAGGCATACCCCCTAACCACATCACCGTAATTGTCTAAAATCTTATTCAGCTTATCAAATATGTACCTAACTGTGTCTCTATCGAGGTTCTCCATATCCGATGCCGCAGCTAGTACTTCAAGGTACCTATGTGGTGCCTTATCACGCAACGGTTCTAAGGCACCTAGCACTGACTTAATGAGGTCTGGTGATGTAACGCTTTGTATGGCGAATGACGCTATGCGCAATGCTATATCGGCATCGCCGGGCTTGACATCCCTGCCTAACCTGGCGGCGTTGGCGATTATTGAGGCTAGCCCAAGACCATAAAATCCCTCAGCATAACTAATGTCCCTACCCCTGACGGTGTCACCAACTCTCCTCACCTCGGCAACGGCCTCATTGTACCTATCGATGAATGCTAAGGTTAAGGCAGGTGTATAAGCTAGACCCATTATTACTAGACCTATTGTTAATAGCGGTATTTCGTTACCAACGAGTAGGTAATTATCAACACCACACCTCTTCAAAGCATCACCAAGGGACTCAACGACACTCTTCCTCAAATCCTCAAGCCTAGGCACTGTAGGAATCCCAGCCAGGACGTTCCCAATGATTAATGCGGCTCTCTTCCAGCACTTATTGCTGAAGACTTTTAATGTGTTTGTTAGTTTCTCGCCGTAGTTATTGGCGAAGTACTTAACGGCACTGTCTACATTACTCACCTTTTCCGAGACCTCCATCAATGACTCCCTAACTCCTCCTATTTTCCAGGGATTCAATGCATCACCAAGTTCCTCATATTCCTCACCCTCACTTTCAATGCACTTAAGCAGCTTCTTAATCGCCTCCTCAATTAGGTCGTGCTGCCTATGGACCAACCAACCCCTCAACTCCCCACCCTCAGCACCATAGAGAATCTTTGCGTTCCTCCCCTCGCCAATCAACTCAACAATGCCTTGCGTCAGTATTGGATCACCGGGTCTCACTAAATTAATGAATGGTTTTCTTAATGTGAAGACCTCGACCAAGGCCTTGGCCGTGTCGGGGTCTTCATGGACCTTAAATAATCCGTTTATGTGTAGTATTATGAATGCCTCGGCTTTACCCTTGGCTTTGTTGATTAACTCCCCTATCCTGCCCAAGTCGCAGTTGCTCCTCGCCAGCTCCTCGCCGATGAGCCTAGCTATTAGTGCGTGGCCGGAGTCGAACTTTGCTAATTCGCCAGCTATTTCACTAAGTTCCCTATCACTTAATGCACACCCGTTGGGGTTGCTCTTCGTCCTCGTGTACTCCCTAATCAACTCAGCCAGGAATTCGGTGTTGATGAGTCCCTGCGAAACGTCAAGCCTATATACCTCCAACTCATTCCTTCTTTCTTCACTCAATGCGTTGTAGACATCGCTCGGTATTACGATGAGTGTGAGCGGTTTCGAAGCTTCGGAGCTTATCGATTTTATGGCTTTCATCAAGTCCTCTATTGTCCTCTCGATGTTTGCTTGTATGTTTGCCTTCACGTCAATGTCCGCTCTCTCATAGGCTTCGGTTGACACTGGGTCGTAGAGTATGAGCAACCTGCCGAAGTACTTGCCTAATTTCTCACCGTAGTTCTCAACGAATGTAGTAAACTCCGAGTACTTCTTCGAATCAAGCATGTCAACACGTGCAACTAGCCCAATATCGCCGTTCATGAACAACTCCCAAATCACGGCTGCGGCTAACGTGGACTTACCAATACCCTTGGGTCCAACGACCACGGCAAAGCCCTGCTTCAAAAGCCTATCCCTAACCTCGTTAACCAATTCGTTGAACTTACCCGCCCTAACAATGCTGTGGTACCCATCCTCAACCCTAACCCTCAACTCACCGTTCTCAACCTTGATGTTTGGGTAAATCCTACCTTCCGCGAACTCACCAACGTCAGCCGTGACTATGACCGCACGCTCCTCCTGCCTGGTTAACTCAATATTCTTCTCAAGCTTCTCAATTTCTCTCTCAAGCTCCTTAATTTTCTCCACAATCTCCTTAACCCTCTCCTCCAGCTCTTTTATGCTCAAGCCCGTTATGCCCATTAGTGCCTCTTTTGCCTCATCATAACTCATCCCCATTGCGTAGGCAACCCTATAGACCAACAACCTACCCAACTCATTGAAATCAAGCCTACCATCTGGTCCTTTCACCAACAACCTCTCAAGGCTCTCCCTCAACTCAATGATCTCCTTGAGGTAGTTCTCCCCCTCATTCTTGAATGCCATGTGCGTGAGCACCGAGATTATGGCTAGGGAAGCCGCACCCATCCATTGGGTTAAGGCTAAACCACCAATCACGTAATTCGCGGAGTTGTTCACGAACTCGCTCAAGAACCCAATAGACAACTCATCCCACTCAAGCAAGTTCTCCTTCAAACCCAAAACCTTACTCAAAGTATCAATGGCTTTGGAGTACGCATCAACCCAGTCCTCCAACACCCTCCTAGCCCCATCCTCACCCTTCTCTCTGATTAATTCGATGACCTCCTCGACAAGGCCCGGCGGTATGTACTCGGCATTGAACCACTTAATCGTCACCTTCTTATCATCAGAGACCCCCTTGTTCCTATCATCAGAGACCCCCTTGATCAACTCCAATGCCTTACTTGCATTAGCATCGGAGGTGCATTCATTTGGCTTCTCAACGCATTCCCACGGTATGTAGTAAGCCCTGTGTGGTGAGTCCCCAATCTTCCTTCTAGTCCCCTCAACAATATGCTTGGGAGCCCTATCACCAAGGACCCTCCTCAACTCCTCATCATCAACCCTCTCCTTATCCGCAAACTTCCCAATCAGGGGTATCATCTTTTTAAGAATCCCCATAACCTTCTCACCAAGCCCCAATTCGCCCTTGGCTTCCTCACCCTCGGTCTTGGTGGTTATGCCTAGCGTGTGCTCATCGACGGTGAAGCCAACACCCGGCCTGCCCTCTAGGTAATTCTCCCTGAAAAATGTCTTACCACTCCTCGGTGGCCCAATGAGAACGAACCTACCACAGTTGGTGCACCTACGAAGAACCTCACTAACCTCATGCCCATTGAAGCCGTTAAACAAATTATCACCAGAGCCGCTCCCCATTAAATGTGATATAGTTCAATAATATTTAAGGCTTTGCCTATGGCTGATTATGGATAGTGTTGCATGAATCCACCACCCAACAACCCAAACCAACCGGGGTAATAAACCATGCGTTGAGGGTTTCGAAATGCGTGGCATCAATAAACGCCCATTACAACCAAGCCCAGCCAACACCCACCCACAATCACAGGCATGAGCACTCATTAAGGAAGCATTATAAGCTCCCCCAGCATTCTTCTTCCATTGTTTTCATTAAAAGTCTGTATTCTTCAGAATAGTATACGTATTTGGCAAAGTTCAGTAGCATGATGTAAGAGAATACTGCTAGAATTGTAGCTACTATAGATATATCGATAAAACTATGTATGTATTCTGTAGCGAAATAAAAGGAAGATAATGTAGAAAAGATTGTTATAGGGGCAAGACTCCAAGTTAAATTAGTATAAGCAATTCTAAAATGCTGAGCTTTAGAGTAAATTTCGTCTAATTTATTTTCATTACTCTTATCACTGTTACTCTTATTACCGTGGCATAATTGTCTAATCTCTTCTTTTATAATATTTTCTATATTATTTTCTTGACTTTTCCTATAGCCCGGAAATAGAATTTGTAGAGCATGATATTTAAACTTATGTTTTATATCATTTTCGGTGGTATTAGATTTCTCATTAGACTTTTTAGCCATACCTATTTTAGTTAATATTAAGAATACTTAATATTTTACGAACATGTGTTTGCAGGTTAAAGGGCGATTCAAGGCTCCTTTGCGAATTGTAATATCTCTGTTGATTTGGACTTATTCAATGGAGGAATTACTGAATATATTTGATCATTTCACGAAGAAATAAGGGTTTTTGTAATATTATCAGGATGAGATAACAGGTCGAGAGGTTGTAGTTGATGGCTATGGTCCGGCGATCTGGAGTATCCTCCAGAGGGAGTGGCAATCGCCCGCGAGGCTTTCCGCCCCCTAACCCCTTTCCTTGTAAGTTGGTAACCAGGGTGTCTTTTTGTGTTAAAAATTAGAATTAAACTCCCCAGTTTACTGAGAAAAATTCAACTAGTATGTATAACTACTACTAAGAGTTCTGAGAATGAAAAACAGAAGAGTGAAAGCTTAGGCCCAGGGTGCTAAGCTGCTTTGTTGTGTAAAAAGTCTCCTCTTTCTCTCCATAAAAATCATATCTTCTTTTCTAGGTTAACTATAATATAATCTTTATCCAGGGTTTTTATCCAACCATAGTTATGCATTTTCTTTATAATTGTATAGGCCTCTAAAGGTGTACATTCCATATAAGCAGCTGCAATATCGATTAACTTCTTTCTCTCTATAGTTAAAACTCCATTATTACACTTAGTTATGTTGACAAGGAATTTGTGAAACTCTAGGGCCTTTCTGTATTCGTCGTCTGTCATTGAGTTGGTCAATTCATCTATGGTATAACCTTTTCTTGGGATAACTTCCATAATACTATATTAAGCATATCCCTATTTATTAATTTTCCATTTCAGTTTAGAATTAAACTCCCCAGTTGACTTTACAAAATTGAATTTTGGACTACACTCGGGCCAAGGTTAGCATATGTAACGTATGTAAGGCTGTATAAAGATACCCCCTACCCCCGACTTACTCAAAAATTTTCAGAAATGGGTACCCCCCGTTACATACGTTACATACGTTACATATGAGCGTTATTTTACGTAACATCAAATTACATACGTTACATACGTTAATCTAATCTTTATATATAATTGAAAGAAAATAAGGGCTAACGTATGTAACGTCTTTTAGAAACTTTTTACTGTATAAAGTTGAAAATTACATACGTTACCCTGTATTTGAAAATTCAATGAAATATTTATATTATTAAGAGTAAAAATGGTCAGTTTTTGTACACATCAACAATACAAATAGTATATGTTTATCTTTATATATTCAAATATTTTGGATTAAACTGGGGAGTTTAACGGAAGTTAGAATATTTATTACAAAATTGAGAAAAATTATTGATAGAATTAGCTAGGTATTCAATAACCCGACGTCGTTTCATCGTCATTAAATACCCTGAATATTTTATTCTCAGTGTCGTAATACCCATACTCCTTACAGTACTCTATATCTTCCTCTTTAACCTCTTTCATATCTAGAGATTTGCAATACGTTTCTTTGTTATCCTTAAATTGATACTCAAATACGTTATTAAGAGTTGGACCATATCTGGTTAGCATAGTCCTCTTGACTCCTAAAATTTCTGAAATCCTTCTCCACGATAGTTTAGGGAGGCCGTATTTCCTTGTGAGCTCCATTGAATATTCCGTTAATAATGATATATTGAAGACTATGGTTGAGTGTTTAGTGCTGATGAAGAAGCCGTAGTTTTGTAGAGCAGATTCAGGGTCAATGGGGTCTATTACATCTACATGATCCCTATCAGAGGTCTTAATTATGTTCTGCTTCTTTTCGTTGACGAACTGTAAGAAGGCTCCTTTTACTACTTCATTAAAGTCGTCATCGCTTTCATTGAACCCTGGAATGTAAGGTTCAGGAAGTTTTATTCCGTATTTTGAAGCTATTTCTGAGAGTATTGAATATCCTAATGTGATGTAATATTTTACAGCGTCTTCCCTACTTGCAACGTTTAACGCTTGTCTAATCTCATTGATCTTCCTTTCAAAAATGTTAAAAACTTCCCTCATAATTGCAGCCATGTCAAGTTTATCTTCTTTCGTCATCCTTCTCGGTGTTTTAATCTCGTGAGTATCAGTATATCCTTCGTCTCGTGGGATATCTATTATTATCATCTTATCACGTACGTAGGGGGCCAAGGTCTCGACGTCTGTGTTATTAGCTGGTACAATTAATGACCTTATAGCTAAAAACACTCCCCCGTATTCTTTGCTACCTCCTTCCAAAATTACGTTAGATGTGGCAGCTACGGTAAGTGTAGATAGGAGTTTATCATTTGCCTGAACAAATGATGAGAAGAAATTCCCCTCAGTAAACATTGCCGGTATAGTTGTCTTTGCTAAGATCTTCCTTAGTTGAAAATCGCTTTTAGGAGACTTCTCTTCATCCCAGAAGTTATATAACGTCCTCAATATATCGACCAATAACGACTTTCCCGTTTGGTTAGGCCCTGAAATTACCATGTGAGGAAAATACTGAAAATTCTCTACGAAGAAATGCTTCGCCCAAGCAATTATTCCGTAAGCTATGACTGCCATAGCTTTGTTTGGGTTCTTATACCCGTTTATGATACTAACAAGGAGCTTTATTCCGTTCTCTACGTTTCCGCCGGCCGGTAACTCATATTTGATAAAATCCTTCCAAGGTGGTAAGTATCCAGGAACTTCGGCGATTTCGATTTTATTACTTACAATCCATGGACCAGGGCTATAATACATTTCTTCCTCAATTGTCATGTTATCATAAAGGAACTGTGAAACATAATGTCTCTTTGTATGATCTAACGCGAAGTTCTTCAGAGAATCGAGAATTTCCTCTAGGTCTCCTATTAGTGTTGTGTTATCTATATCTACTTTAAGTAAGTTCTCGTGGACTGGTATCCCCTTCAGTTTTATCTTCCTTATCTTTTTAATTTTGCCTTTTACTAAGTAGTAATGGTCGTTTAGGACTCTCTCGGCTTCTTTCTTTTCTGTTGAAAATGAATAGTTGAATAATTTGAGGCCATCATCTTCTAGGACTACTTCTTTATCACACTCTCCATATCTATCGTTAAAATGAATGCATACATTGGGTTTAGGAATAGCCTTATCTTTATTAAGAGAATTAATGAGTTTATTGCTATTTATGTTTTGCTGCAGATAGAATGCAATTCTTCCGTTGAGAGGGTCTTTAAGGTCTATCCCGAACTCTTGGTCTAGGATGGCCCGTAGCGCCAGCGGGTTTTCGAAGTCCTTCAGATCTACTGTTACTTCCTTATTATTATGGATTAATTTCAGCCCGAGGGCGTCTACACAAATAGTAAACACTAACTCCGTGTCTGGGATTTTCACTTCGGTGCAATTGCCCTCGGGCATCATCATCATCACCTCTTAGAATTAAACACCCCAGTTTAACGGAAAAAATTCTAGAATACTACTTTGCCTACCCTGGGGCTTACTGATCTCTTTAACGAAATTCAGTATATTTGATGCAAGTTTTTTACTATCTTTTCTGTCCTTATGCTTACCGAAGAGTAGGGTAGTTATATCCATACCCTGGAAATTATATAGTACTGCCTCTCTCACTTCGTGTTTAGTCGAAACGCCTAAGTACCATTTTTTATAGTTTGCTTTTACGAAATCCTCAATTTCGTAATTCCTATATCTTTTATCAGAGGCAAAACCTATCCATACGTCAAATCCAGCTTCTCTCAGCTTATCCGCAACTTCTACATCAGACAGATCATGTATAGGTATTATATATGATATGTTTTTAGGAACTGAAAGTATTCGTTTTACGTAATCTGGATAAAGTGCTATCTTGATTGTAGTCCTGAGTTCCCATAATTTTCTTATATAATTATTATATCTCTTCTCAAGTAAATCCTTCTTTGAGTCGTAAAATTCTGTATATATGAAGAAATTGCTTGGTCTGTCAAGTTTTTGTAGATATTTAACAACTGGAGAATGCCCCATGGCTAAGATTCTCACCTTAAACACCCCAGTTTACTCTCTTTTAAGAGAAATCCTAACTGCAAAACGATGAAGAAGAGAATAACTATAATAAAAATAATGAAAAAGAATGACCTCATTGTGCCACCATCATTTCTATTTCTAGAATTTTTTTAACTAATGTTATACCTTTTTCAGTTATTTTAAATATTCTTTTATTCTTTTCCCATCTATCTACAATAAGGCCTTTCTGAATCAGCTCATCCGCATATCTACTTATTTCGCTATTTCTCCAGTGAGAGAATATTTCGCTCCAGCTGGCTTCTCCTCCTAGCTGATATAGTAACACTAGAAATCTGTACTTTGCAGTAACTACTTCAGTAGTCATACTACTCCCTACAGAAAGTGTAGTTAAACTGCTTAAAAAACTTTACTCTCTACGTTGTGTGTAGAAACTAGATTTAAATAGAACACTCAGAGACAACTGAAACTATAAAGTTATTAACACATAACACATTATGTAGAGTGAAGAAAGATGGCTATGGAAATTAAAATAAATGACAAACTTTTCGACGTTTTATCAACTCAAATGAAAATACTATTTTACATAGGCATGATGAAGCAGTGTACATTAACTGAACTAAGGGAAGCCACACAATCGAGTTGGAGTACAATAAATAAAGTAATCCCTGAACTCCAACAGGCGGGATTGATAGAAATAATTGAGGAAAAAACATCTGTAGGCAGTATAAAGAAAATAGTAAAACTTAGCAAGAAGGGAGAGGCTATTTTCAATAAACTTCTAGAACTTAATGATTTATTGAATAGTCTCGATAAACAATAATTTTCCTTAACTATTTTTTATTTAAATATTATCTACACTCAACGTAGAGAGTAAAATTTATATAACTCTACATTCTACAGATAATGTAGAGAGTGGAAAAATGTCCACACTTCAAGTCCCAGGAAAGGTAAACTCCCCAGTTGATGGGGAGAAAGATCTTCTTTTTTTAATTAGTTTATTGGACAGAGAAGATAAGATAGAATTCGTAAAGGAATTCAGAGAAGATTTCGAACAGCAGATAGAAGAAAAGAAGCTGAGCAAAACTGCATACTATAAGTTTCTCAACGGCTATGCGCCCAGTGACGAAAGAATATTAGAAATAATAGAAGTTGATGAGGAAGCTAAGGAATGGATAATTGAAAGAGTCAAGGAGAAGGCAAAGAGAGCTCTACAAGTAATTGAAAGAATGGAGGCTGAGGAGGAATGACTGGAAAGCTCTACTTAGTAAGGTTGCAATGTTTAAACGTTGTCGCAGGAGGACCAGATGAATTAAGTTTTGCATACGTGTACGCGGACAGCGAGGAGGAGGCAAAAAAGGAAGCTTCTGATGGAATGTGCTTTGCTATAGATGCTGCTGAGGTGGGAGAATGACTGAAGCTACTACTTTGCAGCAGCACTTAGAGAAAGCTTACATGTTATTCGGCAAAGCTCGGAAACTAACTGCAGATAGAGCTGCAAGGAGGATATTACATGAAATTAACGAGTTGATAAGTGCAATGGAAGAGTTTCAGCTATACGGCTTAGACTATGATGAAGCAGAAGTTGGAACAAAATTACGCTATTATGAAAAGCAGTTACAATTAATTGAAGAGAAAAGAGATTCTACGCTATTGAGAAGTTTTAGACAAATTATGGTGTCTAAAGGTGAGGAAGAATGAGTGAGTTTGATAAGTTTATCAGCTGTTGGTTAAAGTTCAGAAGAGTAGATAGTATTAAACAATTAGAAGGAGATTGTCAGCAGCTTATTTGCAAATTCTTCAATGCTATTGCTAATGATGATCCTAGCTTTACTGAAGACTTAGAAGAAGATATTCAATATTGTAGGAAATTCGAAAGAAGAGTGATAGTTCCAGGTGTGATATGATGAGGGTAGTTACGTTCAAAGTTGATGAGGAGTTACTGCAGCTGTTAGATCTCTACTGCATTAATAACGCTAAGGAGAGAAGCGAGGTAATTAGGACCGCAATAAAGTTCTATCTTTTATGTAGGAAAGGCAGAGTTTACAGACTAAATTCCATTGAAGAGAATTTACGAAATAAAACGGTAGTGAGGGAGCTGTAATGTCAGAAGTTCCAGATTGGATAGAGAGTATAATCAGAGAGACTACCTGTGAATATTGCGGTGCTGAAATAGTCTATGCAAAGACTAGAAAAGGAGTAGGAGTATTTGATAAGGATTCTTGGACTCCTCATAGGTTAAGTTGTCCTTACTCATCACATTGGTCTAAGAAGAAAGAGAAGAAGATGAGACAAACTACCCTGGAAGATTGGGCGATAAGACATGACAATAAATGAGATCATTGAAGAAAACGAAGAGCTGCAAATTCAGTATAGTAAAGCATTGAATACTATAGCAGCTTTAGAGAGAAAAGTAGCAAGGCTGCAGAGAGAGAACGAGGAGCTGAAGAGGGAGAATGAAAAATTAAGGAGACAAAGAAATATATTACTAAGAGGCATGCAGATAGCACTGCAGATAAGCAGTAAAGAGAAGCAAGATCTGCATTTGAAGATGATAATCGAGAGAATAAGGCGTGAAACTGGGGAGTTTAAGGGTGAATCTAATGGCCGAAGTGGGTAAGTTATTGATCCCTGGAGTCACAGTATCGAAGATGAAGAGTGGCAAGAAAGAGGTTTATTATGTCTATTTACCTCACCGTTTTGAAAGGTATTTAAGCCACGGTAAGTGGAGCATTACGGCAATAGTAGGCGAAAAAGAAATCCTAATCGGCTTGAGGAGCTTATATAAACATGGTAACTACTTTATGCTCACCTTACCTATTTCTCTTAAGCAGATTTGGGAGCAGTATTTAGGTAAAGAAATAGACCTTATTTTGGAGAAAGTAGCTTAGGTCCTTTTTCATCAAATATCTTTTGGAGCTCTATCTCACTCATCACAAAATAATGGTTTTGTAGTATCTGGAATTGAGCTGGGGGAGCACGTCCTTGTAAGATGTTAACTATCATCGGCGATACTCCGTTTTTGATTAAATAGCTGGCGAAGAAGCTCCTCAAGTCGTAAAGTCTGAACTCCTTTCCCAGAACCTTCCTCATCCCTTCTTCTATTGAAGATCTTAAGTCCGCTAACTGAAAAGGGAATAGTTTCTGCTTCCACGCTTCTACATCTGCTCCTATTTGACCTACAACGTGTTCATACGTCCTTATAAACTCTTCCCTATATGGGAAATAAACTTCTTGTAACCACTTCTTAGTTTCTGTATGGATAAAGGAAATATAGGCCCTCTTGGTTTCTGATTCTTTCATTACTTTTATTATTCGGTTTTCCATATCTAGTTGGTTCATCTTAAGCGAGTATACTTCTCCTACCCTGAGCCCTGATTCTGATAGCAATAAGAAGAAAGCTTTAGCACCTAAGTGGTCTATATTATCAAAGATTCTTCTTAACGTCTCTAAAGTAAGCGGTTGGGGTTTGTATTTATACTTAGACTTAGGAACTTTGAACGAATTATATAACAGCTGAGCTAACTGCAAGTTCTTCTCCTTTACTACCGTTTTGATAAATAGTTTCAAGGAATTCGCGGTATGTCTGGCTACATTGCTGCTATCTTCAGATAACTCCGCTATTAAGTCTCTGATACTGTCCGGGCTTAACTCATATCCCAACTTTGTAAGCGCTATCCTAAGATACCTCATCCTCATGACAATAGTGCTCTTACTCTTACCCTGGAGCAATTTTTCAAACTTCTTCACGTCTTCTTCAGTAACAATGTATGTTGATGATACGTTCTTCAAATAATCTCCTAAATATTGATAAAGTATCGAAACGAAAAAGTTCCGGAACTTCTCATCTTTCATAGCTTTAACAACTACAGATAATGCAGTAGTAGCGTCAACTTCTACAACTTTCAACCCGTAAATAGCGTCTGAAAGTTCATCTTGAGCTAACATTTCTGCAGCTTTTTTAACTACCTCCAAAGGAATGTTCTGGTCATTGTTAACGTATCTATATAAAGTACTCCTACCGACATCCAGCATTTTTGCAGCTTGAGATAACCCCAACTTCTCTACTAACTTCTTAATAATTCTCTTCCTTTGTTGCTCGTCCAGTTTAGAAACGTTAATTAGCATATATTTCTACCCTACTTATAAGAAAGTGACACTGTTCCAAAAATAAGGATTGCTGTTCCATTTACGCCTTTATAAAGAGAACATTAATCCCTTTCAATTTAAGGGAAAATTAACGCCGCGGCCGGGATTTGAACCCGGGTCAGGGGCTCGACAGGCCCCCATCCTAGACCACTAGACTACCGCGGCAATTTCACGTATGCATGAGTATCTACTAATAACTTACTTAAAAAGCCTTCGCTCGTTGAAATCCTCAGATAATATATAATAAATTAAATGAAATGGTAGCGGGGCCTGGATTTGAACCAGGGACCTCGGGGTTTCCCAACGCGTGCTTTAAAGAGTATATGAGCCCCGCGGCCTTACCAGGCTAGCCCACCCCGCTATTCTACCCCGCTATTTTAAGATATAATTTGTAGTACCTTTAAAGTTATTGTTATCCTTTCCGCTAGAATAACTTACTCAAACTTAATTCTTGAGCTATTCGTGTCTTCATTATAAATTCATAGCTATCTAAATAATAAGATAGAGTTACTTATGCACCAAATAAAAATATGCTACAACTATCAAGAAGATAGCGAAAAGAGGGCCACGTTTAATCCTCACGAAAATATTTATTAAATAAAAATGTCATTACATTTTTAGCTCATGAGTTATTAAGCAGTTATGAAGGAGTAATTGTTAGTTTATCGCCAGAAAGAGTGCCAACAGTCTTAAGAGGAATGATACCAGCTATAATGATAGGAAGGGCTAAAGCGTTATCTATTTAATAAACAGGGACCAAATACGATGCGTATAAAACACTTTCAAAAATTGGTAAAAAGAAGGCCTTATTAGAAAAAGTTCAACTTAATGTCACTCCAGAAAATGAGACTATAAGACTAGCAGTATCTGTTGGGAAATTAGTTATTAATAATCAGACTAAAGCCAAGATTTGTTAGGACATGATTTACTAGTAACAACTAAAGATGATTACGTCATTTACGCTGGTAGAGTCAATCCTAATTAGACTAGAGTAGTTGTAGGGCAAGGAGGCTATGCTGCTACTAAAATACATAGGCAAAAAGTTCTACACAAGAATTCAGGGAATACTTAGAAACACATTAAATACTATAGCTCCGTTCCTTCTTTTTTATTACTTAGAAATTTATTTAGAAATTTATCACTATATTATCTATTAAATTTCTCTTTGCAATTTTATTCTATCGAGTCCAGTTTTCTCACTATATAAGTAGATAATTAAGAATGCTCTTTTTCCAGTTACAAGGTAAATATTGACATACAAGAAAAGCACCATAAGTTGTACTTAAACTAGATCGTAGGATGATCTAGGGATTCTCTACATCGAGTCTATTTAACTGAGGAGTTTAAGGGCTTAAGGAATCACTTTAACTTTTTCGTCGAGGTTCATGAAATAACTCATAATATTAAGGATCTTTTTACGTCTAATCATATGCCTCTTCGGATGAACTAAATCATGCTCTAAAATCAAGAATAACATATAAAGAAATCTTTCTACGATGAGATTTAAATAGTGGAAAATACAATAGGGATTTTGGCCTTAGACTGAATAGAAGCAATTAACACTTTGTTACAGTTATACTAATTGGAAATATAATCAAAATAATAGAAATTTATAAGCGCCGGGGACGGGATTTGAACCCGTGCGGGGAAACCCCCACTGGCTCTCCAGGCCAGCCCCTTAGTCCGCTCGGGCACCCCGGCACTCTATATATTATATAGAAGGGTAAAAAGGTTTATATTAATTGTATCTCGATGTAAACATCTTCTGGTACTCTGACTCTCATTAATTGTCTCATTACACGTTCGTCTGCTGCAATATCTATTAATCTTTTATGTACTCTCATCTCCCATTTTTCCCACTTTTTCCTTCCTTCTCCATGAGGAAGTCTCATTATTGGAACTTCCAGTTTGCTAGTTGGTAATGGTATCGGACCCCTCATTTCTATTCCTGTTTTCTCAACGATACCCCTTATTTGTGTTATAACATAGTTTAAATTCTCCACGTTAGTACTCCATAAGCGAATTCTAGCTTTTGTAGGCATAAAACCACCAATAAAAAAATTAAATTATTATTTGATTTCTACTTTGGCTGGTTTTACATCAACAATTATACCGACTCCAACAGTCTTACCCATATCTCTCATTGCGAATCTGCCTAGTGGTGGAAACTCATTATACTTCTCTACACATAATGGTTTGATTGGTTTAAATTTGACTATTGCTACATCTCCTTGTTTTAGGAACTGTGGGTTCTTTTCTGCCTCTTGACCAGTTCTCGGATCTAATTTAGACACTAATTCTGAAACCCTACATGCTACACTTGCAGTATGAACGTGAAGTACTGGTGTATAACCATTTGCCAATGCCGTAGGATGCCATACTACTATTATTCTTGCAGTGAATTCATCAGCAACAGTAGGTGGATTATTTGGATGACCTACAACATCTCCTCTCTTTATATCTTTCTTTTCAACACCTCTAACGTTAAATCCAATATTGTCACCTGGTTCCGCTTTATCCATCTTAGTATGATGAGTCTCTATGGATCTAACTTCACCTACTTTGCCCGCTGGCATAAATACGATCTTATCACCGACCTTTAACACTCCACTTTCTACTCTACCTACTGGTACAGTACCTACTCCGGATATAGAGTAGACGTCTTGAATTGGAATTCTTAATGGTTTGTCTACTGGTTTTGGTGGTAACTCTAGCTGATCTAAATACTCTTCCAAGGTAGGACCGTTATACCACTTCATATTTTCTGATTTATGAGTTATATTATCGCCACTGGGTGCAACTACTGGTACAAATCTAACCTTATTTGTATTAAAACCATAACTTCTCATAAATTTGCTGACTTGATCAACAATCTCCTTATAACGTTTTTCATCATACGGTGGTTCTGTTAAGTCCATTTTGTTTACTGCCACAATTAATTGATCTAGACCCATGGTCTTGGCTAGAATTATATGCTCTCTTGTTTGCCCTTCTACGCTCATTCCAGCTTCATATTCACCTTTCTTAGCAGAAACTACTAGAATTGCAGCATCTGCTTGGCTTGCACCAGTTATCATGTTCTTTACGAAGTCTCTATGGCCAGGAGCATCAATTATTGTAAAGAAGTATTTCTTAGTTTCAAATCTCATGAACGTTAGATTTATTGTTACACCTCTTTCTCTTTCCTCTTTTAATCTATCTAGTAGGAATGCAAACTTCTCAGATTCTTTACCTAACTTTTTGGCAGCCTCTTCTGCTTCCTTTACTGTTTTTTCGTCTATGAAACCTCTATCCATTAGTAGCCTTCCCACTAATGTACTTTTACCGTGATCGATGTGACCTATTACTATTAAATTAAGGTGAGGCTTTTGAGACATTTATAACACTCTCTTAACCGATATAGTGATAGAGTTAATAAAAGTTTACCTTGAGCTTAAGGCTATTCTTTCTATCTCTTCTTTTCTTTTAATTGCAAAACTCTTGGGGTCATTATTTGCTGCAGCGATTATTTCTTCCGCTAATACTTCTTCAATAGGTTTTGGATTATTGAATGATGAATCCTTGGCACCAGTAGCAATATGCCTTAAGGCTAAGTCTATTCTTCTTTGTGGAGCTACGTCTACTGCAACATAATACACTATACCACCATACATTATTCTCGTAACTTCTTCTCTAGGTGCACTATTTTCTATGGCTCTAACTAATACTTGTATTGGATTTTGACCAGTTTTTAAATAAATTATGTCAAATGCCAATTTTACAATATTATACGCTAAATGTTTCTTTCCTTTATTTCTACCGGGTCTCATTATTTGATTTATTAACCTCTCAACTATTGGAACCTTAGCCTTACCAAATCTTCTATGTTCATGCCTACCTCCGGTATGAGGTAAATAAACTGGCATTAGAGAAATGTACTTCTTTAGGCTAGGGTCTCTGATTTCAACTTTAGTATCCCACTTACTAAATACTTTGATATCTAATTGCAAGTTCTCTAAGGACATCTATTTGTTACCTCTTAATGGTATCTATGATTTGGATATTTAAATTTATGATACATAAGTATATGCAGTGTATACGTGATGAGTCTTCAGCCAATTAAGGACGAGGATTATATAAAAGTTAATTCCGTTGATGCGTTCTTTATGCCTCTTCATGGTATACCAACTATAGTATGCTATTTAGAAGATGGAAGACAATTTTATCTATTTAGTGTACCCGCAGAAATCGTTATAGCAATAAATAAAACAAAAGGAAATAAAGAGGAGGAGTTTGGCGATAAAAGAGAAAATATATATGATATTATCTCATTTATCCCTGAAATTATGGAAGAGTTTTCTAAGCATATAGAAAAAGTTGTAATAGATGATATGATAAGAGATACGGGAGTTTATGTTGCTACAGTTGAGTTTAAATTTGATGGTGTGATAATTCAGAAAAGAATGATACCAAGTCATGCAATATTTCTTGCTATAATTTCGAATAAACCAATTTTTGTCAAGAAAGGGTTAGTTGATGAACAAGAAAAAGAAAGTAGAGAAGGTCAACAAAAATTTTAAAATTACCCATCTTACTTTTTATATTTATAAATAGATAGTAGCCTATTATCTATAAAATCTATTTATAAAATATTTATCTAACTGGCTTTTGCTTCTTGCCTTTATATAACGCGTCTAAAGATACACCATTTACCATTATAACTTTGTATCTCACTCCAGGCAAGTCACCCATCGATCTACCTAATGTACCTCCAATTCCGGTAATTATGACTTCATCGTGTTCATCAATGAAATTAACACCACCGTCCCCGGGTACGAATGCAGTAACAACTCTACCATTTCTCACTAACTGAACTCTTACACACTTTCTAACCGCTGAATTTGGCTGCCTTGATTCTATTCCTACTTTTTCTAAAACTATTCCTCTCGCCATTGGCGCTCCTCCTAAAGGATCGTATTTTTCCTTTAACTTTAGTATCTTGGTCTTATACTTTCTTTGACTCCTTCTGAATTTTAACCTTTTTAGCCTTAATTTCCTAGCCGCGTATATTCCCTTAGGTGATTTACTCTTACTCACTTTCTCCAACCCCTTAAACTATTACTACATTATCAATATCCATATACCTCTTTAAAATTAGCTTTGCTCTTGCGACATTCCTTCCATTCTTACCTATTGCTAATCCTTTATCTTGAGGATCTATACTAATATATACTGACTTTTTAGAACTAGTATTTACTACTTTTACGCTTCTAACTCTAGCTGGACTCATCAAATTTTTTACTAGTTCTTCTAAATTATCACTATAGGCCACTAATTCTATATCTTTACCTATGATTTTCCTTAACTTCTTAACATTAATACCGCTTTTACCTATTGCAACTCCCATATCTTTTGAATCGACTAGAAATATTATCCTATTATTTTCATTATCGATTATACAATCCCTTACGTTGGCTCTCGTTACTTCTTGAAACAGAGAAATATAACGTATTTCCTCTGGAGTTAATTTAATTTCTGGCAGAAAAAATCACCTCTCCTTTATAATATCCAAAATTTTGGAATTTCCCTCATCAATAATGCTTATTGTGGAAATCATAAATGGTTTGCCACATAGTGTTCCAAGATCCCAACCACTACCTTTATACTCATATACGGGTACGTTAGATAGCTTTGCATAATGCAATATATCTTGCTTAAGATCTCCTCTTAATGTTGATGCGACAATTACCATCTTCACTTTACTTAATTTTATGTATTTTATAGCTCTCTTGGCACCAAAAATAACTTTACCCGTCTTTAAAAGAGATTTCAACTCTCCTTCAAATGAAACTTGTTGTTCTGACACTTTTTATCACCTTAATATCGGCCTCATTGTTAATTCAACCATTCCGGTACCTAGTTTAATCGGATGGCCAATTATAATGTTTTCTACTACACCTTTAAATTCTTCTACATCTCCTCTAGCTGCAGCATCCAAAAGGTGTTTTACAGTAACCTCAAATGCGGCTCTTGCCAACACACTATTCTTCTCCCCAGTTACACCATGCCTACCTATCTGTCTTACGACACCTGTTCTAGTCATCACATCCGCAACCAGCAATATGTGTCTCATGTCAACATCCAAACCTTGTTCTGCTAATACTTTACTAATTTCTCTAATTATAATTTCCCTTGCAGCCTCTATTCCAAATACCTCCTCGATCTCACGAATATTATTAGTTTCTACTTTGGCAATATCAACTCCTTTCACACTTAGAACACCAGATAGATTTGAACCATCTGTTAGAATAATATATTCATCGCCTTTTTTCTGAACTATTGCACGTTTTATTCCCTTTATTCCCTTTATTTTAGTATTAAGTATCTTATCCCTTAATTTAAACAGTGCAGCTATACTATCTATATTAGCGAAACTTATATTTAATGTATTACCCTCAGATTCATCTATCACAAATTCTCCTAATTTCAATCTATTTATAGCTTTTTTAACGTCGTCTACAGTAACGCCTTTGTCTTTAAGCATTTCATTATCAAGTTGGAGAATAATCGACATTGAAGCTATATCAATACTTGTTGAACTAACTACATTCTCTATTTTTGTATACTCTAATTTTCTAGCAACTTCTAACGCTTTTTCCTTATCGTGTTTGTATTCATCAGTCAAATAAATGGTCATCATTGGAGTTGATGGAACTTTTTTTGCGTCTACAATTTCTATTAGTCTTGGAAGGCCTAACGTTACGTTCAACTCTCTTATACCCGCAAAATGAAAAGTCCTTAATGTCATTTGTGTACCTGGCTCTCCTACTGATTGTGCGGCGACAATTCCAATAGCCTCTCCTGGAGCTATTAGTCCTTCACTATACTCTTTAATAGCCAAATCGAAGATTTTGTCAATTTCATCTCTAGTAACCAGTACTTCCTTGTTAGATATCAAATTTTTCAAATCTTCCACAATTTTTTGAGGAAGAATGTTGGAAGCCTGTTTCACTTTCTCTTCTAAATAAGATTTATCCTTTTCATCAATCACGTTTTCCACCCCACGACTCTTTCAAATATCCTGTTTACATCTACCGTTTTACCATGAGCTGAATACATGGGAAATACACCATCATCGCCATACGCTACTTGAATAACTTCGCCATATAAACTTCTTACAGTCCCATCATATTCAGCCCTTAAGTCCGATAAGGCGTTTATTAATCTTCTTTGCATATAACCGCTCTGTGAAGTTCGCACTGCAGTATCCACTAGACCTTCCCTGCCTCCAGCAGCATGGAAGAATAATTCAGTTGGCTTAAGACCTGTTCTAAATGAGGAATATATAAAACCTCTAGCTTCTGGTGAGATGTCATAAGGTTTAAAGTGAGGCAAAGTCCTTGTCATATACCCTCTTTTTATCCTTTCACCTCTAACTGATTGCTGACCTAACATAGCAGCCATCTGTGTTATATTTAATACGCTACCTCTGGCTCCAGTCCTTGCCATTACGTAAGCGAAATTAAATGGATCTAGATATTTACTTGCTATATCGCCAGCAGTGCTTCTTAATTTATCTAATGTATCAAGAATATAGTTCTCTAAACTTTCCTCTAAAGTTCTCCCGGGTATTGGTTCTAACTCTCCATTTTTATACTTTTGTATTAGATTATTAACTTCCACCTTAGCCCTATCTATTTCATTGTAAATTTCTTTCTTTACATCGTCTCCTAGAGATACATCTTCAAGTCTCATTGTAAACCCTTGTAATTCAACAAATCTAATAAATACTCTAAATAGATTATCCATCAACCACTTACCATATTCATCTGAATATTCTTTAATTAACCAATGGAGAATACTTTCTGGTTGCTGGTTGCCTATAGCCTTTTTATCAAACACGCCTTCTAATAATATTCCGTTCTTAATTACTACATACGAATCGTGTGGACAATCCTCATTCTTACATAATCTAGGGCCACTACTAACGTTAGCTTGGCCGTGGAAATTAAAATCTTTAGGTAGGAAAGCACTTACTATTTGTTTCCCAGTATAATACTCTCTAGGTGCTAAAATTGCGGGTTCTCCAAGATCAATTTTAACATCTGCTACACCTAATATTTGCTGGGCTTCTTCTTTAGTTAGTAATGTAGTTTTTACTGTTAGTAGATATGCACCACTTATATAATCTTGAGCAGCTCCTATAATTGGACCACCATATCTTGGGGTTATTATGTTTTTATGTACAAGCATTATTTCCTTGGCTTCCGCTATTGCCTCTTCTGACTGTGGAACGTGTAAGTTCATTTCGTCTCCATCGAAATCGGCATTATATGGAGGACATACAAGCAAGTTTAACCTAAATGTTAACCCTTTTAGTACTCTAACTCTATGAGCCATCATTGAAATTCTGTGAAGAGAAGGTTGCCTATTGAACAAAACCACATCTCCATCAGTTAAATGACGCTCTACTACATATCCGGGAGCCAAAGTTGATGCAAGTTCCTTTCTATCTTTAACATATCTTAAATCGATTCTTCTACCATCTGGTCTAATCACGTAATTAGCACCAGGCCATTTATCGGGGCCATTAATAATAAATTGTCTTAGTTTTTCTATATTCCATGGGGTTATTCTTTCTGGAACTGTAAGCGTTCTAGCTATAATCTCTGGGACTCCTACTTCATCAATACTAATATTAGGATCTGGAGATATGACCGTTCTGGATGAGAAATCAACTCTTTTACCAGATAAATTACCTCTAAATCTACCTTCTTTCCCCTTTAATCTCTGTGCAAGTGTTCTTAATGGCCTTCCTGATCTATGCTTAGAAGGAGGTAATCCCGGGATCTCATTATCAAAGTAAGTTGCAACATGATACTGTAAAAGATCCCACAGATCTTCTATTATTAGCTGTGGAGCTCCGGCATCTATGCTCTCTTTCAATCGTTCATTAATCCTAACTATATCGACTAGCTTATGAGTTAGGTCGTCCTCGGCTCTTATTCCACTCTCTATCATGATAGAAGGTCTAATTGTAATTGGAGGAACTGGAAGAACAGTTAATATCATCCACTCTGGCCTACTGGTTGTAGGATCGTAGCCCAATATTTCGACATCGGATTCTGGTACTTTCTCCAATCTTTCTCGTATATCGGAAGGTGTTAGTTTTGCTACACCTTCTTTCCTCTCTTCATAGAAATTATACGGTTTCTCTAACTTTATCTTGAACTGCTTTTCGCCACAATGTGGACAAACTTGAGCTTTCATTGCAGTCTTCTTTACGTATTCAGTTAACCTCCTGGCTGCAGATGGCCATCTTTTCTTTATTGCATTATATATTCTAGAATATTTCTCTATTTCGTCTTCAGAAATTTTAACTCGACCACACCTTCTACATGTAGCCTTTAGAAACTCATATACATGTTTTACAAAGCCTACATGAATTACTGGTCTAACTAATTCTATATGCCCGAAGTGTCCAGGGCAGTTACCTAAAGTATTACCACAAGTAGGACATTTCTGCCCAGGTTCTATAACACCTAACCTAGGGTCCATTACACTACCTTCTATCGGAGTCCCATCTTCATCGTAAACGTCTGGAGTTATTATTGCGGTCACTGACATCTTTCTTATTTCGTCAGGAGAAAGTATTCCAAATTTTATTCCTTTTATATTCTTTTCACCCATTTCCTTTACCCCCACTCAATCCAACCCTATCCTCTAAAATTAATCTAGGTGAGATAATCATACTCATTAATTCTTGAATTAAAAGCTTAAATGCATAAGATACAGTAACTGGGAACAGGTTACTCTTATCACCATGTATTGGACATATATATTTATTCTTATTCTTATCGTACCAACCTATATAACCGCATTGATCGCAAACGTAAATTGTTGTCCTATCAGAGTTATCTAATAACCTATCCTTAAGGAGCATTGCAGTACCAAAACCAATTAAACAATCTCTTTCCATTTCTCCAAATCTCAAACCACCCTCTCTTGCTCTTCCTTCAGTTGGCTGTCTTGTTAAAATTTGGACTGGACCCCTAGCTCTGGCGTGAATCTTATCTGCTACCATGTGATGCAATTTCTGATAGTACACTACTCCAAAGTATATTCTAGATTTAATTTTCTGTCCACTACGACCATCATACGTTACTTCGGTAGCGTCTGGTAAATACCCATATTTCAAAATCTCATTTTGTAATTGTTCTATAGGTGTCTTGTAGAAAGGCGTAGCATCTACAATATTCCCAGATAATGCAGCATATTTACCAGCTATTCCTTCCATAATTTGGCCTAATGTCATTCTAGATGGCAATGCGTGAGGATTTAATATTACATCAGGCACTACACCTTTAACAGTATATGGCATATCAACCTGTGGTATAAGCATACCAATAACACCTTTTTGTCCATGTCTACTGGCGAATTTATCACCTATTGAAGGTACTCTAAGATCTCTTACTCTTACCTTAACTAGCTTATTGCCCTCCGCAGTTTCAGTAATTAAAACTAAATCTACGATACCCATTTCACCATGTCTAGTAACTATTGAGGTATCACGCTTAGCTTGCTCTGGAGATAATTCTTTAAATTCTTGTAAGAATCTCGGAGGACTAACTTTACCTATCAATACATCTCCTCCTTTCACTTCGACCTCAGGTGAGACTACTCCGTTGTCCTCTAGAAGTCTATAGTATTCTTTGCCTTTATATCCTCTAACACCTGGTTCCGGCATTACTATTTTGTCTTCTTGACCTCCAGGATATTTTACCTCCTCCGTTGAGTAAAGTCTAAAGAATGTAGACCTATACATTCCTCTCTCAACGGAGGATCTATTCATAATTATCGAATCTTCCATATTGTATCCAGTAAATGATATTACAGCTAGGATAGCGTTATTTCCGGCTGGTCTGTTCGTATAGCCTATAATATCTAATGCCCTAGTTTGAACTAAAGGTCTTTGTGGGTAATGGAGTAAATGCGCTCTTGTATCCGTACGTAACTGATAATTCGCTGCATATAGACCTAAAGCTTGTTTCGCCATAGCTGACTGATATGTATTTCTAGGAGATTGATTATGCTCTGGGTAAGGTATTATAGACGCTGTTATGCCCAAAATAGCTGGAGACCATATCTCTAAATGAGTATACTCTGGAGTTAAGTCACTAGGTTCTAAAGCAACATAAGCGTTCTCCTCTTCTTCCGCATCTAGATACTCTATCTTCCCTTGTCTAACAAGATCGTCAAAGGTAATAGAACCAGAGTCTAACTTTTCAATATCTTCTCTAGTTACCAACGGGTTACCGTTAGAAACAATTATAAGTGGCCTTCTAACTCTTCCAGAATCACAATTTACATGAACTTCATTAATGAAATCTGTAACTATATGACCTACATTTACCTCATCGCTAATTTCTCCATTTCTCCTTCTTTCCCTGATCTTCTTGGCTAATTCTTCCCCATCTCGATAATAGCCTACTAATCTTCCGTTAAGTATAACTTTAGACCATTTTAGATATTCATTCTGATCCTCTCCGCCTTCCGTTACTCTTCTTATAACCTCCTCCACCGGAACTACTCCCATTTCGTATAGTGTTTTTTCCACAATCCTCTCATTTATTCCTACTGCAATTTGAGCCATTAACGCTAAATTCTTAACTAGTCCACTATTTGGACCTTCTGGTGTTTCAAAGGGACACATCCTACCCCATTGCGTACCATGTAAGTCTCTAGCCTCGAAATTAGGTTGACCCCTTGCTAAGGAGGATATTACTCTCCTCAGATGGCTTAACATAGAAAGCCAGTTAGTTCTATCAAGTAATTGACTAACTCCAGTTCTTCCCCCAACCCAGTTCCCAGTAGCTAATGCGTGCCTTATTCTTTCTGTTACAATATCTGGTCTAACTAATGCCTTTAAAGCTAGCTTCCTACCTCTTACCTTAGATTTTTCTAATTGGTACGTTAAATCTTTTACGAAAGCTTTGAAAGCTACTCTAAATAATGACGCGAATAAATCTCCGGCTAATCTTAATCTTTTATTAGCGTAATGATCTTTATCATCAGGTTCCCTTCTACCTAGATATAGTTCAATAACTTTTGATATAGCATAAGCTAAATAATATGCTTTCTTTCTTCTATCGTCTGCCGAAGTTCCTAAATGAGGTAGGAAGTATTTATCAATTATTTGTTGCGCTTTTTCTATCCTATTCTCTCTCTTTTGACCTATTGCTACTCTACTACCTATAAAATCTAGCGCATCATCAACATTAGCTATAGAACTTGCTTGTTCTAAAGAGGGAAATAATTCGTTCTGAATCTCAGGATCTAATGATACTGCGTATACTATGTCCCTGTCAGTTAATATACCAAGTGCTCTCATTAGAATAACAAACGGAATTTTACCTGGAACTGCTGGAAATGATACGTGAAATGTGCCATCTTTTAGTCTTTCTATCGTAACAGGTACTCTGTAGCCTGCGGTACTCGAGATAATTTTCGCTGTATGCGTGATATTTGATCCCGTCTTTCCTGTATCTACAAGAACTCTATTTGGAGCTAAATCTTCTTGAGTTACTATAACCCTTTCGGACCCATTTACTATGAAGTAACCTCCAGGGTCTTTAGGATCCTCACCTATCTCAATTAGCTTATCTAGAGTATACTGTGATATTGGATCTATTGCTGATTTAAGCATTATAGGTAAGTCTCCTATATAAACCTCCTCTGGTTCTGCTTCAATATTGTTTTCAACTGGAATCATTGTAAGCCATAGTGGAGCAGCATAAGTCAAGTTCCTTAATCTAGCCTCCATTGGACTGATCTCCCTTTCTCCCCTATCTGATTCCCTAACTCTTGGTTTTCCTATTCTTATCTTGCCTAATCTAACTTTCAAACCTGGAATTTCTGTCGGTATTTCTCCTTGCTCATCAATGATCTCTTGAAGCTTGTTTCTAACAAAGTCATTGTATGAATCCAGATGCTGTCTAACTAAGCCCTTGGATTTAAAGTAGGCTTCGATAACTTTCCATTTTTCATCAATGCTTAAATTAGATGACAACTCATTCACCCACTAATTACATACCTATACGAGACAACTTCTCCATATAATTGACTCTTCCTTATAATTCTAATTATATCCCCTGGTTTCGCATTTATACTTCTAGCAACGGGATCTGAGGCCCTTATCCAAGGCAATTGTTCTGGCCTAATTCCTAATTCTTTTAGAATTTTATACGCTTCATCGATACTAAGTACCTCATGCTTAGGTACAAGATAATGAATTCTTGGATCAATTTTCCTATTAGATGATCCTCTCATTATTAACCATTATTCACATACTACATTTGGTTAATAAGAGTTTTACTCTGACTTACTTAATAGGCTATATAATATTCAATGCGCTAGCTTTTAAGTACTTTGTAATTTTATTCATAAATACATATATAAAACTTAAATCCAGTTTTAGAATCATTTATTCCTAATCTACAAGAAATTACTTAAATCTTAATAGTATCGAAGCGACCTATTGGTTAAAATATTCATCCACAATATATTAATTATTTTTAAATATATAGAAGTAAGTTTTACATTAATATCTAAACTATAGGCATAAACAATACTATTAAAAGAAAATTCTGTCTTCCACGCAATTTCATGGCAAACTAATTTATTCTAATAATGCATTAAGGTCATATAGGTGAATGAAAATTAGTAACTCTGAGAAAAAGCTTAGGCAACCAATAGTAGTAGTATTAGGCCATGTAGATCACGGAAAAACTACATTACTTGATAAAATAAGGGGCACAACAGTGGTTAAAAAGGAACCTGGAGAAATGACACAAGAGGTAGGAGCTAGTTTTGTTCCGAGTTATATAATTGAAAAATTAGCAGAACCTCTTAAAAAGGTAATACCTATAAAACTCCAGATACCAGGATTATTATTTATTGATACACCCGGTCATGAGTATTTTTCGAACTTGAGAAGAAGAGGTGGAAGCGTAGCGGATATTGCAATCCTAGTTGTTGATATAACTGAAGGTCTACAGAAGCAATCAATAGAGTCAATACAAATACTAAGAGAAAGAAAAGTTCCATTTCTCATAGCTGCTAATAAAATAGATAAAATACCAGGGTGGAAATCAACTAATGACATACCGTTTTTAGCGTCAATCGAGAAACAACGAAACGATGTTAAAGTTTATTTAGACAACTTAGTCTATAATTTAGTTTCTCAACTGGCAAACTTAGGCTTTAGCGCTGAACGTTATGATAGAATAAAGGATTTCACTAAAACAGTAGCAATAGTTCCCGTTTCTGCGAAGACTGGTGAAGGCATTGCAGACCTTTTAGCATTACTTGCTGGACTAACCCAAAGGTACTTAGAGACTAGATTAAAGTTTGCAGAGGGCCCGGCAAAGGGAGTTATATTAGAAGTAAAAGAAGATCCTGGGTTAGGACATACCATAGATGTTATAATTTACGATGGAGTTCTTAAGAAAAATGATACTATAATATTAGGAGGTATTAACGGCATTATTATAACTAAAGTTAGGGGAATATTTGTACCTAGACCATTACAAGATATGAAATTAAGCAAATATGATTTAACGCCGATAGATGAAGTATATGCGGCAGCTGGAGTGAAGATATCTGCACCTAATTTAGAGGAAGCCTTAGCTGGATCGCCACTTTATGTGATAGAAGACGAGTCTAAAGTTGAGCAATATAAACAGCAGATAGAAGAGGAAATTAAGGAAGTTAGACTCTACAGTGATATTAATGGAATAGTACTCAAGGCGGATAGTTTAGGAACATTAGAGGCCTTAATTAGCGCTTTACAGCGTGAAGGGATACCAATAAGGCTAGCAGATATAGGACCAATTTCGAAAAGAGACGTTATAGAAGCGAGTATAGTAGCTCAAAGATCAAAGGAATATGGAATTATCGCTGCTTTTAGAGTAAAATTGTTACAAGGAATTGATACTAGTGGAGTAAAAATATTATATAACGAAATAATTTATCAATTAATTGAAGATATCAAGAAGCATATAAATGAAATAAGAGAAGCAGAGAAAAGGCGTACATTTGACACTTTGATATTACCAGGTAAAATAAAGATCTTACCGGGTTATGTATTTAGACGTAGTGATCCAGTAGTAGTAGGTATTGAAGTGATAGGAGGTGTCATAAGACCCAAGTATCCTTTAATTAAGGAAGATGGAAGGAGAGTTGGTGAGGTACTACAAATCCAAGATAATAAGAAGAGTCTCGAAAGGGCTACTAAAGGAATGGAAGTTGCAATATCAATTAAAGGCAATGTAATGATAGGAAGACATATAAATGAGGGAGACATTTTATACACAGACGTGCCTAAAGAAGACCTTGAGATATTGACCAATAAGTATCCAAGTTCTATTACAGATGATATGAGGGAAGTAATAAAAGAAATAATAAGAATAAAGAGAAAAGAAGATCCTTTATATGGATTAGGATTACAGATCTGATTTATCGAAAAATAACGACATCTCCCGCTGAGCTTTTTCGATAGAATCAGACGCATGAATGACGTTTTCTGACTTAGATAACGCGTAATCCCCTCTTATAGTGCCAGGAGGAGCTTCTTTAGGATCCGTATTACCAATCATTCGCCTTATCACTTGTACTACATCATCACCTTCTATCACCATACATACTACTGGACCGGAGGTCACATAATTTACAAGTTCTTCAAAGAAACTTTTTCCTTTGTGCTCATCATATAATTTTTCAGCTATGTCCCTTGACATTTTCACCATTTTAAGAGATACAATTTTTAATCCTCTTTTCTCAAATCTACTAATTATTTCCCCTATTAATCCTCTCTTAACTCCATCCGGCTTTATCATTACAAATGTCCTTTGCATAACCATTTTTCATCGAACCTTCATGTATCTAGTAGTCCATTTATACTTCTTTGGATCTCTATGATACTTTAACATTGATTTCCTACACTTACTTGAACAAAACCATAAGATTGTACCATCATTCCTTACATACATTAATCCAGTTCCTGGAGGTATTTCGTGACCACAGAAACTACATTGCCTAGTAGTAGGCATTTAAACCACAAATAAACAATATGGGTGAAGTATTTAAGTGAATTGTTCATAGTAATAGCTGGTGGAAAAATGAGTGAAAAAACCCAGCAATCACAAAGTTCATCTATAATAGAAGAATTTGGATTTCCCGCGGAAGTTATCCAAATTTTAGATAGGACTGGTGTAACTGGAGAAGTTACCCAAGTAAGAGTAAGGGTATTAGAGGGTAGGGATAAAGGGAGAATACTTACCAGAAACGTAAAGGGACCAGTAAGAGTAGGTGATATTCTAATATTAAGAGAGACAGAGAGGGAAGCTAGAAAAATAACAACTAAGAGGTAACAAAAACTAATGCCATTATACGTAATCGATAAACCTTTAACATTACATATATTAACGCAACTTAGAGATAAAAATACCGATCAAATTAACTTTAGGAAAAATCTGGTAAGATTAGGGAGAATACTGGGGTACGAAATAGCAAATACATTAGATTACGAAATAGTTGAAGTTGAAACGCCATTAGGTGCTAGAACTAAAGGGATAGATATAACAGACCTAAACAACATAGTCATTATAAACATATTAAGAGCCGCAGTACCCTTAGTTGAGGGTTTACTTAAGGCATTTCCTAAAGCGAGACAAGGTGTGATAGGGGCAAGTAGAGTAGAAGTCGATGGGAAAGAAGTACCAAAAGATATGGACGTTTACATATACTACAAAAAAATACCAAATATAAGAGCTAAAGTTGATAACGTAATAATTGCAGATCCCATGATTGCAACAGCAAGTACTATGTTAAAAGTACTTGAAGAAGTTGTGAGAGCCAATCCTAAAAGAATATATATTGTGTCAATAATTTCTTCAGAATATGGAGCCAACAAAATTCTCTCTAAATATCCATTTATTTACCTTTTCACAGTTACAATTGACCCTGAACTTAATAATAAAGGCTATATTTTGCCTGGTCTCGGAGACGCTGGAGATAGAGCATTTGGGTGATGAGATGTGGATGATGATGTAAAAATAGGATTGGAAGTTCATGTTCACATAACCGCGTTGAAAACTAAACTGTTCTGTTCATGTCCATCGGATTATACTGGAAAAGATCCAAACACAGTAACTTGTCCCGTATGTTTAGGATTACCTGGGGCTATTCCAGTATTGAATGAAAATGCAGTAAAATATGGCATCTTAACTGCATTAGCCCTTAACTGCCAAATTGCTGAGAAATTAATTTTTGATAGGAAACATTATTTTTATCCAGATATGTCTAAAAATTATCAAATATCTCAATATGATGGACCAGGTAGTATGGCCATAGCAAAAGACGGTTATATCAAATTAAACGATAAAATCATAAGAATTAGAAGAATAAATATAGAAGAAGATCCAGCAAAGATAGTCTACCCTACTGGTTCTATACTAACTAGCAAATATACGTTACTAGATTATAATAGATCAGGCACACCATTGTTAGAAATTGTGACAGAACCAGATCTAAGATCTGCTAAGGAAGCCAGATTCTTCTTAGAAAAATTAAGATCAATTCTAGAACATTTAGGTATATGTGATTGTAGTATTGAAGCTGCAATGAAAGCTGATGTAAATATATCAGTAAAAGGAGGAGAGAGAGTTGAGGTTAAGAATGTAGGTTCTCCTAAAGACGTGGAGGATGCTATAAATTATGAAATCGCAAGACAGAGAGCCAGTGTACTACAAGGTATCAACATAAAAAGAGAGACCAGACATTGGGATAACGAAAGAAGAGTTACAGTACCTTTACGAACTAAAGAAACAGAGGAGGATTATAGATACTTTCCAGATCCAGATTTACCACCATATTCAATAACACCAGAGCTTATCGAGAAATTTAAACGTGAAATGCCAGAGTTACCAGACCAGAGAGCAGAGAGATTTGTAAAACAATACAATATTACCCCGTATCAAGCTCAAGTTTTGGTTAATGAAAAAGCGTTAGCGGATTTATTTGAAGAAATTACAAACAAGTATAAAAACTATACTAAAGTTGCAAATCTACTAATTAACGATTACATGAGATGGCTTAATGAGAATAATATCACGGTAACCCAAAGTAAAGCTAAAGCTAATCATATTATCGAACTATTTGAATACTTAGATTCTGGCTTAATATCAATAAAAATAATAAAAGAGCTATTACCTGAAATGATCTTAACTGGAAAAACTCCGGGGCAACTGATTAAGGAAAAGGGCATGACAAACATTAAAGATGAAAATTACTTAGAAAAGATCATAGATGAAGTATTAAACGAAGAGAAAGAGGCTGTAGAGAAGGCTAAGAGAGATCCGAAAGTTGTGAATTATTTAGTAGGAATGGTAATGAAGAAAACGGGAAAAAGAGCAGATCCTCAAATGACAGTTGAAATGATAAAACAGAAGCTAGGTTTAGCTTAGCATGGAGATTTTTATGATGCAGGATAGTCAAATAAAGGAAAAAGAATTACGGCTTAGGCTATTTAGTGTTGATATCTTAAAAGAATTGAAAAATATTTATACTTATAAAGAATTATCTAATTTCTTCAATATTCAAGAAAGTTTGATATGTAGATACGTTAATGGGAGAACAATACCTAGCGAGAGACAAGCTTTAGAAATCGTTACAAGGATAAAGAATAAGGAGTTTCTATATAATTTCTTTATAAGAAAAATAAGAGTTTATGAAGATGATTTCATAGATGTATCTAACCTACTATTTTATCCTAACTTGCTAAGAACATTTCTGGAATTATATTTAATTAAGTTAAATAAAGTTAATGATATAACAAAAGTAGTAGGTATTGCATCAAACGGAATCCCATTTGCTACAATAGTAGCTTCAATATTAGAAAAACCTCTCATAATATCGAAAAAACATAAGGACTCTACTCAGATACAATATATTGAGGAAAATATCAGAGAAAGCAATGGCGTAATTTCAACAATTTACTTAAGAGGAGATTACATTTCAAAAAAAGATAAAATACTTATAGTCGATGATGTAATTAGAAGTGGAAAAACACTGCTTTCACTTTATAATTTAATAGGTAAAGCAAATGCAAATGTAGTAGGTGCTCTTATAATAGCAACTAATACTGATATTTGGAAGTATAAATTCGCAAACAAAGATATAAATCTTATGGTGCTTTTTAAAGTATGAGTATAGCTAAAATTCAAAGAAACGTTTACGCCATAGGTGGTAGATTAATAGATGATAATGATGCCAATGCGTATCTAGTTTATGACGACGAAAAAAAATATTATACGCTTATTGACACTACAACTGGTGTTAACATTCGATATGTAATAGAGAGTCTTTTAGAAATCTTAAAAGGAAAGGACAAACTAAAATACGTCATATTAACAAGCTGTAAATTCGAAAATAGTGGTGGATTATACTATATTTATAATTTATTTAAACCAATTACAATAGCCCATTTTCCAGACTCTATAATGATCAGAAAAGGTGAGTGTGGAAATAGAACATACACTCCATCCCCAATATCGTTAGAAATTAAGCAAAAACAGTATATTTTGGATAATTTTTTAATACTTCTAAGTAAAAGTATCACTAATGGAAATATAATAGTAAAATATAATGATGTTTTGTTTTCTGGAAGTAATACAAAGATCACTCAATATACTAAACACATAAAATATATTTGCGATGTAAACAAATGTAGATCAGTGAGTGATTAGAATGGTCTTCGAGGAAAATTGTCAATCTTGTGGAAAAATAAAGGAAACAAAGTATTGTTCAATACTCAAAATTAATGTTTGTTATGAGTGCTGCACATTGTGTAAAAGACGAAGTGATTGCAATCTAAGAGTTTGGTTCAAAGATTTAATTCCAAATAAAAAACAGCTGTTTAGAAAACAAGAAAAAACTTCATTAGAAAAATATTTTTAATTAAATTAAGTTACATTTGTTGGAAGGATTTATAAGTATTCTTATAGATCTCGGAATTCTCTAAGGTTGAGGCCATACGTTTATACTTTATAGCATCACCTAATGAGTTCTCCCCATGCTCCTTAGTCCATTTATCAAGAGGTATTTGATATTCTCTCAGTACTTTATCTCTATACAAATCATTTAATACATTATAGGTACAGAATGGGATTACTCTACCATCTGGAACAACATAGTGAATATCACATCTCATCACTCTTTGTACATCGTAGTTATATAAGTCCATGAAGTGCATAGTTCCTAAGAATAATGTTCTGTAGTGCCACTCTCCAAGTGCTTCGTAGTTATGATGAATTATTATGTTATAGAGCATCTTATATACATCAAAGTCCTTAGGTCCTTGTTCTTTATCTATGAACTTCCTTATACTATACAATACTTTACTTGCAACCCATACTTTGTTAGCACCTTCCCTTAACTCTTCTTCTTTCTCTTTAAGATATTCTAGCAAACCTTCTAAGTCAATAAACTTCGAAATTGGTATGAAGTGAGGTTCATGATTTCTCCATTCTACATACACATACGTTCCAGCTCCACAAGAAGGATGATTAGCCATTTCGAATTGCTCCTTACCAGTTAATGCTTCAACTAGCCTTGAGAAGACAACAGAAGTACCTATCGGATACCAACTATCCTTAGTTATCTCACCATCAGTTTGTTGTTCTATATTCTTTATAACTTCGGGTATCGTGATTCTGAATTTAGCTCTCATATTCCTTTTCATCATTCCTGTTAAACTCACTGGCTGGAAGTTTACTGACCTAACAACATCCATATTGTATGCTGCGAACTTAACTATATTACCTAGATCATTATCATTAACTGTCTTAATTACAGTAGGAACTAATACAACACTTGTCATTCCCGCTCTTCTAAATACTTCTAACGTGTATGGAATTTCCCAATGATTCTTGGGATTAGTTTTTCTAGTAGTACCGTCAAAACTCATATAAACAGTATTCACTCCAGCTTCTCTAAGAGCTCTAGCGTATTTAATCGCCTTATCGGGATCTTCTAAATACAGCTTGGCAAAAGTACCTCCCCAACTATTTAATTGAATATGTTTTACACCGTTCTCTCTAAGCATCTTTACTATTTCTATTATATCCTCCCTTAATGTAGGCTCTCCTCCAGTAACTTGGATAACCAGCGTAATATCTTGTTTCTTTAATTGATCTACCATAAACTTGATTTGCTCTAACGTAGGTTCATAAACATATCCTGCCTTTTCAGCATAGAAGAAACAATACCAACAAGATAAGTCACATCTATTTGTTATTACTAAATTAACCAATGCTGAATGTTGATGATGCATCGGACATAATCCACAGTTATAAGGACAAGGAGATTTCAAGTCGACATAGGGGACTTTAGGTCCTTTTCCTTCATACTCCCAGTAGTCGAACTTATAGTATAAACTAGAATCTCCGTAATATAAGTCCTCAAATTCTCCATGTTCTGGGCATATTTTTCTTATGAATAATTTTCCTTCCTTTTCAAATATAGTAGCTGGCAAAAGCCTATAGCACGCTGGACACAGTGAATGAGTTACCCTAACTAACTTCTCATATTTAGCTAATGTTGGTAAGGGTCCTCCTATCTTAATTTCTTTATCTCCAAATTTGACTACTCCTTCCTCGAAACTTGACGGTGCAGGCAAAAGTCTCGAATGCCTTTCAGTGTTTACTGTCTGAGCCATTGAAAGTATGATTGCCGATCTTTATATATAAAGATATTCTCTTTGACTTACGTACATTCAGTTAATACCAACCTATAAAATTATCCCATCCAGTATTTTTAATGAATGTATTTTTATATATGACTACTTTCTTTTCATGGATAACTTGCCCGATAATTAACGGATTAAATGCTAGATATTGAAGTTCATTTAACATTTCTTTTACCGGCGAATTTTTGTCTATAATTAGCAAGGGCAAAAACTCCTCTCCGGCATGCTTTAAAATATCGAGTTCAGTTAAATTTAAACGAAGCTTTAGCGTATTGAACACGTTTTTATCAATTGGAATTTCGGTAATATTTATCCCTAAATCGAAATTATCGATTATTTTGTATAAAGATACCATAAGACCATCACTAATGTCCGTAGAATACTTAATGAACTTACAATATTTTTTCATAAAAAATAGTAATGACTTTCTAACAATAGGATGTTTTACTTTAAGTAATGATTCTGGCAAGATCTGTATATTAAAATTGTTTATATAGGAAATAAAAACATTCGTGGTATAACCAATATAATCGCCAACTACTAAAAGATCGCCATCATCAATATCTTTATTGCTAATATCACATAAAACTTCTCCTTCTACAAAAACATCAACCCAACCACTAGAATCAGAATCATTTAAATCACCTCCTATATACCTTCCTCCATAATAATGGATAGCATCAGATATACCTTTAATAAGTTCTTCTGCTTTATTCACATCAAAATCTGGTGGTAAACCCAATGAAATTAAATAAAATTCCGGTTTGACTCCCTTCGCTATAATGTCACTGGTAGAGGCTGAAATCGCTTTCCATCCAATATCGTAGAGTGACATAAACGGAAAAGTATAGGATAGCTTGAATCCATCCACCTTATATCCTCTTTTTTCATGAATGAATACATCGTCTAATAGTTTAATATCCACGTAATTCTTAATATATCTCTTGATGAACTCGTGCTCGCCTATATCTTTAAGTTTCACAAAGTATTAGTTACTTATCAAAGTCTTATTTAATTTCTCAAAAATAATGCTTTAAAGCCGCCGGCGGGATTCGAACCCGCGACCGCCGGCTATCTCACTTTGGGTACGAGGCCGGCGCTCTAACCAGGCTGAGCTACGGCGGCATCATTTTACTATATATTTAGTGGATTATTTAAAGCTTAAAATATGAACTTTGCTTCATCTATTCTGAGCTTCTCATATTTCTGAACCTTTAATTATTGCTTTTGCATAGCCTATAGCTCTCTCTATTAACTTATCATAAGATCCTAGGTAGTTTTTAGGGTTAAATACGTTCTCAAGTTCTTGCTTAGAGAAATAACTTAGAATCAAATTATCCTCTAGACAAACCTCTAATAACGTTTTTCCAGTTTGCCTTACTTTTGACGTTAGTTTGCTAACGTACTGATGAGCCTCGTGCCTTTTCATGCCTTTTAAGGTTAAGTTTATCATCAGACTTTCTGCCATTATTTGTCCTTTAGTCAAGTTCAAATTCTTTTCAATATTCTCGAAGTTAACTCTTAGATTCCTTAAAAGATTTGTCATACTATCCAATATTTCGTCGATAATTAGAAATTCGTGTGATATTACTATTCTCTCTGACGAACTGTTAGTCAGATCTCTTTCGTGCCATAATGGAATATTTTCTAATGACGCTACAACAAGAGAGCGTAAAACCTTAGCTAAACCCCCAATCTTTTCTGACGTAACTGGATTTTCCTTCTGAGGCATAGTACTACTTCCTACACGACCTTCTACGCCTTCACTTATTTCATTTATTTCCGGTCTCATCAATTCTCTAACTTCTAATGCGAATCTATCACATTGAGATGCTAAAATTGCAAGATCAGAAGTTAATTCTGCAAACGCGTCTCGTGGAGCAACTTGAGTTGAAATCTCATGAGGTCTTAATTCTAAAAGTTTCATAATATTTTCTTCGATTTCTAACCCTATATTGCCCCAAGCAGCCATCGTGCCAACTGCACCTGCTATTTTACCTTTTACTATTCTTTTCTCAACCTCATTTAATCTCTCTAACGACCTAGAAAATTCATAGATGTAATTAGCAATTTTAAAGCCTAAGGTTATAGGTAATGCGTGCTGTCCATGAGTTCTCCCTACCATTACTAAATCTTTGTACTTAATTGCTAAACTAATCATTATTTCCAATATTTCCATTATTTTTCTCTTTACCAATCTTATTGCGTCTCTAAATATTAACGCGTAAGCTGTGTCTACAATATCATAACTTGTTGCTCCAAAATGGACATATCTCCCTGAGTCTCCACTCCTTTCTGCCATTAGCACTACCATAGCCATTACGTCATGACCGATTTTTGATTCAAGTTCATCAACTTCTTCTGGTCTTATTGTTAATGAAGCTTTCTCAACTTTTTGGATATCTTCCTCTTTTACTAAACCATATTTGCTTAATGCTTTTAGTAACGCTATTTCTACTTGAATTCTCCTCTTCAAGATTTCTCCTCTACTGAAAAGCTTTCTCATCTCATTACTACCGTATCTCCATTCTAAAGGACATATACCATCTTCCATGGCTAATTGTAAAGTATGTTCAACATTTATTAACTTATACTGTAATCTCACAACAATGATAATTGCTACAATCGGTAGTCATTCTGCATTACAAATCTTGCATGGGGCTAAAAAGGAAGGTTTTCAAACTATGATAATAACAGATAATAAAAGAGAAGGATTCTATAAAAATTTTAGTTTCATTAATAGTGTTTCTGCGTATACTAGTCTAGATGAAGCAGTATCTATGATTAATGAGATTAAGGATAATGGAATATTGATCCCACATGGAAGTTTAGTAGAATATTTAGGCAAGGAAAGAGTGGATAGAATTGAGACAAAAATTTTCGGGAATAGGAAAATATTCGAATGGGAGGCTAATCAGAAAAAGAAAATGAAACTACTTAAAAAGTCAAACATAAAGATTCCAGAGATCTTTGAAAGACCAGAGGATGTGGATAGATTAGTAATTGTAAAGCTTAACGGAGCTAAAGGGGGTAAGGGATACTTCTTAGCCAAGAACAAAAGTGAAGTGAAAGAGGGAATTCAAAAGCTCATTGAGAGTAAAATGATAAGAGATGAAGCTGAAGTAATTATCCAAGAATATGTTATAGGAGTTCCAATGTATTTTCAGTTTTTCTATAGTAATATTATAAATAGAACAGAAATCTTCGGAATAGATATAAGATATGAGACTAACATAGATGGGCTTAGAAGACTTACTTATGAGTATATGAAAGAACTTGAAATAGACCCTACGTTTGTAGTTGTTGGTAATATTCCAGCTGTGGCCAGAGAAAGCCTACTACCAGTTGCTTTAGAATACGCCAATAACTTCGTTAGAACTACTAAGGAATTAGTATCTCCAGGAATGATAGGACCATTTTGTTTAGAGTCAATAGTGACTGATAATTCAGATATAGTGGTTTTCGAGTTCTCTGGAAGAATAGTTGCCGGAACTAACTTATACATAAATGGAAGCCCATATAGTTGGCTTTACTGGGATGAGCCCATGAGTATGGGAAGAAGGATCGCAAGAGAAATCAGAGTTGCAAACGAAAAAGATAAGTTAAGTCTTGTGGTGAGTTAAATGAATGTCAAGATAGCTGCACTAGCTAGCCATTCTGCACTTGACGTTTTCGATGGAGCTAAAGATGAAGGTTTTCAAACAATAGGGCTGTGTAAAAAAGGAAGAGAAAGGCCTTATTTGGAATTTAAAGCAATCATGGATAAATGTATGATCTTGGATGATTTTAAAGAAATAATCTCGGATAAGGTGCAAGATAGTTTACTCAGCGAAAATGCAATAATTGTTCCTAATAGGAGCTTAGCGGTTTATGTAGGTTATGATGGAATAGAAAACATGAAAACAAAAGTCTTTGGCAACAGATATATGTTACGATGGGAAGAAAGAGTAGGCGAAAAGAATTATTATAAAATACTAAATGAGGCGAAAATCTCTATACCCAAATTATTCAAACCAGAAGAGATCGATAGACCAGTAATAGTTAAACTACCTGAGGCTAAAAGGAAAGTTGAAAGAGGATTCTTTTTTGCTGTAAACAAGGAAGATTTTGAAGTTAAACTTAACGAATTATTAAGAAATAACGTAATAGATAATAAAGGTTTAAAAAATATGGTAATAGAGGAATTCGTGTTCGGAGCTCACTTTAATCTTAACTACTTCTACAGCCCAATATTTAATAGACTAGAACTAATAAGCGTGGATAGAAGAATTCAAAGTGATTGGGATAGCTTATATAGATTGCCTGCTGACATACAAATAAAATTAGGTAGGATACCAAGACTGATAGAGGTTGGCCATGAGCCAGTAACAATAAGAGAAAGTCTATTAGAAAAAGTCTTTGAGATAGGATATAGATTTGTAGAGGCCACACAAAAACTTGAACCTCCCGGAATAATAGGACCCTTTACTCTACAAGTTATGGTGACTCCAGATTTAGATCTTGTCGTATACGATGTCGCTCCAAGAATTGGGGGTGGTACAAATGCATATATGGGAATTGGGAGTCAATACTCTAAATTTTACTTCGGAAAGCCAATAAGTTTAGGAAGAAGAATAGCATTAGAGATAAAGCACGCTATAATAAATAATCTTACTGAAAAAATACTAACTTAATATGTCATTATGATTTTTACGTTAATTAAAGAGATACTACGAAAGTGTCTAGATTTCTATAATGATAAATAACGCATAGATATGTTTAAATAAGATAAAGTAGAGGTATACAAAACGGTGTTTGATGCTAGAATTAATTGTTGGAGGATTTTTTGGTGATGAAGGAAAGGGAAAAGTAGCAGCTTATTTAGGTATTAAAGATAAACCAAAATTAAGTGTGAGAACAGGGTCTATTAATGCTGGCCATACAGTTACGTATTCAGGAAAGATATGGAAGCTAAGGATTATCCCATCTGCATTTGTAAATAAATCCACTGAATTAGCTCTAGCTCCCGGGGCACTTACGTCATTAGACGTCCTATTTAAAGAGATGAGGGAAACTGAAACTTATGATAGATTATATATTGATTCACATGTTGGAATTATAACTGAAGATGAGGTAAGAGAGGAGAAAAACGATCCGTATCTTATGAATGTAATTGGGAGCACTGGCCAAGGCGTCGGATATGCGGAGAGTAAAAGAATATTAAGAAAGTTAAAGTTAGCAAAGGATTATAAAGAACTTGAAAAGTTCGTCATAGATGTTCCTAGTAAAATATTGGATTATTTAGAGAATGGTTACAATATCCTTATAGAAGGAACTCAAGGACATTATCTAAGTCTATACCACGGCGAATATCCATATGTAACTAGTAGAAATACTACTGCATCAGGAATATTAAGCGAGGCCGGAATAGGACCAAAATATGTGGATCACATAATAATTACCTTCAAGAGCTACGTTACCAGAGTAGGAAAAGGCCCACTAGAGGGTGAGTTAACAGAAGAAGAGGCAAAAAAACTTGGTTTGGCAGAATATGGTACAGTAACTGGGAGATTGAGGAGAGTTGCACCATTTAATACTAAACTTGCAAGAGAAGCCATTAGAATAAATTCAGCTACAATAGTCGCCATAACCAAATTAGACGCCCTATTTAAGGATGCGTATAGAGTCAGAGAATATGAAAAACTACCCACTGAAGCCAAGAAATGGTTAGATGAACTAGAAGAAGAACTAAAAACACCTATTGGACTTATTGGCACTGGAGAAGATGCATACGACATGATAGATCTTAGAGAGGAGGTGAAGTAAATGAGCTCTTATGATGTTGTAATAATTGGAGGAGGTCCAGCTGGACTATTCGCTGCATATGAACTAGCGAATTTGGCTAAAGACAATGTTTCCAACTACAAGATACTATTAGTCGATAGGGGAGCCAGAGCAAGTAAAAGAACTTGCCCACTTTTGTCCCCGAAGGAGAAATGTACATTTTGTGATCCATGCCATATTATGTATGGTTTTGGAGGAGCGGGAACGTTCAGTAGTGGAATAATAAACCTTAGGCCAGATATTGGAGGAGAATTGCATGAAATAACGAGAAGTTGGGATAAGGCACAAGAATTAATAAACTATGTTGATGATATTTTCGTAAAATTTGGAGCTCCAAAGGACAGGGTATTTGAACCAAATATGGAAAAAGTCAAAGAAATACAAAGAAGAGCTGCAAAGGTAGGTGCTGAGTTTGTTCCAATTAGACAAAGACATATGGGGACCGATAAAACACCATTAATAATAGAGAATATTGTAAACTACGTTGAGAAGAAGGGAATTAAAATCGGTGAACTAACGGAGGTCATAGATATAGAGAAGAAGGGTAATAAATTCTTACTTAAAACTTCAAGAGGTGAAATAGAGTCTAGAATAGTCATTGCAGCTCCTGGTAGAGCTGGTGCTAAATGGTTCTATGAGCAAGCTAAAAAATTAGGAGTTGATACCATACCAGGGCCATTGGATATAGGAGTAAGAGTAGAAACTGAGTCTTTTGTATTTGATGAACTTACAGAAGCTGTATGGGATCCCAAGGTAATATTATACTCTAAGAGGTACGATGATAAAGTAAGGACGTTCTGTGTTAATCCAAGAGGATATATTATGAAAGAGGTTTACGATGACGGAACTATTGGAGTTAATGGAGAAACTTATGTCGATAAAAAGAGCAATAATACTAATTTTGCGTTCTTAACTACGATTAAACTTTCAGATCCACTTGAGGATACTATAGAATATGGCAAGAGCATAGCTAGATTAATGACTAGACTAGGTGGTGGGAAACCAATATTACAAAGGCTAATAGATTTTCAAAAAGGAAGAAGGAGCACGTGGGAGAGAATAAATAGGTCTACCGTAAAACCAACCTTAAGAGATGTGACACCAGGAGACATAAGTATGGGACTTCCTTACAGAGTAGTAGATAATTTAATAGATGGTTTAGAAAGGCTAGATAGTATAGCACCAGGTATATTCTCTTCAAATACGCTGCTATATGCACCAGAAATAAAATACTATAGCGTAAGAGCTGTAGTGGATAATAATATGGAAACTGTAGTTGATAATTTATTCGCAGCTGGTGATGGAACTGGACTTTCTAGAGGAATAAACGTAGCTGCCGCAACTGGTATATTAGCTGCAAGAGGAATTGCTATTAAGTTAGGGTTAGATTAATATATCACGTTAACGCCTTTTTAATTATGGATTTATCCGAAATTTCAGATATTGATAAGGAAATATTAATGAAACTAGAATACAACTTTCCCTTTGACCCTCAACCTTTTAAAATTATTAGTGAAGAATTAAAAATTTCTGAGGAAGAATTATTAAATAGAATTAAAAAATTGCTAGAAGATGGTATAGTTAAAAGAATAGGAATGTATGTTAGTTTTAGAGCAAAAGGAATGGATGGAGCTTTAATTGCAGCACGTATACCTCAAGATAAGATAGAAAAGTTTAGAAAGATTGCGCTAGGAATTAAAGAACTAACCCACAATTATGTTAGAGATCATCCAAAGTATAACATATGGTTTGTTTTAAAGGCAAGCGATAGAGATACGCTTAACAAGAATGTTAAAGAATTACTAAGCCAGGTGGATTGTAATGATTATGTCATATTATATTCTAAAAGAACATTGAAATTAAGTGTAAAATATGATGTCATAAGAGGTGTATCATGGAGTCCTAACAATACCATAAAAAGTCTTAATAAAGTTCCTACTGCGGAAGAACTAGGGATAGACAAACAGCTATTAACAGAGTTATCTTATCCATTAAAAATCTCACAAAGACCATTTAAAGAAATAGCGGAAAAACATAAAATGAAAGAAGATGAGCTAATCGAATTAGTTAGAGAATTATATGATAAAAATGTAATTAAAGATTATGGGGCAACCCTTAATGGAGAGAAAATAGGAATAGTTGAAAACGGGATGGTTCTGCTAGATACTAGTAATATAGAAAAAACTTGTGAAAAACTAGCTTTAAACATTCCAGAGGCTACACATGTAGTACTTAGAGAATCTAACGATGAAGGCTGGAAATATTTGTGTTATAGTATGATACATGCAAGTAGGAAAGAAACTATAAGAAATGTAGCAAATGAGATCTCGAAAGAAACAGATTCAAGAAGTTACATGATATTGTTCAGCCTAGAGAACCTAAAACCTGGGATCGTTATTTAGTTTAGAGAAAGCTCCTTTTATTTTTAACACAGATGTAGATTTAACAAGTTTTTCAATAAACTCATGATTTGAGATGTTACCTTCGTACTCTAAATAAAAGTAGTATTGCCAAGGTATCGATTTCAGTGGCCTAGAATAGATCATCAAAATATTTATGTTGTAGTCATAAAATACTTGAAGAACTTTATAAAGAGCACCAGGTTTATGAGGAACAGTAAATAATATCATGGACTTATTTCCATTGGAGCTCATTTCTTTAGATAGAACTATGAATCTAGTATAGTTATTATGTGAATTAATCGTAAGGAGAACTTTTAAATTGTAAAGCTTGGCCGCAAAAGTAGAGCAAATAGCTGCAGCCTCTGAATCTTGAGATACGATTTGTGCTGCTTTTGAAGTGCTTTCTACTGGTATGTATTCATTAAAGCCTAACTCCTTTAACTTTTCTCTAGCCTCATTAAAAGCATGGGGATGTGAGTATATTCTCTTGATCTGACTTAAATCATTACTTCTGGTTGCCAGAGCTAATTCTATCTTTCTCTCAATTTCACCTATGACATATATATTATCATAGTTGTAGAGATTATCAAGGGTTTCATTTACTGGTCCTTCTAGGCTATTTTCTATGGGAACTACACCTATGGAACCTTCTCTTTCATCGACTTTCTTAAATACTAAAGATATTATTGATTCACTCTTCAAATTTCCTTTATTAAGCAGAGTAGCTGCTTCATGTGTAAAACTTCCCTCTGGACCTAAATAATAAATTCCATCCGCATCTACCACCTAAAATCTCTACATAAGAGACTTATAAACTATTCTACAATTTTAACATCTATACCTTCATTTGCCAGATTCGTCAAAAGTAAGCTAAGAGCTTCTGAAGATTGAAGCTCGAAAGTTATATATATTTTAGTATATCCCGGTAGTACATCGCTACTATGCCTATCATGAACTATATCAATTATATTACCTCGGATCTTAACCACATAACTTAATACTTTATTTAGTTGCCCTGGCTTATCTGGAACTATTACTCTTACTTTGACAACTCTTTTTTGTCTATATAAAAACTTCTCAGTGAGAGTAGACAATAAAGATAGGTCAATATTCCCTCCACTTACTAGTGAAATTACTTTTTTGTCTATTCCATTCACTTTGACCTTTCCTGAAATTAGTGACGCAAGTGCAGCAGCCCCTGCTCCTTCTGCTAATGTTTTACTTCTTTCCAGTAGTAAAACTATTGCTTCAGCTATTTCTTCATCATCTACTAATACTATATCATCTACTAACTCATTAATGATACCAAAGGTTAATTCAGAAGGATACTTAACCAGTATGCCGTCAGCTATAGAATAGCCGGGCTCTATTTCTACAAGCCTTCCTAGATCTTTAGAAACCTTCATAGAAGGAGAAGAGGAAGACTGAACGCCTATTATCTTGACATTTGGGAATCTATACTTTAAAGCTATACTTATACCAGAAATTAGTCCTCCACCTCCTATTGGAATAATCACGTAATCTGGTTCAACATCGTATAATTCTAATCCTATAGTACCCTGCCCTACTATCACGTCTAAATCGCCATAAGGATGAACAAATATTAAACCAGTGTTTTGAATCAATTCTTCAGCTTTCTTCATACTCTCATGCAAGTACTTACCATATAGTACCACATCTGCCCCATAGGATCTTGTAGCTAAATACTTAGAAGCTGGAGCTGTTTCTGGCATCACTATAGTTGATCTAATATTCAACGTTGAAGCAGCATATGCAACTCCTTGAGCGTGATTACCTGCTGAGACAGCAATAACGCCTTTCTTTTTTTCTTCCTCCTTCAGAGATAACAGTTTATTGAAGGCACCTCTAACTTTAAATGATCCCGTTTTCTGTAAGTTTTCTAATTTAAGATAAACTTTTGCGTTTGTAATCCTAGAAAATGTTGTGGAATAGTCTATTGGAGTAGTATGTACATATTTTTCTATTTTCTCTTTTGCTAGTCTAATTCTATCAAAATATTCTAAATAATTCATCCGTAAAACCCTGCCTTCATCAATTACTCAGATTTCGAGGGCTTCTTCATAATCTCATTAATTTTTGCATTTAATTTTTTAAACGTATCTCCAAGCGTCTCTGGCATAACCTTAGTGTTAAAAATAACTGGCATAAAATTGGAATCACCATTCCATCTTGGCACGATGTGAACGTGAACGTGAGCTTCTATACCTGCTCCAGCTACTCTACCTATATTTACACCTATATTAAAACCGTCTGGGGTATAAATTTCTCTTATAGCCTTTATTGCAACACTAATTAAATTAAATATATCTAATGCCTCATCATTACTTAAAAGCTCAATTGAAGGGACATGCTTGTAAGGGACAACCATTACATGAGCAGTATTATAAGGGAATGCATTAAGTATTATGAAAGCATATTTTCCCCTATATACTACGTAATTTTGCTCATCATTTTCTTCTTTTATTACTCTACAAAATAGGCATTCATCTTGTTTTAGCTTGCTAGTTTCAGAAATATACTTAGCTCTCCATGGTGCCCATAAAATATCCATAAGTAAGATATACTTCAATGACACATAAAATATTAACTTTTACTCTTCCGCGTCCCTTATTCCTTCTTCAGTTAACGCAAACACTACTTCTCCTTCTGGTAAATGTGGTGCATCAACAACTCTAGCTATTCTTCTATTTCCTCTACTCTTTTTAAGCTGAATTCTTATCCCTGGTACGTGATAAAGAGTATGACCACCTACTGCTACGGTAGGATCTCCATAAAACATATCTGGCCTAGCCATTACTTGATTAGTTATAATCACTGCAATATCATAAACCTCTGCAAGTCTGGTTAATTGATGCAAGTGTTTGTTTAACTTCTGTTGCCTTACGGCTAAATTTTCTCTTCCAGGATATTCTGCCCTGAAATGTGAAGTTACAGAATCTACAACAATTAATTTAATTGAAGGATCTTTGCTAACTAACTCTTGTAAATCATCAACAATAGCTATTTGGTGATCTGTATTTATCGCTCTTATATAATATATATTGTTCATGACATTATCGATATCTAATCCTAGAGCTTTAGCCATATTTTCAATTCTTTCCCACCTAAAAGTACCTTCTGTATCTATATAAACTGCTTTACCAGATAAGCCACCCTTCTCGGGTGGTAATTGTACATTAACACTTAGCTGGTGACATAGCTGAGTCTTACCAGACCCAAACTCACCGAAGAATTCCGTCATAGTCCTAGTTTCTATACCACCAGCTAAAAGACCGTCTAATGCTTGACTACCAGTAGATATTTTCTTAACATTCATTCGCTCCTTTTTGACCTCTAAAGCTGTCTTAAACCTTATATCTAATGCGTCTCTCGCTTCTTTAATTATCTTTTGCGCAGTAGATAACGGAATACCAGCTGCTACACTCAGATCTTGTGGAGATGCAACTGCTAAGGTTTCAAGAGAAGAGTAACCAGCTTCTATTAGCTTATTAATTACAGTCTGGCTAATTCCAGGCAAATCATTAATCGTTTTTATACTCTTTTTCTGCTCAACTTCATTTGACATCTATTATCACCAGACACTTATACTAGACAAATACCTCTACTTTCTAATTTTTATATTTATCCACCGCGCCTTAAATACCATCCTATATCTTTAACTGGTATTACCTCGTATACTCCTCTCTTCCTATTTTCGACCTTTGCATACGCTATAAAATTGTTCATTTTATCCACAATTATCACATCATTATAATTATACGCAGAACTAATATATATAGGCTTTTTATATATAATCTTATATATCAAATTGTAATCTGATATTACTAACTTATTCTCGCACATTTCAGCTAAATACCTTCCGAAAGCCAAAGTAGGCAAGATCTCAGATCTATCATAAATAATTATTGGTGTACCAACGGAGTATGGATGAAAACCTTTACTCAATAGTCCACTTAGGAACTCCAGTAAACGGTCATTATTTACACTATTATTAGCTAACATAAACAACTGATTATATTTGCCTTTAAGCTCATAGAATGACTTGTTAGTTATAAATGTACTTAACTTATTTACACAACCATATCTTGAGAAAATAACCTCAAGTTTGGGTTTAACTTCATCTATTCCAACCTTACTAAAACTCATCTTTATTCCTTCTTTAAAAGGCATAGGAAAAACCCCTCAGTACCTTGTGTATGAGGGAAAAATCTTAAACAATTCTTCACATCGATATTAAATTTAGTATTATAATATTCTACGTATCCGTTAGAAGCAGGATATCCTTCTACACTCATGGTTTTCATACCTAATTCTTCGATAGCGAAATTAACAATTAATTCATTCTCTTCTGGTGCAACGCTACATGTTGAATAAACGATATAACCGCCCTCTTTCAATAGCTCATATGCTATCTCGATTAGAGATAGCTGTGAATATGCAAAATCCCTTAAGTCATCAATTGTGGTTTTATATCGCCTAGTAGGATCCTTTTGTATTAATCCTTCACCGCTACAAGGTGCGTCTAATAAGATTCTATCGAATTGAAATTTATTTATTCTTCTTAAATTTAATACATCGGTTTTGACTAATACAACATTCTCTGCCCCTAACCTATTAACATTACTGAGAAGAGCTCTAATCCTACTACGCTTTTTCTCAACTGCTACTACCAAACCTTTATTCTGCATTATTTGAGATACTTGTGTAGTTTTTCCACCAGGTGCCGCAGCCATATCCAAAACAAAATCATCTTGTGAAGGATTTAGGACATACGCGGGTACCATAGAAGCTAGCCCTTGAATATGATAATATCCCATGAGATACTCAAGTGTAGAACCTAGAGACGGCATAGGTGGAGTTCTTTTAATTATATAACCATGCTGAAGCCATTTGACCTTTTCCAAAATGAATCCTTTCTCTGACATCATTTCTTCCAATTTTTTGCAGTCAGTTCTCAACGTATTACATCTAATACTCTTTTTTAATGGAAAACTACAAGAATTTAGATATTCTTCTAATTCTTCTTTACTACTAAACATATTCAAATATCGTTCTATCATATAATCTAAAAATCCATACTTAGAGGCTAATCTTTTAGCCTTATAACTAGGAGAAATATGAAACAAATTGGCATTTTCACTTAAATACCTCGCTATGCGATTTTCCATCAGAGAATAATGATCGAAAAAGAGGTTAAAATAGTAGTTGAGTACCCATCATTAGACGAGTTAAGAGAATCGTTGGAGAAAGAACTAAAATTATTGGATATAGAAAAACAAGAAGATATTTACTTTAATTATGTTTATCGAAATTTCAAAATAACTGATGAAGCAGTTAGAATAAGGGTTAACAATAAGAGAATAGAGCTTACGTATAAAGGGCCTAAATTACATTCCTCATTAAAGGCTCGAGAAGAAATATCTATAGTTGTAAATGACCTTAATAAAACAATCGAACTTTTGAGGAAAATAGGGTTTTATCCCGTTATAACTATCAAAAAGACTAGAATAAATTACTTAGATAAATCATTTATTATATCATTAGATTTAGTCGAGAACTTAGGTCAATTTATAGAAATAGAGGCCATTAGTGAAATTAGTGATCAAGAGATCCATAACTATACTTCCAGCTTCATTAGAAAATATAAGATAAAAGGAAAGTTAACGACAAAATCTTATCTAGAGTTATTAATTGATAAATATGAAGCGAATCCCAAGTCAAATAGCAATACTTACTGACTTTGGGGTTAACGATAACTATAACGGGGTAATGGAGGCAGTAATAAGGAAAATAAACCCAGAGGCCAAAATCACCTATATAACTGGAAATAGCAAACCTTTTAACTTGATTGCTGGTGCATATCTATTATATACCTCTTATAAATATTTTCCTAGAAATACGATATTTCTTGTAGTTATAGATCCAGGAGTGGGTACTAGTAGAAGGCCCTTAATAGTAAAAACAAAAAATTATGTATTTATAGGTCCAAATAATGGCGTACTATACCCAGCTATAACTTCTGAGGAAATAATAAAAATTGTAGAAATAAAAAACGAGAAGGTATATTTAGCTAAAACAATTTCGAATACTTTCCACGGTAGAGATATCTTCTCCGTAGCTGCTGCTCTTATCTCAATTGGAGTAGAGCTTGATACATTCGGAAACCAAGTAAGATACGAAGATCTTACAAAATTAGATTTTACCTATAAATCGTCAAGGAATGAAATTTGCGGAAAGGTTCTTTACGTAGACCATTTTGGAAATGTAGCAACTAGTATACCTAAAGAAGCTTTGTTAAACAACTTCAAATATGGTGAAAACGTAGAGATAAAAGTAAATAATTCCAAACATAAGTGTAGATTCGTGAAAACATTCGGTTACGGAATGGAAAACGAGTTGTTGATTTACTTCAACGGTTATTTTCTGGTCGAGATAGGAATTAATAAAGGGAGTGCAAAAGATAAATTAAACGTTAGAGAAGGTGATGAGATCTGTCTAGAGGGTTATATCCAGGAAGATTTCAGCCATTCCATCTAGGTCATCTAAATGTAATTAAGTGGAGCTTAGAGAGAGTTGATGAGTTGATAATTTTAGTAGGTAGTTCACAAGAAAGCCACACTGTAACCAACCCCTTTACCGCAGGAGAGAGAGTAGAAATGATAAGAAATTCTCTTAAGTATAGCGGGATAGATTTGTCTAGAATATTTATAATACCGATGCCAGATATTTTAATGAACAACATTTGGGCACATTATGTGAGCACTTATACCCCTAAATTTGAAGTTGTATTCGCCAGAAATCCATTAGTAGTTAGAATATTCAAGGAAGCCGGATATAAAGTAGAGATTCCTCCAGCTTTTAATAGAGAAAAATATAACTCAACTTATATTAGACGTCTTATAATCCTAAACGATAATTGGAGTGAACTAGTTCCAGAACCTGTATATAAGTACATCCTACATATCCATGGAGATCAAAGATTAAGAGAGATAGTAGGTACAGATAAGTAAAAATTTTTTATACTGTTTTCTTATAACGAGCTAAAAACCTTCCCAAGCTACTTGCGATTACATGAGCACTCTTTAACACCTCTGGTATTTTTGAGTAAATTTGATATTTCTCTATAATTGACTTAGCTAAACTTAATTCGACTGTAGAGTAAAGAAAGACGTTTCCCCTCTTTGTGGGAATTTGTTTAAGATTATTTAAAACATAGAGTATCTCTCTTACTCTTTCCGTATCAGCTTGGAAGTGTTTCATAAGAGCGTTTTTGATCAGATCTACCTTCGGCATCTTAGAATAAAAGAAAATCATGTTATCAGAATAAGGTACAATATAGTTGAAACCAGCAAATATTACGCCATCTAAAATAACAATATCACCTTTTCTCAACTGCTTTAAAACATCAGTAGCATCATTTCCATCAACAGTTATGAGACCCCAATCTAAATCAATCATCTCGTAATCGTAAAAAGTAACTACAACTAATGCAGTTTTACCTTTTCCTCCCTTATATGATAATGGAAAATAACCATCATCAACCCCAGAGATCGGCAAACCTACTATCGCTTTCTATTAAAGATTTAACAATTATATTCTTATCAACAGCTAAACCTATCTCCTTAGTCTTACCATACCTACCACGATTAACAACCTTGGCTGTTAGTATACCTACCATATCTAATTCATTTATAATATCACTAACTCTTCTTTGCGTGATAGGTTCCACGCCTAACTTCTTACAAATATTCAGATAAGTCTCATATACAGCACCAGTAGTCAAAACTACGTTATCTTCTGAAGACATAGAAGCCACTGCGGTAAGAACTAACTTAGAGTGAAAAGGAAGGGTTAGTATAATATCCCTTACTCGATCCCTCTCTATTTCTTCCTTAGCTAGATGTACGTACTCCTCTTTAACCTTAGAATCCTTCAACCTCTCAGCTATTTCACCTGCAACTCTCAAAAGATCTAAAGCCCTACGTGCATCTCCATGCTCTCGTGCAGCTAATGCTGCACATAATCTAATTACATTATCCGGTAAAACTCCAGGCCTAAATGCCATTTGGGCTCGCTTTGTCAGAATATCCTCTAACTCTTCAGCGTTATAAGGGGGGAAAACTATCTCTTCTTCACTTAAACTACTTTTAACTCTAGGATCCAATAAATCTACAAACTTAACATCATTAGTTATTCCTATAAAAGAAACTTTACTCCTATTTACCTCACTATTGATCCTGCTTAACTTGTATAGAATATCGTCGTTATACCTCTTAACAAAAGCGTCTATCTCATCCAAAACTATGACAACTTGCGAATCATACTCTCTTATAGCTTTTACTAAACGTCTATACAGCTCAGCTATGGACAACCCGGTAAAAGGAACCTTTACATCTAAGGATTCTAATAAATCAGCCAATACTCTATATGGCGTATCTATCTGCCTAGTGTTAATATAGATATACTTAAATTTTCCCAAAAATTTTTTATGAAATCTAGATAAAACAAACTTTACTACAGCCGTTTTTCCTGTTCCAGTCAATCCATATATGAAAATATTGTTGGGTTTCTCTTCTCTATATAGTGGAGCTAAAATGCTTGCAATTTTTCTTATCTGATCCTCCCTATGTGGTAACTCATCTGGAATATAATCAGGCATCAAATATTCTCTATTTACAAAGATACTTGAAGTTCTAAATGAAGAAATAACTTCATCAATTATATCACTCATCTTTTCTATTGTTTGTGCTAACCCAGCTTTTAAAATATAAGCTATTTAACTGGGGAGTAAAAAACCCCTTTATTTCCACTGGAAAAATGTAAGTTGTGTCATATACAAGTCCTACCCCAGTATTTCATTTGGAGATTCTAGTGACATAAAATAAGCTTTGATTTCATTCTTATACAATTCTTTTGTATAATGGTTATCTAATTATAACAAAATGTTGCTCAAAATAATCTCCAATGGAACCGAAGGGGTGTCGCTGAAGATATGAACAGGTAAAATTTTTAATCTATCCTTGTCTTTATTTTTACTCAAGGGCCGGTAGCTCAGCCTGGAAGAGTGCTCGGTTTGCACCCGAGAGGTCCCGGGTTCAAATCCCGGCCGGTCCACCTTTTATAGATGATAATCAAGCTTGTATAATTCGGATCTATACATATCTAGGAACTTTCTCTCTTCATGAAAACTTTGATTATTGTTTTCTAGTGTTAAGAATATAGGTCTGGTAAGATGCCTGTAAGCTCTAGTTTGGTAAATTCCTAATGATAAGTTTCTTATTATATTTTTCATACTCTTATTAGCTGTATTTATAATATATTTACATTTTTTACATTTATATCCCTTATTTTTTCCTAGAGATTTTGTAGGTCCACCACATATGGGACATTTAGGATTGACCAGTTGTAGATCATTTAATTTTAATATTTCAAACCTCTCTAGCTCTATGATCTTTCCATAAGTTATGGATGGCTTTATAGCCCCATAAGCTACTATTTCGTCACCTTCTTTTAATAATTTAGCTGCACTATTTAACTCCCCAGTTTCTTTATACACGAGTAAAATATCATCGTCTGTAGTCCTAATCATTACATCTCCGCCTTCAAGTATCTTTATATTTTTTATTTGTATAACTTTCTTAATTTCTTGGTAGAAACGATTACCAACTTTTTGAAAATGAATATCGGTATTTTGGTTAGTCTTAAAAACAGCGAAGAAATTGATATCTTCATTTGATTCTATTAGTTCCATAGCCTTAATTAGGTGTTCTATGGAGGTTCCTCTAATACCATATAGGATTGGATCATTTCCGTGTGGAGTTATAAGGGGAGAGTCATTTATGTAATCATAATTTGCAAACGTTAGCGGGAACGTCTCCTCATCAACTCTCTTTACCGAATCTTCATTTATCATTCTCTTTTTGAGCCAATTTTCTTTTTTCCTATAAGTAATTAATTCATAGGTGTAATCCCCACTCATTCCTAGCGCTGCAATACTTCCGATAATACCTCTATCTCCTCTAATTTCTATATCGTTTTTCTCTGCGAATTTTTTCGCATAATCTATAGGAATGATATCTAAGATTCCTTTAATATAGAAATCGTATAGTTTTTCGAATAAAGATTTATATTTATCATATTCAATTATTGCTATTCCAGGTCTTCTTCCGTGCTCTAGTGCTAGTGAAACATTTTTAACATATTTAACTGAATATGAAAAAATTATATCTGCTAACTCTTTCTTTGTTCCGTTAAAGTCAACAATAAGTTTTATACTCGCATTACCTCTTGTCTTCCAAGGTATATTGGGGTTTAGTCTGACTAAATAAGGTAAGTCTAATAAAATAGTATTATGGTTTTTATACAAATAGGAGGTCAGAATAACAGAAAAATGTGTAGTGCAACCAAACTTGTAGGAATCGTGGTCGTCAATCCCTATTAGATATTTCATTTCTTTATTACACTTCTTCCCTCCATTATTATCATTGTTAATGTCGATCTTACTTTAGGTATCTTTCGTATCGAATTACTGATGAAATTCTTTAGCTTATCCATATTTTCAGTTTCAACTTTTATTACGATATCATATACCCCATAAACTACATATGCTTCCACGACTTCATTCATGTTTTTTAGCTTTTCGAATACCTCTTCTTCTCCTCCAGCATCTGTATTTATAAGGACTATCGCACTAGCCACTTTTATCCACAGAGTTTTAATTTTATATAGCTATAAGAACTTTGCGACAATTAATGTACTTTTTTTGATTGATTTTGGAAAAGACAAAAGTATATATAAAGATAACCAACAATTCAAATAATTTTAAAAAATAACCCTAAATATTTAATATATAATGATATAGGTGATAAAGGTAAGCTTAGTCTTTTAGAGAAGGACAATAACGATATATTTTAACTAGAGACGAAATTTATAACGTCTAAAGATCTCGATAATAAACTATCACTTTAACACTGTAGAAAGTTTGTATTGTTTTCACTAATATACTAGTAGGGACCCCTAGCATAACCCGGCTTCTGTACTGGGGGATTCGACTAAGCGTACTGCAAGGAGTCAACCCTTTATTCATTCCCCTTTAACTTGCTCCCAAGAGGTCTACCGTTTCAAGTCCCGATACTTTCATCTATCACGTACTACTAGCAATTACTTGCTAGTAGTTCCGTTCATCTATCTAGTATTAAGACTTCGTTTCTGTGTAGTTGCCAGGGATTCTATCCCTACCCCTTTCGGGGTTCTTGCAAGGGTTGGAGGCCGGAGTTTCCTCAGGTTTTATCCCGTTACCCCCGCTAGGGGTCCCATAATTAACTTTCTCGTTATAGCTTTAAAATAGTTTTGTGATCACTATAACGATAATTGTTAATGCTAGACTAGCTCCTATTACAATTTTAGGATTTATCTTGATTTTCTCGTTTTCCTCCTCATAATATCTAATTAATCCTGCCATTGACATTACTGGGACAGTCTCTTTTTTCTTCTTTGATGAAGGCATTATAAACCCCTCTTCCTTGGTTATTTATTCTTTATTCCCCTTATTATTTTTATTGCCTTATCGACGTCTCTTTCAATTATATTTCCAGTAACAATTATATTTGCTCCAGCTTCAACTAATTTTAAAGCGACTTCCACGCTTCTTATTCCACCTCCTATAATTAACGGGATACTGGAAGCCTTTTTGATAAAAGATATCATTTCTGGCCTTATTGGTTCTGGGGCTCCAGATCCGGCCTCGAGGTAAACAAAATCCATTCCTAAATACTCCGCGGCTAAAGTATAGGCAGTTGCTAACTCAAAATTATCATAGGGTATTACTCTGGCCTTGCCTATGTGTGCTGCAGTACCTCCATGTCCTACTATTACATAAGCAGTTGGTATTACCTCCATTTGTAACATTTTTATGATTGGAGCAGCTACTATTTGCGCACCTATCACATAATATATATCGTCAGAGTTTAATAGGGATAAAAATAATAATGCATCAGCCTTCTCAGATAAAAGGTTTATATTGCTAGGGAATATAATCTTCGGTATTTCATAATCGTCAAGTAAGGATATGACAAAATCTAATTTATCTTTAGAAACACCTAATGTGCCTCCAATAAGAAACGCATCGGTTCCAACGTTATATAAGTTCTTAGCAATATATTTAAGTTCTTCACTAGAATTAATTTTAAATGGGTCTAGGAGAGAAAAATGTAATTTCTCATTATCATTTAACTTGTCCATGAGGTATTTCTTCACTTTCCCCTTCAATTTCATTTTCTTCTTCCGTATTTTCATTAGTTCTCTCTTTTATTTGTAATCTTCCCTCCAAGTACATGTCTATGAATTTGGAATAAGCATTTGCCTCATCAAATACAGAGGGTACTTCAATTTCAGTATAAAGACCACAACTTCCACATGTAATTGTTGCAATATTATCTTTTATCTTTACACTAATTGAGACCTTTCCACATCTAGGGCACTCAAATGTTTTCGGTAATTTAGGCTTTACTCTGATAATTTTAGTCCTCTTTCGTCTTTTCCCTCCCATAATCGACCACTATTTATTTTTACCTTTCTTCTTTTTCGTATAAATGTCTTTTGTACTTGAAGACTTTATTGGAAATTCCATTAATATTATATAAATTATTATAAATGCCAATATCAAAATCCCAGATATAAATACTAACTGCACATCGTTCAAAGTCAACTCTCCACATTGCTCAATATTCTTCTCAGTTTTAAAGATTTTCCACAAGTGTATATCTCGGTTAAAATTTCTTTAAAATCCTCTGTATATAACTCAATTTTTGTTAATTGATCCTTCTCTAATGCATATTTTAAACCTAAAGTATGATAGCAAAAGTCATACTTGTTTCTTAAAAGTACATTGAATAAATAAAATGGACAACTACAGTAATTAAGATCAAGGGTGTAATCGTTATTACGTCCAATATAAATAAAAATCGTGAACAAAGTACCTTTAAGAGATAGACTTACAAATCTTCCTTCTTTAACTACTCTTCTAGCTTTCAATAGAAGATGCCTATTTGTTTGATTTGAAGACACTTATACTTCTTTATCCCGTCTAAGGATTAATAATTTATCTAATAATCAGTTTCACTATCGCTAGTCGATTGCTAAATTGTTTAGATCGTGGCAGAATTTCTAGTATCGTTGTTCCATGATTCATTGGAGATAAAAGTTGTCATAACATTATTTCTGACCTCCACTGCCCTAAAGGAGAAGCTTAAGGTTGTGATCTGTTAAAATATTATATAATATCGACTTTTTCGATTAAAATATGATAAAATTTAAAGTTTGGGCCCGCTGGGATTTGAACCCAGGACCTCCGCCGCGTCAGGGCGACGTCCTAACCAGGCTAGACGACGGGCCCTTAATACTAGGTTATTGTTTTCTCTTTTAAACTTTACCTTCTACTAATTGTAAATACTTACATAAAAAGAAGGATGCCAAACTTACGGCTCCTAAATCTTGAGCATCTTCTACTATTCTTACATACTCCCCTAGAGATTGTTCTATTTTGTTAAAACCACTCCCTTCTATTCCAGAAAATATTATCAATATTTTATCATATTTCATAAGAATATTAAAATCAATTTGTTTTTCAGCATTCTGTGATACTAGGAGTGTAATTTCTGGTTTTAATAGATCTATAGCGTCCTTTAGTTCTGGCAGTACCAAAATAGGCTTATTATATTTAAATGCTAGTTTACTAACTTCTGGAACTCCAGATTGCGCAGCTGTCCCACCTAACTTAGTGAGAACTAAATACTTTACGTACTTTATATTAAAGGCTAATTTAGAAAAGTCCAAGAGTCTTTGATTACTAGTTAGGTTATGTAGGCCGAAATATAACTCTTTCATTTAGTATACCCAGAATCTCTTTAGCTATAGCGGTAGATAAGGCTACTGGAACAGATTCACCTACTTGATTATACTGTTCATCTTTGCTTCCTAAAAATACATGATCATCAGGATAACTCATTAGTCTGGCCTGCTCTCTCACAGTTAAGAATCTATCATGGAATGGGTGTATAAATCTAGAATTACCCAAAATTGTAGGTGCTAGATCGAATGGAGAAAGTCTAATATATAGTGGCATACTTTTTCCCTTACTCGCCTTGTACATTGTTAAATACTCTCCGTACCCAATTTTAGAAATTTTCAGAAGTTTTTTCTCGTTAGGCTCGCTTACCTCGTTATTAGGAACGTCTAGTTTGCTATCTAAATCATGAATCGCATCATAAACTGTGACTCTTTTTTGAATTTTAATAGGCAATATTTTAACGTTTGAGATGAATACCCTATTTCGTTTAGATGGGTTACCATAATCTTCAGCATGTAATATATTGAAGAATATATTATTGTATCCAGCTCTTTTAAATTCATTAATTAGAGCATCTCTTAGTGATTGAGTTTCAATAATCGCTGGAACATTTTCCATTACAAAGATTTTCGGTTTTAGTTCATCCACAATCCTTATGAATTCCAGTGTTAAACTCCCTCTTTGATCTAAATATAATCTATCTAAAGGATCTTGCATACGTAAGGGATTAGCTGCAGTATATCCCTCACATGGAGGGCCTCCAATTATTACGTCTATTTCATCCCCTACATTTTTTAAAATCTCTTTTCCACTTATTTGTCTTATATCGTCTTCGATTACTATTGTATTTGGAAAATTTAATGAATATGTTCTAGCTGCAGCGTGATTTATATCTATTGCTAATTTAGGCTCTATTCCTAATTTTTTGAAACCTAATGAAAATCCTCCAGCTCCAGAAAATAGATCAATGACTTTTATTTGCCCCAAGTTTTGTCTCCTTATCTATCTCTTCCTCTATTTGTCTTATTTTTTGCTCCAAGAATGACTTAATCTTTTCCGTATCATAGTAGGTTAGTTGAGATCCACATTTCAAACATTTAAATTCATTTTCAAACGCTTCCTCAAATGAATATCTACTATTATCTTGTGGACATATGAAGAACGTATTATTTTTCTCATATTCTAATCTTGATTTTAATTTATCCAATATTAACCTTTTTCTATTTAATAGTATCTCATTAATTTGATCTATGTTAGGCTTCCAATAATAAATGAACCATCCGCTATCTTTATCCCTTGTTTTCCTATAACTTACAAAACCTTGCTCCTCCAGCAAATTCAATTTCTTTCTCACATCATTAACCTTTATATTAAGCTGATTCGCTATTTCTTCATCTGTCATTTCAGTCCCTTTTTCTAGTAGCACTCGCAAAACATCAATCACGTCATCTCCCAACAAACTTTTCGCTAGATTAATAAACAAGTCCTCTGCATTAACCATTTCTTATCACCTTCTTGCCAACATTCTGAGGTAATATCTTTATTTTCGCATCTCCAAATTCCATATATAGCTCTCGTCCCTTATAAATTCTGTCTAAAAAAATTGCCAGTGCTGCTACTTCAGAATGTGGCTGATTCCCTATTGCTATGTTGTAATCCACATTACGATAATACCAACCTTCAACTTTTTCTGCTCCTACAATTATTAATAGAGGATATTTTATTTTATCAAGCTTATCTTGAAGATCGTTAATATTAATTCCATACATTGTTAAGTGTATTACCGTACCTCCTTTTTCTTTCCATTCATTTACAATATTCTTGCCGTTTTCGATTTCTTTTACCAAAAAATATGACGATCCACCCCAACTATCTATGACTTTTGATATAGATTTTATCATTTTTTCATCTTTACCTTCGATATAAACACCCTTAGCTCCAAAAGCTCTTGCTACTAAGATTACATGTGTTGTCACTCTTTTATCTCTAGCTGGTCTATGGCCTAACCTTAAAACATATATATCTTTCAACTCAACTGTGTTGTTAGCTGGTATATCCTCTCCCTTAATAATTCAAGATTTGTTCTCTTTAAAGCTGATATAGGTATGACATCGAATATGGGAGAATATAACTCTTTTGATAGCTTTTCTATTAGATTAAGCTTTTTATATAAATCGCCATCAATTTTATCAATTTTATTAAGGGCTACTAGTATAGGCTTACCCGAAACTCCTATTTCTCTTAAAATTTCGAAAGAGGATTGCAAAGTCTCAATTAGTAAATTTTCCGAAAACATAGAATCTATTACAAGAATTAATGCATCTGAGTATTTTGCTTCTGACAGAGTGACGAAGAAAGCATCTACAATTTGTGGTGGAATTCCTCTAATAAATCCTACAGTATCAACTAGCATAATCTTTCTATTATTTATAGAGAGGGCATATCTTTTAGGTGACATTGTGGTAAATAGTTTTGTATCAACTTTCTGTGTTAACCCGGTTAATGAGTTAAATAACGAGGTCTTTCCGGAGTTTGTATATCCTACGATTCCAACAGAAGGAATATTGTTCCTCTTATTAGATTCTATGGATTTTTCTTTAAAGGCCTTTATATTTTCTAATTCCTTCATAAGTTTATTGATTCTTCTTTTATAAAATTTTATTGTAGATTCTACTCCATACGTTCCAGCTCCTAAAGGACCTTGTTGTTCGCCTATTTTTGATTTAGTATACGTTTCCTTTATTATCGGTAGTTCATACTTAAGCCTGGCCAGTTCTATTTGCATTTTTGCTTCTTTTGACCCTGCATGCAATGCAAATATTTCTAAGAGAAGGAGTATTTTGTCTAGGATCTCTTTTCCTTTTAGTTCTTTTCTCAGATTTATAAAGTGTCTGGGCTTAAGTTGTTCGAATACGATTAAAGTGGAAATCTCCTCGTCGTTTTTAATTTGTTGCAGCTTATCATATTGTATATAAAATTTCACATTAGGCGATTTTGGTAATTTGTAAATCCTAACTATCTTGTAGTTAGCCCCCTCAACTAACGCGATTGCCTCTTCCTTAAATTCTTCAGATACAAAAAGAACTGCACTTTTCACTTCTTTCCCTCTTTAATATTAACTACATCCCCTAAGGTTAATTCTGTTTCATCGAATTCTTTCTCGCTTTCTTCATTTTCTAATGGGGTAACTAGCTTAATACCAAGAATTTTCTCTAGCTGTCTGGCTTGAGAGATTGTAGGCTTCAATTTACCACTTTCAAATCTTTTAATGATATTTTCCGATACTTTTAATTTCTGTGCTAATTGTTGTTGTGAGATACCCAATTGTTCTCTAGCATTTTTAATAATCTTGTAATAGTCTGCTACAATTTCTAATTCAGTATCTGCCATTTTAGGCGGTTTAGGAGTGGTTTTCTTTTGTGTTTCACTTTTCTTATTATCCTCTTTTACTATCACTGCATGCTTTCTTATTCTATTGTAACATGAATTACATACAGTAATAATTGAGCCTTCATATGACATAGTTATACCTTTACCATGAATTGGAGATCCACATAATTCACAGTATTCTTCACTATTAGCTTGCATATAGATACCTATTGTAAATACTTGTATTAAACATTTTTAGTCTATGTCAAACAAGTATATATACGAGTTAAATTGTCCGGAGATTTTGACACAATAAGGGATGCTTCTTCTTCAGACGAGGTTCAATTGGTTAGATTATTAGAAGAAAAAATCAAGTCATTACAGATTGAAATTGAAAATCTAAGAAAAGAACTAAATTATTATAAAGCAGAAATGGAAAAAATGTTAAGTCCTCCATTAATTGAGGCAGTTGTATTAGACGTTTTACCAGACGGTAGAGTACTAGTTAGAAGTTCGTCTGGACCAAATTTAGTAGTAAATGTAGCTAGTCATATTGATCAAAAATTAATAAAGCCTGGAGTATCTGTTGCCTTAAATCAAAGAGGATCTACTATATTAGAGGTTTTGCCACAGAAGGAAGATCCAATTGTAAAGACAATGGAAATTGTGGAAAAACCTAACGTAACTTATTCTGAGATAGGTGGATTAGAAGAGCAAATAAAGGAGTTAAGGGAAGTTGTGGAATTACCTTTGAAGAAGCCTGAGATATTTAGAGAGATAGGAGTAGAACCACCAAAGGGAGTTTTATTATATGGTCCGCCAGGTACTGGAAAGACTATGTTGGCAAAAGCAGTAGCTACTGAGAGTAATGCCGTCTTCATTCATGTTGTTGCTTCAGAGTTCGCACAAAAATTTGTGGGGGAAGGTGCTAGGATAGTTAGAGAGTTATTTGAAATGGCTAAAAGAAAGGCACCATCAATAATCTTCATTGATGAAATTGATGCCATAGGTGCTAAGAGAATAGATATAGGAACAAGTGGAGAAAGGGAGATACAGAGAACGTTAATGCAGCTCTTGGCTGAGCTCGATGGATTTAATCCGTTGGATAACGTTAAGATCATTGCAGCTACGAATAGGATAGACATATTGGATCCTGCATTATTGCGACCTGGTAGATTTGATAGGATAATAGAGGTTCCCTTACCAGATTTTAGAGGAAGAACTGAGATATTTAACATATACCTAAAGAAAATGAAAGTCGAGGATAATATAAATCTTGAATTATTGTCGCAGCTTTCAGAAGGATTTAGTGGTGCTGATATTAAGAATGTTTGTGTTGAAGCAGCGTATATGGCAATTAGGGATGGTAGGAATAAGGTTACAATGAAGGATTTAGTTAATGCTATAACCAAGATTAATGTTAAAAGGAATAATATGGAGAGTATGAAAGAGAGGCGAGAGAAGTATAGCTAAGTATAAAGAGTTTTTAAGTGAACCAGTAGAAGCAAGCTATAATGAAATCTCAACCTTACGTTACATTGCTGAATATCAATTCGATTATAATGTTTCTAGATGTTTGTTTCCCGAGGATAAGCATTTTTTAATTCAGAGATCCATAAATACAAAGAAAATCAGAAACGTGTTAACCAGTGGGGGAGAGTTATATTTAGTGTTAAGGGCCCAAGATGTTTTATTTTCCCTTACCTTGTTAAGCGGGAGTGTAATTAAGGGTTGTTCAAAGTTTCCAGAATATAGGGTTGTAATACCCAAGAATTTAGAAGAGTTTATAAAAAATGGAAGAAATGTTTTCTCTAAACATGTAATAGCAGTTGATAAACGAATAAGGGCTGGAGATGAGGTGATAGTTGTAAATGAAAATGACGAGTTAATAGCAATAGGTAAAGCTAAATTATCCGGAGAAGAAATGATGGAGTATAAAAGAGGTATGGCAGTTCACGTGAAAAAGAGGTGTACTAGATGAGTAATGTTAAGATAATAATAAAGAAAGACTTAAGTGAGCTAAAAGGTTCTACATTTATAACTGGATTTAGAACTATAGGGGAGGTAGGCTATTTAGCAATAAGACATTTAGCCTTAAAAAGAAAAATGGAAAGAATAGGGTATGTTGTAACTAAATATTATAGAGACGTCACGTTTGTAGATGATTACGGTATCGCAACACCTTTTGATATATTTTATGACAAGGATAAACATTTAGTACTATTACTTAATCATATTTTACCGTTTCAACGTGAGTGGAATGATTTCGCTTCACAAGTTATAAAATGGATTAAGAAATTATCGATTAATAATATACTTCTAGTAGGAGCACTAGATAAAAGGTATAAAGTTGGAAATGAGAGTTTAAAATGGCTAAAAACATCAAAATGCAGTTTGAATTTAGATTACCCTCAATTAGACAAACAATTACTAATGGTAGGTCCATTAGCTTTATTCACTTTACATTCTGAAATTGAAGACTTGCCAGCATTAGTTTTGTTACCATACGCAGATCGTGAAAGGACAGATCCAGTAGCAGCTGCAACTGCAATAGAAGTTTTAAATAAAATGCTTAGCTTAAACGTTAGTGTAGATGAATTATACGAAGAGGCAAAAAGAATAGAAGAGGATTTACAAAAACAAATGGAGTTATTGCAGAAAGAATTATCAAGAGGAAGTGCTGATAGAGTCTATATGTAAACCTAGTTTTTCACAGTTTACTAACTCTACTTTTTGGTAATTTTTACATCTTAAGAACGAAACGATTTTAGTTTTCATGTCTGCTATTACGTCTTCATCTATTTCGTTTGGAATCTCGAATTGAGATAGTGGATAAGAGTCCGAGACCTCTAACGGTATTAAACCAAAAAACGGTATCGCTATAAATATGTCACTACTATTATGATCAGTTATTCTTTCCTTTATACTTTTAATATAATCATAGGCAGTATCGCTTATCGCCTTATCATAGCAATATATAGCTACTTTATCTTTCTTTTGCACATACCTTTCCAAAAATCTCGAGTGACGTATGATTTCTGGCCTATGTAAAGAGTTATTATCAAATAAAAACAAACCTTTTGGATCTCCCCTTATTCTAGGGTCATATTTTTCTAAATAGTCTTTATATTTTATCAATCTTTTGAATGCAGAATATACTGCAGGATGAGAGTAAGCTTTTTCTTGAAGATATTCAAATAGTCTTCCTTCCTTAATTGCTTGTTTAGCTGCTTTGAATTCTTCTAAAATAGTATAAAGGTTATGAATAGCTAATGCTCTTGTTCTTTCTTCCTCATTCATTTCAAGTAAATCTTTAGGTGTGTATTTAGAACATATTGGACAAGAACATGGAAAATATTCTAAATCCTCTAATTTGTATACACGTGTCCTAGTAATATATCTATTATCTCTAGCATATATTATATATGAGGCAGAGTCAAAGCTATCTACTCCTAATGCTACTGCAAATGGAATGATATGAGGTAACCCTCCTCCGAATAAATGAAACGGAATTCCTCTTTTTATGTTAGATTTAGCAGTATAAATCATGTCAATTACGGTATCATACATGTACCGCTCTAAGAGAACTGTTGGACTACCAAGCGCAACCATATTGTATATGTCTTCAAATTTAGATAATCCTTCAGCAGAAGTCTTAACTAGATCAAGATATTTTCCTCCTTGTATCGGATATACCCAAATAATATTGTTATCTTGATTTTTTACTATGATTTTTGATGCTTCTTCTATTCTCTTTAAAGTTTCATATACTGTTATTTTAGCATTTTCATAATCATTTGTATTTCCGGTAGGTAAATCTAATATTACCCCAATGTCCGGTTTTATCTTGAGCTGATAATTCACTATCTCATAATTGGTTATTCCTATATCCCCATACTCTAGAATTTGATATGCTCCCGAATCCGTCATTATGATCATATCTTCAGAGTTTAGCTCCTTATGTATATCATCTTTTATATATTTATTTTTATATAATATATACGAATTTGTGATAAAATTTTTAAATCCCATATTTTTAATCTCATCTATTGATATTTCATCTTTTAATATACTAATTACTGGAAAGAATACTGGAGTTTCTAAGTTACCGCTTCTTGTTTTTAAGATTCCTATTCTTCCTGCCAAATCTTCGTATTTCACTTCAAATACGGTCATAGACCTAATTCCTTTTTCTTTTTATTTATATAATCGTTGTATAGATCGTAAATTCTTTGGGCCATTGGCCCACTTCCTTCTACTCCATTTTGTGATACTTTAATTCTCTCCAGAATTGTCACTACTCCTGTCTCTTCGTAAACTTTTATATCAGCTGGCCTTAAATTTAAGGATTTTTCAACTAATTCTGCAAACTCTCTTGGCTCAAATAGAGGAGGATTCTTAATTATTATCTCAGAAATTATATTTCCATTTATCATTAACTTATAGAAAGTGTTATTATTATCATCTTTAACATTTGTTAAACTAATAATAAATGGCGAAAGTTCATATGCATAAAGTTGACCAGTATACGTTTTTCCATTAGTTGTTTTTACAATAATAGTCTTATCTATTAGGTTATTCAATTCGCTCGAGATTCTTCTTCCACTACTCATATTATAGTCCCCAATAACGTTAATAAATTAAAACTTAAATAGTAATATGATGGAATCAAAGGCACAAGAAATAATTCTAAGTTGTGAAATAAATAGTATTGAAAGAGGTAGCCTAAAGAATTTATCCATAATACACATGTCTTGCAACGACTTTAATATAAGTTTTGATATAATTGATAATATCAATATATTTAGCCAAAAAGAAAAAGTGAAGGCTATCATTTCTAAAAATAGGCTATCATATACTAATGATGACTTCTGTGGACACGGCTATATAGTTACTGAGCTCAAAGATTCTTCTTCAAACAACGGAAATAGATATACAACGATAATTTCATTATTTGGATTGCTAGTAAAGATAATAAGCAATAAAGAAAGCTTTCTTAAAACACATCAATTAAATGTTATGGATCATATTTACTTCTGTGTGAAGAAAAATACTTAGTATGGGATGAATTTGTTTTCATAGTTTCCTTTCTTATCCATTATCGCTAAATCTATTCCATCTCCCGATGTGATATCACGTTCTATAGATGCTTTTATCGCCTTTGTTATTAATTGTGCTGCTATGTCTAAATTCATATTAGGATCATATTCAGATTCAAGAACTCCTATAGCGATCCTGGCTCCCGATCCCACTGCAGCGTAGTTATCTTCAATTAATGAACCTATAGGGTCTAATACATAAAGTTGTGGTCCTTTTTCATCCACTCCACCGAATAGAATCTCTGAAATGAACGGCATTACTTTATACTGATATAGTATTACTGAAAGTAATTTAGCTGCAGCGTGAACAGAAATTGGTTTACCAGTTGAAATCTCATAGTACTTTATTTCTACATTCATTATTCTCGTCAAAGTCTGTAAGTCGCCATATATTCCGGCCCCCGCCATGAGAAATTTACCTATTTTATGTACTTTCTTCGCTTGTTTACTTAGTACATAACCACCATAGCTTAATCGTCTTTCAGAAGCTAATACAATTCCATCATTTACCTTTAAACCAATAGCAGTTGCAGGCAATTCTTCCATGTTAGTTTACCCATAAATATACTTCTAAATGCCATTTATAACGTTTGTTTTATTGCATCTTCAATGTTCTCTAGTGGAACGGAAATCTGTTTTCGTGTAATTAAATTTCTAACAGTTATCATATTTTTCTCCAATTCTTGCTTACCTATTATTATCGCGACTTTAAATCCTTGTGAGGCGTAGTAAGGTAATAGCTTTGAAAGAGGCTGATCTTTAGTGTTTATTACTACCTTATATTCTTCTTTTCTTAATATCCTCGATACCATAAACATGGATGGAATTGTATCTTCTGACATGCCTATTACTATTACATTTACTGGTTCTTCAACTTTCAAGTCTTTAATTACTAATAAAGTTCTCTCAACTCCTATTGCAAATCCTATTGCAGGTGAGGGTAAGCCACCATAAAGTTCTATAAGTTTATCATATCTACCTCCTCCGGCAATACTAAACTGTACCGAGGGATGAAGAACCTCAAATATTAATCCAGTATAATATGCCAATCCTCTTACAAAACCTAAGTCAATCTTAAATTTTATATTTAAGTCGCTTAGAATCCTAGACAATCGAAATAGATATAAAAATTCACTTTTAATATCTAGTCTTGAAACTTCCTCTAATTCAGCTAGGGACTCTATATCTTCTAGCTTTGTATCCTTCTTAGTTAGAATCTTATAAAAAAAGTCTATTATATCTTTATTCTTTAGGTTTTTTTCAAGGATATCTAGAGCTTCGTTAATCTTGTTCTTATCTATTAGATGCAAGATGTGCTCTTGTAAATTATCTTCAATATTATATTTGTCCATTATTTTTCTAAATATGCCAATATTATTTATTTTAATAGTTATATCATTAGAAAGATTAAGCTTATCATAAAAATTATATAACAAGTCTAGTACTTCTAGATCAGCTAAGATAGAAGAATCACCTATCATCTCTATTCCAGCTTGTCTAAATTCTCTATATCTGCCATATTGCGGTTCATCATATCTATAAACGGTACCAAAGTAGAATAGTCTTATCGGCTTGGGTGAACTCTGTAAGTTTTGTATATAAGCTCTTGCTACACTTGGTGTTATTTCAGGCCTTAATGATAACTCTCTATCTGCCTTATCCTTAAACACATACATGGTTTCCCTTAACTCCTCCCCGCCCTTCAACGCAAACAGTTTAAATTCTTCTACTACTGGAGTTATAATTTCAGAATATCCATATTTTATTGCTAAGTCTCTGAAGGTAGATTCTAAATATCTAATTTTTTCTGCGTCGATTCCAATATAGTCTTTCATACCTCTTACTGTTTCAAATTTTGTCATGTTAAGTCACTTTGACATTTTTATCTCAGATATTGTGCAATATGTTACATCTCCATATTTATCAACAATTGAAAGATAAAGTTCTAAATTCATTGATTTCGACTGATGTAGTTTATCTAATATTTTCTTAAAACTTACCTTTTCATTTTCATCTACTATTAAAACCATAGCAGTATATTTTCCATTTTCCTTGTCCTTTATTATAAGCGATTGTTCATCTATACCGTCAATTGTAACTCTTCCTCTCTGCTTTAAGTCAACAAATACATCAACTTTATCCCAATTTACAAGATAAATGATCTCACTAGGTAACTGTTTAGATGAGCTTAATGCTAAATATATCTTCTCTAAAGTAGTTTCAGCTTTCTCAGACATTATAGTCACATTATCAAAAATAAGTATATTCCCCATAAAAGTTATTGTTTTCATATGGAATGTCCTGTATGTGGTTCAAACGAAATAGTTTGGGATAATAAGAACGGGGAAGTTGTATGTAGTAATTGTGGTATAATTATTGATAATATTTACTATAGTGGGCGAAATGAATCAGAGAGTACAGAGACAATCATAATAAGCAATAAGTTCTATAAAGATGATATCTTAATTAAAGAATTAAGAATTAAGACTTTCTTAAAGAAGAATCGTATTGAAAACAAGAAAACAGATCAATATGAAATTATCTTAAGATCTATGTTACTTGATGCTCAATATAAAAAAATATATAAAGTGTTATATGACGAGGGTATTTTGAGTGGTTTAAAAGCTAAAAGTAAACTAGGTCTTCTAATTTATTTTAGATTTGCATTAAATGATCGATATTTGCATCAATTGAAAGAATTTGGTATAAAAAATGAAAATCTTAGAAAAAGACTTAAAAGAATTAGTAGGAAACGTTTAACATTAATTTTCGATAAACTCAACGAAGAAAGTGATCGGATCTGATTTGAGTAAAATTTTTATATAACCTTTTTTTAAGACAGAGTGGAAGGTGCGTAAAATGGCAACAGCTACAGTTGCAACTACACCCGAAGGTATACCTGTAATAATTTTAAAAGAGGGATCAAGTAGAACATATGGAAAAGAAGCTTTAAGGGCTAATATTGCTGCAGTGAAAGCAATTGAAGAGGCATTAAAAAGCACCTATGGTCCACGTGGAATGGACAAGATGCTTGTTGATAGTTTAGGAGATATTACAATAACAAATGATGGAGCTACTATTCTTGATAAAATGGATTTACAACACCCAACAGGTAAGCTTTTAGTTCAGATAGCTAAAGGACAAGACGAGGAAACAGCTGATGGCACTAAAACTGCTGTAATTCTAGCTGGAGAATTAGCTAAAAAAGCAGAAGATCTTTTATATAAGGAGATTCATCCAACAATAATTGTAAGCGGATATAAGAAGGCAGAAGAGATTGCATTAAAGACCATCCAAGATATAGCACAACCGGTCAGCATAAATGATACTGACGTACTTAGGAAAGTAGCATTAACATCCTTAGGCAGTAAGGCAGTAGCAGGTGCACGAGAGTATTTGGCTGACCTTGTGGTTAAAGCAGTGGCACAAGTAGCAGAATTAAGAGGAGATAAGTGGTATGTTGATCTAGATAATGTACAAATAGTTAAAAAACATGGTGGTAGCATTAATGATACTCAATTAGTATACGGCATAGTAGTTGATAAGGAAGTTGTACATCCGGGCATGCCAAAGAGGATTGAAAATGCTAAGATAGCGCTTTTAGACGCTTCATTAGAAGTTGAGAAACCCGAATTGGATGCAGAAATAAGAATTAACGATCCAACACAGATGCACAAATTCTTAGAAGAAGAAGAAAACATATTGAAAGAAAAAGTAGATAAGATTGCAGCTACTGGTGCTAACGTTGTAATATGCCAGAAAGGTATCGATGAAGTTGCACAACACTATTTAGCTAAGAAAGGTATATTAGCTGTTAGGAGAGCCAAGAAGAGTGATTTAGAGAAATTAGCTAGAGCTACCGGAGGTAGAGTCATATCAAATATTGATGAATTAACTTCACAAGATCTAGGTTATGCCGCATTAGTGGAAGAGAGAAAAGTAGGAGAGGATAAGATGGTATTCGTAGAAGGTGCAAAGAATCCAAAATCAGTTAGTATACTAATAAGAGGAGGATTAGAGAGAGTAGTAGATGAGACTGAAAGAGCTCTTAGGGACGCTTTAGGTACAGTGGCAGATGTAATAAGGGATGGTAGAGCAGTAGCTGGTGGTGGAGCTGTTGAGATAGAGATAGCTAAGAGATTAAGAAAGTATGCCCCACAAGTTGGTGGCAAAGAGCAATTAGCAATTGAAGCATATGCTAATGCAATAGAAGGACTTATCATGATATTGGCGGAAAATGCAGGATTAGATCCTATAGACAAATTAATGCAATTAAGAAGCCTTCACGAGAATGAGACCAATAAATGGTATGGACTTAATTTATTTACTGGAAATCCAGAGGATATGTGGAAATTAGGTGTTATTGAACCGGCATTAGTGAAAATGAATGCAATTAAGGCTGCAACAGAAGCAGTAGCATTAGTGTTAAGAATAGACGATATTGTAGCAGCTGGAAAGAAGGGTGGAAGTGAGCCAGGCGGTAAGAAAGAGAAAGAAGAAAAGTCCTCTGAAGACTAAGACATTTTTTTAATTTTAATTATTATAGGAACTTTTAGATTTGGCGCGCTTATTACTGCCTCGCCTACGTCTAGTTTATCTAAACTTTGTGTAAGCCTTTCATCAAGTGATAACGTATCTCTAATAGCCTTCTTATCAATATCAGATTTTATTGAATGAATAATCTTGATATTTGTATTTTTTAACACATTCTGTGAAAGTAGTGAAGGCGATTGTGTAATAAAGCATAGGCCTATATTATATTTTCTGATCTCAGAGGCTAATCTATCTATAAATTCATTTCCTTCCTTATTGAAATAATTTTGAGCTTCATCTAGAATGACAAGAGTCTGTTGAGTTATCTTATATCTTATATAACTTTCCACTATAAGTTTTATTAGGAATAATGAATACAATTTCCTAAGTTTAAGATTCGAAATAAATCCTAAGTTTATGACTGTAGAAGTCATCAAATAGTCTGGGAACTCATTAAGGGAAATTTCATCTATAGTAGAAAATAATTTTGAAGCAGTCGGTATAAATAAGATAAATATTTTTCTAAGCAACGCATATTTTACGTCTCTCATCCAGTATGAGGTATCCTCAATATTATTAATAACTTCTAATAACTGATTAATTGAGAATTTTCTATAACTTTTTAGTTTTAATAATATAGTATAAAGTAAAAATCGTTGTGGATCTGTTAATTGTAAAACATCTCCAATAATATCTACTGTATCCTCTACGTCCAGATCTATCAAGTGCAACGGATTTATTTTTACTATAGTTTCCTCATCATAAACTCTAAAATCGTTTTTAAGGAATTGAGCATATTCACCATGCCAATCTAATATAATCACCTTAACACCTTTGGTGTGTAATTGAGAAGCTAAAAGTATCGCCGTATTTGTCTTTCCAGATCCAGTACTCCCAAATATGCCTATATGTCTTGTTATGTCCTTTACTCTTATACCTACCTTTGATGTTACTGTTCCATTAGTAGCCTCTCCTATCTCTACGTCAAAATCCTCAGATACAATATTATTAGAGTTAATAGGATTGGTGTAGGTTATCTCTGACACCGTTAAAAAAGGGTAGTTCCCAAAGGTCATTGGAATTGGAAGTACGTTTTTTGATGGTTGAATAACTTTAAACTCTAAATGCGGAGCTATGGCTTTTGCTAGCACCAATAAATTATTTACTTCTTCCATAAAACTATCTAGTCTTGTATCAGCAGAATTCTCTAATATCTTATAAATTATAATTGAAGAACCTAGTTTATTTTTTTCTACTATAGTGAATATTGTGAACTTAAATTCAGAATCTTTTCTGGCTATCGCATTTATAAAGTCTTTAAGTTCTTTTTCTATATCGTTTTTATTCGAAGTTGGTTCAATTTTACCTGTTATTTTCATAGCAACACCGCAAACGCAAGTATTGTCGTAAACGATTTGGAAGATTCCATTTTTTAGAATATATTTATTTATATGTAATTTTAAAGAATTTCTAAAAATAAACGAAATAATTATCACTATTATAATTGGTACCATGAAAAACACTAAGTTAATATTAATTAAATTATGAAACAGAATACCAATTCCCAGAACTATGAGTAATATAGGAACCCAAAGATTTTTATTCATCTTGTAACGAGTTTTATGATTATTAACTACAGCGAGTCGATTAAAAGTAATGCGTTCTTAGTTAAAATTAATCTTTCTTTATTTCCTACAATTTGATATGGTAAGTAGTCTTCTTTAGTACTAACAGCCTTTTTACATTCTATTAAATACAACTCATTCACCTTACCGATTTCACTTCTAATGTAATCTAATGCATCCTTTATTTGTTCATATGGTAATAGGAGAAGTAAGAAAAACATAGTTGGACTCTTTATCTTATTTCTAGTTGTATTATAGTTGAAGTATAAAAAGCAAGCTTGTCTTAGCACCCCTTCAAACGGTACGATAGGTAAGACTTGACTAACATAATTATTGTCGTTTTTAATTAAGTTATTAACTTTAGCAACGTCTATCTTATCTAACTTACTTACTTGAACCTTCGATATCTCTAACCACCATGATTTATGGGTATTATCTCAATGATATCATTTTCATTTAAAAATTGATCATTATATAATCTCCAGTCTTTTCCATTTATTAATATTAGAATTCCAGATTTTATTTGATTATTATGGTTCAATATTAGATGCTTCTCGCCATCTATCTTCAGTAATACATTGAAAAGTTCTTTATCACTGACGTCTATTTCTCTGCAATTAAGTTGAGAAACTAGTGGTCCCTTTAATATCACTTTCGGCATTCTAGATCTCTTCTGATATTTCCTCCTTCTCTTCAGTTGGAGAAGTCTCTTTTTCTTTCATGATTTTATAATACCTTGTAAGATATCCCGCTATTCTGTTCCTCACTTTCTTTGACTTTACATCAACATACCTAACAACTATTTGTTTATTTGTATTATAATCATCTTTTATTTCATCTTTATATTGGTTATATATCTCCTTTACTATTCTTTTTATATCTTTAGTGTATATATTACCCATTTGAATCACCTTATTCATGCGAACTTTCGTGTGAATATACGCTTGGTTTAGTTTTATACATATCTGTCTCTTTCTTAAATCTATTCTTTAACTTCTCTATTACTAATGGGAGTGTGGTGTACTCCATTTCTTGTGGCTCTAATCTATGAGGCATAAATGGGCCATGTTTCCTAATGTAATCTGCAATTATTACAGCTGTTCTCCTTACCTCATCAAATGCAGGATCATCAAATAAATCAGTAGGCCCTACTAGTTTCCCATTTTTGATGTTAAATCCTAAACCTACTAACCTAGGAGGACCATCGAACCTTGTGGCTCTCGCATCCTTTTGTGATACTGGCATAAGAGGTCCATAGTGACTACCTCTCATCCACCCCGGTACCAAATAAGGTACTGTAAATGCTTCTAAGATTTCTCCTAACGCAGGCAAACCGTGTTGAGCTCTTACTACCATAACTGGATCGTCTTTGCCTACGTATTTGCCAGCTATTAGATTCAATCTTTCTACAGAAACAACTGAGGCTTGTAAATTATCGGCCTTTCTATAAACTCTTCTAACAATGTATCTGCTAGGGGTTCCTATTAACGCAAGTAGATCGTAAGTCTCTTCTGGTGTGTTTAAAATTATTGACTCTCCTTCATATACATCTAAAACTTCAAATTTATATCCTTCATGCATGGTTGGATCTATTACTAGCCCAGCAGTATTGAATGGGTCTGCAAATATTTTATATAATGGTAGATTATATGCACCAGGCTCAGTCTTATCAGCCATAAAAATAACCACTGGTTCAGCAGGTCTCTCCTCAAATTCCATTTCAGCAATTCCAGGACCCATTCCTCTAAGATTTCCAGAAAAGGAATCTGAAAGCAAATCTTGCCCTGCAGCATATAATCCTAAATCCTTAGCTACTTTCGCAGCTTCTTTAAAGGCATTCCAGGCTGTTTCATGAACTTTAGTATCTAGTTCTCCTCTATTATGAGTCATTATTAATTGTAAATCGTCTCCAACATAAGTTATGTAATAATCGGAAATTACGTTATTCCTTTTAGCTTCTGCTAATATCTTATTAGCTGCAGCTATAGTATCAGGGTGAACAACATGATGTCCAGCTAGGCTTCCTATATCGGCTTTGATCACACTAAGTGTAGTTTTCATAATTTAATTTAGATATACATAACTAAAAATCTTACTGGGTAGAAAGAACCATGGAGTAATACTCTCCTCTTTCTTTCTGGACCCTATCTAAGTAACTTCCGATTTTATTTACTCTAGGTCTTCCAGTCTCAGCATCTCTTCTGAACGTTACCTCTAATTCTCTCAAAAATTCGTTCATTCCCGTTTTTAGTGTTACTGGAGATGTAGCAAATCCAGCTTTCTCTGGCTCTCCTTTGAAAACAATAATTCTATCCGCTATATAGTCATGTATTGAAAGATCATGATCTATGATAAAGGTTACTGCTTTTCTCTCTCTCACAACTCTCTTTATAGCTTTAGCAACGATATACCTCTCTTCGACATCAAGATAAGAAGAAGGTTCATCTAAAACATAAAGATCAGCCTCTTTCGCTAAAGTCGCTGCTATATACAATTTCTGTAACTCACCTCCACTTAGATCATTCACATTAGACTCTAGTAACCTATGTAAGTTAAGTCTCTTAGTTACTTCTTCGAAGAACCATGATGACGTAGAAAGTGTATCTTTGCTTACGTTTTCTAAGTACTGTTGAACAGTTCCATCGTAATTAGGTAAAATTCGTTGTGGTTTATAAGATAATATTTGTTTTTCAGGAGTTACAGAGCCTTCATCTGCTGAAATTTCACCAACTAATATTCTTGCAAAAGTTGTCTTTCCTATCCCGTTTGGTCCTAAAATTCCGATTATTTCTCCCTCTTTAGCCTCTCCTTCATTTACTACTAGCTGAAAATCACCTAACTTCTTGATTATCTTAGTCCATTTCATTTTTGTTTTTAGATCTTTAGAGAGATCTAAATCACTAATCTCTTTTAGCATAAACCTTATTTCGTCTGGTCTTATTTTCATATTTTCCGCTGGTAAATATCCTTTTAGAAAATTATTTATGCCAACTCTCGCTGCATAAGATTTTGATACCCTTCCATATACTGAACTTTCTCCATAAATTATGTGTATCAGATCTGTAAGATAATCTAAAACTATCAAGTCATGATCAACAACCATAACATATTTATTCTTTAATAATTCTCTAATTGCTTTAGCCATATTCATTCTTTCCCTAACATCTAGATAAAAGGAAGGTTCGTCAAATATATATATATCTGCTTCTCTTAATAGTGAAACAGCTATTAATAATCGTTGAAGACCTCCTCCAGAAAGTACATTAGCATCCTTATTCCAAAGATTAGCCATATTTAGAAGTTCTTTAACTTCATCTTTTTTCCCTCTTTCGTCTATCTTTGTCAAAATTTCGTTTACTGTACCTTTAAGGAATTTTGAAGCGTACTCAACGTATTGAATCTTATGTATTATTTTTAGCCCATTATTATATAATTCCTTAAAATAATTATATAATTCCTTACCTCTAAACTTTTTTAATACTTCATCCTTACCTAATTTGGAATTAGGATCACCAAAATTCGGAATTAATTCACCAGCCACTATTTTAAGCACTGTAGTTTTCCCTACTCCATTCTTTCCTAATACTCCTAATATCGTATTATTTTTAGGCGTTGGTAAGCCAAACAATTTAAATCCATTTACTTTGTATCTGTGTATAACCTCCCCTTCCAACTCGTCTGGCAAGTTTACAATCGATATCGCTTCGTATGGACATTTCTTCACACATATTCCACAACCTATACAGGTTTCTTCATAAATTACTGGTTTCCCTTTAACAATGTCCGATAGTTCTATTGCTTTTCCTCCAGATCTGTCAACAGGACAGAAGTTTATACATTCTAAGTTACATTTATCTGGCTTACAAAAGTCATAATTTATTACGGCAACTTTCACGAACACTCACCTACTATGTAAAAATATACTTGTTGTTAGAATACTCACATCCTATAAAATTACCCTCTATGTCATTTAATAAATCTTCCTCTACTTTTAATATTTTTCCTAATTTCAATCCTTCTCGAGAGATGACTGTAATAAGAAAACCCTTAATACAAAAACATTCTAACTTTTCTCTAAAAGGTCAAACTATAATTGATGAGAATTTCGAGATCATTCATGAAGCTAAGAGAACCCCTTATATATGGATATGAAACTTGCCTTATAATTTAAGAAGGTTTAGTGGCGTTAACACCTAAGAAGGCGAAGTTTTCTTCCTTACACCTTGCAGCTATACTATGCCTAACAGTTTAAAATATCGTATGAGGCATATTTATGTTGGACCCGTAGCTCAGCCAGGATAGAGCACTGGCCTCCGGAGCCGGTGGTCCCGGGTTCAAATCCCGGCGGGTCCGCATACTACATTTTTTGGGTTCAGATTAAGATTTGTAAATCTTTATTAAAAAGATAATTTAATGTTAAATAATGGGATAGTGTCGTCGTTAAGCTACAAATTCTGGGATTAACCTTCTCTCCCATAAGACTAGGGCTATGGAGTACATCATGGTGCGAATGCTCCTATTTACTGCCTTCGTTGCTCTCTTGAATCTAATTAG
>Ga0209451_10015_pt1 | contig 83273 bp, 82 predicted proteins | sample Arccon1NAG2MetaG_FD_184743 | JGI IMG/M metagenome (GOLD analysis project Ga0209451, IMG submission 184743) | Archaeal communities from Yellowstone National Park, Wyoming, USA - Archaeal consortia 1 (NAG2) MetaG (SPAdes) (version 2) | ecosystem: Environmental > Aquatic > Thermal springs >...
AACACGACCACTAGTCCGAGCCCCAGTGAGAGCGTTCTCTTACTTCCCAGGCGGGTTGCTAGGTAGCCCGAGATGAGCATCGTGATGGCCATCACGCTTATGTAGCTTGTGAATAGCCATTCAACCTCTTTTTAGCGCTGACGATTCTTTCCAAAATACCACTTTGTGGTCAAGATACTTCATTAAGTAATTGAGTGCGATGCTAATCAACGATATAACAATCACAAGCGCAATAGTCAGACTCATTTCAAGTTTGTCAGCTGTGTCGAATATCATTCCACCCAGTCCTACGACTGAGAAAACCATTTCGGCAACTATTACACCTTCTATTGCTCTTGTAATGCCTAAACGAAGACCAACCATAATATTTGGAGTTGACGCAGGTAGTATAACTTTGGTGTAAAGCGCTCTTTTTGAAATTCCAAAAGCAATAGCTGGTTCCACAAGTGATGCGCTAACATTCTTTACACCAGTGTACACGTTGATTATTATCGAAAACACAGCAATCAAGAAGGACACGATAAGAGCGCTTATGCTTGTAAGACCCGCCCAGTTCATTACAAGTGGGACAAATGCGATCGCTGGTATGGAATACCAAATGTTGATCCAAGGATCCACGAGATAGTCGACCACTAAATATCTTCCCATAAAGATGCCAACAGGTATTCCTATAGCAACGGCCAGTACAAAACCCAAAAAGATCGAAAGCAACGTTGATTCAATACTCGTGATAAAAAGATTTCTCAGTGAAGATTGTGCGAAAAGCTGGTAGTACGCTTTAGCTGTGGAAACCGGTCCTGCAAGCGCATAAGGATCGTTAACAATTTTTGCGACTACCCACCAAACCGCTACAAAAACTATTATTGTTAAAAAAAGAAAAGGATAGCGATATCTGTTGACTATCGAAGCGCTCATTCGTTTCCTCCCCTCTTAATTCTTTCAGTTTCTTTCCATTTAAAAAGCCGTCTTTCTATGAGTTTTGGAGTTTGTAGCAGAACAAAACCAATAAATGCTATGACCATAATTGTCGCAACCATATACGGTGTGTTTAAAATCGATTGAAACGCAAGCATCGTATATCCAAGGCCATTAGTGCTGAGCAACGCTTCAGCGATTATCGCGCCAAGAAGAGCTCTCCCAAGCCCTAGTCTCATACCAGCGACGATATCTGGTAGCGCCGCAGGGATTACCACATGACGCGTCAACTGATTTTCACTCGCGCCAAAAGCCTTTCCGACTTCGACTAAAGAGTTGCTGACAAGTCTCACACCTTGATATGTGTTGATTATTATCGTAAAAACCGTCATAATAAATGACACTAAAACGTCCGGCAAAAGGTCTCCTTGATAGTCAAAAACACTGACAGGAATAAGCGAACCAGAACCAAAGTAAAGAAGTGGGATTAGCGCCACCATTGGTATTGCGTAAAGCGCATTGATCCAAGGATCGATTATCGCTTCGGCCGCTCTCCATCTTCCTATTAAGTAACCGACAGGAATTCCCACAGCGCTACTTAGCAAAAAGCCAATCGCGGTTATCTCAAGTGTTTGAAGTAACATGGATTCAAAGGAGCCAACACCCGCTGCGCCTAGTGGAATTTTGTTTTGAATCAGCAGGTAAAGCGCTTTAAAAGACGAAATTGGTGTGGGAAGTATTACGTGGTTGTTTATCAGTTTTGCGGCAAGCTCCCAAATTGCTCCGAAAAGAAGTATGCTAACAATTGTGAAAATCACTTTCGCTTGAATTGTGTTTAGATCTATCCAACTTTCCCTTTGTTCTACTATAACTTCTTGTGCAACTAAGTTACGCCTTTCCACTTTCGTTCTCTCCCATTTCCTTTTCAATGATTTGAGATTCAAGAAACTTCCAGATTTTCTGTCTTAGTCGTATAAATTCGGGATGTGCCCTAATATCTTCTTTCCAGCGCTCTTGTGGAAGGTCAACTTTTATGATTTCGTACACCTTTCCAGGTCTTGCAGTCATCAACACGATTTCATCTGAAAGGTATATTGCTTCATCGATGTTGTGCGTCACAAAGAGTGTGGTTTTTGGTAATGCACCCTTGACAATCTTTAAAAGCTCTCTCTGAAACAATTCACGCGTTTGCATATCAAGAGACGCAAAAGGTTCATCCATAAGCAAAACATCTGGATCGATTGCAAGCGCTCGTGCAAGGCCAACGCGTTGTTGCATTCCTCCTGAAAGCTCGTGGGGATAATGATTTTCAAAACCTTCTAATCCAACTAATTTAATATATCCTTCCGCAATTTTTTTCTTTTCTTCTGGATTAACACCCCTTAATTCCAAGCCAAATTCAACGTTTTTTCTAACAGTTCGCCAAGGAAGTAACCCAAACTGCTGAAACACAAATCCCATTTTAGGGGGCGGAGAAGTAACAGGCTTACCGTTAAAAAGAACTTTGCCACTATCGGGCTTTACAAGACCGTCGATTATTCTTAGTAAAGTGGTTTTTCCGCAACCAGAAGGTCCTATTATACTAACAAAGCTTCCTTCTCTGGCCTCGAAGCTAACATCCTCTAAAACCTGCACCTTTTTACCATCTTTGACAAAGCTTTTACTTATACCTTCGATTTTAAGTATTTGTTTAAATGTACTGACGGTTTTTTGTTCTAAAGCCATAGCTCTCAAGCTTTTTTCATTAAGTCCTATAAAAAGGTTTTTAAATTGAGATTCGACATACAAAAGTGAGCTACCCACGCCTGAAGGCGGGAGCTTCCTGAATCATTGCCCCACCATGCCTCCTCTTTAACCCTAAACAGGGAAGAGGAGGTAGTGGGCGAAGCTTCTCAGGCGCAGCGGGTGGCACCCACCCTGACCTTTTTAAAAGAACCAAAGAAGCGTTAAGATCTCGATCCAAGGTAAACCCACAGTGGGGGCAGCGAAAGATTCGGCCTTCTAAAGTTAAATCCTAGTTGATTCTTCCGCAGAGAAAACACTCGCGCGAGCTGTTGTACGCTGGGACAGGTAAAACCTGTTTCCCTCTTTTCACAAACTGCCACTCTAAGATTCTCCTAAGCTCTGAAAAAGAGGAGTCGTACAACCTCATCCTCCTCTTTTTGGTTCCATTTTGAACCAAATCCTGAACGTTTAAGTCCTCTAGCACTAACAGGTCGTACTCCTGTGAAAGTAGAACCCCAAGTTTGAAGAACAAATCACGCCTGAAATGCTTAACATGTTCGTGTTCCTTAGCAAGTTTCGTCTTTGTTTTAAGCCAGTTCTTTAAGAGAAACCTTTTTCTTGATAGTGACCTTTGTAGCACCCTGATTCTTTCCAAAGCGCGCTCAAGTGGTTTTGGGTTTTCGAGAAAGCGCCCATCGGAGAGAGTTGCAAGCCTCGCTATCCCCAAGTCAACACCCACAACTGTTTTGGGCTCCTTCGAAGGCTGAACTTGGCTCTCTGGCTCCTCCACTAGGAATATCACGTGGATTCTGCCTGAAGGGTTGAGTTTAACACATACCTGGGACACCTGGCTCTCTGGGAACTCCCTGTGGAGGATTAAAGTGAAGAAGCCTATTTTGCTTAAGTAGAGTCTAGCCTTTTTCTTTTTGTTTTTGCGTTGTCCAACTTCTCTTGTATCAGAAAGCCTCCAACCACTCTGAGGGTACACTAAGGAAAGGTAGCGGTGAGGTTTCTTTTTCTTGGGTTTGTTCGAAAGCCCTTCAAAGAGGCGTTTCCGCGCCTCGTAGAACCTTTCAGCTACTTGTTGGGTAACTTGAGAGTGTAGAGCTTGAAACTTGGGGTTTTGCTTTCTTAGGTCTAAGGCGAGTTGTCGAAGCTCGGTTTTGTTCATCGTACGCTTGTTCCTTTCATACTCTTCTTGTTCGGCGTGTGTTGTACAGTTTACATGCTATTTCGAGCTGGGTTTTCAGCTCGCCATGGTTTTCGAAGAGTACGCTCTGTAGCGGTAGGCTCTTAACCGCATTGTCAAATATTCTTTGCGTGCGTATTTATGCCTTTGGAATCCCCGCTTGGGCGAGGTTTTGGAAAGTTTATAAAACTAATGTTCATTTTTAGAGTATGCGAGATCATTCGCTCGAAAATTACGTTGGGGATTTTACGAATAGAGAAGTTTTGTACGCTGCATTTTTAAGAAGCACATATCCTCACGCAAAAATTTTAAGAATCGATGTTCCGCAAAGCGTTAAACAAAAGTCGAAGCTGGTTTTAACTGCAAAAGAAGTTAGCGATTTGACCAACGAAATAGGCCCGACTACAAGTCTAAGACCAATTGGTCAAGCTCCTTGGAGAGTCCCAATCTTACCAAAACACAAAACGACTTACTTTGGCCAACCATTGGCAATGGTTGTCGCAAAAGATCCGTACATTTGTGCGGATTTGATCGAAGAGTTTGTAGTTGAATACGAGCCACTCACACCTGTAATACAACCTGAAGAAGCCATGTCCGACAAAATTCTTGTGCTTGAAAGCTATGGTTCGAACATAGCTTCGTCCATAAGCTTTTCTCAAGGAAATCCAAGTACGAAAGGGAATTTAACAGTCGATGTGGAGCTTAGGATTGAAAGGCAAGTAGCCGCACCGATTGAAACCCGTGGTTGCTTTATCTATCCAGATGATGAAAAAATTGTTGCTGTTATTCCAACGAAGATGCCCTTTGAAACTAGAAGAATAATATGTGAGGCTTTGAGGCTCAGGTCGGAACAAATTAAGATAGTTGTGCCACGAATAGGCGGAAGCTTTGGTAGCAAAGGGCCTGCTTACCCAGAAGAAATCCTTGTTTGTCTTGCTTCTAAACTTTTAAAGCTTCCAGTGTTTTGGAGCGCCACTAGAACCGAAGAAACCATAACTTCTAATCACACAAGAGACAGCGTACTTAAGGCAAAAGCCGAGTTTCTGAAAAATGGCAAGTTTATTGCGTTAAATGCAGACATACTTATCGACTGCGGGGCACCATGGGTGTCTAATCTAGGAGCGCTTTTACGAGGCACAAGATTACTCACTGGTTGTTACAAAGTGCCAAACTTACAGGTGAATGCCACTTCAGTTTTTACAAACAAAACGCCAGCGGGGCCTGTAAGAGGAAATGGAAGGCCTGAAGCAATTCTTCTTATCGAGAGGGTTATGAACGAGGCTGCGACCGAGCTTAACATCGACCCGCTAGAGTTAAGAAGAATAAATCTCATAACACAAAGCGATTTACCTTATGACAACGGTCTTGGAGTAAAGATTGTCGATTGTGATTTTGAGACCCTACTAAGCGTTTTTAAATCAAAATATGAAAGAATTGTTGCTCAAACGCAGGATGTCGGAATAGGGATGGCTCTGTATCTTGAAGACACTGGCGGGCAAGGTATAGAAGGCGCAAAAGTGATTCTAAATCCCTCTGGTGAACTTGACGTTTACGTTGGAGCAGTTTTTTACGGACAAAATATAACACCTGTTGTTCAAAAAATTGTTCGTTCAACGCTAGGAATATCAAACGACCATATAGTTGTAAAATTCGCAGACACAGACGCACTTAAAAACGGTGTTGGAAGCTTTGGTAGCAGAACTACGGTAATGACCGGTTCAGCGGTTTTATTAGCATGCGAAAATCTGGTAAAAAAGATCGCACAATTTTGTTCAAAGTTGTGGGACAGCAGAGTGGATTCAATAAAATTGCAAGACGGATTTGTTTACGATGACAAAGGAAATAAAGCGCACATTTTTGAAATTTCCAAGTGTTATTTTGAGAAAACGGGCGAAATTCTTTCCGAAGAAGTTGTGTACAGCGGTAACGAAACTACTTACTCTTATGGGGCACACTTAGCGATTGTGCGAATTGATCAAGAAACTGGGGAAGTACGCGTCATCAAGTATTTTGCGCTTGATGATGTGGGTAATTTGTTTAGCGAAGAAGAAGTGCATGGCCAGTTGATAGGAGGAATCGTTCACGCTTTTTCTAACGCTTTTTTTGAAAGAATGGTTTACACAAAAGAAGGCATCCCGATATCCACGAACTTTTCAAACTATTTGATCGCAAGCGCTGTCGAAAGCTTTGACGTGCAAACTGAGTTTTACAACACGCAAGCAAAAACCAATCCTCTTGGTGCAAGAGGTGTTGGAGAAGGTGGAACGATAGGCGGGTTAGCAGCACTAGTGAACGCTTTACACGATGTGTTAAAAAAGCACAAAATTAAGCTCAAAAAAATACCTTGGAGTGGTGAATTCATAGTCAAGAGTTGGGATGAATCATAACCCTATAAGCCCCCCCTTCTCTTTCCTTAAAGGTTTTAAGAGCAGTTCCAAATTCGTCCAGTTTAAAGTGGTGGGTTATAAGTGGTTTGACCTTTACATGGCCCTTTGCAATCAGTTCGACCGCTTTCTGGCAAACCCATTTTGGATTGGCAACAGAGCCTAAAACGTCTAAATGTCCTCTTACGATTACGCTAAGGTCTACGCTTAACCTTCTCCCTGGAGATGTAGATCCTGCTAGAACAACTCTTCCTCCACGCCTTGCACTTCTTATTGCCAGCTCAGCAGCTGATTCCGTACCAGCCACTTCAATCACGACATCTGGCCCAGCACCATCAAAAATAGACTTAAGGTCGGTTATAGGATCGTTCGATTTATTCACGTTGAACAAAACATCCGCTCCTAACTCTAAGCCAAGTTTCAGCCTTTCGTCACGCGTTCCAGCCAATACAACCTTTGACGCGCCGTTTGCACGCGCTATTTGAGTGGCAGCCAAACCTATCGCACCAGGTCCAATTACAAGCACGCTCTCGCCAGGTCTTAAGTTTGCCCTTTCAATGGCGTAAAGCGCAACTCCCACAGTTTCTGTAAAAGCACCTTCATCATAGCTTACGTTATCAGGAAGTTTGTGAAGAGCTTTGATTGAAACACAACAGTATTGTGCCAAACCACCATTCACAGTAAATCCGATATGTGCGTGACCTTTCTTAATATTACCGTAGTTTTCACAAAGGTTGTACAAACCTTCTAAACATCTTCTACATCTACCGCAACCAACATGTGGTTCCTCTCCAACTTTATCACCAGGTTTTAACTCGTCCACGTCTTCAGCGACCTGAACAACCTCACCGCTCCACTCATGCCCAGGTATATGCGGGAATTTAACACCTGGAAACTCACCAGCTAGAATCTTTAGGTCTGTTCCACAGATCGTGGAAGACATTATTTTAACGAGCGCTTGCGTTTTAAAAGGTATTGGCACATCGACTTCACGGATCTCGAATTCATTTGGTCTGGGATAAACCACCGCTTTCATAGTCTTTGGAATGTGCTCTAACAAGCTACTCACCTTTTTTGCAACGCTTTGTGAACTTTAAAATCTTAAATTTTTTGCTCATAACTCTCAAAATTTTGCTATCTCGCGTTAACTGAATGATGGCACTATCTCTTTCCAAAACCTTGTCATAAGCTCCATGTACTTTTCTACGGGAAAGAAAGAAGCAACTAAATACTCGCAACCATTCTTCTTGTACTCTTCGATGAGCTTGACAGCCTCGTCTATATATCCAATAGCGGGTAAAGCGGTAGACGCACCCTTTTCAATAAAATAACCCATTACACCAAAAGTGAATTTGGTTTTTCCTAACCTATTTAGGTATTCGCGTAGCTTTGGTGCGCTCTTTGCGTAATGTTCAAGTGTAGCCCCAACTGCACGTCCTGGAATCCAACCGTCTCCCAGTTCAGCGGCTAGCTTTAACATTCTATCCCTAATTGCTCCAAACCAAATAGGCGGTCCACCCGATTGCACGGGCTTAGGTTCTAACACAGCGTTTTTTGCTTTATAATATTTACCTTCGTAATTCACAACGTCTTGCGTCCAGAGTTTTTTTATAAGCTCCACACCCTCTTTTGTCATTTCGACTCTTACGGCATGGTCATACCAAGTTCCATAAGCCTCAAATTCTTGTTGATCCCAACCCGGGCCAACCCCAAGAATGACCCTTCCTTCCGAAAGGATGTCCACCGTAGCCACAGTTTTTGCAAGTATTTGCGGGCTTCTGAGAGGTATAGGAGTGACGCACGTGCCAAGCCTTATCAACTTTGTTTTCGAAGCCAAATATGATAAGAGGCTCCACGCTTCTAGCGTGGAATGTCTTTTAGGCTCTATTTTTCCCTCTGCATGGGGACGCATAAAATGATCTGTGACAAAAAACGAATCATAGCCTAGCGCTTCAGCCTTTGTGGCAACCTGTTCATACATTTTCGGATTGTACGAAAAAGGTTCCCAATTGAACATAAGCACACCGAATTTCACTTTGAAAACCACAGGTTTAATCGATTTGCTTATTAAAAAGATTTTTTCTGAATAGACGATAGTGTCCAGATTAGAGCGCGGTGACCTCTGTATCCAGGCGTGGAGAAGCGTTATCCGGACACCATCGAATAGACACAGTGCGGACCATACTTTACAAAGTGTTCAGGACACCTATTTTTTAAAGTTTTATGCTGCAGGGAAGTTCTGTTTTAGTCTTTCTGTAACTTTCGAGTTTTTTGTTAAAACGCTTTAACTTTTTAAAGGTTACAATGCGGTTTATCCACAAACTGGAAAGTTAAAGGGGTATGAGCTTAGGTTTTCTACACCGTTTTCTCTTATTACTACAGTAGAGCCCAATTGCAAACCAGCTTTAAGGTCGTGAGTCACTGGATTTGGTTGAACTGTGACAATCATGTTCTTTTTAAAGGTAAAAGGTTTTAAAGGGTGCTCGCTACTTGCTATTCCGATTTCTGGATTCTTACCATTTTCACCGTGCAAAACGCTATCAAAAATTGTGAATCCCCTTTCTTCAATTATCGACGAAGCTTCAACAACATCTTGCGCTGTAGCGCCATCCCTTAAAACCTTAGAAACTCGTTCAAAACATTCCAATGCGACTTCGAACAGAGTTTGATACAAGCGCGTTGGATTTTGTTGGACAGCGAATGGTCTGTGCATTTGTGAGGCGTAACCGTAATATCCCACGCTGATTTCGGTTATAACCACATCCCCTTTTTGAAGTGTTTTATCTGTTGGAAATTGCCAAGGCACAAAAAGTTTTGGCTCGTGCATGTTCGTTGCTGCAATATAATTTAACACGGGTTGTCCTCCTTTTACAAGAAAGGCCGAGTGCATAAGTGCGTTTAATTCGTGCAAAGAAACACCAACTTTTATCGACTTTTCAAGTTTTTCCATCGCTAAATCCGTAAGTTGAGCGCTTTTTTTAAACCAATCTATTTCCTCTTCGCTTCTTATCCATCGAATCCAGTTGTAATCTTCTGTGACGACAACAAAATTATAGCCAGTCAAATGTTCTAGTGCGTTTAGATGAGCATATGGAATGTTATTTCCCACAACTCCAATACTAGAACACTTTAACGACTTGATGATTTGCAACAATGAACTTAATGGATCATTAAAGTGCCAAGTTATGTTTTTTATAACAGACATCTCTTTTGCGCACGGCATGTGATTTCTAAAGTGTAGTATGAGAGTGGGTTCACCCTCTAATGGGTAAACTAAGTAAGTTGGTCTAAGAGCCAAATATCCAGAAAGATAGTTAACTGACAAATCGCTTTGAGAAGAACTGTAAATCAAAAGGACATCTACCCGCTTTCTTTTCATCATTTGCTTTACCAGAAAGTCTCTTCGCTCAAACTCTTTATCAGAAAATCTCGGAAAAATTCCTGAGTCAATCATTTTTCTTTCCCAAAGTTACCAAACATTTAAATATTCTATAATATAAAATTATTCGCCATGCCAGAAGAGAAATACAAAATATATGACCTTGCACAGCCCTTTGGCCCAGGAATAACGTATGTATGGCCTTATTTTCCCGATGTCAAGTGGTACAGAGTGGGCTATTTTGGCCAACATGGTTTGGCTACATGGATGGTGGACAACCTCACTTTTCACACAAGCTCCCACATAGACGCGCCGTACCATGACCTTGAAGATGGTCCGACTATTGACAAAATGCCTCTCTCAACGTACTTTGGTGAGGCTGTGATACTAAACATACCAAAGAACGAGCTAGAAAAAATAACCGCAGAGGATTTGGAAAAAGCAAAACCAGAAATAAAAGAAGGAGACATAGTGGTGATCGTCACTGGTTGGTACAAAAAGTTTAGCACAGAAGAGACATACATGGTAAAACATCCTGGACTAGTTCCAGAGGCCGCTGATTGGTTAGTCAAGAAAAAAGTAAAAGCAGTAGCTGTCGACTTTGGTTCGGTGGATCATCCATATCAAACGGCACTAGCAGAAATTCGAAAGGACATAATGCCAATAAAAATCACTTCTATGGAAGAGTTCAGAAAGCAATATCCCTTCCTTTATGTACACAAAACGCTACTAAGAAACAGAATAGGCGTCATAGAATACATTGGTGGGCAGGTAGGTGAAATATTAGGAAGAAGAATAATGTTTGCGGCAATACCGCTTAAGATAGTAGGTGGCGACGCAAGCCTAGTTAGACCCATTGCCTTCGAGTTTTTAAAGTGAGTTTTAGGCACTAACAACATCTCTTATAGCTTCCTTTATTTTTTCTTTGTTTACCATGTATTGTTGCTCTAAAACATAGTTACTTGGCGCTGGAAAAGGCGGCGAGCCAACTATTTTTATTGGCGCTTCTAGTTCGTAAAACACGTCTTCAAGAATCGCGGATACAACCGCCGAACCAACCCCACCAATGGCAAAATCGTCTGAAGCAAGAACAAGTCGGTGAGTTTTCCTTACTGAGTTTACGATTGTTTCCTTGTCAAGCGGTTGTATTGTGAGCGGGTCTATCACTTCTACGTTTATTCCTTCTTCACTAAGTTCTTCTGCTGCCTTGAGCGCTTCCAACACAACTCTTGAAAACGCAACGAGTGTTACGTGATTTCCGCTTCTTTTTACGCTCGCTTTTCCAAAGGGGGTTAGATACTCTTCCTCTGGAACTGGTCCTGAAGTGGTGTAAAGCGCTCCGCATTCAATGAACAACACTGGATTTCTTCCGCGTATCGCGCTTTTTAGAAGCCCTTTTGCATCGGCTGGCGTAGAAGGTAAAGCGACATAAAGCCCAGGAGCTTGGAAAAACCATGAAGGGAAAAATTGCGTGTGCTGAGGACCATATGTTCTACCTAAGCTATACTGAGTGCGCACTGTCATTGGAACTTCTAGCTTTCCGCCACTCAAAAATCTGGCGCGTGCAGCTTGAGTGACCAGTTGTTCCATAGCAAGTTGAAGAAAATCCATGTACATAATTTCCGCAACAGGCCTTTTACCCATTAAAGCGGCTCCTAAAGCCACGCCTACAATCGCCGCCTCAGAAATTGGCGTGTCGATCACACGTTCAGGACCAAATTCATCGATAAGCGCCATCGTGACTTTGAACGCGCCGCCATACTTTCCTATGTCTTCACCCAAAAGGAAAACGTCAGGGTCTCTTGACATTTCTTCCCTTAGGGCTTGCCTTATCGCGCTACCAAAAGTCATTTCTATTGTGCCCATTTTCGGTCACGCGTAGACAAAATTCGATAGCTCATTAAGTGAAAGCATAGGACTTTGCTCCGCAAAGCTAACCGCTTCTTCCACTTCTTCCTGAACTTTCCTTTCTTGTTCTTTGAGCTCTTCTTCAGTTGCAACGCCACTCTTTATAAGCCAATCCTTGTACAGCAAAATTGGGTCCCTCTTTTTCCAAAACTCCACTTCTTCTTGTGGTCTATACTGAGCCTGGTCGTACACACCGTGTCCCTTAATCCTGTACGTGCGGCATTCTAAAAGCATAGGACCTTCTCCGTTTTTGATCCTTTGAATCAAATCCTTTGCGGCCATGTACACAGCGATCACATCGTCTCCATCGACAACTGCACCAGTTATGCCGTACGCTTCGGCTCTATTCGCAATTCCAGGACCAGCGGTTGCCTTATCCGCACGCATAGAAATCGCGTACTGATTGTTTTCGCAAACCAAAAGGAGAGGCACTTTCCAAATAGCGGCCATGTTCACTCCTTCGTGAAAGGCACCGCTATTCACCGCACCGTCGCCAAAGAACGCGGTCACGACTCGATTCTCTTTTTTCATTTTTATGGCCAAAGCCATTCCTGTAGCAATTGGTATTCCACTACCAACAATCGCGGTCGCGTACATTAGATTTAGTTCAGGATACTTTGGTGAGTGCATAGAACCGCCAACACCTTTACAAGTGCCAGTCGCTTTTCCAAAAAGCTCGGCCATTATATAGCGCGGCGGAACCCTGCGCGCCAAGGCATGGCCATGTCCTCTATAGTGTGATACTATTAAGTCATCATTTGTGAGAGCGCTAATCACACCAGTGGCAACAGCTTCTTCGCCGATGTAAAGATGTGCTGGTCCTTTAAGAAGCTTTTTTACAAGAAAGAGTTCTTCCACTTTTTCTTCGAACTTCCTTATAAGAACCATCTTCCTCCACATTTCCAAAAGCTCTTTCTTACTTAAGCCTGTGTCTTTGTACTTTTCTGGTTGCACACTTTTTATTGATAAGATCGCCATGGCGACATCTCAAAAAATAATCTTTAATAGGTTATTTAGTTTTTCGTTAAAACTTTTTAGCGATTATAGGCGCCTAAGTATAATGAAATTCAAACAAAAAAGAAATAAAGTTGAGAATGTCTAGCTTTTCTTTTGTTGCTCACTCTTTTTACCTTCCCATGTAATCGTAGATATAACTCCACCGACGAGTAGAATAATTACTCCTGGTACCACAAGTGGCCAGTTCGTGCTTTGTTCAGTAACTTTTGTAAAACCAGTGATCACAAGAGTTCCAGTGGCCGAAGTTCCGTTAGAATACAAATAGTCTATCCACTTTGGACCGATGCTATTGTCAAGCACTATATAGTATGTTTCGTTTGCAGGCGCTGTAAAGGTGTATTTAAATGGTGATGAGGGACTCACTGACATATTAACAAGTGCTGGTTCAGATTCATTAGCTTGTTGCCAGAAAGTGCCATTACCACCTAAAAGCGGCTGGTGGCAAGTGGGTGCACAGTTGTAAAACACATAGTACTGACTCTGATTCATTATGTAAACAAAAAAGATCGTTTGGTTGTCAAGATAGAAGGTGACGTTGATTGTCTGACCCTTTGTCAGAACAACGCTGTGTGACTGATAATCGTTTGGGTCTATTGTTAGCACGTTGTTATAAATCGTTACAGGCTTCTGAGCAACTGCAGAAACAGGTGAAACTGCACCAACAAAGCCGATAATTGCACCGATTAAAAGAATCACTAACCCAATCATTGCAATGGTTCTAGGCACGATGATATATTTTTGAAACTAAGATATAAATTTTCTTATAAAGTTGATGGTGTCCGGAAGTGTGTTGCATAATGTCTGACGTATAACAGACATTGAAATATTATGGGTTGATTGGGGATTTATGAACAACCCCCCAATCAATGATAAATTAAAGGAAGGAATATTAGGATATCGGTCATCTGTTAGAGATTGGAGTAAGTACAACAAGTCCCTTGTTGAGGGGATGTTTAGTTTACTGGATACAAATTCCCTCTCCAAATGGAAGAATTCCCTAGAAGAAGAAAATAAATGCAAGAGAGGGAGGCCCTTCAAGGTGCCTGATGCTCTCATAAATTTCCTTGCGAAAATCAGGTCCAATTATTCCATACCATTCAGATCTCTTGAATCCATTCTGAAAATATTCTCAGGTATTATGGGTTTGAATGCAATCCATTACACAAATATATTCAGGAGGATAAGGAACATGAAAGTCGTGAATACAGAGAATAACTCTGAGAATGTGTAGTGTGCAGTTGATTCAACTGGGTTCAAGATAACAATAAGGGGGGATTACCTTGGAGATAAATGGAAAAGGGATAGAAAGTGATGGATGGGTGAAGCTGCATGTTATTGTTGATATCAATGAAATAAGGGCGTTGACTTTTTCAATAGCAGATGAGCACATACATGATTCAAGGGAAGCACTGAATCTTGTAAATAGAATAAGAGAGAAAATATCAAAACTCTACGGTGACAAGGCATACGATTCAAAGAGCATATACAATGCTCTTTGTGGCAAGGCTATCACTCCAGCCAGTGAGGAAGAACTATTCCACGCTTTCAAGGGGTTCTCCCTACAGGGCAAGAATAGCAAGAGAAATAAGAAGAACATCAGAGAGTGAGTGGAAAAATAACAATAATTATGGCAGGAGATGGGTTGTGGAAACATGTTTCTCAGGTCTAAAGAGGGTTATGGGTGAAATCATAAAGGGAAGGAGACCTGAATACATAGCTCAGGAGATAGCAATGAAGGTCCATTATTATAATATTATGAGAAGTATGACCGAGGCCTATTAATTATGCAACACACTGGGTGTCCGGATAAGACTTAAGTGGTGGGCGCCACGGAATTGAGTTTTGCGACCAACCGTGGAGCCCACCACGGATGTCTTTGCATTCTTTAGGAATTTAAATGTTTTCGTGAGGAACAAGAAGAGGTTCGAGCTCAAGGTGACGGCTGTGCTCCTAAACGCCTTTGGGCTAAGCCTCAGAAAAACATCTAGCTTATTTGGTCTACTCTCAGAGTCAGTCTCGAAGTCGTGTGTTGAGGGGTGGATGAGAAAGGTTGAGGAGAAGCTGAGCTTCGACCCAAAGCCACGTGAGTATTCATTCATCGCTGTTGACTGTGGTGAAGTGTAGGGGGCCAACCGCTGTAGGTGTGGGTTGCTGTGGACGCGTACACGAGGCAACCCATCTGTCTGGTTGGGTGTTTCACTCACAAGGACCACGGCGAACGCGCTCAGATTTCCGCGCAGGCTGAGGGGGAGGTGCCTGTGTGGGTGACCCTGTGATCCTAACGGATCGGGGGCCATGGTACCGTGAGGCTGTGACCTGAGCTGGTTTTAGAAACCACGTTCACCAGACGTTTGGGTTGCGTAGCTCTGTTGGTGGAGCGATTCTTCGGGTACCTCAAGGATAGGTCGAGGGCTTTCTACAACAACATAAACCCTAGGAAAACACTCTTCACACCACTCGTAGACTTCCTAGAACTATTCGTGCACTGGTACATTGAGTGGAGGTGACATGGATGAAGTCTTATCCGGACACCATCATAAAGTTACCGAAAAGTATAAATTGATCAATATAGTAGACAGTTACCGATGGTGTATACTAGATTTATTCCAATTAGTGTTGCGGTCGTTTTAGCGATAATCATCGTGGCGTTGGCCGCAACTTCAGCAAAATCGGCTGTTTACACGCCCCAAACAATAACCTTAAGGGTAGGCTATCCAGATTCTTTGGACGAAAGCGACGTCTCCGACTTATACGCGTATAGCCATATCCTAGCGCAAGAAGGAATAAACGTTATTCCTACGTACTACGATGCACCTCCTTTGTCTTATAAGGGTCTTGTATCGGGTCAGCAAGACATAGCTCTTGTTAGCGCAACGTCTGAATGGGAAGGTGTAGCACAGGGAGAGCAAACAACGGTAGTCGCTTGCTATGCAATCGGTGGCACGTTTTTGATGATTGCTGGTCAAAATATAACAAAACCACAACAATTGATAGGAAAGGCCGTAGACGATTTTGGTCCAGGTTCGGAAACACGCGCACTCGACCAGTACTGGCTTAACATTTCAGGCGTTCCTTATAACTCCGTAGGGCCGAATCCAAACTCTGTTTATCTTAGAGCTTCTGGTGGTAACATCGCAAGAGTTCACGATCTTGAAACAAATGTGGTACAAGCGATAACGGTGGATGACTTTATTCTTTCAGATCTTTCCTCACCATCTGTGAACAACACAGCTCAGAATGGACCATTTCATGTGCTGTTTTACACTCCGATAAACGTGCTTTCAGTGTGCTACGCAGTAAGAGATGATTGGTTGAGTAATCCACACAACCAGCAGGTGCTAATCAAGTTTATCGAAGCGATCTACGAAGCGCAGAGATACTTCATTTTACATCCGAACTTTGCTATAAAGTACGAAGAACAACAGCTACCGCTAACACCGCCTTCTGAAATCCAGTATGTGACGTACTTCTATCCTCAACACATGACTTACTGGCCTTATGGTAACTTTAACCTGCTTGGGCCACTTTCTATACAAAATATCTTTGAAAACACAAACAAATTCATGATAATCAACGGCGTGAATTCACAACCATTACCCAACTCATCAGTTAAGCCTTATGGCGTAATAAACGGATACTTCGAGCTACAAGCTTTAAAGGCCTTAGGGCCGTTCAATTACCCATGCCAACCTTGGGTGAACCAACAGCTAATAATGGCGATTCAAGAGTACGTACCACAAGAATTCGGTTCTCCTCCAACAAGCTGCCATCCTACTAACACCACATTCTCTAGTTAAACCTTTTTAAACTTTTTATCCAACCGAAAATATTCACAACATTATGGACTTATATGAGGCAATTCGAAAAAGGGTCGCATGCCGAGCGTTTACTAAGCAGATGGTGCCAAAAGAAAAGATTTTAAAAATTTTAGAAGCTGGAAACATGGCACCTTCCCCAGAAAACTACCAGCCGTGGGAATTCATAATAATTGAGGATCCGAAAATCCGTGAAGCGTTAACAGAGCTTAAGCTTGAATCAAGAAGGCAAGTTCTTAAAGAAACTTACCCGAATTTAAACGACGAAGAGATCGAAAAAAGGGTACAAGGTAACAAAACCGCTCTGCAAACCGCAAGCTATTTAATCGCCGTTTGTTATAAAGACGTGGATAACCCAGCTGAGACGGGCAACATGAAACTTTCCTTTTCAAGTATAGCCGCTTGGACATGTATATCTTATATGTGGCTTGCTGCAACAGCAGAGGGTCTTGGGATGAGCCCCACATTTTACTCTTATCATGTTTACAACAAAGTGAAAAAGCTTCTTGGATTGCCTGAAAACTACCATCTTGCTGCTGTGATCAGAATTGGATATCCCGCAAAAAAGCCACTGGGAAGAAAGAAAACGGTAAAACCTTTAAAAAGCAAGTTGCACCTTAACACATTCGGAAATCCTTACTCGCTTACTATGGAATAAACTTAAATTTTCTCATAAATTAAAAATCAAAATGCCAGATTTTAGTAGTATTAGAAATTCGCTTGATGATTCAAAGAACTTTTCTGACCTTACAGGTAGTCCATACTATAACGACGCAATATATGAACGCTTTTCAGACGAAGAGTATAAAAGAAGGCACAGTTTACTGCGGGAATACATGAAAAAACAAGGGTACGGCTGCTTGATAGTATGTGGTGGACCAAACCACTGGAGCACTTGTTATGGGGTAGGATGGCTCACAGGTCACTACACAGAATGGCATAGCATGGCGGTGTATCTCGTTTTTCCATTAAACGCAGAACCTACACTCATTTACTCTATGGGAGGCACTCACATAGAAGCAGTAAGAAGATATTCTTTTGTGAAAGACGTCAGGCATTCAAAAAAAGGAAAGTTTGGTGAAGTCATAGCCCAAATACTAAAGGAAATAGGGCTTACCCAAGGAAGGATTGGAATAACTGAATGTGACTCCCGCTTTCACGAATTCATGCCAGTGAACCACTATCTTACGCTTGTTAAAGAGCTTCCAAATGTTCGTTTTGAACTAATCAAAGGACCGTTCCATGAACTTTGGTGTATTAAAAGCCAAGAAGAACTCGATGCGATCGAAAGAGCTGCAAAAATTTGCGATGCAGCATTACAAGCGCTGATTGAAAGCGCAAAACCAGGTGTAAAAGAGTACGAGCTGAAAGCTACCGTTGCGAAAACAATACTTGAGCGCGGAGCGAACTACAACTTTATTATAATTGGCTCGACGCCCATGTCGAATCCAAATCTTGTGTTTGGTAATCCTTATCCGTCAGGAAGGAAAATACAAGAAGGCGATATAATTATCAACGAAATCGCGGTGGAGTACAAAGGGTTTCAGGCGCAAATAGGAAGCCCAGTTTGTGTAGGAAAGCCACTACCTAGCGTGATAAAATTCTTTAACGAAATAGTGCTAGAAGGCTTTAACACAATACGCGAACAACTGAAGCCAGGAAACACTTTAGAAGATGTAAGAAGGGCTGCGCAGTTCTTTAGAAGAAAGGGATACCAGTCAAGGCCTCTTGTTTTACACGGTTTAGGGGTTTCTAGCGAAGGACCTGAGGTTAATATAGACAAAGTGGAAGCTGAAGAGTATGAGTTTGTTCTAAAGCCAAACATGACACTCATGCTTGAACCAAACCCAATCACGCCAGATGGGAGATTTGGCATATTTTTGGGCCACCCATTTGTAATAACAAAAGATGGGAACAGAAAGCTTACGGATTTCCCGCTTGAGCTTTCTATTGCACACTAAGAAGAGTTTTGGGATTTTCTTGTGCGATCGCTTTAAAACCAGCTTTTACGGTGTTTTTTACAAAGTCCAAAGCATTGGGTAGTTGCATGTCGAATGGATAGTCTGTGCCAAAAACTACTCGCTCAATTCCAACCATTTGGATGAGCGCCGAAAGGATCTCTTCTTTGTAAACAACTGTGTCATAGTAAAACCTTTTTAAATACGAACTTGGCTTTTGCGCACAACTTTTCGCTTCACTTCTTACTGTATAACCGTGATCCAAACGTCCTACTGCCCAAGGAAGGTAACCACCTCCATGAACCAAAACCACACGAAGATTGGGATGCCTGTCCAAAACGCCCCCAAAAATGAGCGACGTAGCTGCGATTGTGGTGTCAAAAGGGTTGCCAAGAAGGTTTTGAAGGTAATATTTTTCAAGCCTGTCTTTGAACACGTTGACAGGGTGAAGCACTATTGGGACGTTTAGACGCTCGGCCGCATCCCATATTGGCTCAAGAAAATTTGCGTCCAAATTAACACCGTTGACATTTGTACCTATAAACACACCTTTGGCGCCTTTTTGCACGTATTCCTCGAGTAATGAAGTTGCGAGTTTCGTGTGCTGAAGTGGAGGCATTACCAAAAAAAGAAACTTTTTTGGATTTCTTTTGAAAGCTTTGAATAGCCCTTCATTCACGAGTTTGAACAGTTTGGCCGCCTCATCTTCTGCAAGACCACCACGTGATAGCTCAATCCAAGGAGATAAAACTGATATCTCAACACCCGATCTCTTTTCGTAGTCATCAATTTTTGTTAACGCGTATGGCATAATTCTTTTTTCTCCGTTTGGGAATACGAACGAATATCCGTCTCTTTCTTCGCTCACTCTAACACCATAAGTTATGGGTTCAGATTTCAGCGCTTCAATAACACTAATGTCAACATAGTGAACGTGTAAGTCTATTGCCATATTAGTAGCTCACCTTTCTAATACCAAGGTTTGCGAGAATGTCTTGGTGATTTCTTGCGAACTCCTTGTCGTTTAGTGCGTTCACGTCAACAAAGCCAAGTTCTTTCCACGCCGGATTTTGTGGCGGTAGCTTTTCAAGCTCACCGGTATACACAAACTCCAAATCCCAATGGTTTTTTATGTTAGCGCGCTCTATGTCATACACTTCAGAGTAAACAAAAGGTCCCTTTAACTCGAGATTTTGCATGCTAAGTTGTTCTTTCAAAACTCTTTTTACCGCGTCATTAGGAGACTCGTACACGATAAAGTGGCTTGCTGGAAGCATCCACTTATCCGCAATTCTTAAAAGCCTTTCGCGATTGATCGCGCCAATATGCTCCCATTCGGCGAATTCTGGGTTCACCTTTCCCATAAGAACGAGTCCAGTTGTTTTTTGGGTTATAACAAGAAACACAGAAAGGCACATTCCGCCATCAGGAATTGTATCCATACAGTAGTATGGCAGGTTCTTTCCGAAATCGGCAAATTTTCTAGTGGTTGGCATAAACTCATTAATTCGGGATACTATTTTTAAACGTATCAGCCAACCAATCGAAAACTAGCGACGAAACTTCGTCAGCGTTATCGTGCTGGCTGTGTAAAGAACCTAGCTCATCTTTTTTGTACATTACAAGCTTTTTTTCACATTTTGCCTGAGAAAACACTTTTTGAGCCGCGGTAGGAGAGCAAATATAATCGTCTTCGCCGTGAATTATAAGAAGCGGACATCTTATTTTTTCGACTAATCCACTTAGGTTAAACTCGCGTAACTTTTCTTTTGCCTCATCATCGTTTTTCACATCGAGAATGGCTCTTATCCTTTCTCTGATTGGTGGAAAATAATTGTAAATGTCTGACAGAACGTCATAACACGCGCCCCACATAACCACTGCCGCAAGTCTTTCTTCAAAAGCCGCGGCTCTACCTGCAAAGTAGCCTCCAAGGCTTGTGCCCACATACGCTATCTTTTTTGAATCCACGTCTTCGCGCTTTTCTAACTCGTCGACCACAGCGGAGACAAATTTTTCGTAATCGTGTATAAGATAACGCTTTAAATGGCGTAGCGGAAAACCTTGACCAGGTCCGTCAACAAGTAAACAGTTCATTTTCCTTTTAATACACGAAAGCGCCCCACCGAAGTATTTTTCTTCTTTTACAGAGTCTGCTCCCCCCATAAGAATCACAGTGGGTGCTCTTTTCGTTTTTTTACCAGATTTAAGAAAGTACGCTGGAAAGCTTTCACCTTGAAATTTTATGTTGATTTCTTGAATAGGATGATCAAAACCCACCCATGCGTTTTTAAAACAATTCACAATTTTATCATAGGTGGGTAGTTCTCTTGGATCATCCAGTGAAAGATAAAAATCGGCCATTCTATAGTAGTTGCTCGCTTTAAGAAAAAGCGAGCTTGCGGTGTAAACATGCGCTTGTTCCAGTTCGCTTTTTGCCTGTTCTCTTTTTCTATGAGCCAAATCGTTCCAAGACTTGTACCACTCTTCTTTATCAGCCGGTTTAATCTGTGACACAGTTTTTAGTATTTCAAAAAAGTCTCCTCCACCATATTTCACTTGTCCTATAATTCTTACGATTTGATGCCGCCATGACGGATTTTCCACAAGATGCGCAATCAGCGAGTCCGCTGGCATTTGTCCCTCCCTTTTCAAGGCGAACCTTCTTTTTGACGTGTTTGGGTTGCTGTGTTAGCGCTTTGAGCTTGTGCGCTTTGTTGGGCGCTTGTTTGAAGTAGCTGCGCGCCGAATGGTAACACGTTTATCGGATAAAACGGAATGCCAAGAAACATGTTTGTGGCAGCAGGGTCAGACCTCAAGGCCATGATTTCCGCAAGCCTTGCTCTTAGCGCTGTCTGTAAATCCAGCCCAATTCCGTTAAGCTGAATCACTCTCCTCATCGTTTCGTCTTCGGGTTCTATTCTCATCACCCTGCTCAAAAGCAGGTTTATCCCAAGCTCTCGAGAGTTTGCCTGAGCGCCGCTGTCACAGCCTCGCTTATTTTGTGCAGATTTGCGTACAAATCTTTTATCGAAACGGTGTTGATCACCTGAGACACCGCTTGGTCTATTATGGGCGACATGTAAAGCGCAAGGTCGTTCACAGTGTAAAACGCGCCGTTGAGTTGCACCGCCTGTACAAGCTTTGCCGGATCTACCACTTGAAAATAGTAAGCAACCTGAAACTGTAACGGAATAAGCTCCGCAGACTGCGAAACACCCGCGCTTCTTGCTTCTAAACGAGCTAGGCTTACGAAAAAGCACTTCGACAGTCCACGGAACATTTCCACCATACGCAAGGCGCGCAAAGAAGTTTGAAACTGGATTGTTGGGTGTGTTAAGGTTGTGAGAGCCTGCATCAAGAACCGTTTGAATTTGGCCTTGTATGCGAACAACCGCTTTTTGGTTGGACTCGACAATCACAATCGAACGATTCCTTATGTCTACGTTGTGATCCCTCCAAATGATCACACCTGGTGCCATCATGTCTTGACCATTTTCTTGTAAAGTTCTTACCACAGCCCTAAAGACCGACATTTCGCATCACCTGAGCTTTTCAGGCATAAAAAGCTTTTGCCTTTGAGAGTACGGCGTACGTTTTGAACACCGCGGCGGATGGGGACCTTGAAGTCCCAGCTTGAAATAGTGTGAAGTTTTAAACGCGTTCTTGCAGGCTGGGTAGTAAGAGTATGAGGAGAACAAGCACTCAATGAATAAAACCGAACTGAGACAACTCGCTTTGGATTTGAGGAAGCGGAACCCTGAGTTTCAGGCGCTACACTCTCAGGTTACCCAACAGGTTGCTGATAGGTTTTACGAGGCGCGTCAGAGGTTCCTCGACAGCCTCGCAAACAGCCAAAGAAAAAGAAGCCGTACAAGTTTCTTTCTTTGGTGTACCCTCAGAGTGGCTGGAAGCTTTCTAACACGAGGGAAGTTGGTCTCGGTAAAAACAAAAAGAGGAAGGCTCGGCTCTACCTTAGTAAAATCGGCTTCTTCACCTTGATAGTACACAGGGTGTTCCCAGAGAGCCAAGTGTGCCAGGTTTGCGTCAAACTCAACCCTTCAGGCAGAATCCACGTGATATTCCTAGTGGAGGAGCCTGAGAGCCAAGAGCAGTCTTCTAAGGAGCCCGGGAAGGCTGTGGGCGTTGACCTGGGGATCACGAGGCTTGCCACTCTCTCCGACGGGCGCTTCTTGGAGAACCCGAGGCCGCTTGAGCGCTCTCTTGAAAAGATTAGAATAATACAGAAAAAGCTTTCGAGAAAGAGGTTTCTTTCAGCTAACTGGTTGAAGACCAAGAAAAGATTAGCGAGGGAGTACGAGCATGTCAAGGATTTCAGACGTGACCTGTTCTTCAAGCTCGGGTGTTTGCTCGCACAGGATTATGACCTCCTAGTCCTGGAGGACTTAGACACCGAGGGTTTGATCCAGAAAGGCGAAACCAGAACAAGAAGGATGAGGCTCTACGACTCCTCTTTCTCAGAGTTGAGAAGGTGCCTGGAGTGGGTGTTCCAAAAGCAGGGGAAAACCGTGCTCGCTGTATCCGCCTACAACACTTCACGTGAGTGTTTTCTCTGCGGAAGAATCAACCAAAACTTGGGTTTGGAGGACAGGGTGTTCCACTGCCCCCACTGTGGTTTCACTCTTGACCGTGACCTTAACGCTTCTTTGGTGCTCTTGAAGCACGCAGGGTGGGTGCCACCCGTGGTAGCCTGTGGAGCTTCGCCCAATACCTCCTCTACCCTCCTTAGGGTTAAAGAGGAGGCAAGGTGGGGCTATGAAGCAGGAAGCTCCGCCATTTATGGCGGGGTAGCTCACAAGGAACCTAGATGCTGCTTTCATTTGAATTTGAATCGGATTAGCTGTTTTTCGGCTAGGTATGCTGTGAGCCAGTAGAGTGTTTGGAGGATGGCGCCCGCCTTCTCGGGGTCGTCGAACGCCTCCCGTGGGAGTGGGGGGTACCCCCCACCGGCGCCAGCGCCGACACCCATGTCTGCGCTCCTGTTTCTCTGGTTGTTGATTCTGCGTATTAGGGGTAGGAGGCGGTCGGCCACGATCTCCTTGACTGTGCGCTCCTCGTATTTTGTGGCGAGTATGAGGATCATGGTGGCCGCGGGCTCCTTGACGCGGAACACCTGGTGGTCTGGGAGCCGCTCCACGACTGCTTCCCGCTCATCTATTCTGCGCCACACGAATCTCCGCTTGACCCTCCACGTCCTTGCGTTGAGGTATATTGGGCTGGTGAGGAGTGTGGCCGCCCAGAGGCCGGGTAGGGCTCTGAATAGCTCGTCTTCACGCATGTCTGGTAGGAGTGGTACTATCGCCGCACGGGCAGGGTCGTAGGTGTACCCGCTTCTGTAGGCTGAGCGCAGCTCGCCGAGGAAGGCGAGCCCCCCGGCCCCGCCTCCATTCTCGTTCTCACTCTCACCGCTCACGGTCGCCTCCCCCTCCTCAACTCCTTCCCCTTCGTTTCTTTCCACGCCAACCATATTCATTCACCTTGGCTCTTAAACACCGGGTGGTCGTGCGCCACGACCTCCCCCGCCGCTCACCGCTGGCTCCCCTCTTCCCCTCTTCCTCCACTGCTGGGCGCTCTCTCCGCGAGGGGGAGACCCGCGAGGGGTGTGATGTAGATTTGGAGCGCTTCGAGGAGTGGTTGGTGGCCGGTGTACTCCCTGTACCTCTGTGTGCGGAAGAGCTGGGAGGCGAGGCGGCGCAGTATGGAGGCGGTGTAGGTGGACATCTCGGTGTACACATAGCCCTCAACCCTCTTAGCGTAGGCTGGGTCAGCGGGCGGCTCCCCCAACCCGGCCTTCATCTTTTCCGAGCCAGCCCCCACCACGGCGCCGGCGGGGGGTGTCAGGGCTTCCTCCTTATCCGCGGGCTCAGTGGAGCTGGGCGCCGCGGAGGGGGTCTGGATGCTGGTCTGGGTCTGAATCTGAATCCGAGGTTGGGGTTGAGGTGGGCGGCTGGGTGCCTTCTGCTTCTGCGGCCGCTGGGGCTGTGTGCGCCCGCCTCCACGGGGGGCGGGCTGCTTGTTTCCCCCTGCTTTGACCGTGCCGGCTAGGTATGCGGCGGCGAGTATGATTATGGTCTCGATGCTCTGGCTTTTCGGGGGGTAGAATACGAGTGTGAGGCCCACGGTGAATGTGGCGAGCGCCGCGACGTACCCCGCCGGCGTGTGCTTCGCGTAGAACGTGTATGCGAGTATGAGTGTGCCGAGGAGGTATAGCAGCCCCCTGAATGTGAGTGTGAATGCGCCCACATTTATTTTCTCGTCGAGGGGGCTCACGCTGTCAACTATGAGCGGCTCCCTGAGTTTGACCATCCCCCATCACTCACCCTTCTTCCTATCTTCCCTGTTCGCGCGGGGTTCGGCTCCCCAGTTTAAACCATATAACACCTGTTTTCCCCTTCCCCTCTACCCTCCCTATCTCCATTCGGGGTCGGCGTGTCCCCACCAGTGCCCTCCGGGTTGCCCGGCTCCGCTTCCCGTGAGTGTGTGTAGTAGTGCTTCTGTGAGGGTCTCCGCCTCCCTGATGTGGTGTTCGCGTAGGCGTTGGAGTTCCAGGAAGCGTGCGCCGCGCTGGGTTGCGCTGTACCTGCCGTTGGGGGTGCGGGCTATGAGCCCGGCGGCCGTGCAAGCCTCCACATACACCGCAAAGCTCTCATGGTTGAGGCCGACCCTCCTCCTCAGCGTGCTATGCGCGGCCTCACCCTTCATGCACGCCTCCACGAGGGCTGCGGCCACCTCCACGGTGTCCCGCATCCTCCCACCACACCACCGCTTAACCCTGAACTTCAAGTAGGCACCCCCTTCTTCCTCCCCCACCACGCCCATCCACCCGCAGGCTCATACCCACCACGGCAACGACGGCCACCGCCGCCGTGGCTGTGGCGACCGCTGTGGCGACGATTAATGCGCCCCATGTTTTATCACGGATACTTTGATGCACGCCTTAAAACAGGGTCGCGTGGTGGGGTTCCCCGTGGCCGGAATCCAGGTCCAAGGATTCGCTGGCAAAGTGAATGACAATAAGAACGCAAGCCTCACCCTTCCCCAGGGGCGGGGAGGAGGTCAGAGGCTTCGCCCCTTGCAGGGGTGGGCGGGGAGGAGGTCAGCACTTTTCCGCCGTAGTCAGCAGTTTCAAAATAGATAGGTTTATATGGATTTCTGGATTTGAGCTTTTGTGTGCATGGGCAGTAGGGTGGTAGCGTAGACCCAAGACCTCCGCTGGCTGAGGGAGGGGTACGTGCACACACAGGAAGCGGGAGGGACTGAAGATGGTCGGCGTTCCCCACTGCATGGTGGGTGGGTACGTCGAGACAGGGGCGGAGCTGAATGGGGTCAATGAACCCGTGAGGTCCCTATATGATGCGCTGAAGCCCAAGCTCTACGCATATGATAGGTACAACGATATGTACCTATGTACGCCTACGTAGAGTGAAACCCCTTGATACAGCGTCCTCTCTTGCCTTTTCTTCAGCGATTTTCTTAAGACTTGAAGTTTTCGAAGCAAGCCAGCCTAAGGCGTGGATTTCAGGGTGCTTGGGGAGGGGTATCACCACTATGAACGTTCCTGCATTGATCACAACCGCTTTGTCCGCACCCTTCAACTCGCGTGAAAGCGTCAGCCTTCCACGATTGTCAACTTTTACCACACTCATAAACATTTACCCATAAATCATGGTTTTACCCACGCTTATAAAGTCGTCGATACGTGTTCCTGTCCGGATAAGGATCTTAACTCCAACGAGAACCTTATATTTCAGAGAGAATAGCGCAACAAAACGAGTTTCACACCCTCCTCAACAAGGTTCTCACATCCCAAAACCAATACTCAGACGTGTCCTCACACCTCTCTGCCGTCAGCGACGTGGGGAAGAAAGGGAGGGCGGCGGTGTGCGTTATAAAAGGTTTGAAGCCACCCACTCAGCCACAATAACCCCCCAAAGGAGAAGGGGAAAACATGAGGCTGGATGGACACAAACAGAGGAAGAAAGTGAACCATACCAATCAGCCATCCTGGAAGGAGAAACCAAAACCGTACCGTCAGACCCCTCCCGGGGCAGCGCGCCAGTGAGTTAGGCGCATTCAACTCTCAGGCACTCATCTTCCGATCCATAGGGATACCGCGACCCAAAACCCACCAACAGTCACCCACCACCCAACACACCTATTCCCGCCAACACAAGACCAGCCACCCTACATGTTCAAAAACAACGCACACTCTCTAATCCGGCATCCCCTATCAAAGGGTGTTGTTCATGGAGACGTGACTTTTCATGGGAGGGGCTTGGTGTATAGAGGGAAAGGGTAAAAGCGGAGTCTTACTGTGGACCAAAAATTCTTGTTCGGGGCATCCGCTGAGCGCGAATTTTGGTCTATCGTATAGGGCGAGGTAGCTCACGTAAGAAGAAGGCGATTACTACTGTGATTAAAGCTTAAACATAACAGGGTGTTAGTTAACTAACAGGGTGTTAGTAGTGTACTTTGATGGTAGACCGAAAGAAACCAGAGAGGACCTGTATGACAGAGAAGAGGAACTCCAAACGCTACGCTCATCGCTCTCAGAACCGATAGTTCTACTTACAGGTATCAGAAGAATCGGCAAGACGTCGATATTAAAGGTGCTACTAAACGAAGTGGACATCCCATATGCGTTGATGGATGTCAGGCTCCCACTCGCATCGTACAGGTCTCTTTACTCCACATTCTCTGAAATATTGACGCAGCTCAACAGAAAGGAGAGAGTGAAACACGTCTTGCAAGGCATTAAGGGCGTCTCGGTTTTCGGGTTGAGCGTATCACTATCATGGGACCGTGATAGTAGGACTTCACTGATTCAATTAATGGATAGGGTGTGCGGGGTTGGGAGAGCGATAATAGCCTTCGACGAAGCACAGAATATGAGGGGTAAGCTTGGCTACGAAGTGCTCGCACTATTAGCCCACTCCTATGATTATTGTAAAAACATCAGCTTTATCCTGACGGGGTCGGAGCTTGGATTACTTTACGACTTCCTCAGATTAGATGACCCATCTTCGCCCCTCTACGGAAGACATATTGAGGAGGTCAGGGTGGGTAGGTTTAACGCGGATAGGTCGCTCGACTTCCTAGAAAGAGGTTTCCAACAGTACAACATGAGAGCTCCAAGAGACACGCTTGAATACGCCGTCGACAAACTAGACGGCATAGTAGGCTGGCTAACAGAGTTCGGGCACAGGTGCGTCAGAATCGGCGAGGTTAGAAAGGAGGTTGTGGACGAAGTATTGGAGCTCGCCATAAGAACAGTTCAGAGAGAGCTAAGCCGTTTCTCAAAGCTAAACCTAGCGGTGATCGAGGCGATCTCAAACGGCTACGAAAGGTGGAGCGAGATCAAGGAGTACTTAGAGAGAAAAAGTAGGAGACCAGTGTATGACGCCGAGCTCAGAAGGCATCTAGCATCCCTCGAAAAAAGAGGGTACATCTCGCGAATAGACAGGGGGAAATACGCCATAGTAGACCCAGTCGTCAAGAACGCGTTCTCAAAGAATCAACGCAGAACTCAAGTATGATGCGCACCAAAATTTAAACCCTACACAACTTGCGCAGTTTAAAACGCTACAGCCTCCAAACACCATATCGATACCAACTCGGGCCAATATATATATTCGAAAATCCATGAATATTTAAGAAGCCGCTAATTGGACTCAACACGTGATTTCCTGATAATCTCTTCGAAACGATGAGTCATCCGCTTAAAAGACTTCCAGCTTTTATGAATACAAGCTCTCTTTCTAACGAGATACCTGATTTAGTTTTTACCCCAATCAACAAGCTCAATTCCCTTACCACAAATGTTACGGAGGACAAAGTGTCACGCGCGTTCCCACGTACTGTTTGTGCTTGCAAAGTCTTTTGGTTTTAGAAATTTCGAGTTAATAAAAATAAAAGGGTTAGGGTACGGATCGTCCTACTAGAATTACAATAGTGGTGCCCATTGAAATAGTGGAATCAGCGACTATCGTGTCTTCAGAATAAAAGCAACCGCAACCTTGCTTCACACGGTCTTGGGAAATTCTAGCAGACACGGCATCTCGCTTACGCTTGCTTGATTGGACAGGTAGCAGCGTCGTTTCCGTGCAAAGCTTCTTACGAAGCGGACTGGTCGCTATTGATAAAGCAAAAGGTTAGCGCGTATGCACGTACATTGTGGATGCAGACGCAACAGAGCTTAATGAGATAGCTAACTAAGAACCCTTTCAGTGAAACGCTTGATATCTGAGAGTTACACAAGCCAACATTATGTTGCATGAGGACCTTGGTTTAAGTGTTTATCAGATTAATGCCATGTTTCGAGATAGAGAGGTTCCCTAGAAGATTAAAAAGATGTCTTCCGTCAACGTAAGCACGAAAAAGCTCCACAAACGTTCGTTTCAACAGAATTCTCTGCTTATTGTAGCTTTACTAATAAGATATAGACGGTATACATGCCGTGCTAAGTGCTCCTTATCCGTGTCTGGATATTTAAACAAGGTTTGCTCGCTCGTTTGGCATTTAGGTGAGACTACCCAAGCCAAAATCGCTTGTCATTCTCTTAGCCTAGGCAGAGTTCCACGATACGCCTTTTCGTCGCATGGTACCCATACTTCTTTGAGCGCATATCTTCTTATTGGTCTTTGGAAAAGCAAGCTGCGTGTTGTCTTTATGTTCCATAAAAATCTCAAGGAAATGTTATAACTAACACGGCAACCCACAATTGGTAGTTCGAAATCGAAGCACTTAAAGTCGAGCGGTTTTAAATTCAAGTTTTTGATATAATGGGTAAACCCTGCGTACCTTTTAAAAGATAAGCGCTATGAATTGTAGCGTAAGCTCCTTTGTCACAGTCGCCATAAACGGAAATTCCCCATCATCGTGATAATGAACGTACACTATTCCAGAATACGTTTCAACATCCTGATTTTTAGCGCATCATAAAAGCCGTTTGCTGTCGCCTTCTCCTCATCACTACTCTTCGACGCCCAGTGGTGCCTTTCGCGCGCAACGAGGTAGTTCAGAGCGACGCGCGTAACGCACTTTTCAACTACCCTTTCAAGCTCGCCCACAGTTTTACCCACAGTTTTAAAGGCAAGGAAATAGCGACGACCACCGCACTCGCCAAACCAATAAAGGATCGCGTTGACCACCCTTTTTGTGAGGGAGTCCATCCAAGCGTGTATTCTGTCTACGTTGTAGTAAATCGTGTCGTCCTGCGCGCAGTAAATCGCAAGCACCTCTGTTAAAACTGGTTTGACTCTTTCTTCTCTTTCTTTTACTTTTTTGGTCACGCGGCTGATAGCTTCATCAAGTGGCTCGTCGGAGGAAAGAGTGTCCGAAGGAATGTAAGGTAGCGGTGAATCTTCATATTCTCGTGGTAAATTGACGGACTCTTCGAACCTTCTTTCACACCTTCCGCACTCAATCAACTTTTGCATTTTAGCTTACTACTTTTTTATCTTTGCTGTAGGCATCGACGGATGATAGAGTAACGAGTGTGCCTTACATACCTTCTTAAAGTAAATTTGACAAAGAATTAAGCGTTTGTGCGTAATTTTCGTGTCCACTATATCGTAGGGTAAGAGCACCCTAACTACTAGAGTTCTTCGTATTGCGACTTTTACCAATCGCTAAAGACTTCATTACATCTACGCTTAGCTTTGCTTTAACCTTAGAAGCGATTAAGCAACTTTGCTTTACCGATGGTTGAATAGTTAGAACGCATGAAATGCGCGATCTGTTCGACCGCTTACAAATACTATGAGAAGTTGGATCCATCGAAAGCGGAAATCAGACGTTTTCTTAAAGAAAAAGTTCTTAGAATAGAGGATTTGATTAAGCAGGCTACGAAGGAGCAACTCAAAAGATGTTTTTTAGGCTTCACAGAGGCGATTGAACAGCTAGAGCAGTCCTGAGATTGGACTTCCCAAAGCCAGTAAACCCTGATCTACATGTACATAACAGTTGGTGAGCTACCCACTCTTAAAAGAGGGAGCTTCCTGCTTCTTCCACCAAGATCTCCATTACAGGGTTACGCTGATTCTGGTTTCCACACGCGTGCCCGCGCTCCGCGGTGTGAGTGTTTTCTCATGTTGTAAAACATCTTACTCAAAAACTCGACAGAGCTTGCCAAGGATGCGCGTGGCTTTTAGACCCTTTTCACTTGCGGTAGTTCCATGATGGTTAGAATCACGAGGTTCACCGAGACACCTCTTAACCTTTAAAGCGTCTTTCAGTGACACCCATAACACTCACGGCCATATTATGGTTGACCGTTACCACTTTCGCTAAGTGGTACAACTCAGAATTGCACCGGTGTTCACCCCAATAGTTTCAAAACACAGCTATGTGTGTACACCGATTTAGCGCTAATAGACAAAAACTTTGGGATTTTGAGTTGGGAGCATGCGCCAAAAGTTGTACACTTTTGTACTTATTAGAAAATGTTTTTATTATACTTTTTCGTATATGGTATTATGGTGGAAAGCTTTAGGGTCGAAGTTGACGAGGCTTTGGCTAGGAGGTTCAGAAGAAAGGCGATGGAGCTTTATGGTTACAGGAAGGGTTCATTAAAAAAGGCGTTTGAGGTGTCGATGAGCAAGTTCGTCGAACCTGTTAGGGTGGACTGGAAGCCGCTCATGGGTGTGCTCAAGCAGCTTAGTGAAAAAGACTCGGTAGCAGTACAACACACAGCTTGGTCGGATGAGCTTGATTCTCATAGACACTAATGTGTTCTTAGAGCTTCTTTTAGGTAGAAAAAGAGCTGAGGAGTGTGAACGGCTTCTCGACTTGGTCTGACCTCCTCCCCGCCCTAAAGGGCGAGGGTTCCCTGAGGTCTCAAGGGTTACACCCCATTACGGGTGCTACTCTGTTGTGGTCGACGATGAAAGAGAGTGGTCTCTTTACCGTTGAAACCATTACGTTTACTGCTTTCTTCAGGATGTTCAATGCACCGTTTAAGTCGCTGTGCAGTTTATGTCCCTTAAGACAACTGACTACTCCTCTTGGATTCCTATTAACTTCAAAGCCGTGATAAGCACAGTACTTAGACGTGTTGTATTCAACAACCTCAAACACCTTTATTCCGTATTCCTGAGCTTTCAACTCGATGGCATCCATCAACTTTCGGTAAGACCACATGTTTACCGTGAACTTGTTACCCTTGTGCTGAGCAATACTAAATGGGTAGCCTAAGTAGATTGTTGAGACACCGAGTTCGTGCAGGGTCTCTAATAGATGGAAAGCAAAGTTGGGGTAGAGGTGTAGAAGTCTTCTTTGAAGTTTACTGAAAAGCCTTCTTATTTCCCTCAATAGCTCTAAATACGCGTCGTGTTCCCCGATGTTTTTGTCAGCCAAAGACTGTACTTCGGAAATCTTCTTTTCAAAGTAGAAGTAGTCCTCCTTGGTTCTAACACCCTTGTAGAGCAACCACGTACCGTCATTAACTACTACGCTTGCCAAAACATTGATTCCCAAATCTATTGAGGCGACTCTGTTACTCTTAGGTGTTTTAACCTGTATCGTTTTTCTTTCACCTTGGACGATGTATTTAGCCTTGTTACCCTTCTTTGTAGTCTTAATACCCACCTCTACTGGGATCGAAGCGTACCAGGCGTTCCTCGTTTCGTCGTAGTGAATTTCCATCCTGCCTTGTTTCCGCCCCACCCCGGTTTACCAGCGAACTCAAGCTCCATGTTGAAGTCCTTGAGTGTGAGCCTGTGGTTCTGTTCATCAACCTCGTACCTGTCCTGCCTTATGATGAGTAGCGGTTTCCTCTTCCCCGCTTCGTCCTTCCAGCAACCCGGTACCCCCACACGCTTCGTGTGTGGTGGCAGCCCTCCTTTTTTCTTTAGTTTAAGGAGGGAGAAGAATGATGACCACTCCTCGTTGTTCTTGTTTATTACTTGATCCGCGTTGACTTTAAGTGTCCTCTTGTACTTCTCATAGTACTTGTTTCGTGTGTCCCTGAAGTCCACTCCTTTTTCCTGAAAGAACTGCTGCCTCCTCTCATAGTTCAACCCGTTGAAGAGCTTGGCCGAGGTATCCGCCAGCCTCCTCAGCTTCCTCTCCTGGAAGCCGTTCGGTAGGAGTCTGACAACGTTTGTCCTCTTGTTCTTGAATTCAACTTCGTGGATACCCTCCTCTGGTATTGCGGGAGAAATCGGCTCCCGCTCCTCATGCCCTAAGAATTGACCAGAGGAGAGCATCTCAAAGGCAGATAGCTGTTTAAGCTTAAAACTTTTACCCCGCCCCTAGAAGGGGCGAGGCTTGTCGTTCATTGTGTCAAAGGGCGAAATCGAAGCGGTTGTGACACACTTTAGTGTGCACGCACTAGAAGCAATTTTAAAGGATAGCGAGGCACTGATACTCTTACTTAGAAACATTCAGTATTCAAGTGGACTTTACGTTTACAGCACTGATTTAACGGAAGAGGAAGCTATAGCCATAGTGTCCCAGAAGATAGGCAGGGACTTTGACGACTCACTACAGTATTACGTGGCAAAGAAGCTCGGCGCTGAGTGTATCGTGAGTTTTGATAAACACTTTGATGGGCTAGATATTCCGAGGGTTGAGCCGAAGCACATACTAGAGCGCACACGCAAACGCTAGAATCTCGGCACGCTTCATGTGCTTTATAACTCAGGGTTGTTACAATGCTTTCTGGGTGAGCTACCCCGCCCTCACGGACGGGGTCTCTAGTGGTGAAAGATGAAGAAGGAGTGTGTGGAGGCGTATAGGGTGGTGGAGGGGGACGGCGACCACTGGTACCTCCTCATACCACTCGCAGAGGGCGAGGTGGCCGTGGTCGAAGGAGACCAGAACAGCAACACCGAGGCGTGGGTGACAACGGAGGACGAACTCGAAGAGCTCCACCCACACCTCGCGGAGGCACTCCGCCCGATGCGCACTCTGCGGGGCGAGGGCACCCCCCACATGGACCACCTGCGAGGTGTGCTACGCCAAACTCAGGCTCCAAGCGGACTACACACGCTCACGCGTGTGGAACCGCAGAATCTCGAGAAGCGACTGGCGCTCAATCGCGAGGATACTCGGAGAAAGGATGGGTGAGGTCAAGGTGAAGGAGCTCGACCCCTATGGTAGCTCGTCGCTCTGCTCCAGGTGTGGGTGGCACAATCAAGACCTGAATGGGGCGGACACCTTCGAGTGCCTGGGGTGCGGGCTCCGTATTAATAGGCAGCTCAACGCCGCCATCAACCTCTACATGCGCCTCAGGTTCGGGTGCACCGTAAAGTGGGTTGGTGGGAGGAAATACATCAAACTGAAGATGGAGGGCGCTTCCCAGCGGCGGGAGTGGTGGGATCACGCAGTCCTACCCTCCCTCCTCTTGGGTGGGTGCGTCCTTACACGAGGAGGCGGAGCTGAAGGGGACCGATGAACCAGTGAGGTCCCTAAATGATGCTGTGAAGCCCAAGCTCCACTATGCATATGATAGGTGTGCTGATGCGTACCTACGTATACCTACGTAGAGTGAAACCCATACCCACACTACCCTACGAAGAGGCAGTCACACGCACCCTAACAGTGTACGCGGAAGCCGAAGCCGAGGCGGGCGCACCCCCGCTGAGCGGGGAGGAGCGCCGACTAATAGCCAGCCTAGGCCTACTGGCACAATACCACCCCCACACAACCCCGAGGGCAGCGGAGGCCGCGGAGGCAGTCCAGAGCTTCCTCGACACAGCCACACTCATACACGCACACACCAAGGGATGGAGCCACCCCGACACCCTCAAGGCGAGGCGCACAGCGCAGAGATTCGCCAGCGGAGGAGGAAGCACGCAGAGAATAGCCCAGATACTAGGAGACCAGCCACACGCACACGCAAAACTAAAACAACTAATACGCACATACGGCCAACACCTAACACCCACCCAGCCAAGCGGAGGCGGAGGCGGAGGCGGGAGGGGTATACCCCCAGCCGAAGCGGAGCGCGCACTCACAATACTACTCGGCCACCCCAAAACATGGGGGCCAAGCGAACAGGAGAAGGCTGACCGCCTCAGACGGATACTCCTCTCCGGGTGCCCCCCGGAACACGAGGCGGACCAGGCCGGACACGAGGACACGGACCCAGCCACACAGCCAAACAGCCAGACGGACAGACACACTTAAACACAACCGTTACAGGTTGGGTGAGGTGTAAAAAGGAAATGGTTAGAATAGTGGATATAGCCCACTTCGACAGCAACAGGCAGCTCACCTCCAGCCTCAAAGTGGACCTCGCACCCACAGGTGTAAACGACAAGGGGTACGCCGAGGAGGGAGGAGTATACATCAGCATGACCGGCAAAGACGGCTCCAAGGTGAACATGAGGCTCAGCTTCGACGAGACCGCGAAGCTCGCAGCCAAACTCAACGCAACACTCCTCCAACTCACATGGGAGGAGATAAGCATAGGCACACAGCAGGCGCAGAACCGCGCCAAAGAGTGAGCCAGCGGGGAACGCGAACCCACCACACATTTTTTATATATTAGGATAATATGTAAGGAGCTGACCGGTATGATTGCGAGCAGAGGTGTAAGGCCTTGGCCCTGAAGGAGAACGCATACCTGGCGGTCATAGTCGTGCTCGCGGTGCTCGTGGGAGCGATGGGAGCATACATATACCTACAACACACCGCGGTCGTGAAGCCCACACCTATACCCACACAGACATCGAGCATGACGACACCCACAACCACGGCCACCACCCCTACTACTACGACGACAACGGCGACGATGACTACCACAACGGCGATGGCGACGGCGACGACAACTACCACATCCGCGACCACGACAACTACGTCGACACCCACCACGGCGGCAAAGGAGTGTGTGGGGAGCTATACGGAAAGCTATAATGAATCAGCAGTACTCGAACCCCCCAGCGTCAACATCAACAGGACAAACATGAACACGATGATATACGTCCCATTCGGGACGACGGCCACATACTACATCAACATTAAATCCAATGTAAGCTATGCCGGCGCAACTTTCGCGAATGTAACGGGCACACTCTACAACAGCGGCGGAGAAACCATATTCTTCGGCTCACTCCCAATCACGAAGACGGGAACACTCGGCCCAGGAGTATACGAGCTATTCATAGGCGACAACACGAACCAGAACATGAATGTCACCCAGAGATTCAAAATCACAATCACAGCCACAGAGCCAGCGGCGACGTGTATGGGGACATTCCACGCGCAGACCAGCACACTACTCAGCTTCCCAAGCCAAGCCAACCAGCAGGCCCAACCCACATGGTCCTACATCTTCTTCGTGGCACCCAACACCACGGGCAACTTACAGGTTAACTACACCTCCAACGCCACCCTCTTCGTAATGGTGTTCCCAATATACACGAACGGCACCACCCCAAGCACACTCATAATACAGCCGCAGGTACAGATGAGCGGCACATACACGCTTACAGGCCTATCACCCGGCATCTACCTCCTCCAAATACAGGACAACGACTACCCCAACTCGGCCCAAATACACGCATCCCTATACGCATCATACAGTGGAGGGCAGTAAACGTTGCGTGGAGAGCGCCAACAAAACATGAAAGAAAGGATGAGAACACCGGTTACAAGTAGAGGCGTCACCCCGTGAACAGGAAAACACATCTAGCAATAATCATACTCGCAGTGGTCGCCGGAGCCATAGGCGGCTACCTGCGCATCCAGAGCACCACGGCGCCCCCCCTGGTCGTCACCGCCACCCCAGCGGCCACAGGCCCCCAGACGGGCACCGCTGGTGTGCCGCCCCCCTCCCCTGTAGCCGTGGAGTCCGCGAGCCGCTACGTGGACGCCGGGTGTACAAGTGGTGTTGAAGCCTATAACGCCACATACACACTCACACCCCCATCGGAGGCCCCGACGAGTAACTGGCTACTCGCATTCGCCGTACCCTACAACACAACGGCTACATATTACTACAGCGTAGAGACGAATAACACCGGCGGCGCGGTGGCCGCATCCATCGTGGACGGCCTCATAGCCTACACCGCATGGGGCAACAGCACCGTGGGCAGCCCTGCACCGGTAAACACAACGGGCACACTTGGCCCCGGCATCTATGAGTTCCAGGTATCGGACCTCCCCCTCAACTACTACACTTCACGGGTAACCTCGGAGTTCAAGCTCACATATAAGCCGACCAGCCAGACAGCCACATGCGGGCACACATCCCACACCACGGCGGAGGCAACACTCTGGGTGAGCCCGACAAGCACATCCACGCAGTCCTGGAGCTACCCATTCTTCGTACCCAACAACACCGTGGGCAGTGTAACCATAGACTACACGTCGAACACATCCCTCGGCGTCTCCTTAACCCAGCTACTCAACCTAAACGGCACAGTGTACCCCAACACACTCACCCCATACCCATACACAAACACACACGGCAACATCACGTTCACCGACCTCGAACCCGGAATATACGTCATACAGCTCCAAGCGCTGAGCACAGCGGCGGCCACAGTGCAGGTAGAAGTGACGGCAACCTACCATGAAAACTGAAGAGAGAGGGGAGGTTGAGGCTATGCCCCACACGCATCCACCCAGCGGAAAACCCGGAGATGAAACCTCTTGAGGAACCGCACAGCAGCAGCCATACTCATAATCATAGCCATAGCGGCCGCCACAGCCGTAGCGGCCACTGAATACCGCCACGGGAAGACAGCGGCAACCACAACAACCACCACACCACCCACTACGAGTACAACGCTACCACCGACGACCACCACGAGCACGGCGACGGTGGAAGCCGCCCAGAACACATCATGCCTCAGCGAATCCGAGTACACGCAGACATACACGATGAACGCCACCACGGGGAGCACCCTCCAAGTCCTCTACACACCATACGGTGCACGGGGGCAACTCACACTCAGCGTGGTGGCCAACGCCACGGTGGAGGTGGGGGTGTACAACGTGACTGGCCCACTCGCATCCATGCTCCCAGAGCCGAGAAGCATAGCCCTAGCACTCACCCCCAAACCCACCGAGAAGTATGTGTACAGGGGAACACTCAGCCCGGGAGCCTACATCGTCGAGGTAAACAACACCGAAGCTGGCAGCGGGGAGAGCACACTCATACACCAAAACACCACACTCACATACACCCAGAACACGGGGCAACAGGCCTGCGCAGCCCAGAACAAATACACGGCAACCACCACACTCCAGCCACCATACTATATATGGCTGTACACCTTCTTCGTGCCCCCAAACACAAAGGGAACACTCAGCATAAAGTACACGGCGACCAACGCGGTAAACCTAAAAATCAGTGTGACACAGCCAGGCACACCCCGAATAAGCCCCCTAACAAGCACAGTGTACACAGTGTACAACCAGACCGTGGCGGACTACGTGAACACAACACTTACACCCGGAGTATACTTCATAGCAATATACCTAGCCCCAACACCTACACCCACAAACACCACGCTGCAAATCAACATACAGACAGGCTACCAACCAACACAGTGAGAACAGCAAGCCACCCAGCCTTTTAAACGAATGGGTCAAACACGGGTGAGTGACCCCTATGCCAAGCGAAGCACTCGGGATGCTCGCGGCCGCAGTAGCTGTGATAGCCATACTCACAGTCGGAGCCACAATAATGGCAGCCCAGAACTACGCCCAACGCCAGCTCGAAGCACAGGCACTACAGGACGAGTACAACACACAGCTACAATACATGATAGTGGCGAATGGAGCCAACCCCGCAGCGGGGTGGTGGCCCAACCAGCCCGGAGCCGAAGCAGACGGGGGCACATACACATATTATACCACCACAACCAAGGACTGGGAGTACACCACATACGACAACTACCTCCAACCATACACATACTGGTACCCCACAAGCCAACCCCAAAACTACTACTACACCACGTACACAAGCTACTACGAGGCGTACAGCTACCAGGTACCCCAGACCAAGACGAACATCGGGTTTAGGACCGTGACCAGCGCCAACCCAATACAGGAGAACTACACAACCTACACGCAGGGGCAGTCCGCGGCGAGATACCCAACCCCCAGCACCTCCTACGCAACCGAGTACGACTATTTTCCAAACGCGTCTCGATACCCCACATGGCGACAGGTCTTTGTACTGTTGTGCGGCGCGCACTGTAACCTAGAACCCGGCCAGAGTGTCACCCTACTCGTAGGCAGCACACTCGAATATCAATTCATGCCCGAGTATACATGGGTGCAGGAATCATACCAGACAAGCTACAGCGTTCCATACACATACACCGCGAGCGGCCTTTACGAGCTGTGGTCCACGGCGACCGCTTCATTACCCTACACGTACTACGAGTCCCAGCCCTACACCTACAGCTACACCACATATAACACATACGAACAGGCGTACAGCTACACATACTACAACAACATGCCAAGCAGCACACCATACAGCTACACCGTAGGTGTACCCCAGACATACACCTACAAGACGCCTCAAACACAGCCAACACAGGTCGCGGGTACAGCCTACCTCAACCAGACAACCATAATAAACGGAGAATACCAGCCCAACTACACCAACACAACATACACTTACTACGAGACCACGGGGTGGGACCAGAACACTGGCACATACTACCCCACAACAGAGCAGGAGACCGGGTACGCCCCAACAACCACCTCCCAGCCCCAAACAGTGAACAACCCATACCTATACTCAACCCCCCAGACAAACAGCGCGCAGGCGTACCAAACCCAAGCCACCACACGCTACTACACTGTATGGTCGCCGTATATATCGAGTACACAGTTTTACTCATATCAAAACACCGGATTCGTGACCGACACCGCCACAGTGTACTACGCATATGAAACAGTCAGCTACACAAGCGTACCAATCTACGCACCACAATACAAGACATACACCTGCCCATCATACTTCTTACTCTTCGGCCTAATGTGCGCCTGGGGGGTCTTGGGAACAGTCTATTTGTCGAGTACTACATATACACCAATACCGGTACTCACACTCCAAACATCATGGGCTTCCCACACCTACACGAGGTACTGGGGTACGCCCAACACACATACATACTTCGTGTACGGCACGGTTTACCACCGCTACCCATACGAATACTACTCTACGAGTTTCCAACCCGAAACCGGTTACCGCGGAGAACACTACGCAAACCTGAACAGCGAGACGACCTACAACACTGTGTACCAGCCCGAGACTGGGTACTACTGGGCGAGCACACCCCAGATAAACACCGCCCCATACTATGCGAAGGGACCACCCGTGAGTGTGGGGTACACCTACACCAACGCCACCCTCACCCTCACAAACGGGGAAACATATATAGTGGGCATAATATACGCCAACCCCAACCCAGCGCTCGGCGTATACTACGTGCCACTCAGCAACCCCGAAGCCGGGGACACAGCGGCGCAGTGGCTCCTCCAGCAGGGGTGGCAACCCATGAGCCCACAGCAGTGGGCCAACTGGCAGAGCTGGAGCACACCCCCCAGCCAGGGACAATGCGCAGCAGCGAACGGATGCGGGTGGACAAGCAGCGGTCTACCCTTCACAACGAACGGAGAATACGTACCCGGCAGCGGCGTACTATTGGAGGCGGGGCAGTGGATAACCGCACCATACGCCCCAAGGTACGCAGTGGGCTTCCTATCAAGCAGCGGCCTAGTATTCTGGGTGGCCTAAACCAAACCCAACCCTCTTTTTCTATTCAGCGGTCAGCCCTCCCTCCAGGCGAGTCGAGGGCGACCCGGACCCGCGTTGTTAAGACTCGGACTCGGGCCTGGCGGGTGAGGCGGCCTGCGGCTTAGGCCTGATGTCCAGTGCCTGCATCACGAGCTGCTGGAGGAAGACCACCTGCTGCCTCAGGTCGTCGAGGCGCTGATTCACACTCCTCTCCAAGCTGTCAATCCGCTGATTCGTGACATCAATCCTTTGATTCACACTCTTCTCCGCTGAGTCTATCCTCTGGTTGGTGGCGTCCACCTTGGCCTCCAAGCCATCCATCCGGGCGTCGAACTCCCGGCGGAAGTAGTCGAGCTCCTCCCTAACAATACGGCGCAGCTCGGGCTCCGTGAGCCTCTTCAGGGCCTCCCTAGCAGCCTTAGCCATAACAACCAGAAGACGCCGACCAACACTATAAGCATTACCCTCTTCACCTCCATCGGTCGGTGGAAGAAGCGGAGCCACCTTCTTACCAACGTATTCTGGATGATTATTTGGTAAGAAGACACCCCGAGGCCGACGCATATGGAAACAGAAAAGCAGCGTAGCAACCCGCCGCCACCACCACCCAAACCCCCGCGAAGTTAAAAGCGGGAAGAACACGGATGAACCTGACTTCCTCCCCGCCATAAATGGCGGGGGTTCCCCTCATTGATTCGGGTTTACATCTCTCATTTGAGGGGTAGTTGAGAGGGTCAGAGACCCCCTCCCGTTCAAATTTGTGATTGCGATAACATCCCTATCGTTCTCATAACAACAATTGCACTTAAACCAACGATGGGAAACCTCAACCATCTTTCTACCACATTTTGGGCATGAAACGGAAGAGTATCTAGGATTAACGAACTCAACAAGCATTCCGTGTTTCTTAGCTTGCCAACAAATCCAGTACTGCAAACGATGATACTGCATTAAATACAGTTTATCCCTAAACTCCTTCGGCAATTTATCCACATTCTTGATGAGGTTCTTAAGGCTCTCCAATTTGATGACGTTAGCACCCGTCATTCTCTCAGCTACCTCAACAACCCATTTTCCCACTTTTCTAGCATAATCCTCCGCGATTCTCCTAGCCTTTAAATGAAAAGTGTGAATCCTGTGAAGGATCCTCTTATTCTCCCTCCACCTTCTAGGGTACTTCCTTTGCAAATTCTCTGCTAATGACTTCCAATGATGAACCTCCTCAAGGCGGGTTGGTATTCTAACGTAGTGTTTATCGTCACTCCCAGCAACTATCTCAGCTATGTTAATATCTACGGCAATACTTTCCTTTGGCTCAACACTATCTAACGGTTTCTCGAAAACCACCTTTAAGAAAGCCTTACCATCCCTGATCACTAGCCTTGATTCCTTCATCCTCCAACTCATGTACTCCTTCAGGTTTCTAGGATAACCTAAGATTGGTAGTTCACCAACACTTGCTATCCTAACGCTCTTCTTGTCGAAGTCCACATTATAGCTAGCTTTAGGAGTTAGCCATACAGTGGGCTTGTATACTCTCGGGAACCTACCTTTCTTAGGATTATTAAACCAACCCTTGTATATTGAGAGTGCATCGCGGTAGCAGTCCTCAGCGACCTTTGATGGTAGATTATACTCCTCCCTTAACTCCTCGTACAAACCCTCGTGAACCCTTCCTAATACTCCCTTCTCGTTTGGGTTCGGTACATTTTCCTTCAACCAAAAGAGGACGAAACGGAGTGCCTTCACGTAGTTATTCATGAGGGCTAGGAGGGGTTCAGATGGGGCGATCTTCATCGAAACAGTAGCTCTGATCGCTTTACCCCTCCTAGCCATTGAAAGAATTTTAGAACGAAGAGAAATTTAAACTTTCGTCATCCCCGCCTCAAAGAGGCGAGGCTTTCAATTTTTAGTAACGGTCAGGGTTGACTTCGCGGAGCCCGGCCACAGGGTCTACGTCACAGTGTGCTTCCCGAAGCGGGGCAGCGGCGACCCGCGGATGAAGGCGGGTGCAGCCGGCACCAACGCTGACACCGACACAGGTGAGGAGGGCGCATACAGCCAGACGCAGACCCAGGGTTTCGCTCTACGTAGGTGCACGTAAGTACGCATCAGCACATCTATCGTACGCGTAGTGGAGCTTGGGCTTCACAGCATCATTTAGGGAGCTCACGGGTTCACTGGTCCCCTTCAGCTCCGCCCCCTCGTGTCAGGACGCACCCACCCACCACTCGATGCGGTGGGGAGCGCCCTCCAATCCACCCTCAGTCAGCCTCACCCTCCCTCCTCCCCCCCCATGTGTGTGCGTGTACCCCTCGCTCGCCGAGGTCTTGGGTCTCTATCTGCTACCACTCACCCTACTGCCCATGCACACAAATTGTTCAAATCCGGAAATCCATATAAACCTATCTATTTTGACAGTCTGTAGCATATTTAGGCGTGATAGGGTTGGTGGTATGGATAGCTGATACTTGAAACCAAGTTCGGCACATGATGCACCGCTTATTAAGGCGTGCAAACGGGAGAAGGAACGATGGCCGACGATCCGCTGATAGACGTCACAAGAGTTTCTGACAAGGGTCAGGGGGTGATTCCCAAGGAGATAAGGGATAAGCTTGGGTTCACGAGGGCACGACGCTGATAGTTGTGGCCGAAGAGGACGCTGCAGTACTCCAGAGGGTCGAGGTTGTGGCCGGGAAGGTGATGGTGCGGGAGCTGATGGACAAGATAAAGTCAGTCACACAGCGGCTAGCATTCGGAAGGGGTTAGACACCTCCTTCTGCTAAACTGGTAGCTTGATGAATATGCTCTTAAGGTATATCGTGGCTATGCTCACCACTACGAGAATGAGTGAGTGCTTGAATCCAGGTCGTCCGCGAGCGTGAACGGGAGTTACCGGCATTCAAAAAATTAACTCAAGCGTCGCTAGCCGAACACGATGCTAAGACGAGGATAGCACTCCCTCAGCGCGGCCGCACAAGCCAAACGAAAAAATTAAACGTTTAGCGCCCTTTTTTTGAGTGTTTTCTTATGAGTCCAACGGAGAAGACCGCGGCTAGGACCGACACGGCGACCACAACGGCAAACGCGTAGTACAAGGCGTTCGAGTTGGACCTCGTCACGACGAACGTCAGCGTGCGATTGGCCGACAAGTTCACATAGCCTGATGCTAATGAAGTCGAGTATCCCTTAGGTAGTAACAGCTGATAACTTTATGTGCCCATGGGGAGACCGGATATCATAAGCTTGCCATGGGTGAAGGTGTAGACGGAGTTGTTCAACGCGATCGCCGCCAATGGGGGCTCTACCGGGCCGATGACAATAGTCAAGTCGTACCTCGAAGGGACCACTTCGAAGGTGTTGTTGGACCTTTCCTCTAGGGGCACAGCAGCGATCACAGAGGAGTTGACGTAGCTCTTGGTGATGAGGGTGGCGTTGCTGGCTTGAAGGGCCAACACCGCTACATCCGAGCTGGAGCTACTATTAACTAGGTAAACACCGGAAGGCGTGCCGAAGATCACTAGGCGCGTCACGTTTTGAGTCCTCAACAGAAAAGCGTAGGGATACGTGGAGTTTAACCCGTTGGCCCCGGCATAAACCGTGTAGTTGCCGAAATGAAGGGCGAAGGCGGCCGTGGACGAGTTCACGTCGAAACCCACCATGCCGTTCGCGGGGAGCAGCGTCCATTCTGACTCGACCGGAGTGGGCACCTCATAGGATTCCTCGACCGGAGTGGGCACCTCATAAGATTCATTGATGGCTGGCGGATCGCCGCCCGAAACCAGAGACTGGGCGTAAGCGCTCAAAGAGAAGAGGAAGCTCATATCGTAGTTTACATCCGAATTCAGCGCTTGTGCAAATTGCTGATCCTCACTCATCTCCTGTTGCTTGTTTTGCCCCCAATAGAGCACGTTTTCCTTCGTCATGTTATAATCGGCTTGGAACCACTGGGCGGCAATCGATTCAGATAGCGTGGCGTCCACCTGTGCGTTCGCTGCCGCTGTCAGGTTGACCTCGCCCTCTGTTACCATTTGGTTCAGACTGGCGTTCAGACCCTGATACAGCGGCATTATTGCCTGCTCATAGGTTATCTCTGACTGCAGAAGCGCGGGTATATTCTGCTCAAGTAAGATTGCGAAGTAAGTAGCAGCGACCCCGGCCGCTGCGCCCTCCGCAGCCGACACCAACGCATCGGTTACAGCACCGGAGAGGGTCCACGTGGTGACGGTTTCAGTCCAGCCTATCGTCCCGGTGACCGTTGTATCAACACCAGAGGCCACAAAGATAGGGTTCCGCATAAAGTACAAGAGGACACTTGTCAGGCCGCCCACCGCTGCATGATTTGCGAAATCGAAAACATATTCATTGGCATAATCAAGTGCAGTTGGGGGTGGTTGGGTGCCATAGGCGGTCTTATAGATTTGGGGAAATACCTGCAGGAAGGAGGAGGGGTTTGATATTATTTCATTAACTAACTGCAGGGCGTCATAAGGCTGGGTCGGGCTCGACACCAGACCGTCTTGATAGAGCTGCGACACAATTTGCTGCGCCACGGAGTCGCCATACTCCGCAACCAGATAAGGTTCACCATGGAGAACCCCCAAAATTAGACCAACAACTTGCGAGTATAATTCGCCATATGGCGGTCCCATATCGGCAGCAAGTTCATTCACCATCTGAGTGATATTTACTATGTTTAGGCCTGCTAGAATAGCCTCCTGCTCCCATATTTTACTATTCAAGCTTGAGAAGAAAGGCTCAAGATTATTTGCGTTGCCTTCGTAATAAATTCCAAAAATCTCCATGTGCGCCCACACAAGCACCCCCTGTAAAATGTTCTCCTCGGCCTCCCCCGTTACCTGGTTACCTGAACCATCATAGATTACCACCTTGTATATGGGATACGCCGATGGATTCTTCATGTAAAGAACCAAGTAGTCTGCATAATCATAGTAGGGGTTGTTATTCCCTGAAGCACTATTGGCGCTCTTAATATTGGCAAAAGCTGTAGCATTGGCAATGAAATCAAGGGTGTATGGGTTATCTCCCCCAACCTCCGTCGCCAATATCGAGAAAGTAGCTTTAATAAAGGTCACGTTAACAGCACCATTCCCATTCACCGTAGCCACACACGAATAACCTCCACCAGTCCCCGGAAGTGGGGTCAGTTGAGAGAGGGTTACTGCGCCGGAGGGCTTGAATGCTGAAAACAGGTAACCCGCCGAGGGGTACGCCAAAATGGAAACCTCTGCGCCGGCAGGCACTTGGATAGTGCTGCTACCACCGACCGGCACCTGTTCAATATTGCCCTCTGGATACACGTAAGTTACTGAACCACCATCCTCAGAATATATGGTCAGCGAGTAAGTCTGCTGGGAAAACGAGATGGGTTCGGTGACGTTAGAGGAGGTAACGGTAACGCTACCGGAGCTCGGGGAGGCGAAGTAACCGCTGGGAGGAATTACCGTGTTTGACAGGTTTATGTAACATGTCAGGGCTTTTAGTGGTGTGCAGCACCTCAGTGTCGCTGAGCTTGAAGTATCTCGTTACGTACACCGGTTCCTCCTTCATTGACAGCTTGGTCAATTCTGAGACAAAGACCTCGACTATCTTCTCTCTTATCCTCGGGTCATTCAACTTCTTCACATTCTCTTTAGAAGACGTATCTATAGTAGATTCAAAGAGATAATTTGTGATATAATCTTCAATCTTTGGCACAAGGACTGAGAAAAGAGTTGGTGTCTTGGCCTTCTTTACTATGGCGCTCGTAATATAACCTGAGGTATACATTGAAGTCTTCTGTGTAATCAAAGGCGAGTTCTTTCTCTCTTACTATCTTATTCGTTAAAAGGTCCTTCTCACGATACATTATGGTCGGTGTCTTGAATTCCGAGAGCTTGAAAACCTTCATTGGTAAAGCAGATAACTCTAGCTTGTCTATTTCTGGGACGTGCCTGATTGTGCCTCCTTCTATGATAGGTATTGTAAAGTCGAATTGAATCTTTCCTTGTTCTCGACCATAATGTCATTTATCTGAGGCTTTACCTTCTTAGAGGAGAGAATTTCTACTTCGAGGTCCCCTTTCTTTATCTCGGCGTCCCAGAGCTGTCTGAACCTTGGATGATCAATGACTATGAGCGGCTCGTCTATGAGCTGATTGTAAGGAAACATTCTCCTTAGCCCACGACCAAGCGTCTGCTCTGGTAGTAGTTCAGAGGTAAAGGCTCGCAAAGGCACGATTACCATGACATTTCTAACGTCCCATCCTTCCTTCAGCATCATGACGCTGACTATAATTTCGTATTGATTGGTGGCGATGTCACGGGCAGCTTCCCTGAGTCTAGGCAGGTCCGTCTTTGTTATGCTCCCGCTAGTGTCAGTATGAATAACAAGCACCCGATTTTTGAATCCCCTCTCCTCTTCGAGGTATTTACCAACTTGGTCAGCATGCTTAGTAGAGTCCGTCATTATGAAGAGTACAGGTTTCTTTCCGGAGGCCTTAAAATCTCTTTTAGCCTCAAGAAGGTTCTGTATTCCAACGTCTATCTGTGCCTTGTTTTGTAGGACGAAGTCTGTCATCTTGGGAGGAGGTGGGATTTTTTCGAGTATCCCGATCCTCGGCCTCTTTACCGTCTTGTCACGTATAGCTTGTCGGAGTGGGTATTCATAGATTATGTGTGGGAATAGGATTCCCTTCAAATCCTTTGGGGTAGCCGAAAAGTCTAACTGCATCACTAAGCCTTGCCCAAAACCTTTCGCTATACCTTCGTTTAGCCTCTTGATGGTTTTGTTCCACTCCAGGTCGTCGCCATGAACGTGATGAGCTTCATCATTTATAACAATGAGATCATCATACTTAGTTAGACTATTGTAGAGATACTCCCAGTTGGCTATCGGGTCAGATTCATCCCTTGGCTTTGGTCCCAGATATTCATCAACAGGGTTTATCGGCTCTTCCTCTCTCTCGTATAGCTGCTGGATATTCGTCAGGAAAATCACTCCTCTCCCATGCTTTAGGGTTCTTTCGCTCTGTAGAACTACCTGAACATCGAACTCTGCTGCCCATTCGGGTGGGATAAATGGCAGCTGCCGTATCTCTTTTGTATCTTGAAAAGACTCTTTTAAGCGGTCGAAGACTATAAGGTTAGGGGCCAAGACCAAAAAGTGGCTGCTGTATCTGAGTCCATTGTTAATGTCCTTTATTTTGTTGAAGTATTGCCAGACAATAGCCAGTTCCATTACAAAGGTCTTTCCAGATCCCGTAGCCATTTTGAAGGCATATTTGGGCCAAGGGTCTGGAGAGCCTGGCTGCACCTGAGTAATACTAAAGCCCCGAATCAGTTTAGCTAGTGAATCATATTTCGCAACTTTGTATACATAGATTAGGGCCTCTATGGCTTCCCTCTGCGCTGGCCAAAAGGAGAAGGGTCTTCCCTCACTATCATAATGGTCCTCTAGAAACCAGTAAGTCAGGAGGCGTTTGGTGACATCGCTCGCACCTCCATATCCTTTTGCCCTCCAATCGACTACAGCTCTCTTGATCTTCTCGTCCAGTTCTATACTATTACCTTTAGGTTTCCCATCTAAAGTAGTTTGTTCATTCATCTGAATTACACCCTAAGGGTGAGTAACTTATTGGTGTCATTTCCAAGGATGTCAACGACTTTAACCAATATCGTATATTGCCCAGGGTTATCATATTGATAGGTGATAGAAGTGCGCAACTCAGGATTCTTCTTAGTGCGATATTCCTGCCTCATGTTATGGAAAAAATCACCCTTGTAGTCGAAGTCTACAGCCCAGTAGTCGATATATGCTTTGAAGTTCTTGATAGTGATTCTAACCTCTTCGGGTATGTACTCTGGGTTTGCAATAACGAACTTCTTGAGGGAAACAGTAACCTCTCTGCCTTTAACTTCCAAGCCCACATCTAGGCAATTTAGGTCAAAGAACTTTAATTCTTCAAGTCTGCCTAGACCTTGTTCTGATTTAACCTCCAACACTTCGTGTGGGATTTGCTTGAGTCTGATGTCCATGCCATATTCTTTAGCCAAATCTCCTAAAAGATCATAAAGTCCCATCTCGAAGTCCCATCCGAGAACATCTATCCCTCTTGCACTCACGTTGATTGCTTCCCTCGCAGCTTCTGTGATCTCTTTTAACGTTACAAAGCTGTCGATTGGCCCTATGTGCACGAGCCTATCTCCTTTCTTGCCATGGATATAGGCAAAGCCCTGCAGGGGCGAGGCATTATAGAGCTTCAATATAAATTCAATGTAGCGTCTACCACCATTGCCGTTTTCAAGAAGTTTCTGCTTCTGGTATCTGCCGAGATTGAGTATTTGAAAAGGCCTGCAACCTGGAATGTCCAAAAGCCTCTTCCTCGTAAGATGTATTTCAAATTTGGAAAGATCGCAACCTATCCATTTTCTCTTTAATTTTTCGGCCACTGCTAGCGTCGTTCCTGAACCACAGAAGAAATCGGCTACAAGACTACCTTCACTTAAGGAAGCTCGAATAATTCTGTCCAACAATGCTTCAGGTTTTTGGGTCGGGAAGCCCCAACTTTTCTCTAGAAAAACTCATTATCTGGATAGATGTTAGACCCTCTTCCTGGAATAAACCCCAGACATCTTCAATTGGAATACCTTTTCCCGTAGGCTTATCGCTACCCCTTCGAACATAGTTAGGCGGATGAGGGATATACAGTTTGTTAAAGATATAGTCATTTGACTTAGTATAGTATAGAATGGTATCGTGGTTTCTTATCCAATTTTCCGTTGCTGTCTTGTACCCAGACACCCAGCCAATACGCCATATGATCTCACGTTGAAAATTCTCCTTTCCGAAAATCTCATCCATTAGCACTTTTACGTAATGCCCAACATGGGAATCCATATGTACGTAAATGCTTCCCCTTTCTGAAAGTAATTCTCGCATTAGAACGAGCCTGTCATATATCATTTGCAGATATGAGGTCAAACCTTGACCCCAAGTATCCCGATACGCCCGTATCTCGATTCCTGAAGCCTCTTTTACGATCTCTTCATCTTCTATCTTGATTGGGGTCGTGAAATCAGCGCAAGTAGCAAATGGTGGGTCAATGTAGATCAGGTCATTTTTTCCTGCATACTCAGGAAGGAGGGAACTCATCACGAGTTTGTTGTCTCCCCAGATTAGCATGTTATACCATTTGTCTGTTCCTAGCACAAAAGTGTCCATCGTTTTGGTTCTCGGTTCATTGACCGTTTCTACGATCTGGAAGGGTAGTTTGATCTTTTCTACTTCTGTTCTCTTGCCCTCCCACTCTAAGCGAGTCTGAATTTTCCCTGAGCCTAGCATTTCTATCCCCCCTCTATCTTTTTGTGTTTGTAACTTATAATATTATGGACTCCAAATTCCAGTTCTTTTGTGTCGAGCTAAAACAGGTTATCTAGTATGATCTTAAGTTTCTCTAACGAACTATTTTAAACCATATATGTAGTCTGTTCAACAACTACTGAATTCTTTTGTGACGACATTTCATTCACCTAGTAGGATTTTTGAACCCTTTGCATGCGATTCCAGAACCAAAGGTTCTTCATAGTTCTCTTTTGTATAGGCTTCATTTCTTATAGCGCCACATATTTCCATCCAAGCCTTTGGAGTTCTTGTATGATGAATTCCTCAACGGGGCCTTCTTCTGTATAAAGCATCTAAACCCCCCTACCATACACTCTTTCTACACTTTCCATCGTGATATTTTGGTTCGAAGCCAGTTCTTCAAAGTCTGCTAAGAGGAAAGATGGACCTAAAGACATCTTCTTGAAAAGTAAGTAAAGCATAATTTCACTTGTAAGTAGGAATCCTTTCGAAGATGTTTCTTTCTCAATATCGCTTATTTTTTCTAATCCTTCGTAGGAGTGAGCTATGAAAGCGAAATAGGCTTTTTCAATTCCTAGTTCTTTAATCCTCCTTTTTTCATGTCGTACGTATTGTGTCATTGCTCTTCTGTCGTTAACGATGGGAAAGTAATTAAATTTATTTTTACAGTCATAAACGATAGCAAAGTCTTTGGAGTATGCTATTCCGTCTGGGTATTCACCTTCCTTTTTGTGTCCTAGCTGCTCGACTTCGAATCCTAATGCTTTGAAAATTTCAGCGATTCTATCCTCATAATCGTCGTTAGAGATTATTTGTAGAATTTCTTGGAAACGCTTGCCGATCCAGTCTCGCCACAAAGGTGTTGATGAAAGTTCGGCCTCAAGAAGTTTCTGCCACTCTATAGGTGGCTTTATGCCTAATCCTTTCAGGATGGACAGAGCTTTCTCCCCCGAGACATTGAAAAATAGTTTTCGAACCCCGACTTTATTTAAGAAGGCCGAGCTCGTTATGCCTTGCATCTTTGAAACATATTGAAAGTCGAATAGTGATGCTCTTTTTTCCTTTTCAGTTATGTCTTTTATTATAAGAAAGCAAGGAGGTTGAGTGCTGAAATCCCCACCTTCCCTTGTTAAATAAACTCCTATTCCTGCAAGTGGCAAAGTGTCTTTTAGGCGCCGCACTGATTCTGTCAACCTCTTAGAGTAAGGCGCCACATTGTCACTCTCCCAGTAATCGCCACTCCAATTAGTGCAAAGAACTAAAACTTCCTTCAATCAGTTCACCCGAACCCTAACCTTTCCTATAAGCACGAATTCAGTTCATATAAACTTTGCTGTGTTGAATAAATGTTTCTGATTATGCTATCCGCAAATAAATTCGGCTGAACAGTTAATGCTACCCCATATACTATTAACGCAATCATGCGATTTATTCAACACAGCATATAAACTTAGGATAGGATAGTGGTGTTACGTATGCATGTAACGTCATTTTGTCCTCGAAGCCGTGTTTCGGGGTTCTGTCGAGCGTTATATTTCCATACTTTGACTTTATAGCAACCTTGTCACCATGTCTTTCAAACGTTGCCAGTGCATCTTTCAGACCTACCCTAAATTTACCAATGGTATGTAGGTTAAGTAACTTCTTGTCGTTCTCTTTTTGTGTGGGATGTTCGTACCGAAGTCCTCTGTCAAAATCACGAATATGCCAACGAGAGTAAGAATCTTTTGAGATATAGATATCCATTGTGCCTGTTAACATTTGTTCGTCTAGTGCATTTGCGATCACTTCTCTGATTGCGTGATGTATTTCCCAGTCTTCGAGTATCTTCTCGATGTTCAGGTCAAACGCCTTTGTCGTGCCACTCGTTTTCAATTTGGCCTTCACACCTCCACATATCTAGATTTTTTCTGAGATAATCTTTAAACATTTGTCGAAATATAATGCTCTCATATCACGTGTATAAATGAACTAGATTTAAAAACACACGACCACATCATTGTAAATCTACTCATCCAACGACTGGTAATTCCTAGAATAGGGTAGTATTTGTATTTCTGACTTGACATTCTCATAATAGCAGGCCTTAAGTTACATGTACACATAATAAATGCTTCGTTACCAGCTCTAAATACCAATTCAGATAGTTCAGTCGTCATTATCTTCTAGACTCTCCTATATTTGAATGGAGAGAAACAGAGGTGGTGCAAAGTTGTCTAGGAAGACAGTGGGAAGACCAGCGGACAGGTGAAGGGTCGAAGGAGCGTTCTCTGCCATAAAGAGTGTCTTTGGCGTATACGTTACTGTAAGGAAGCTCGTAAGGATTGCGAAAAAGCTGGCTACGAAAGCATCAATTTACAACAGGTTCATCGAGTCGATCGCGTAGGACCGAAAAGACGTTCAGCTATGACCACATCAGGGTATGGATTCGTGCAACACAGTATCTAGTCAATTTTTTATATTAAGAAATATAAGTTCTAGGACCATACCAAGTGGATGTTGCAAGATATAAGGTTGCCTTCCAGCCCTCATACAAAAGCTAAACACAAGATCTTGAAGACCTATTTAGCCGCTTGGTTTCCGATACTATCTAAATGGAACGGCAGGGTCCTGTACATTGATGGGTTCGCAGGTCCAGGCGAATATGATGACGGTTCAGATGGTTCTCCACTTTTAGCGTTGGAAGTTGCACGGACTCACAAATTAAAGCTGGCCTCTGAAGTGGTCTTCTTGTTTGTTGAAGAGGATAAAGAGAGATTCAATCATCTAAGATAACTTCTGGATAGTCGTTATAAGTATAAGAGCGATGGTGTTTCGAGAATCTACCTTCCAATTTTAAGGTCTTCTTTGGGTGCGGGGAATTTAATAGCATAATGAGTAATCAAATACAAAGGTTACGGCAGAATGGATACAATCTTGCCCCGACAATGGCATTTATAGACCCATTTGGATACTCGGATATCAGGATACAGGTACTGGTAGACATTCTCAATTTCAGAAAATGTGAACTACTAATTACGTATATGGTGGGTTTCTTGGATCGTTTTGCAAGCGATATGTTAAATAAAGAAATCATAAAGAAATCCTTCTTAGCGAGTGACACAGAATTAAATGAAATTATAGAAATAAACGATGTCAATAAAAGAAAGGAAGCTTGGCTCCGTTTGCTCATAACCAAGATTAAAAATCGTCTGGAGAATGATGGAAACAAAGGATTGACACTCTATACCTCAGCATTTTGTGTAAGAGACAGAACTAACAACATAATGTATTATCTTGTTCACTTCACGAAGAGTCTTAAAGGGCTGGAAGTAATGAAAGAATCAATGTGGAAAGTGGGTAGGGAAGGTGAATATACTTTCTCTGATTTCGGCTATGACCCGAATCAGACATCAATATTAGATTATGCCACAGATAAAATATGGATACCAGCCCTCGCAAAAATTGTATATGAGCATTTTACTACAAAAACCGTAACCGCTAGCGATATAGAAAGATACGTGTTGCTTAATACGCCTTATATCTGGAGGAAGGAAACATTGGCGCATCTTGAACGTAGCGATAAAATAAAAGTGCTAACTAAAAGGTCAAGAGAGTTTACATATCCCAACGATGCATTCATACAGTTCGCTTGAATGCTATCTCTCAGCCCACCAGATACCTTTTAGACCATATTTGCTGAGGATTTTGCAAAATATATGTCAGCTATCTCGTCAAAGCCCTCAAGATTTAGTTGCTCTCCTAGTGCCCGTTGAACATATACTTGGTTTAGACCACGTATTTGAAGAGATTCTCAATATATATGATTAGGCCTGATTCTTGCGAGCTCATATGCAATCTCGCCAAGGTCTTCTTCCACGTCCACTCTGAGTCTGGTAGCAGGAAAGACAGGAGCTATAATTATACCTGTATCGAGTCCTTCATTCTTTGCTTTCTCAAGAGTTTCCATCCTCCTTTTAGGTGGCACGACTCTTGGCTCAATAACCCTCGAAAACTCTGTGTTGTAAGTTGCCACAGAAACCTGCAGCCTTATCTGGTTTCTGTATTCTCTGAGTAAGCTAAAATCTCTCTCAACCTAGGGAGACCTTGTCTGTATGCAGAATCTCACTCCTTCTGGAAGTGCCTTTTCCAGTATTTTTCTTGTCCACTTAAAGGTGAATGGCAGGTATGGCTCGTGTGTTGAGCTGAGCATAACTTCCTGACCTTTCCACTTTGACCATTCAGTTTCTTCAATTACTTCATCAAGATTATACGGAATGCCAATGTAATTGCCCCAATCCTCATAAACAATATCTCCGACCCTTGCATTCCCCCATTTTTTGTGTATCTCGTCGACATAGCAGAACCTGCAAGCCATCGTGCATCCGATGATGAAGTTAACAGCCCATCCATCAGAGAGTTCCTTTCTTACACCTCCTCTGCTTTTGTATGTAAGCTTTGAAGGCTTAACTAGAGGTGCAGAAATCCTGTAGTGTGCTAAATTGACTCCAGAAGGTAAACTAGGATCTTTAGTGAATTCGGATAGCAACAAAGTATTTTTTACTTCTCTCGAACGCTTTTTCTCTCTTATAGTTCGCCATGCTTTAAAAGCTGCCTCGCGAGCTTTGTTACTGTCTCTGAACCTTGAGGACTGTGCAATCATCCCCCTTATTTCACGAACAGTCGGTTCTTTCAAATCATCGTTTATAATGCCTATATATATATTTAAAGTCATGTGTCTAAAGTCGATATTGTTCAAATTAGGATTTTTTAGCATCAGGTCTAACAGTTTTTGATGCAATGTATGAACGAATAGCCCTGAGAGCATGCTCTCATTGATTCAAAATGGGAGTATACGATATGCTTCTTAATGCTATTCAGGATGATGGTATATTTGAGCGCAATAAAATACCTTTGGATAGCAAGGTTTTAGACTGTCTGCTCTATCTTTCTGGACTGTCATATAGAGCGATGGCATTACAAACAGGCATAATACATGCATGCCATAGCTCTGTACATTACTAGCTTCAGAAGCTGAGAAGTATAACTTCCAAAGTTCAGAAGAGATACAGAAGAATAGTTGCTATAGACGAGACAAAACTCAAGGTTAATGGCATGCAGCTATTTGTATGGACTGCCATAGACCCTGATACCAAAGAGCTTTTAGCTGTATATTCATCTTATCAGAGGTCAACGATAAATGCTATGTTATTTGTAAGAATGGTTCTGAACACATGCACTAATAAACCAGTATTGCTTATAGATGGTGGCCCATGGTATCCATTTGCTCTTGAAAGATACGGATTGAAGTGGCCTCATATAACATTTGGAGAGAGGAATTCGATAGAGAGATACTTCAGAACGTTGAAGGAGAGGACAAGAAGGTTCTGTAATAACATCAATGCAAGGGTTAATGGAATAAAGTCTCTCAATTTATTCCTGAACCTATTCATGCTGTACTATAACCATCTGAGGTGGCATCAGGGGATAAACTCCATTCCAGGAGGTGACGTTATTTGAACACTATCCGTTTAACGATGGTGTCCGGATAAGACTTCATTCGTGCCACCTCCACTCAATGTAGTAGTGCATGAATAGTTCTAGGAAGTCTACAAGTGGTGTGAAGGGTGTTTTCTTCGGGTTGATGTTGTTGTAGAAAACCCTCGACCTATCCTTAAGGTACCCAAAGAAGCGCTCCACCAACAGAGCTACGCAACCCAAAAGTTTGGTGAACGTGGTTTCTAAAACCAGCTCTGCTCACAGCCTCACGCTACCATGGCCCCCGCTCGATCCGATCCGATCCGTTAGGATCACAGGGTCACCCACACAAGCACCTCCCCCTCAGCCTGCGCGGAAATCTGAGCGCGTTCGCCGTGGTGCTTGTGAGTGAAACACCCAACCAACCAACCAACCAACCAGACAGATGGGTTGCCTCGTGTACGCGTCGACACCAACCCACACCTACAGTGGTTGGCCCCTACACTTCACCACAGACTCGTCAACAGCGATGATACTCACGTGGCTTTGGGTTGAAGCTCAGCTTCTCCTCCGAGAACCTTCCTCATCCACTCCCCAACACACCACTTCGAGACTGACTCGCTCTGAGAGTAGACCGAAGAAGCTAGATGTTTTTCCTCGTTGAGGCTTAACCCAAAGGCGTTTAGGAGCACAGCCACCACCTTGAGCTCACGAGAACCCCTTCTTGTTCCTCACGAAAACATTTAAACCCCTAAAGAACGCAAAGACATCCACGCCGTGGTGGGCTCCACGGTTGGTCGCAAAACTCAATTCCGCGGCGCCCACCAGTTAAGTCTTGTCCGGACACCATCATAGAATAATCACAAACCTTATCCGGACAGGATCCTTTTAAAGCCGCGGCTTTAAAATTTTGCTGTAATCTATTTTCCTCAGTAGGGGGTCAATTATTCTGTATTCCCCCCGCCCCACCTTTTCTATGAAGTTGTTACCGACGAGGGAGTCTAGCGCCGAGCTAAGCTCCTTATCATCGATTTGGCCTATCGCTATTTCCATCCCTCTTTTGATGTCCCTCCATTTGTTGGCAACCTTAATCACGTCCATTAGCGTGGTATAAACGATTTTGTTGTTTTTATTCTCTAAGAAGTGCTCAAACTCGCCTATCATTATCTTCTTTCCTTCGCTTTCGGCGAAATTCAACGCTTCCTCAAGCCCTATTTTTCTCACAGCGTAGAAATTACCGAAAAGAGTCAGCCAGCCAACAACGCCATCCAATCTTTTTACGACTTCCTCCTCCCCGTTAAAGTCAACTCCAATCTCCCTCATACCTTTCCTTAGGAAAACCCTTGAAGTATTGTGGTTAAACGGTCTGAGGTTAAGAATTACGGGGGGCCTTCCGTGGAGGGGGGAGGTAGAGGGAGGGTCGATTAATATTCTGGTAACTCCTATGTACGAACCTGTGAACAGAAATCTAACCCTGCTATTTGAGGAAAACACGTTGCCTAGAATGTCCAGAAACTGCTTGCTGGCTTGGGAGAGCTCCTGAACTTCGTCGAGTGCTATCACGAAATCTTCGTGTACGGAATTAAGCAGCTCATTCAGGGAGCTCACAGCTTTTGCATCCCTCTTCACCTGTATTCCCGCCGAACCCATTATGAAGTTAACGTTGAAACTTAAATCCAGCTTAACCCTACTGCTGTTCATTTCCGGGATAAGGGAGGTCAGTAAAGCGTTGAGGCTCCTAACTCCTCTGAGATTGACGTAAGCTCCCTTGAATCCGTGCTTCTCCTTTAACTCTCTTATAGCAACCTTTACTAGACTTGTTTTCCCTATTTCCCTCTGCCCTCCAACGACCACCCAGTTACCCGCTAGGAGCTGTTCTAACAAATACTCTAGCTCGCTATCCCTTCCGAAGAGTTCCTTCCTGTGCTCTTTGGGATGTAGGTCGAACAGCAACTGTGCCCACTACAGTTACTGGTGATACCACAGTTATTAATGTTTGGAGTTAAGGAATGAAACCGGCTATTCAGAAAAGCGATTTTAAACTCTGAAATCCCACATCTATTAATGCGTGTAGTACATCTAACCGGTTCACAACCCTAACAAGCCAAGGCGTACAGGTGGTGGCCTCAACCCTTAGCCTAGAAGCAGCCAACACCCTTCTACAAACACAGGAAAACGCGATAGTCCTACACTCAACCTAAGAAAGGGTGAACTGAGCCGCAGGATACTAGACCGAGCACACCTTGATAACCTGATGACGGCAGGTATAGATGCAAGAGCTGGGGAAGAGCTCCCCAAGTCAAGCTTCGACCGCTTGAGCCAGCGAGCAAAACCGCCATAAACATACAAAAACTCCAAAGATGACTGGAATACAAGTGCTTAAAGCCACCCGTACAGCTGGGACTAATAGTGCTTGGTGATGGCACACCTGACGGACAAGTGTTAGCCATACCAGCATTGAAGCTGAACGGAAAAGCGGTCGCTGGAAAAGCCAAACCGAAATACACGGGACTTGGCACAATCCAAGCACATTCATACTACAGGGGGTTTAGAAAAATAGCCTTCATCATGGACGAAGAGGACAACATCCTCAGACCCCTCAAACAACCAAACAAACATAAAAACAGGACACATATGACCCCAACACCCACACACCATAAACCTCTACGCGTACACCTCGATGCTATCCCGATTAGTGTTAAGTGAGTGTGGGGTCCGAGCGTGGAAATTTGTAATCTGGACACCATCTACACCTGTAAGCCACCCACACCACGGGCGCCCACACCTAATACGCATAAGCCGAGCCCAGAGCTGAGGTGACGGGCACTCAGAGTGGCGCGGAGCCCTCTACGAACACGGTGAGCACTGACCTCCCACGCAGCCACAACCCAAGCAAGCTACGAGTGAGAAGAGATATAGGCACCAAACACGCACCGCCAGCCGAACGCGCCCATCACCCCACAGCATAAAGGCAGAGCAGCACGACCCCGAGGGAAGAGTTAAGGGCCTCTAGAAAATGAATTCAGACAAACAGCAAACATTCACCCCAACCCTCCCACCAACCCCGTGAAGCCGTCCACCGAGACCAAAAAATGATTCTGAAAGCCTCAGAAAAGAAGCCTCCAAACACACGTGGGGTGTAGGGCACTCACACGCCCACAACACGCTCCCCTAACACACCCCAACGCGAAGCCCATCCACACACAAAGGGAAACCAGTAAGCAGAAAGTTTATCCCCACTCGCGGTGGGTTAAAGGTTTGGGTGAGCAACACGATAAGCCCGACCCAATAATCACAAGGGTTGGGAAGGTGCTGGGCTTCGCGGGTGCGGATGAAGCAGTGGCCAAGGTGAGCGGCGCACTCGGGCGGGTGTAACACGCGGGGACGTGTTAGTCTTTATACCCACATTCCTCGCCTTCTACGCCGACACATAAAACCTCGACGTCGCCCAACTCATAAGGAACATCCAAGCGGACACCGAAAGAGCCCTTGAAACAGTAAAACACCTGCGACCCGAGTTCCCCGAAGAACACTCAAAACCAAAGGGGAACAACCACCCCAGCTGAAAAACACCCCCACCCCAAAACCACTCCATCCAAGCAAACCCAGATATGCTCACGGCCACACAGCGCGCCAATCCAAACTGGGGTCCACCATCCCAGTCAACACAGAAGTACAACAAGTAGAAGGGGTAGCAAGCGGGGGTTAACGCGGCATCCATCACAACACAATGCAGAGTCAACCGCCATGAAACCCTAATGGCCCACCGCTCTAAGAGTCACCCAACATCAACCTAAGATAACCAACCGCAGGCAAACAAGAAAACAAACAAAAAACGCAACTCCTCCAACCAAACCCGGTTAGACCCAAGACTACATGAGTGTCCACAGCATCAACGCGGCGACTCATCACCCCGATCACAGTCACACCACGAGTCTAAACCTAGGGGTGAAGAAGGCCTAGCCACGTCACCCCACCACCCATACACCCATACACCCAGCATCCAACACTGCGCACAGGCCTCCATAAAATAACCTTCAGACTCCCTGAACCATCGCGGTCAGCATGGCTAAGTAGAAGACCCCCGCAATGTCAACAAGGCTAGACCCAGCCCGGCTATCAGTCTCCTCCCCCCGAACACCCCCCGGAGGATGCTAGGAACGTGAAGTAGAGTCTCTTGTCTTCGAAGCGTTTTCGGAGCAGGCCTACAAGCTCGGCTAACCCGACCCCCTCGAAGAGTGTGGCCACCCCACCACGCCCCCAGTGCAATCAGGGCGCCCAGAGATTTAAGGGTTTAAGGTGTTCTGTCACTGGTGGGGTAGCCTAATGTGTGGGTGGGTGGCGCGTCAAACTCGATTTGGTTGCAGAGCCAGTATGCCTCCTTCCCTCCCTCATACCTCTGGCCGCAGAGGGAGAGCCTGTGTGGAACATGGTGGTGAGAACGTGGGTGGTGTGCCTTAAACCCATGACCCGGCGGGTCTGGGGGAATAGTCTGCGGGTGGGGGGCTGTGTTTAAACTCTTGTGAACGCGAGGCCAGTTATAGTGGGTGGGCGTAGAGTGCGTTTAGGGGGACAAGGGTTTCTGGTTCGGCGGTTTGTTTTAAATGGGGTATCTGGGGGTGCTATTTGTGTTTGGGGAGGTGGGCTGATGGTGTTATTTTTAGGTTTGGTTTGATTTTACGTATAGCCCTTCTGAGCTGGGTGTTGGCGTTGAGTAGTGTTTTGTCTTCGGTGAGGATGCTTTCGGCTTCGGCGAGTGCGGAGGCTGTGATTACGCAGTCGACTGTGTCTGAGTGGTGGGGTCTTAGCTCTATGGTGTACCCTGCGACACTTGGGTTCTTCAGTGAGACCCTATTGATGGATTTGTCTTTGTAGAGGCTCTGGATTGCTAGGCTCACTCTTTCGCTGGGTACCACGGCTTTCGCGGCGAGTTTGGAGCCTTTCGCGAGTAGTTCGAACACGGATATTTCGGATATGACGGGTGTGTGTCCTTCTTTCTTTAGTGGTGCTAGGATGTCGCGGCTTACACTCTCGGCTTCGACTCCGATGAGTGGGAGTAAATACGTTGTGTCTAGGAGTACGCGCAAGGCTTAGCCCTCGAGTAGGTGGGAGAGGCGGTGTCTCTCCTTTAAGTGTTCTTCAAGGGTGGTCTTCACATGTGGTCCCTGTCCGAGGAGTTCTTCGAGGCTTGGCACACGCTCAACCACGAGCCTGTCACCCTCCACGCGAAACTTTACCCGCTGACCCGGCTTCGGACCAAGCTTCTCCCTAATCTTCTTCGGTGGGTATAGCTCGTTCTTTGAGCCGACGGAACCCTCACACTCCATTTGTACTAGGTAATAAGATTACACCGAGTATTTTAAACTACCCGGAAAAGGTTGATTTCACCGAGGCATGGTGGAAGCTAGCTATTCATAGGAGTTTTTCAAGCTGATGGTGTCCAGATGTGCGCTCACGCGTCTTAGGAGTTATCACTCTGGCCTTTTCTTGTTCTCCGCGTGGGTCGGGGGTTTGGGATACCCGCACTGGGTGGCGCACACTACTTGTGGGCTTGGATGGTCACGTTACCGTGTTTCGTGGTGGTGAGAGTCTGTGAGGTTACCCAGACAATCTCCTTTGAATTTACCTGGGTTTTTCGTGGTTCGTGTTAGCCAACCATAATTGTCATTGTGTCTATGATGGCTGCTAGTCCAGCCTTGGTTGCCTTCATACATGGGTGCGTTAGTGTTGTGAGTGCTCCCCCTACCTTCAAGGGGGCTTCTCAGTACACTCCCTTAGCGCCTTAGATTCAGTGTTAAGAAGGATTTTTGGGAGTAGGGGGATAGTGTCTGCAGGGGTGATGCGTGATCTTGGAGACACTAGAGAAATCCGGACGTCCACCCCTGAAGTGCATAGTGTTCATCTTTGAGCTTGGCCCACTATTTAGGGTCTCCTTGATGATCTAATGATGAATCCGAGCCAGATGATGTATGCCGCGTAAGAGGTGAGGTTGATCGCGGAACCGTAGACTAGGAGCCCAGAGCTTGGGTTCCCAGAGGTCGCAAAGATTAGCACAATCAGTACGATGGCAAACGTAGCTGTACCTGAGAGTGCTCTTATGGGGAGGGGTGTGAAGGTCCGGTCAATAATTAGCTCTAAACCCTCCACTTTTCCTTTCTTTAGGAGAGAACTCTGCTTTGTCTTGCAGTTTGACAGATGAATATCCAGTTCGGCCCGAGTCTTACGGCGCTCACTGAACCCCACTTGGAATGTCCAAAATTGAACTCGTAGTGGCAGTTGGGACACTCCGTGTGTGAAGTTACCCACGACCTATGATCTCGGAGTCCACTCGTTATACTCATCCCTATACTTTCGTTAGTCATATCAGATATAATAATCTTGGCCTCTAAGGTTTAGAATTACCGTGTTACTTGTAAAGCTTTAATCGAATCCCGCTGGGTTGTGGGGCGGGCTATTAAAGGAGGGTTAACGGTTGAGTGTGTTGTTCCCAAACCTTCTTCGGTGGCATGTCCTAAGCGTGGGTAGGAGGTGGTTGGGGGGCAAACACGGTTGGCTTGGCTTAGGTGTTTCTGGGGCTGCGTAAAGGATCGTTACGCTTTTGCTGTTACGATTTTGAATGGGAGGGGGTTCTCTGAGCCTCTCGGCTGTCCTCCAAGTGGAGAAGGTAGGAGCGGATCGATTGTGAGAACCCCCGCAGATGGGGGAGGAATTCAGAGACGGGAGTAGCGGTGCTGGTTTAACAAAGTGGGCAACCCATATGCTTCGGTATGTATGTAGTTGCCGCTGAACTGTTCTTTTTCCCTCCTTCCCTTTGTGTACGTCTAGTAAACGTGGTGTTGACTATAGCTCCGTTCAAGGATGTTGAGGGAGGGGGTGTCATAAAGAGATGCTGTGTTTACCTACCTCCTACCCACCGTGGGGGCTTTTAGACTTTTGTAGGGATAAAAAGGAGTGGATGGATATGTCAGCTACTCCTCGCTGAAGCCTCGGAGCTTCCCCGCGCTATCCATGTGAATTAGCGCTGGAGGGCTTTGATTCCTCAATCTGTTTCTTGACCACGCTGAGCATTCTCGCAATGACGGGGTGGAGATTTATCTCGCTTATTTTCTTATTACTCCTCTCTTTCCTGAGGAGGTACTGGTGTATGAATGATCTGCTCGCTATGGTGAAGGTGTCGAAGTCGGCGACCACGTTGTCGGCGGGTAGGGATTCTGTATGGTTGAAAAGTTCGTCGCACGCCGCTCTCACGGCGAGCACCGGGAGATGGTCCTTTACCCGAACCACTTTGCTACCCGTGACGCCGACCTCGCCTGTAAAGTGCATATATAAGAGTTATACCCAAGTTGGTGGTGTCTGGATAAGCCTCCGCGCCTATCGCACCCATCTATGCACCCAGCGTGTAAATAGTTCTAGGAAGATGGGTGTTTTCCCGGTTTAACACAGGAGTTTGCCCGCGAGGCTTGGTTGCCGGTAAGCTAAGTCTTCTAAACCTGTACTCGTGTTTCAGTCTCACAAAGGATTTATATACGAAGACTGTCTTACAATCTCTGTATGACTTCTGTGTCTGTTAGGGTGGATCGGGAGCTCAGGGAGAAGATTAGAAGGTATGGTATCAATGTGAGTGAGGTTGTGAGGAGGGCGCTTGAGGAGGAGGTTAAGAGGAAGGAGGAGGAAGAGCTCAGAGCGGCACTGAGAAACATGAAGGAGATTCTCAAGAAGATACCGGACGAAGAGATTGTTCGGGCTGTACGTGAAACGAGAGATGAAGAGTAAGAGCGTGAAGGGGTTATGGGCTACCTATTCGATGCGAGCTCCCTTATCCTTCTGATTAAGAGGATGGATGAAGACTCCTTCCTTAGGTTCAGAGAAAAGATCAGGGTGCTCGACCTCACACTCTACGAGGTGGGTAACACCCTGTGGAAAGAAGGGTCACTACGCGGGGTGCTCGAAGAGGATGAAGCCAGGTCACTTGTACGCTACGCGAGCACCGTTTTGGGTAGCGTTCCCCGAGTGGGGATAACCACCGATGACTTCGAGGGGGTCTATGATGTGGCGCGTAGCTCAAAGCTCAGCTACTACGATGCCGCCTACCTTTACACAGCACGCAAATCGAAGCTCACCCTCGTCACCGAGGACGCGAAGCTCCTTGGGGCGGCGCGTGATGTGGGGGCCGCCAGTCTACGAGACCTCGGGTTCTAACATTAGGATTTCGACGTAGATGTTCGCTGTATTTTGATAGAATCTTCCCTGCTTCTTTTCTCTTATATATGGGCGGTGTATTACTGCCCTCTCAGGATTGTGTGCTCCAGGTAGGTGGCCAAGGGTTTAAAGATTAGTGATTACATGCCTCATGTTGAATTCGTCGATTCAAGGAAGCGTGCGATATGCGGCTACCCTCCCACTTTAGCTTTGGGTGTATTTTTCCTTTAATGTCTTCTTGTCTATTTTCCCCACGCTTGTCAGCGGGATCTCGTCGACGAAAATGATCTCGTCGGGGACCCACCACTTGGCTATTCTACCCTTTTGAACCTGCTCGTCTAAGTGTTGCTTTATGCGCTCCGCGGTGTTGTTCCCGTGGGCTTTGACCACGGCGATGGGTCTCTCACCCCATTTCGGGTTCTGTTTTCCGATGACGGCCACGGTGTCCACTCCCTCCACTTCTGATATGATCGATTCAACTGTGCTTGTTGGAATCCATTCTCCGCCGCTTTTGATCACGTCTTTGAGGCGGTCGAGTATTTGGATGCCGTGGTCTTCTTCGAGTCTCGCGATGACGCCTGTTCTGAACCACCCGTCGGAGGTGAAGGAGGCGCTGGTGTTTTCTTTATCCTTGTAGTAACCGTCTGGGAGCCATGGTGCTCTTATATATAGCTCACCCATCTCACCGCTCCTAGTCGCACTGGTGCCATCCATCTTCACCACCCTCATCTCTACGAAGGGGACGGGGTGGAGCGAAGTTTTGGTCTCACCACCCTTTGAGGTCTCGAGGCGTATGGCGGCCGCGAGCATGTCTGTTCCCCCGTAAATCATGGAGTACTTGACGCCCATCTTCTCCATCTGGGTTGATAGGCTCTTTGGGAGTGGGGATCCACCCACTAGGATCTTGAGTCCTCTGAGCTCCTCCGCCCTCGTGCTCCTCATTAACTCGTGCACCATGGTGGGCACCGCGTTGATCCAGGTGACGCCGTTTAAAGCAGTTTCAAAATGCATAGGTTTTAATAGGTGTTTGTAGTAAGATAGGCGTGCCGGAGCGTCTGTACACTCTTAAAGAAGCCTGTTTGCTCCTCGGCCTCCACCCGAGAACCATCCAGAAGTGGGACAAGCAAGGCAAAATCAGGGTCCTAAGGACTCTGGGGGGAAGGAGGAGGATACCCGAATCCGAGATAAGGAGGCTGCAGGGTGAGCGTGGGATAAGGTCGATAATAGGCTACGCGAGGGTGTCATCACCAACCCAGAGAGACGACTTGGAGAGGCAGGTTGAATATTTGAGGCAGAGGGGTGTGCAAGAAGTGGTCACCGATATAGGCTCAGGTTTAAACGAGAAGAGGAGAGGCTTCCTGAGGCTTCTCGACCGGGTGCTACACAACGAGGTGGATAAAGTTGTGGTGTTATGCGAGGACAGGCTCACAAGGTTTGGTTTCGACACCCTGCGAATAGTGTTCGAAGCCCACGGAACAACAATCGAAGTTTTGAATCACGTTGAGATCAAATCCCCCCGGCAAGAAGTGGTCGAAGACCTGATCACGATAATATCCCACTTCTCGGGTAGAATCTACGGGATGAGAAGCCGTAAGCACAGGGAGGTTGTGAAGCGTGCTGAAGAGCTATTCACTCAAACATGAATGTGGAGAGGAGCTCCAACCACTGCTACGAGCGTACAGGGACCTAGTAAACCAAATACTCGAAGAGCTCTGGGGCGCCCTAGAGTGGGAAAAAAGGAAGCTACCCAGAAAGAAGCAGTGGAGACTCCTACCCAAATACAAGGTGGATATCCACAGCAAGGAGTACAGAAGGAAGCTCAGGGACCGTCTTCTCGCGGACTGGCCCTACGCCGCCCACTGGGTGGACTCCGCGATAAAGACAGCTTATTCAATACTAAAATCCTGGAGGAAAAACTATGTTAAGGGTTATAGAAAGAGGAGGAGGCCCGTCGCCCGCAGACTCTTCGCCAGAGCCAAGCAGACACTCATCAAACTAGAGGGTGAAAAGCTCAGGCTCACAGTTAAACCAGGTGAACACGTGTTCCTCGACCTCTCAAAGAGGTACTTCAAGCTACCAGGCGAGGTGTCATCCGCTGGGTTGGGTGAGCCCATAATCACACCCGAAAAGATACACCTGCCAGTGCACTACGGGGATGGGAACCAAGGCGGCAACCCCAGTGTGGCGTGGGACTTCAACCTGCTTTCCCTAGACGGCTACTCACCTGAAACAGGGTGGATTCGGATAGACACCTCGAATCTAGCATCGGTGCACATCTCATCCTTCGAGAAGAGGAGAAGCGTGCAGAAAAAGGCTTCGCGCTCCAAAAGAGCGAGGAGGGTTCTTTCAAAGTACTCGAAAAGGGAGAGAAACCGTGCGGGAAAACACCAGCTCGAAATCGCGCGTGTTATTCAATCCGTGTGTGGCTCCGTGGGCTTGGAGGAGCTCTCCAAGCAGGGCATGTATACGCGTTCGCGCATATGGAACCGTAGGATTTCGAGGAGTGATTGGCGCTCAATCGCGAGGATACTCGGAGAAAGGATGGGTGAGGTCAAGGTGAAGGAGCTCGACCCCTATGGTAGCTCGTCGCTCTGCTCCAGGTGTGGGTGGCACAATCAAGACCTGAATGGGGCGGACACCTTCGAGTGCCTGGGGTGCGGGCTCCGTATTAATAGGCAGCTCAACGCCGCCATCAACCTCTACATGCGCCTCAGGTTCGGGTGCACCGTAAAGTGGGTTGGTGGGAGGAAATACATCAAACTGAAGATGGAGGGCGCTTCCCAGAAGGAATGGTGGGACCGCGTGGTGCTTCCAAGCCTTGTGGGTGGGTGCGTCCTGACAGGGGCGGAGCTGAAGGGGGCCGATGAACCCGTGAGGTCCCTATATGATGCTGTGAAGCCCAAACTCCACTACGCATACGATAGGCATGCGGACGCATACCTACGTATGCCTACGTAGAGTGAAACCCCTCCCTGATTATGGTGTCCACCGCGGCCTCAGCGGAGAACCTGCCCCCGAGAACATACTTGCATCCAAGGTAGGCTGCGTGGAAGGCGCTTCCCCAGGCCCATAGGTGGAAGAATGGGATAAGCGGCATGATAACATCGTCGCTCTGGAGTTTCGCCTGGGCTCTGAATAGTCCTAGCTGGTGGACTATGCTCATCGCGCCTAGCACCACCTTCCTGTTTGTGTAGAGCACACCCTTCGGTGTGCCCGTTGTGCCCGAGGTGTAGAGCATCGAGTATAAGTCGTCCTCATGTATCCGGGCGCCGAAGCCCTCCTTGCCGCTTAGTAGTGTTTGGTAATTGGTACCCGACTGGTCGTCGAGCATGATGCGCCTCTGTGGGGGTAGCCCGGATTTGGCGGCTAGGGGTTCAAAGTCGGAGGAGGCGAAAAGGAAGCCGCAGCCGCTGTGGTGTAGGGTGTACACAGCCTGTTCGGCTGGGAGCCTTACGTTGACTGGGTAGATTACCGCGCCCGTCATTGAGGCTGCGTAGAGTAGCTCGACGAATCTGAGGGTGTTCCATTCGGCCACGCCTATAATGTCCCCCTTCTTCACGCCGAGTGTCTGGAGGGCGCCCGATATCCTCTCCACGTCCCTGTATATCTCTTCATAGCTGACCCTCTTACCCCCGGAGACCACCACTTGGTCTGGGAACAGACTCTTCGCCCTCTCAAGTAGTGATATAACCGTTAGACCTGTCTTCTCGATCACTCCAAAGCTCACCTTCTCATGATTTGTCCTCCGCGGTCTCGGTCTATCTCTATCACCTCACTGATCTCCTTCGCGCTCAGCCTCGGCAGTGGTTCCCTCCTAATGAACCTCGTATGGTACAGGTGGGCCACTGTGAGTATTCTCCTTGAATTAAGAATGTTGGCCATGTGGGTTAGGATGGCCACTGCGAGTGAGTGGCCCAGTCTCTCCAGGATATCCTTCGCCTGGAACTGCACATCATCCACGCTGAGTCTTCCTAGGGAGTCGAGCGTTTTCCTTGACAATTCGAGGGAGTCCGTGTACAGGCTTCTGCCTGCGTTGTCCCGGATGTCCTTAGCCATGTCCTCGAGTTCCCTGAGTAGTGGGATATGGGCGCCTTTCTTGGCTATGGCCTCGAGCATGTCGAGGGCTTGGATGTTGCTTGAGCCCTCCCATATGGGGGTGATGAGCGCCTCCCTGTGCCATCTTTCAACGGGGAACTCGGCGAGGAAGCCTATGCCCCCGTGTAGCTCCATCGCGAGCTTGGTGACGTGGGCTGCCATATCCGCAGTCATGTTCTTCGAGATGTGTGTGAGCAGCCTCGCATAGTGGTACTCATCCGTGTAGGGTGGGGTGTCCTTGTATGTGCTCTGGAAGTGGCGTATCGCGCTGAATGTGAGGGCCATGGTGCCCTCGATGTAGGCCTCCATTTCGAGGAGGTCTCTCTGTACGAGTGGGTGCTCAATGAGGCTGCGGCCGAAGGTCCTCCTCTTCTTAGCATAGTAGTATGCTTCGAGGTAGGCCTTCCTCGCTATGCCCAGCGCGCCCACCGCATTCGATAGTCTAGAAACCATGAGGCCCTCAAGGGTATAGTATACCCCCTTTTCTGGTTCGCCGAGTAGGATTGCCTCGGACCCGTGGAACTCCACTTCCCCCGTGGGTACCGCCGCCGTTCCACTCTTCTCCTTAAGCCTTCGCACACTGAAGTTTCTCCTACCTTCCGAATCGAACTCGGGCACTAGGAAGAGCGCTATACCCTTCGCACCGGGCTCCGCACCCCGAGGCCTCGCGGTCACCAGCGCGGCGCCCGCAAGGCCCGCGTCGCTTGAAAAATACTTGGTGTTCCCGTTCAGCCTCCAGGTATCACCGGTTCTCAGCGCCTCGACGGTGTTTGCGCCCAGGTCGCTTCCACCCTGCACCTCTGTGAACCATGTGGCCCCAAACATGTATCTGTCCCCGCCTGCTTGGGCGCCCTCCCCCGTCAACGGGGGGAGAAACCTCTTCTTTGTGGCCTCGTCACCATACTTGTAAACCGAGTACGCGGTTTGACTTGTAACTGTGAGGATGCACGCAATCCCTGGGTCGCCTATCAGGTATATTGAGGCGAAGTAGTGGACCCAGTCGCCCGAGGCGAAGGGACTCCTGACCACACCGTAGTGGCCTACGAGCCTCTCAAGAACCATTCTCTCCGCGGGGTCAAGCCACACCCTGTCAACCCTTTCACCGTCGAGTGACCAGACGATGAGTTTGGGCCTCGCAACCTTATCCACATAGTCAGCCACCTCGTAAACATCCCGTCCCACAAACTCACCGAGGGAGGACAGCCCGGCACCCGCGTAATCATAGTTTAAGTAATCCAGAACAGAGATGAAGGGTTTGTCGAGTTCGAAGTGGTTCTTCCCGTAGGCACCCGAGATAAAGCGGTAGGGTGACTCGCCCATATGAAGTCAACCAATGGACAGCCATCCGCCAAATTAATTTTTCGGGCCTGTGCGGATAACGCCCTGAGGCGTGTCATCTTCACCCCGCGGTGTATCACGCAACGAACACCTCCAACAAGCAAGAAGTCCACCGGGGAGTGAGTGAACAGCGTCCTCCTCGGGCTAGCGTTGTTGTAGAACAAGCTGGCCGTGTTTTTGTGGTAGCCCCGAATCGCTCAACAGAGCTCCGCGGCCAGAAGTCTGGTGGACGTTACTGTAGAACCCGGCTCGGACAACGGAGTTGGGTTACCACGGATCCATGTCTATGGGGATTACCGGGTTACCCACAGAAACACCTTCTTCTTGGTCTGCCTAGGAATCTTGGGGGTGTCCCCCGAGGTCTTCCTTGGTGAGTGGGAAAGCGAACCACAAAGGCTGGCACGTATAGTCGTCCACGACCGCGGCGCATGCATAGATGGGTTTGCCGTTGCACCACACTATGCTTCCATCACGGCTATTATGGAGTGCCCACGTGGTTCCGTGGGGGTCCAAGCTGAGCCACCCACTCTAGCCTTCCTCACCCACCTACCCATTCGTGTGCACTCGACTTTGAGGCTGAAGGTGAGGATTTCTCGAAGTACTACAAGGTACTCCTTCGTTGAGGCCGGGTCCGAACGAGTAGAGTGGTACGGGCGTCCATCACCTTAAGCACGTGAAAACACTTCTTATTCCTCCCCAACAAAAGCTTGAATTCCTAAAATATTCAAAGATATCTGTGGTTGGTTTCAGGTTGTTCAGCGATTTGGCTTTGTGTTGGAGAGCTCTCCGCGTTAAGTCTTATCTGGAAAGCGGTACATATAGAAACTGCCTTTAAACAGTGTTTCGTTGACTTTTATGGTGTTGGGTTTAGGGTGTTCCAGATTTCGTGTTTCTCATCATAATATTCGTTCTTGGGCACGACTTATGCTTGCTGTGGTATCCAAGGGTTATTGTATATGGTTGTCGCTTGGGGTTGGGAGTTGGCTGGGCGTGATTAGGTTGCTGGGTGGTGGGTTCAGTTGTTTATGTAGGGTTGATGCTGTGTGGCATCGTTTTTAGCATATCTATGCTAATTTATCACGGGATATAGAATAAAAATAGACATAAAGATTTAAATTAGTCTGCTGGATATGTCTAGGCATGCGGCATAGGTATGTTGTGTTGTTGGTTTTGGGTGTGATAGCGGTATCCGTTTTGAGTAGTGTAGTGTACACCAATGTGCGTGTTCAGAGGGTGAGTATAGAGCACTCTGGCTATGTTGACTTAGCCAACTTTCTACTCTCGAGGAATCTTGTTAGTTTCACCTCCTCTAATGGTGAGAACCTCAGTGAGGTTCTCGCTACACCGAGGATAGGGATAGTCACCGCTATGCCGATGGAGCAGGCTCCAATACTTGCGGCGATGGATGTTTACGCTGTTGTGAACATATCGGGCTACGAGTTTTTCGTTGGCTCAATCGGGGGCCAGCAGGTTGTCTCCGTGAGGTCGGGTGAAAAGGAGTATGCTGTGACCATGGCGACGACACTCATGGACACCTTCTTTAACATCAGAGCCGCGCTGCTTTCTGGTACCGCTGGTGCGCGTGACCCTAACATCACGGTTGGAGACGTTGTGCTGGGTGGCTACGTCGTGGATAAGTCATCTATACACTACTATCTTGGTAACTCTACTTATAATTACTCGGAGGACGCGTATACGGGGGTTGAGGTTGTTAATCTTACACCTATGAATGGAGCCATCTTTGGGGGGTTCGGTTCGGCGCAGGTTGTACCCTCTAATGCTTCAACCTACGGCTACGGCTACGGTTTAGACCATTCATACACTTATGTGGAGGCGTTTCCCGCCTCCCTGGGGCTTCTTCAGCTCGCTGAACAATATCAGTTGCCAGACACTCCTGTGGCTTATATTACTGGGGGTAACGTGAGTGGTGTTGCGCGGTCATATGTGGTTGCGGGGGTGATAGGTTCGGCCAACCAGTGGACGGAGCCCCTGTTTTGGATGGCTCAGCAGAACGCGCTCTATGAGTCGGATGCGGGTGAAAACGAGGGTATGGGGTTTGCCTATGTGAACGCACACTTTGGTATACCTTGGCTGATAGTGAGGGGGATATCGGATTCGCCCTGGTATCCCAGCACGTATGAGGGGGTGTGGGCGGCGGATGCAGCGGCCAACGTGACGATATACGTTGTCAGACACTTTTCAAGCACTCTTCCCAACCTCTACAGTGAAGTGTCTTTCGCCGACCTTTCACCCATGAGTAACGCGAAGGCTCACGGCTACATTGTGGCTGACCAAGTATACTATTACGGGCTCACGGTTGCCAAAGTTGTGTACACAGCTCAGAACGGCACCACTGTCGAGTTCACCCCAGGTGGTGAGTGGCTCCAAGAGTATAGCTATAACTATACGCCGCCGAACTTGGGTTAGTGGTAAATAGGCACCCCTCTTTTCTACACTTTACGCGGAGTTTAGTGTATATCCAAAAGCTAAGTGGGTAATACGCCCTGTAAGACCCGTCTAGCCTCTATGATTGAACCGTAAGTCTAAACGGACGCATCGGGTGAGCACCCTCCTCATGGGTGGGTCCTCTTTGAACTAGTGCAGAGAATAGGATTATATTAATAGGTTAATGATTGTAACAACGGAGCCGGTGGGGTATGGAGGCAACACGTTGTTAGCGTGATGTGGGCAGCGATTTGAGACCTCCAAATTTTTAAAGATGCAAACATGCTACACGCCGCTGAATTGGGAAACCGCTTGATAGACCAGGTCTCAGGGTCTTCAAAGTTCCCAGAAAAGTTTTATTCAGCACGTTTGATAATAAAACCGTCCGCAACAGGTGGTTATCATCCTTCCTAGAGAGGGTGTTTATCGATTTTTTTTCGGCGTCATCCGGATCGCCTAGCCTCGATAGACGCCTAATACGCAACGAGCCTCTTATCTCTGCTTAGATCTTCGGGAGGCAGTTTGAGGGTCTAAATATACTTGCCCTATTATCCATGTTCATGTGCATAAGTAAAACTGTCTGGCTTCCTCCTGACACTGAGGGGCGGCGGGTGGTTTGGGGTGTGAGCGTTGCCATGGAAGTGTTCTATGACCGCTTTTGCCACTTTTTGCGTATTTCCCTAGCGATTTTCACCAGGTCCTCTGTGGTGAGGCTTTCATCGGAGGGTGGTGGCTTCGCGGTGAGACTCACTAGGCCGGCTCTGGGGATCCCCGCGCTTCTTATCTTCCAGGTGGCCTTTTCAGCCTCCGCTTTTTCTATTTCGCCGATTTTTACCTCGTAGCCCGCTATTGGTTTCCCGTGTTTTAGAAGTACTATGTCAATGTCCACTTTCGGGCTGTACGCGGGCTGCGCCCCGTTTTTCTCTGCGAGGAGTTCTCCCACCGAGAACTGTAGTTCTCTTGCTATTGGCCTTGTGAGGTCCACTTCTTGGTTGTTGTCGGAGACTCTGTGTTTTGCTTCGGCGTATAGTACCGCGGACATGAGGGGGGAGGAGAGTGTGTGGTACCACTCGGCGCCTCTCCCACCTCTAAACACCTTGATCTTCCTTATTAGACCCATTTTGCCGAGGGAGTCCAAGTAGGAGGAGACGGTTGAGCCGTTCACGCTCAGGGTTGATTGTAGTCTTGAGGTGATGATTGAGCTGTTCCATTCACCCTCGGCGACACTGATCAGAATCGCCTCGTAGATCTGCGTGAACCTTCTCTCCTCCTCTTGGAACACCTCCCCGATAAGTCCCTTAACCACGTAGTAGAATCCCTGGGGGTTACGCGACACGTCGGCCCAGCTGGAGGCATGCGCGGTCACCCAGGGGTCCCTAAAGAGTAGGGCGCTGAGTGGATCCCCAAAGTGCGCGAGCGCATCCGGGTAGTGTACAACATCCATCCTGTAGGGTAGTGCTAGGCCTAGGAGTGGACTGTTTCTGTCAAACGCCTTCTTCGTGATGCCCAGTGAGCTTGCGAGGAGTGTAAGCTTACCGCTCGGGTGCTGCGTTGTGAGCACCTCCCATAGGGCCTCGGGCACCCGTTGGAATTCGTCGAGTATCACGCTTTTTCCCGCCTTTAGCTCCCCCGCTATTTGGGTTACCGCCTTCCCTAACTCGAGCCTCTCACCACCGTTCAACACGTCCATTTGCCTCGTGACCACATAGTAAGAGTCGTGGGGGACGCAGCGTGTGGCCAGGTATGTTTTACCAACCTTCCTTCTACCGTATATAAGGCTCCAGCCCTTCAGGGTGCTTAACTCATAGCACTCTCTTCTCTCTATCATATATTCGCAAACATATATTCATAAATATAAGTTCAAGGGCGGTATGTTAATATGTGGTGGGGGTCTGTGGTGCGCGTCCGGGATGCATGGTGGACGTAGCCCCCACATCCCTTTCCAGTCTATCTGGGCACCGTGGGGGTCATGGAGTGGGTGCATGGGTGGGGGAGGGTGGACGCCCTGTATAATTCCACGAGTTTTTCCTGGGATCGCGCGCCGTGCTGGGTCAAACCGCACCCTCTTAACTCCTTCACTGCTGGTCGACCAGAAGAGTGGTTTGGGTTGCGCCGCCCTATCCACGTAGTCCACCACCCCGTATAGCTCACCACCCACTAAGTCACCAAGCTCCGAATTTGCGAGCCCCCATAGCCGAGGCATTCGAGTAGCTCCCTGAAGAGTCGACTCGCTTCGAAGCGATTCTCTCCGTAGGCATCGGAATATAGCCATGGGGATTGTGCCAACGATGGGTCGGGAACAAGGGTTCCCACATATTTAGCTTTTAATTTAAATTTCGGTTCCAGATAAGTGCTGACTCGCTCGGCTTTGTGGGCTTGGTTAAGCGTTTCCTAGTAGCGGCTGTGCCCTCGTGGCCTTCAGACGACACCGATTTCCCCTACAACTAGGTGGTGGCTTCCCGTGGTTGTACCCACATCTCGACTCAATCTAACACTGGATTTCAGGGTGATTGTTTCCCGGGTGTGGGCGCTGGGCGTGTTGGTGTGATCGGAGACACCGGCTTGTGGGTTGCTTGGGCGGCGTGACACTTGGAGGTTTGTTTGTATATGGGCGCTTCTACTCCCCCAATGCTTTTCCACTTCTTCCGTTTAATAGGCCGCGGAGGGCGATGTATTCTTTTATTGCGGCTAGCGCTGCGCCCTGTGACCAGGTGCTAAAGGACCTCTTGGGTACGCTCCTATAGTATTGTTTATCCCCGGACCACGTGTCTTCGCTCACCCCTAGGTATCTTCCGTCGCCTGAGAAGGAGTTTTCCACGGCGCGCCACGCTCTTTTGATGTATGTATAGTGTTTGCGAGGTATTAGCCCGTGTGTTATGGCCTGGCTTGCGGCGATGACGTAGAAGGCTGCGGTGGATGACTCAGTGTAGGATTCTGGGTCGTCCACAACCGTGTGCCAGCCGCCCTCTGGGGTTTGAAGCGCCTCGAGGGCTTCGAGGCAACGCCTAAACCTGGACGCGATTTCGTCGCGCCCGCTGAAGCCATCTGGAAGCCTCTTCCAGGTTTCGAGTAGCCCCATGAGCGCCCACCCCTGACCTCTGCCCCAGTGGACGCCGTCGGTGGTCTGCGTGTCCACATTATACGTGTGGCAGAAGAGACCTGCGTCGTCTTGCAGTAGCCTCGCGTGGTTTAGGAGCAGCTCGCACGCGACGTCATAGTATTCGCGTTTGTACTCGCCAAGCGCGGCGAGGAATGGGGGGTGGATGCTCAGGGTGTCCACCCAGATGAGTCTTGGGTAGTCGTCATCGGTGAGCCACGCCCCTTCGACTCGTTCGTGCGCGGAGAGCCACTCGGCGTGACCTATCACCGCTTCGACGAGTTGCGCATCGGAGAAGCGGCGGGCGAGTTCGAGGCACTCTAGGCCTGGTAGGGTCTGGTCGTATTTACGCTGGGGAGTGCGCCTCGCGCACCATGCTTTAGCCAAGCCGTATGCGAAGCACGTATAGGAGTCGTCACCTGTGAGGGTGGATGCGGCTTCAAGCCCCCAGAAACCCGCATTGCCACCGAAATACCACACACGCCACTCCACGTTGAATAGCAGACGAGCTGCGCGCTCAACGATTTCCCTATTCAATGCTGGCAACACCACGCGTTACCCATCCGGCGCCCTGATTTTAGGGGTGTGTGCCCACGGAGGATAAAAATCAGGAGGGACATCCAAAGACCGTCCCCACCTTAACTAGCGGATCAGATGCGCACAGCGGATTTAGAGGCTTCAGCGTGTTTTCACAAAACGACCATGGGAGTGTGGGAGCCAGAAATCCCTAAAGCAACCTTGTTGGATAAGGAAATCAGAGACGCGGCTCCATTCACCCATTTTTCCCTAAGGGTTCTTAGCCGCCCTCCACTCCTCCCCCTCGCTCTTATACGTGACCCGCATGAGTGTGCTTATTTCTCTAGTGCCATCGTGTCCCTACTAGTGGTTTACCTTTTATACCGAGTAAAGTTATAGAGATTTTTGATTTTTGGTTTCACCGTTTCGCGCGGTGTTAGGCGTTCAGATGTTGAGTTTTCTCCTGATCCTATTGATTAGCCCTCTCCCACTTGGGCCCACTGTGTTATGGGTCCGCCTAGTGTGTGCCGCCTACACCCCTTCGGTTTCTCGTTTTGGGTTCTCCTCTGTGTGTGGGGTGATGGCTGGCTTGTTTGCTTGAGTCGACGGAGTGTTTCCCATTTGTGTGCCTAATACTGCGCCTAGGTCGAGCACCGTGAGTTTGCCGTCGCCGTCCAAGTGTGTTGAGTCGAGTGTTCCTTGTGTATGTCGTATATTAGCTTCAGGTATTTCCTCGCCACTATGCGTGGAAGGGTGTCTTCGTCTCTGTGCAGGGTGTTTACCCACCACTCGTAGAGGTCGCGGTCCCCTTTGGAAATGTTGCAGGAGGCGCGGGATGCGACCAGGTTGTCGGGGGTGTCTGTGCCCCCTTTCTAGGGGTATTATGTGGTGGAAGCCTATGTTGCGGGGTGAGCCACAGTAGGCGCAACTCTTCCCTCTTTCAAGCTCCTTTCTGTGTTCTCTTGTTAGGTTACTCCACGCTAGGCGACCCTCACGTAGCTCTGTATACTTTTTCATGATGAATGCATAGTTACCAGCGAAGCCCGCGCTTCTTGCGATAAGCTTAGCGTACTCGTAGAAGATGAGGTCCCTGATGGTTTCACCGCCGAGGGAGGCATAGTGATATATAGGGCGCAAATCGACATAAACCTGCCTTCCATTTGCACGCTAAGAGTGCTTGGTGCTCACCACCCCTCATCCCTCAAACACCTACCCCCACGCAATAACCTCTTTGGTCGTTGTGTTTGGGTTGGGTAGGTGGTTGTAGCATGGCTGAGTGTGCTAGCGGTTTATTCGTGGCTAGTTGGCTGGGTAGTTGGCTTGCTGCACCAATGTGTTTTTGGGTTGGACTCCTTATTGGTTCATTATTTCGTCTAGGAATTTCACGTGGCTGGGTAAACGTTTTGCTAGTAGCTCCTTTTCCCTTCTAAACACGCTTTTGATACCTAAAACTTCCCCGAGGGTGATGGTGGCTGAGTCGGCTAGGGAAATTGAGTATTTGCACTTTGTTTTCCAAACCTCATCGGCTATACTCGGAAACGGGGAGACCTCGAAGTACCCGCTACCCTAGGAGTCTACCAATGATTTCCTCGGTTAACTCCTCACCGTACTTTCTGCATATGATGTATTTGAGCTCGGTCAGGTTTAACTCTGAAATATAGACTGATATGCGGTTTTTCTCGATAAGCTGTAGAGTTTTTTCACCTTCCGCGCTTCCGATGAGTATCTCGAACACTACGCCTGTATCAAACACCAAATCTTCGCTTTTCAAGCTTTAACTCCTCTCGTCTTTCTCTGCGTAATTCGCTGATGTCGATATCCTTCAGGACTCCGAGCAGGGAGTGTAGGGCTTTTCTGTCCCTGTTTTTGGATTCCGAGGTCTGTATGAGATACTTTATTGCATCGTCGAAATCAACCCTCTTACTAGTTTTTAGCTGTAACTCTGAGATAAGCTTGAGTAGCTTGGCTTTGGTTTCCTTGGAGACTCTTATGGTCTCTGACATATAGTAACATTATCACTTTGTGATTTATAAGGATTTCAGGGTTCTCATACCTCATATCGGGGCTTCTACTTTGGAGTCCATCCGTGTGCTTTCATGTAACAACGATTCTTTACTCTGCTTTGAACCTGAACCAGTTTTATGGATATTTGATTCTTACAGGTGTGTTTCGAAGATGACTTAAACCGTGGGTGTGTTTTTCGGGTTGCTAGCCTTGGGTTGTGTGTTTTCACGCTTGTGTTGGTTGGAGCCAGTTGAGGAGTGTTGGTGTTTTGGGGTTGTTGTACTGTGGGTTTTTGTCTAGGTGTAGTGTGTAGTGTTTGTTGCTTGGCTGGGCTGGGTGCTTTGTGAGTGTGGCGTATACGGTGTCCCGCCCGCCTACCCCTACCCCGACTTTTCCTCCTCTTAGCCGTTGTGTTTCGAGGTGTATTAGGATGTGTACGCTGGAGGCGTGGAAGTGGCCTCCTCTTGGCGTGTGTGTTTTGGTTTCCTGGTTGAATGTGACCACCCTCCTTTTTTGGGCTAGGCTTCTTAGGTGGGCTGTGATCTCTGTTTGTTGACGTGGGGTTTCGGCGTGGAGGTATGGGTTGGCCACTAGGAGTGTGTACTCTGTCTGGCTGTCTTGGTTGACGCGGTTGAATGCTTCTAGGAGTGTGTTGTGGTCGAAGCATCTCACTATGAGGTTTGTGTCGGTGTGTGTGAGGGTGTAGGGGTTGATGCCTCCGAAGAGCTGTACGTATATGAGGCGTGTGTTGGTGTTTGCACTCAGCGTGTAGTGGAGGTAGTCAAGCACGGTGGACCACTCACCGTAAAACTCTATGAAGCTGAACCCTTGAAGCGCCTCCTCGAGTGGTGCTGAGCCGAGCCTCAGCTTTGCCGTATGGTGGTGTGGTTGTTGGGATGCAGCGACCCACCACCCTGACATGGGCTCCACGGCTCTATCCACCCTCCCCCCTGAACTGCTGCGGTGGTTGTTGTGGGTCGAGTTGCTCCCAGGCTGCGTCGAGTAGTTTTAGGTAGTGTTCCCGGTCTATCCCCATGTAGCCCCACTCGGCTGGGTAGTAGCCTTCCACGCCTTTGAGGAGCCACATATAGCCCTCCACGCCTCCCCTCACAGCCCTCTTGGCGCCTTGGACGCAGAAGGTGAATAGGTGTGGCGGTGTCTCCGCATTCGGGTGGCATGCCAACTCTATTTTGCCCCTGTGTTTTTTGAAGGCTTCTTGGGCGTGTCTTAGCGCCGCGGCGAATTCCTCCGGTGTGCGCGCCTCCCCCAATATGCTGAGGGCTTCTAGCTGCGCGTCCCTTATGATTTGGGGGCAGCTTCTCTTTACACACTCTAGGCCTTTGAGTTTGAGTGCGCCGCTCGCCAGGCGTCCGTAGTAGCGCTGTGGGGAGGCGAGTGTGCTGTGCCTGTTCCTTGAGAATACCACCCAGTCGTATTTGGCCTCGACCTTGAGTTTTAGCCCGGTCGCTTGCTCCAGTGTGTGTATGAGTGTGTTTAGTTCATCCTCCCCGATGGGTGCTCCATCCCATCGCTGTATGAATACGCTGTCCACCATGACGTGGAGCACCCTGTAGCCCGCGCCCTCCACGGCGTCCACCGCCCTCCTCACGGTTTCACGTGCAAGCGCTGTCACACACTCGTACGCCTCGATTTTGCCGAACTTCGCATTCCTGAAGCCCAGGTAGCCGAAGCTCGCGACGAGGAGCCACTTCACGGCCTGCTGTCTGAGTTCGAGTGCGCGGTCCCCGAGCTCCACCGCTAGCTGTCTGAGTCTCTCACGCCGTGTGAGTAGCCGGCTTAGCGCTTCGGGCACCACTCCTAGGCGGCCTGTATCAACCGTGTGTTTTGTTCTGGGCACGCTCTGTGTGTGTTGTGCGTGTGGGTTGTTGACTGTTTCGGGTGATATGTTCCATTTGTGGATGAGTGTGGGGTACATTGAGGTGAAGTCGAGTTGGACAACGTTGAAGTGTGCGCCCGGCTTGGGGCGGTAGAGTAGGCCTCCCCTGTCGTGCTCCACTAGCTGGGGTATCGTCTTCCAGTCTTCGAGCCTCGTGTTTGTCTGGGTTATGAGCCACTTCCTCTCGTAGGCCACGTGCGCCTCGTTGGCTGTGAGTGGCTTCCCAATGGAGGCGTGTGCTAGGAGTCTGAGGGGTGTGTAGCTTATCCTGGACCACTCGACTAGGCGGATTAGCGCCTCACGTACACCCTCAGAGGTGGGGGTACGCCTATCCAGTGTGAGTGGTACCCTGTAGGGGTTGAGCCCCGCCTCCACGAGTATTTGGGTGTAGGTTTTGGGGTAGCCGAGCACATCCACCCCGCTTACCCCACGCGCGTAGGCTCCTAGTGCGCTCAGCTCTTCGCGTCTCACCGTATAGTGTTCATCTCTGGTGTGCACCTCTAAATCAAAGTGCATGGGACTCTTCCCCCTATAGAGTAGTGTTTCACCGTACCAGTCATAGAATCGGAGCTCAGCCCACGAGTACCCCGGCTGCTCATAGTCCTCGGCGGAGGGGTTCTCGGCTGGTGTGAGTTGGCCGTCGCCGGCACACTCAACTTTGGCTGTGGGAGGATAGTTCAGGCTCCAGAATAACTGTGTGATCCTGTCGGGGTAGGTGTTGTACACCTCCGCCGCGCCCTCCGCGGTGAGCCTGCGCTCTAGGCTGCTGAGGGCCTCCAGCGAGGTGAATGGGAGGCGCGCCACGTTTGTCTTCTCCGTGTACCAGGGCGGCATCCACCACTCCTCCTCTACTCCTCCTTCTCCATCCCCACCCATACCTGTGTTTGGGTCGAGGTCGGGGTGGTTGAGTAGGTGGGGTATAAGTGCTGGTAGCTTGGGTTTAAGGTAGAGGTTGAAGCGTGCGGCTGGTAGACTGGTTTCTATACGTGTGCGGCCGTCTGTGATGAGGAGGGTTATGCCTCCTCGGTTTCTGGGTTTCGCGTCGATTATCCATCCTGTGAACACTTGGGTTCGCCTATCCCTACACGTCCTCCTGCTTTCTTCAGTGTGGGTTTCGTTTACACATATATTTCTAGGTGAATCTCTCATTGGTGGGTGTTGGCTGTTGGGTAGAACTGTTCCCTCGTATAGGCGTGTGCTCGACGACTACGTGGAGAGGTTGAGGCGGGCGGCGCGGAGGGTGGGTGACCCAGACGTGAGGCGCGACTTAGAGGAGCTATTGAACCACGCCCACGACCTCGAGAACGCCTTCGTGGAGGAGCTCGGCTCACCTGAGGAGGAGGTCCTCCTCTCACTAACACTACACCTCCTCCGCGAGGTCAAGAGGATGCGCCTCGACGAATACAGCAGAGAGCCCACTACTACCAGATAAGCTGTCGCCAAGAGCACGATAACACTGTTTGCACCAGTTCCACGGTCTGGTCTTAGGGAGACTGTGACGTTGCTCCGGCGTATTTGTGTTATCGAGAATGTCGTACCCTGTTACTTCTTCTCAGTGAGGACACTGATTATGGTATCCCTAAGACTATCGAAGCTACGCTTAAGATAGGTCATATCCTCCTTAAGATCCTGTATTCTAGAAAGAAGGTCCACTCTCAGCTCTTCAATTTTCCTATTAGTGTCATCCACTCTCCGATTTGTGTCATCTATTCTCTTGTTGGTGTCATCTATTCTCTGATTCGTGTCTTCGATTCTCTTGTTGGTGTCTTCGATTTTTGATAGTAGTTCTGTTCTGGTGTCTTCGATTTTTGATAGTAGTTCTGTTCTGGTGTCTTCGATTTTTGATAGTAGTTCTGTTCTGGTGTCTTCGATTTTTGATAGTAGTTCTGTTCTGGTGTCGTCTAGTCTCTTGTTGGTGTCGTCTAGTCTCCGATTGGTGTCGTCTATTTTTCTGTTAGTGTCCTCGAATCTCATCATCACTATTGTTTTTAGGTCGTCTATCTTCTTGTTTGTGTCCTGTATTTTGCCGTCTAGGTCCCCTCTCACCTGGTCTATTCTCTTTGTGAGGTGTGTGGTTTCGCGTTGGCTTATGGCTGCTAGGAGTATGGCTGCCTCGGCGTGTGTGAGCCTCTCACCTTTGGCGAGTTTCTCAGCCATCCTTGATAGGTAGTCCTCCAGGAACCTTTCGAGCGATGCTATGAGCGCCGACTCAACCAAAACCCTTCACACACAATACACTACACATAAATATAAATCATCACCCAGCGGTCCCAGTCTCCTACGTTCCCCTTCGAGTCCAAATAGTACTCACGGATGACTGGTAGTGTTTGCTTTAGCTGGAAGCGGTGCAATGGTGAATAATACAACCTGCTTCTCGAAGTTGTTAGTAATGCTAAATACACGGTGCAAGCGAGTCTATTTTTAGCTGTGGCATAAATGTGGCTTTGTCGATATTCGTGGTATGAACACCTGATGTATAGGCACCACTTGCTCGTGGCCCCTTAGACGCGACTAGTGGACTGTCGCTGGGTTTGAACAGTCTCCAAGTTTATCCTCAAATAACCTCCAAGTCTTAAACGAGGCTTAACGAATAGCTCTAGGGGCGCTTTTAGGGGTCTACCCACTTGGTATGGAATGTTGATGTGGAAGGAAATAGTAACTTTACCCTAAGCGCAGTGGTTGGAGCCTCTATTCGACCAGTGATATAGGGGTTTAATGGCGGGGACACCATTCGACAACCCAAAACTCGATGTATCACCATAATAACATTGGGTGTATAAGCGATTTTCGCACGGCCCATTTAGTGCCCTGACTAGGTTGTAGCATGTAAGAATCGATAGATTCGAATTCATTCTGTGCAGAATACGCCACTTTATTGCGGGTTGCACTGCTGATATTACCATTTAATTTATTCAGATAGCACTCGGGTTGTTCTACGTCAAAAACAAGCTGATTTTGTAGGTTCTGGCTTCTACTGGGTTGTTAAGGCGGTGTGCTTATTAGAAAAGTTTAAAGAGAAGCGTAGATCACGTTATGTACTCGTCTCACTTCAAGAGGTAGGATGGCGTGTACCTTTTTGGTGACGCTCGGGGCTTAAACGTGGTGGATGTAATAAAGCTAAATTTGGTAAACGCCCATTAAGTCTACCGAACTTCGTATGGACATTTACTCGTGTAATTTAACCTCTTCACTGTTTTGGTCATGTAACTTTTGGTCTTTAGTAAGTTAGACTCATATTTTAGAATATGATATTTTAGAATATGGTGTTCGCTGATAGAGAGAAGGAGTTAAAGGCGCTTGAGCAGAGGTTTTCCTCTGATAACTTTGAGTTCGTTGTGATTTACGGTCGACGCAGAATAGGTAAGACCTCGCTTATTCTAGAAGCCTTGAAGGATAAGGAGCACGTTTACTATTTGGCTACAGAGGCGAAAAACAATTTGGCGAAGTTTAAGCGAACCGTGGAGGCAATATTCCCAAGTGTAAGGCATGTTAGGGAAGATTGGGAGTCGTTACTACTTGCCTTAAAGGACAAGGTTATCGTGTTTGACGAGTTTCCGTACCTGATTAAGGAGGACAGTTCGATTGTGTCGGTGTTCCAAAAAATCGTGGATTCGTTAAGGGATAGCAAGACAAAACTCGTCGTGCTTGGTTCTTCGATTTCGATGATGGAAGACGATGTTTTGTCTTATAGGAGCCCGCTTTACGGTAGGAGGAGTGGGTCAATCAGGCTCGGAGAGCTAAAGTTTAGCGATTTAAGGCATTTTGGTTTTGATCTTATCGAGGCGGTAAGGGTCTACGGTTTTTCGGGGGGTGTTCCTTATTACATCACTAAGGTGAACACACCCTTTTATGGTTGGATTAATTGGGAGCTAAAAAAGGCGGATTCATTCATAAAGGACGAAGTTGACTTCCTTTTAAAGTATGAGTTTTCGGAGATCGCCACATATAAGGAAATCCTCTTCGCGATCTCATTGGGCAAAAACACCTTGGGTGAAATCAGGGATTTTGTAAAGGTGAAGGGTGAAGTGTCCTCTTACATTCGGAAGTTGCAAAGGATAGGTCTTGTGATAAAGGAGATTCCTGTAACGGAGGGAATCACCTCAAAAAGGGGGAGATATAGGATTGCGGACAATTTCACAAACTTCTGGTTTAGATTCGTCTACCCCAACTTGAGCATGATCGAGGAGGCACTCTATGAGCTCCCCAAGAGGGATTATGAAGCATACTTGGGCCGCGTGTTTGAGAGGATAGCCGAAGAATACGTCAAAGAGAAGTACACGGTAAATAAAATTGGGAGGTTTTGGTGGAAAGACATTGAAATAGACCTGCTTGCACTTGGCGGCGAAAACGTTGCGGGCGAATGCAAGTGGAGCGAAAACGTTAACCCCAAAGAGCTACTCCACGCGCTTAAACAAAAATTAAAAGCAGTTGGCGTGGAGGTTGATAGGTTCATTCTTTTTGCAAAGAGCTTCTCACGCCAAGAAGAAGAGGCAGAGCTTGTTGACCTAAACGAGCTGAACGAGTGGTACAAGGGCGCTCTCAGGCCTAGAACATAGTAGCTTCTGTCACTAAGCCCCATCATCTCAATTTCGGTGTGTTTTAATAGTCAACTATCCAAACGTCTAATCTGCTAAAGCACGGAAACGTGGGAAAGTATCATTATGGTGTCTGCCTTATACCGGGAGAATTTGTAAACTGGCATTGCATGTGTGTACTTATAAACTTTCCAAAACCTCGCCCCTTCTAGGGGCGGGGATTCTAAAAGTATAAATACGAGTCTGGAAAACACTTGTTAATGCGTGTACGGGCATATAGGTTCAGAGCTTACTCATCAAAAACAAC
>Ga0209451_10017_pt1 | contig 80674 bp, 88 predicted proteins | sample Arccon1NAG2MetaG_FD_184743 | JGI IMG/M metagenome (GOLD analysis project Ga0209451, IMG submission 184743) | Archaeal communities from Yellowstone National Park, Wyoming, USA - Archaeal consortia 1 (NAG2) MetaG (SPAdes) (version 2) | ecosystem: Environmental > Aquatic > Thermal springs >...
TTGAGTCCCCCAGTAAACCTAATTATATTAGTGACCCTCTTTATTATTGCCACACCATCTGGTTTGCCTCACGTTATAATGAAATAAAGGGCAAAACCTTGAAGATGAAGATATCGACAATTGACTTAATGGCGTGCTTGAAGCTACATAATAAAAAAGAGATGGTGAACAGCGATGCTGTGTATATTAAAGAATGAAATTCAGTTTTTTGCCTAACTATGGAATCGTTATCACACCCTTTCAATTCTACTGGAGATATGATAATTAACAGTCCTTAAATACCCCCACGTGATAATTATAAATGATTTAGAGCATGGGTAATAAAACTTATACTTTTGGTGATATCCGAATAAGGGAAGTAAAAGGTAAGTATTATGTTTACATCATAGAGAAGGATAATGAAGGTAACAGAAGGGACCATTACATAGGTCCTTTAGATAAGATCGTGGAATTTTATATTAGCAGTGGGGGTCTGGAGTGGACCCCCAATGGGGGTAGTAAGGGGACCCCCTACCGGTCAGGCTTGGTCCTGGTGATCGCGGGTTCGAATCCCACCGTCTCCATCTCATGGGTTTGAAATTATGACAAGAAATAAAGCAAAATCTTTACTTATCAATTCGGTTAGAAGAGTAAAAATTTCCCTATTTTACCTTGAAAGCGGTTTCATCGATGAGGCTCGCAAAGAGATTCAAAAATCTTGGAGGGAGGTGATATCTGCATTATTGATACTAAACTTATATAGCATAGTTGAGGATAATAAAGATAGGGAAATAATACATTATAGCGTACCCAGATCGAAAATCTTTAGCATTTCTAAATCCTTAGAGGATAGGGGCTATAAAGATCTAGTTAAAATCTCTTCAATGTATTTCTCATCATTACAAGAATTGCCAAAAAGCGAAATAAAGGTACTTATATCAGCCTTAGCTGATGAAGAGATTATGCACATTAAGGAATGGTTTAGCGAGATATGGGATGAGAAGTTGGACGAAATGTTAAATGAGGTAAAAATAAGGCGTTAAATAGAAAATCTTTAAGGTTTTAATCAAGGCTGGCTAAAGATAACTTTTTATCCCATGAATAGTATTGTTTCTCGCCGGAGTAGCTCAGTTGGCAGAGCGCCCGGCTGTTATGCCGGGTGCAGAAACCGGGTGGTCGGAGGTTCGAGTCCTCCCTCCGGCGCTTTATTACTTCTATGATTATAAAATATAATACTGTTAATTATCGTAAATTCGGTTATAAGCATAATCAAAATAATATTTGATTTTATATTAAACTTTAAGTAACTATAAAATTCATATAATGTTAAGACAAAGAATGATGGTGATAGTAATTATTCTCACGATAATGTTTAAATAATGAGAACTTGGTATATATTATATTTCTCCTTAAAGCGAAAGAGGAACACCTAGCACTTCACGATATTTATCTTATTGCTAGAAATATACTCAAGATAAAAAATTTATATGCGCCGAGGGCGGGATTTGAACCCGCGTGGGGAGAATCCCCAGCGGCTTAGCAGGCCGCCGCCCTACCTGGCTAGGCGACCTCGGCACTACTTTAATAGTATGATTTATCCCTTTTTATGCTTTATGGGGCCAGACCCCCTACTCCATGGCCTACCTATCTATAGGCTTGCCCCAGTTTCACTCTGACTGTTGACCAGCGAACGCTGGCGTCCGGGCACGGCTGCTCCCTTCCGGGCCTCGCCGATTCCCCCAGCTATCGTGGTACTTCCCCTCCCTCCGGAGAGGAAGCCCATGACCGCCAAGCCCCGCTGGGCAGCCTTCATAGCTCCACTGGGACCTACAGATAGGAGACACCATGGGGTAGGAGTTACTGGTGCCCGCATTACGCCTTGCGGGTCACAGGGATTGGCGATATCCCCCACCCTCCCTGGCCCCATCTATATATATCTTTAATGATTTTTAAGAGTATTGATAAATGCCAAGAGTTCTGTTATATTACTATTGTTACACTTTGTAGAATTACAGCTATTATTGCGAATATTGCTTCTACTCCCCATAAAATTATAACCACTTGATACTCCTTAAATCGGCCCATTTTCATTACTATATGTGTTAATGAATGAGGCTTTTCATCCCAATATAATCTACCAGAAGAGTCAACTTTGCCAAACGATACGCCCTTAAACTTTGTTCTTAACTTCAACATGAATTCCACAACGTATGGTATATAGAGAATCGCTAATGCAGTGTACATGAAACCCGCAATTCCTATGGCTCCTATCAATGCTCCTATGAAATACGTGCCAACATTACCTGGAAATATTTTCGCAGGATATTTATTAAATAAGAGAAAAGCCACTAATGAAAAAATTGCTGAAAGTGCCACTAAACCAGCTTGGTATGAAGAGCCACCATGAGTTAGTCCTATATACGCTAATGCAGATAACATTATAATCCCCATACCTACACCCAACCCGTTTAGACCCTCTAGCATATTGAAGGCATTAGATGTTATCGTTAACGCAAAAGGTATTATTATGACATAATACAATATTCCGAAATTTACCGGACCTAAAAATGGAATTGATATTACTGAGTGTCCAACGCTGTAAACTATTAGCGGAACTGATGCGAAAATTGGTAGAAATGCTCTTACTGATTGCCTAACGTTAAATATATCATCTAATAGCCCAAGAAATGCTATAAGCAATGAGGAGAGTATTACAGATGGAATTACTCTCTCACTTCTTACATCAGTTAGTAATAAGGAGAAGGATCCCGCTATAAACCCAGCTATTATACTTATCCCACCCATTAGTGGTATTTCCGGTTTATCTGGTTTATTTACATCCTTACCTACAAGCCCACTCTTTTTTGCTTGTCTTATTACCCAGACTGTTGTGATATAGCTTATGAAAAAGGATATAAAAATTGAAAGCAATATTCCCGATATGCTCATTTACTTTCTCCTTTCAATGGTAAACTGCGCTAGATATTTTAAAGCCTTTTCAGCAGTTTCATTGTAAACTGGAATTTTACGCAAGTGTTCTAATGCAAGATCTGAGTACTTTTTAGCTAAATTGTATGCATATTGCAATGAATACTTCCTTATTATTTCCGACGCTCTCTCAAGATCGTCCTTTTTAGCCTCCCTATTCCCAAGCGTAGAAACCAGAATTTTCTTTTCATCGTCTTTAGCTTCACTTAAAGTTTTTATAACAAGAATTGTTTTCTTACCTTCCCTAATATCACTGTAAACTGGCTTCCCTAATTCCTTTTCATCTCCAATAATTCCTAAGATATCATCCACTATTTGAAATGATATGCCTAAATTTAATCCATATTCAACTAAATTTTTAATTATATCATCGCTAGCCTTGTTAATTATACCGCCTAATGCTGCAGAGCATGAAAATAACATTGCAGTCTTTCCTTTTATCATTTGTACATACTCTTCTTCAGTTACATCTACTCTATTTTCAAATGACATATCCATTGCTTGACCTTCCGATATTATCTCGATAGAATTAATAAATATGGAAAAAGCCTTATAAAATGTATCCCCGTCAAGACCTTTTAGAGCCTCATTTAAGGCTTCAAAAGCCTTAGCGTGTAAGTAATCCCCTGCAAGTATTGCCATTGGTTCACCCCACTTTACATGAACAGTTGGTAATCCTCTTCTTAGGTAATCCCTATCCATTATGTCGTCATGAACTAGAGTAAAGTTGTGAAGAATCTCCACGGCAGCTGCTGCCTTATATGCCCTTTGCCTGTCCCCGCCAATTAAGTCTGACGATGAAACCAGAATTAAGGGTCTAAGTCTTTTGCCCCCAGCTGTAAATAAATGAAACGATGCTTCCTCAAGCGTTCTAACATTGCTCTTTACAAAATTTTTTATATGAAAATTTACATTGTTAACTATATCATTAAAATACGAACTTAATTCGTCACTCATTTTATTCTCTCTTTCTAACTTTATCGTATGTAGATAAATTTATCCCCCTATATTCTGCCCACTCTTTAAGTTTACCTAAAATAACAATACTGGTCTTCTTTAACGCATTAACGTCTTTAGAACCAGTAAGCATCATGGCAGCCTTCAATTCAAATATTATCTTTCTAAAGAATTGTTCTAAACTTTCCTTACCTTCTATAGCACTTTTTAACACTGGTAATGCCATACCAGCAATATCAGCACCTAAGGCTATAGCCTTAGCTGCATCTAACCCACTCCTAATACCTCCGCTACCCACTAGAAAGGAATCTGGAACTGAATATCTCACTTCCATTATCGACGCCGCAGTTGGTACACCCCAATCCAGAAAATTTTTTGCACTCTCTGCCTTCCAGTTCCCTCTTCTAATATCCCTTATCATCTCAATTGCTATCCAATTAGTACCGCCTTGTCCAGAAGTGTCAAAATTCTTTATACCATAACTGTAAAGAAGTTTTGCAGTTTCCATGGAAATGCCGTTGCCGCTTTCCTTTACTATAATCGGCACAGATAACTCCTTAGAGATGTCTCTCAGTTTTTCTAGAGCATAAATCTGATACTCAGGCTCACCTTCTGGTTGAAATACTTCTTGAGCTGGATTTAAGTGAACAGCTATTGCATCAGCTTCAATCATTTGTATGGCGTCTTGGAATTCCTTTAGCCCATATCCTTTAACTAGTTGCGGCATCCCTAAATTAGCAATAATAGGTATTGTAGGAGCTACCTTTCTAACTATCGCAAAACTTTCCCTTGCCTCAGCCTTTTCTATCGCAACTCTCTGACTACCTACCCCCATTGGTATTCCGAATTTTTCAGTGACCTCTGCTATAATCTTGTTTATTCTTCCCAATTCATTCCTTCCACCTGTCATCCCAGTTACCATTATTGGCACACTTATCTCTTTCCTAAAAAATTTTGTCTTAGTATTTATTTCACTAAATGATATCCCAGGAAATCCTTGGTGGACTAAAATTACATCATTTAAGAACGTTGATGAAGATAAGCCATCTACATTTTCAAAAGCGGCAATTTCAACGTGCTCCACTTTCCTATTTACTATATCAGGCATTCGGATTACCTCTTACCAAAGTACCTATATTATATCCCTTTAATGCTAAATATATATTTCCAGCTTTACTTCCATCAAAAATCATAGCATTTAAATTGTTTTCAAATATCTTTTGTATCTTAGAACTTATTCCACCAGTAACATCATAATAATTAGCTTGTAGCAATCTACCAACCTCATCTATCCTTCTTAACTCGCTTATGACTCTTCCATCCCTTCCTAAAATTCCAGCCTTATCGATTGCGAAAAGTAATCTGGCATTGAGTTTCTTCGCAATATCTATACTCATATCATCTGCAGAAATTATGGATGCATCAAATTTAATATCACCGTATATCAAGGGCACAAGGCCCTTCTCTAGAGCATTTAGCACTATATCAAAAGTATAGAATTTTCCTGGAATACTAATAACGTTAACACCACTTTTTAACAGTTGTTTAGTTATCATATAATTTAACTCCTGCATGGCTTCAGAGGTCCTTACGGCTCTACTATCATCGAATATCGATGCCTCATAATGACCAAAACTCCCACCACCATGTAATAATATAATCTTTTCATTAGGATTTTCATCAACGAATTTCTTAATTTCTTCCGAAACTTTTCTTAGCAATTCTAATCTAACACACCTAGGGAGATCTTTGCATGTGATTAGACTTCCACCTAATTTGAGAACTCTATAATCGTAAGCCAATTCAGATCCCATATCCATTTCCAATTATTTATTTTTAAATACGGTAAGGAATATATAGCACTCCATAGTCCATTTTCAAATTCTATCAGATTTCGTGCTTTACTCTCAGCATATTCAACTGGAATAATACCAGTTAGATGAATTAGCGAATTATCTAGATATTTAGGATTGCCATAAAAAGGGTATGAGGAAACTACTTTAATTTTAATTGATTCTAATTGAATTCTAATTGGTTCTTCACCATCTCTAAAGAGGATGGGGGAATTAAGTTGTTGTGAAGTTCGGAGTGCTTTAACTAAAGAGTTTTGGGGGAATATTGCCTCATCCACAAGGTGAAGGATTTCAAATTTCTCATCTTCACTCATTGGGACCTCACAATTTCTTATAGCATCATTTGCCAACTTCTCAGTAACGTAAATATAATATGAAGAGAAGGGAATCGAGGAATCCCAATATTCCTCCTCCTTAACGCACTGAAAACCAATTGCCTCATTAAATTGCCTTATAAACTGGCCAATTGCCTCAGTCTTCACAAAAATGTTTAATGGCTCTATGATTCCGTCAAGTACCAGAATCGGATTATTTACTCCTTTTAGAGGGATTCCGAGAAACGGAACTCTAACTCCCAAAACGCGCTGCAAGATAACCCACAACTGAATCTTTAGGTCCCGAAGTGTCACCAGAAGTTGCATGTTTCAAAATATAGGCTTTTTTACCGAACTTCTTAGCTAGGATTAGGTTAACCATTATAGGACCATAGCCACATAAAGTAACATCTTTACCTTCTACAACCTCGTATAAACCCTTATAATCTAATTGTTGGATTTTTTCTATTGCTTCTACATCTTTCTTTACCGTAATCTCATGTGGGTCGTAATGGTTCATATCACTACTTGCCAAGACTACTATATCCTTATCTGGATTCTTTTGCATAACATTATAAATTGCATCTGCTAGGAATTCGGCAATTTCAGGGGTTTGCATCATAATTACAATTGGAACTATCTTAAAGTCATCATCAAAAAAGTACTGCAAAAATGGCAATTGAACCTCGATTGAATGTTCGTATAAGTGCGATTTTTCATCTAAGTCTATCACTTCCGATTCCTTTACTAATTGCATTAAAATTTCTTCATCTATTTTCACACTACCTAATGGAGTTTCCCATTCTCCCTTAGGCCAAGCAGAAACATAAGAACCCAAACCGGTATGATTAGGACCTAATATTATCACAACATCTGGCCTACCTTCTGAAACCAAATAATAATATGAGTGAGCTGCCACGGGGCCGCTATAAATATATCCAGCATGGGGCACGACAAAAAATAAATTATCTCTTTTCTTTTTCTCGTAAGTTTGTTTAGGAATATCTCTTGGACCTATATTATGTCTGAATGACCACTCAATCTGCATTTTAAGTTTTTTCGGATCTGATTCATAAAAAGAACCTGCAACCGCTGGTAATCTCTTCATTGAACAAGCCTCATCTCGAATTCACTTACTGGTACCGCCAAATCACCATCTAGGGGAATTATCCTCTTCTCTCTGAGTATTTGCCTAGCTAATGCCCAATATAATAGCGCCAATGATTTCCTACCTTTATTATTGGCCGGTATTATGAGATCAATATAATCGATTTTAGCATCAGTATCAGCAAAAGCAACTATTGGTATTCCTACCTTAGCAGCTTCTTTTATTGCTTGAGTATCAGTTCTAGGATCGGATACTAACAATACCTTTGGTTCTGTATATGTTGATAAATATGGATTTGTAAAAGTTCCCGGTATTATTCTACCTACCAATGCTCTAGCTCCTACCACTTCTGCGAACTTTTGGACTGGCCTATATGCATAAGGCCTACTCGCTACTGCAATTATATCTTGTGGTTCATATCTTGATAAGAATTTAGCTGCTATTCTTAATCTTTCATCTATCTTTCTAACATCTAATACATACAATCCTTCTGCTCTTACTCTATACACGAAACTCTCCATATATTTAGTACAACTATGAGTACCTATATGAACTCCAGCCGAAAGATAAGTCTCTACTGGAACTAATAATTCTATTATTGTACCTTTTTCGGATTTTCGTAACTCCTCTTTTTCTGCTTCAGTTAATTCTCCTCCTCTTTCTTCCTTTTCACTCAAATTGATCACCTTTCAAATTGGTCTAGTATAGTGGATTACTTCACTAATTATATCTATGTGAGATAAAAGCATTCTTCTGCAACAATATCTTTTTACACCTAAGTCATCGAGAACCTTTCCTGGATTTTCTCCTGCATTCACTCTTGTTATAAATGGTTGCCACTTATCAGCTATCAATGAACCACATGTAAAACATCTAATCGGAATCATCATATAGATTCACCTATACGATTTCTGCCTCCATCTCCTTGCACTATATCTCATCCATTTCTCTGATTCTGTCTGCCTTGGATCTCCAGCTAGCATTGTCCTATCATAAGCCCTATATATTTTCTTTAATTCATCACTACCAGTGAACTTAACCAATGCCCTAGCCAAAGCCATCCTTGCTGCATCAGCCTGGCCCATTATCCCACCCCCATAAGTTACTATTTTGGCATCTATCTTTGATCTAACGCCATTCCCAGCTAAAAGTAATGGTTCCATGACTTTCAATCTTACCATTTCAATTGGTATTAACTCAATTGGAATGTTATTTACGAACACTCTTCCTTTCCCGGGTAATATATAACATGTAGCTCTAGCTGTCTTCCTTCTAGCACTGGAAATAATTACTTTCTGTTCCTCACTCATCCACTCCACCCTAGCTCTTTTGCAACTACTTCTACTGTGACATACTTACCTTTAAGTCTACTCACATCAGCGTCTGGGAATTTAATAAATTGTCTCCCCTCAAATTCCTTCGGCACTCCAATATATACCTTAACATTGTTAAGCATTCTACGTCCCTTACTACTTTTAGGTAACATTCCTCTAATAGTCCTTTTAACTATATTTATCGGTGATTTAGGCCTTCTAATCCCATTTCTATAAGGATTAAAAAGCGTTCTTACTGTTAAAAGTAATTTATAGGACTCGATAACTCTGTTTTTCTCCCCACTTATTACTGCTTTTTCTCCATTTACTATAACTACCTTTTTACCTTCCTTTAATAATCTAACTATGTTACTCGCCATTCTACCTAAGATCTGACCTTCAGCGTTAATTACTACTTCTTGCTCTTGAACTTGCGTACTCATTGCTTCATCAACCTCACATTTTTTCCTTTAAAATCCTTAAAGGTTTCTAAAGCTTTATATATACTCATAGCCTGACCTCCCGAAGCTCTAATTTTTTCTATAGCGGATTTTGAGAAATCCAATGCAATAACTGTTACTACGTGATCTAGTTTACCTATACCTAAGACTTTTCCTGGAACAACAACTATGTCATTGGGCCTAGTGTACTTGTTTATTTTGTATAGGTTAATATATGGCCTCTTTCTGGATGATGCCGATAACTCTTCAGCTACTTTTCTCCACAATGGTTTCTTAGACTTTTCCAAATTTCTAATAACCTTTCTAACCATTATATTCGTACTACCAGTTACCTTCATTTAATCACCTCTACTAGCTTCTTCTCTAATTCTTCAATCTTTCTAATAATGCTTTTACCAGCCTCTAATAAAATTCTCTCTGGCTTAAGAGATCCAACACTTTCTAGCTCCAGAATATATTTATCCTCTATAGACGAAATTCTAATTAAGCCATTGCAATATCTTAAACACTCTTCACACAGGGTACAAGCCAACTCGTTCTTTACTGAGAGTTTACCATCTTTTAATTCAAATACCCCCTCTGGGCAAACAGTAGCTGCTTTTTCACAATTTCCTAGTATCTCAACTTTCGGATAGTATCTAACTATTGCCAAAGAAACTGGTATAAACTTAGCGTGCTCTTTTCCGTAGCCTAATCTTAACCTAGCCTCAAGTGATATCTTTTGATTGGCACCTAATAGCACGATTGGTATGTCTCCAGATATTGGAACTATTGATGGATCCTCTGATTTTATATCTTTAGAGTATAGCATCTTAGGCTCATTCAATGCTTCCGCTTCAATGTAAATCTTAGTATAACATTTTTCACAGTTTTCAGTACATTCAATACATTCTTCTGGCCATCTATACGTATCTAAAGCTTCCTCTGAAGTAAATGGTATTAAAGCCAACCTATGTGCCAATATCTCATCGTATAAAGGACTGTTATTCTCTATGAAATATACATCGTCAATAGACATTACTGGAACATAAAGCATCGTCGCTCTCCTAATTGCATTTACAAATTCTAAAGGATAACCCTCAAAAACTAGATCTATCCTTTTATCATCCTTATGAAGTAAATTAATTGACATGTATAAGCCGCCTATACTCTTCTTCCTCTTCTTCCACCGGGTCTCCTTATAGTATCATGAGGAATAGGCGTCACGTCTTCAATCCTTCCTATAATGAATCCAGCTCTAGCTAATGCTCTAATTGCAGGTTGAGCACCGGGTCCTGGCGTCTTACTACCATATCCACCAGGCGCCCTAACCTTAATGTGAAGTGCCATTATACCTTTTTCAAGGGCGTCACTAGCAGCTTTATTTGCAGCTAACATTGCAGCATAGGGAGATGATTTCTCTCTGTCCGCTTTCACTACCATGCCTCCGCTAGCTCTGGAGATGATTTCCGCGCCAGTAAGATCACTTATAGTTATTAGAGTGTTATTTTGTGATGCGTAAATATGAGCTATTCCCCATCTAATTTCACGCCTGCTTGACACCTGCTTCACCTCCTTCCTGTTGTGCCATAACTGGTGGTCTTGATTTAAATGAGGAAGTAACGTAATAATCGATTAGATTTTCCTCATCTACATTAACAATATAACCTGGAGACGTAACTCTTTTACCATTGACCGCAATGTGCCCATGAATTATTAATTGCCTAGCCTGATATGTTGTATTTGCTAATCCTTTCTTATACACTATAGTTTGCAATCTTCTCTCCAATAGATCTTGCTCAGTTAAACTTAGAATATCATCTACAGTTGCAGTTTCCCTCTTTAACAAACCCATCTTCAATAACTTCCCGACTAATTGTTTCTCCCTGACGGCCCTTTCTGCAGGTGGCAATGCTAATAATGATCTTGCTTGGTGTCTAAACTTTCTAATTATTGACTGTGCTATCCAGATTTCCCTTTTGTTTCTTAGACCGTATTTTCCTAACAGTTCTTGCTCATAACCTATTCTTTCTTTTATCCATGGATGACCTGGACTTTCCCATTTTTTCCTACTTTTTTTAGGATCTCCCATCTAGATCACCTTAAGAGGATTTCTGTTGTTGTTGGGAAGAAGATTGTTGAGCTTGGGGTTGTGCGGCTTTCTTTCTAGCTACACCTATAGTCATACCAGTTCTTCCCGTAGTCCTTGTTCTTTGTCCTCTAACCTTTAAGCCCAATGAATGCCTAACTCCTCTCCAACTTCTACTCTTCTTCTCTCTTTCTATATCATTTCTTACGTAAAAGATTAGATCAGAAGTAACTAAATGAAGATCTAAGCCACTCTCATAGTCTTTACGCCTATTATATAACCAACTAGGTAAACCTTTAATTGCATGATCACTTATTACAGACTCAACTTTCTTTATATCAGCATCAGATAATTCACCTAATCTCGCGTTTGGATCCATCCCTAGTTTTAGTATCATTGCTTTAGCAGTATTATAACCAATTCCTTTTACCATTGCTAAGGCGTAAGGTAGTTTCATAGTTCCATCTACATCTTGTCCAAAAATTCTAACAACGTACTTAAACTGTTGACTCATTAAGTATCAGCTTGTATGGTCTATGTAAAACTAGTTTTTAAGTTTTTCAATACGTTATCCATTTTTGTTTTGGCCTCAGCTATAGCATAGTCTAAACGATTTGATATATATTCTATGCTATAAGGAGAATAATTCCCAATATATTTCTTTATAGGAGTATAAGGACTTTCCCTAAATTGTGGTTTAAGTTCTTTTCCTCCATATGTAATTATAGGATATTGTCTAAAATCATCTATATAACCTATGACTTCACTTCTAATATTATGTTGAGCTAATCTCTCTTTAACTAAATCTGGGTTGTCAGTAAATATAAGTATTGAATCGATTGATATACCAAAGGGGTCTATGTTAATCTCTTCTAGCATTTTTCTTACTTTTGGATTTATTAATGAAAGAAACTTCTCATCATCTATCACAAAACTTAGGTTGGTTATTTTTGAAACCTCCAAGGCATCAGCACGTATCCCGCCATTAGTAACATCTGTCATAGAATAAACATTACTTGACAAATGATCCCTAACTACGATACAGGTGATTAGGTCCTTAATATTAAGCGTTTCCGAAATCACATCGGGCATACCATTATAAATGGCTGTAGTGGCAATGGTCCCACCACCATTTCCTTCAGTCATGAGTATTTTCAATCCTTTCGTTACTCTTCTTCTTAAGAAATCCTTAGACTTCAATACTCCTATTGAACCTACGGCCCCGCTTATTCTATCTCCTAAAACTAAGTCTCCACCTATTCTTAACGTACTACCACTTAATATTGGCACATTTAAAGCTTTACCAATTGAAGTAACGCCTGCCTCAAAGTCTATTAACATTCCTACATCGCTATCATCAGAAAGATGTATATCTACGATTAGGCCTAATGGGTAGGCTCCCTTGACCATTATATCCCTCAATGTTGCTCTGGTAGCATAGAAACCAGCTAGGAACGGGAAATAAGAGAGCCTCGAATGAATACCATCTATAGAAACAACTATGTTTTCCCTTATTCCCGCGTCATCATATTCTTCGATTTGCTTACCAGTCAATTCAAATAACTTGGTATGTATTAAATTATCCCCTATACCTCTAGATCCTAATCCTGCTTCTCCAGCTTTTATGTTAGTTTTAGGAAAACCAAATATGCTATCAGCTTTCATGGAATTCATAACCTCAGTCAAAATAACGTTAGAGATCTCCTCTGCATTATACCTATCACCCTTATAGAACCTTATTTCCTCTATTAGTTTCGTTTTTGCCTTTTCAACGTCTGGATAAAGTCTTCTCACTATTCCCTCCAAATCCATTAAACGCAAAATGTAATACCATTATAATATATTTTTCCCATCACACGATTAGATGTATTTGGTTTTAAAATACAATAAGAGTAAAGTATTATATCTTAATTTTTTCAACTAGTAACCAAAAGGAATCTGTGTAGTGATTAAGGTCGTGTTTATCGTAAAATAACGGGATAATAATAGCTTTTTTAGTAGTATTAGCGTAATAAATATGGGACAAAAATTGCCACCCACAAACAAACCTCCTTTTGAAAAGTTATATGATTGTGAAAGTGAAAGTTGTATTCAAAAACTAGTAGATGATTACATTTACAATTTAATGGCAAATAACAATAATAGTAATAACTATACTATGTTTAAATTATTTAAAGATGAAGATGATAGTGATCATAAATTTGTTTTAAATGAAAAAGTAATGTTAAACAGTTACTTATTCATCAAAGTACTTCTAAGGAGAATACTTGAGACGGACCTCGATTTTGAATATGTAATAGATGATCTCGAGAAAAAACTGGGAAATACGCATCCAGTTGTTCTCTTTTTGAAACAATTCAAAGATGATTAGCGCTTTTTTACTTAAACTTCTTTTTACTTTTTGGGGAAACTGATTATGAGTATCGATCAAAGGTTACAGCTTATAACGAGAAATGCAGCTGAAATAATAACTATAGATGAGTTAAGGAAAAAAATAGAATCTGAAGAGAAATTAAAAGGTTATATAGGATTTGAGCCAAGTGGGCTCTTTCACATTGGATGGTTGATATGGACGCAAAAAGTGAAAGATTTAGTGGAAGCAGGCGTTAATATGACCTTATTAAGAGCAACTTGGCATGCGTGGATTAACGATAAGTTAGGTGGAGATCTAAGCCTAATAAAGATGGCAGCTGATTACACAGTTGAAGTAATAAAGAATTACGGAGTTGACACAACTAAGTTAAACATAGTTGATGCTGACGATATGGTTAAGGAGAAAGATTATTGGGCTCTTGTAATAAAAGTAGCTAAGAACGCTAGTCTAGCCAGAATAAAAAGAGCACTAACAATAATGGGGAGAAGAGCAGAAGAAGCGGAAATAGACGCATCAAAACTGATATATCCAGCCATGCAAGTTAGTGACATATTTTACCTAGATTTAGATATTGCACTAGGAGGAACAGATCAGAGAAAAGCCCACATGTTAGCAAGAGATGTAGCAGAAAAAATGGGCAAGAAGAAGATAGTATCGATACATACACCACTTTTAGTTGGACTTCAAGGAGGGCAGAGAATGAGCATAACGGAGGGAATGGAAGAAGATGACATACAAGCTGAGATAAAAATGAGCAAGTCAAAGCCAGAATCTGCGATCTTCGTTAGTGATAGTAGAGAGGATGTAGAGAGAAAGATAATGGGTGCATATTGTCCTAAAGGTGTAGCAGAAAATAATCCAATTCTTCAAATATTGAAGTATATTATATTTCCACGTTATAATTTTGTAAAGATTGAAAGAGATATTAGATATGGTGGAGACGTTGAATTTAAGGATTACGAGGAGTTAGAAAGGGCTTATATTGAAGGAAAAATACATCCGATGGATTTAAAGAAGGCTACTGCGAGAAGATTAAATGAGATATTAGAACCTATAAGAAAGAGTTTAGAAAGGAAACCCGAATTCGAGGAAATGATTCAGAAGATATCTAAAAGTGTAACAAGGTAATGTAAAGGTGAGCTTCCAAATGAAATATGATATAAAGTTAAGATTTGAAGTAGAAGGTATTGTCGAAAAAACTGATGTAATAGGCGCAATATTTGGTCAAACTGAAAACCTATTTGGAGACGAATTTGACCTAAGAGAGTTACAAGATAAAGGAAGATTAGGAAGAATTATTGTAGAGATTAGAACTAAAGGAGGAAAAAGCGAAGGGGAAATAATAATACCATCTAACTTAGACAGGATTGAGACTGCGTTAATTGCTGCAATGGTTGAAAGCGTAGACAAGGTAGGACCATATAATTCAAAATTTGAACTGATAGAAATAGAAGACATTAGGGCTGAAAAACTTAAAAAAATCATAGAAAGAGCAAAGGGAATCTTATCAAGCTGGAGTAAAGAGAAATCACTAGATATAAAGGAAGTAATAAACGAGATAAGCAGTGCAGTAAAGGTAGGCGAAATAACAGAGTATGGACCAGAAAGATTACCCGCTGGTCCAGATGTGGATAAGGATCCTAATTTAATTATAGTAGAGGGAAGAGCTGACGTAATAAACTTACTAAGATATGGTTATAAAAACGTAATAGCTGTAGAAGGGGCAACATCAAGGATACCAGAAACAGTAGTTAGTTTATCCAAGATGAAGAAGACAGTAATAGCGTTTTTAGACGGAGATCATGGTGGAGATCTAATACTCAAAGAATTATTGAGTAATAATGTAAAGATAGATTTTGTAGCAAGAGCACCAGTAGGGAGAGAAGTAGAAGAGTTAACAGGGAAGGAGATCGCAAAAGCACTATCTAATATGATGCCATTAACTCAATATCTAAAGAAGATTCAGGAGGCAGAACAAGCGATAGCTAAAAATGTGATTGCAAAAGAAGAAAAACCAATACAACTTGAAGCTACACAACAGCTAGTGCAGATAACTTTACCACAGAATGTTTTAGAAGAGATCAAAAAACTTCCAGGAACTTTAGAAGGTGTTCTCTACGATAATAATTGGAATTTAATTGAGAAAGTTCAAGTGCGAGATATAATACCTAAGCTAGAGGCTTACGAAGATAATAAAGTAGCATATATAGTATTTGATGGAGTTATAACTCAAAGACTACTAGATCTAGCCTCTCAAAAGAATATTAAGATGATAATAGGAGCTAGAATAGGTGGAATAAACAAGAGACCACAAAACGTCGACATATTAACATTTACTGACATTATTTCTTCTTAGAAGCCCCGAACATATCTAGTATATCAGTTATATTAGTTTTTTTCAAACTCTCCTCACTTACTCCTAAAGGTGTGAGTACCTTTAGAGATTCTCTGAGTAGTTGATCAACGTAATATTCTATATCTATTCTGTTTTTCTCCTTGACAAAGAAAAAAGGTTCTGCACGATCATGAACACTACCATGACCCTTTACTATAAGATAACCTATTCTTGAATCTTTAGATATTAAATAACCAGATTGAATAGCTTTTCTTGCAGCAACTACAAAAGCTAGTTGTTTATCGTACTCGCTAAGATCTTTTTCTATATGAACCCAAGTTATTAATTCCCTAATATTAAATTCCCCTCTCCTCAACTTGATTACAGCAGACTTAACTAACTTTACTGCTTTCTTAACATCTTTACTAATTAATATTTCTTCTACAACTTTTCTTTTTACATTCCTAACCAATTCACAAAGATCCATATCCTCTTTACCTATTCTTGCAATATCTATCTTATCTCCTTCTAATAACCCTGCATACCTATCATTACCTAAGATTAATAATGATCTGTAGATCTTCCTTACCTTAAGGTTAAGATCGTATAGGCTATTTATCTTAAATATTAATTCATTCAGTTTATCTCCAGATCCTCCTTTCACAAATACTAAAAGGTCATTAGCTAAAATCGCTTCGAAACCTGAGTTTTTAATTAGATCTATAACCAACTTAACTATTTCATAACTTAACTCGTCTACCGCACTTGCAATCTCTCTTGAGTACCATCTTGAATTTATCCAATGAATATAATCATAAAATGATGACATTAATTCTTCAATTACCTCTAATTTTCTAATATCTTGAATATTACTTAATTCTTCCAGAAATGTTTTATAAAGACTTGACGGTTCTCTCTTAAATTTGTAATTAGAGATTGTGGACACATAACAATCATCGCACTGTCCTTTGACTAGAGTATCTGGACCTATATTGAATTTCCTTATTACTGATAGATAAACTGATGATATATCAAGAACATAAGCATCGCTATAGATACCAATCTTTGGTTCAATAACGGTCTTCTTTATTTTTAAAGAACGATTAGGATTATCCATTCGAACTGGGATTAATTCCTCAGATTTTGCAGCGGTCCTTATTAGTGAAGCCTCGATCCTATTTCCCCAACTAGCTACTGATAATTTATCTAAAGGTAGACCAGTTATCTTAACCAGTTCACTATAAGGCGATAATAGAAAGTTGCCTAATAGATAAATGGATTTAGCATTTTCTAAACTATATTGTTTGACTAGATCTCTATTCTTCTCGTCATCCCAATATCTTGAAATTTCATACCAATTTAAGGAGTCACGCCTAGGAGATATACCTAAATAATTCGCTACTTCAATCAAATCTACATGACCAGTTAATCTCTCATTCATTAGTAGACCAACTAAATCTACGTTAAGTCTCCCTGAAATCGAGTAGTGCCCATAGGTACCTTGACTCACTTCAGAGCCTATCTTCCTTCCTATATCTATTTTCACTCCTAACGAATTGGCTCTTTCTGTAATATATTTCCAATGAAAGACGTCTACGTCAAAGACATATATTATATCGGGGTCATAATTCAATATGTAGTCAACGAATTTCCTTATAATTTTAAGATCATCCATGCTTTCGTCTAAACTAAACTGCATGCTACCTTCCTTGCTCCACAAGCTCAAAACAACTATTGGATCTTTTCTAGGGTTCAAGGATCCATATTTACTATAGATCTGAAAATCGATCCCAATAGCCCTTAATTCTGGTATCTTACCCTCATAGTGCGAAAGAATTTTATCTAAAATATATACTTTTTTTGTGCGAAAACCCTCCAGCTTTACCTCACTTACTTCAGCCTTAAACCAAGTAAATGGTCTTAGATCGAAATCTATTGAATATCTCATAGTAAACCTTATGTCCGCATCGAAAATACTTTTTATACCATTTATCCTACTGATCTTTTCTCTGCACCTCTTAATTTGAGTAGGTGTGGAAGTTTGAACAAGTAGAGCATCTACAACATTACCTAAGTATTTCCTTTTAACTTTAGTAATTAGGAGAACCTCACAATTCTTTCTTATGTTTTCAATTATTTCATCCCCATTACCCTCATATACGAGGTAAAAATATGGTTTAAAATTTCTCTCTACTACTACGCAACTGTTCCCTTCATCATCAATGCTCCAAATGTAAATTAGTGGAATGTTATCTTTGATTTCATAAGAGAAGTCTAATATAAAGAAATCCTTAATCATATATTACTAACCAAATGACTGGCTTTTTAATTTATTCAAAGTTTCTAACAATTAATCTAAAAATTTATAGTATAAATTCTTTATCATCACAAACGCGTGCTTACTTCTTCCATAATAATTCCTACGGATATACATTATAAGATAACCGTTTTCTTGATAAAAGGAAATTGCTGGCAAGTTATTAATATTGACTTCTAAATATGAGTATTTCGCTCCATTCAACTTGAATCTTTCCTCAATCTCACTCAGAAGTTTGGTGCCAATACCCTTCTTTCTGTATGCGGGTTCTACAGCTATTGAAACGATGTGCCCTCTATAGCCATATTGAATTATGCCTATTATATACCCTATTATTTTCTCTCCTTCTTTTGCAACCAAGTAAAGTTTATTCGCAAGAAACAAATATGTCCTTAATAACGAATAGGGATACGGATCGTCAAAGCTTTCCGTCTCTATCTGGAATATCTGACCTAAATCCGCCTCTGTTGCATCAGTTATAATTACCATGCTATGAAACTATAATTTGTGAGGATATTAGAATTTGATGAGAAACGCCAAGCAGCCAAACTACATATAGAGTCAGAGGACGATTTATGGATTTTACATTTAATTCTAGAAAAAGGTGATAAAGTAGTAGCTAAAACTACCCGAGATATAGGATTGGGAAAGGAGAGTAGAAGAATACCAATGACCATTGTCCTTAAAGTAGATTATACAGAGTTTCAAGAGTTCACAAATAGATTACGAATTCATGGAATAATAGAAGATGCTCCTGAAAGATTTGGAATAAGAGGAGCTCATCATACTATTAATTTAGATATAGGAGATGAGATTATTATTATAAAACAACAATGGAATAAGTATGCGTTAGATAAACTTAAGAAGCAAGCTGATAAGAGAAGCAAGATAATAATTGCATTGGTAGATTTTGATGAGTATTTAATTGCAATACCATTTGAGCAAGGGATAAAGATACTCTCGGAGAAATCATTAAGATCATTAAATGAAGAAGAAGGAATAATAGAGCAAAATGCGTTGGAGGTTGCAACGGAGCTTGCAGAGTATGTGAAACAATACAATCCAGATGCTATACTACTAGCTGGGCCTGGATTCTTTAAAGAGGAAGTTGCTAAAAAAGTAAATAATATTTTAAAAAATAAGAAGGTTTATATTGATAGCGTATCATCGGCCACTAGGGCTGGTCTTCATGAGATATTGAAGAGAGATATAATAGACAAGATAATGTCAGATTATGAGATTGCAATAGGAGCTAAGAAAATGGAAAAGGCTATGGAACTTTTGGCGAAACAACCAGAACTAGTGACCTATGGCTTGGAACAAGTGAAGAATGCTGTCGAAATGGGTGCTGTAGAAACAGTTTTACTGATCGAAGACCTATTATCTTCAAACAATCAAGAAAGGCTAGCAATTGAAAGAATTCTTGAGGATATAGAAAATAAAAGGGGGGAGATAATATTAGTGCCTAAAGAATCGCCAATCTATTTTGAATTAAAGAATCTTACTGGTATATTAGCTATTCTTAGATTTAGAATAAATTAGCTTCTCTCCTACTCTTAATCTTCGTGAATCAGGGTGCTCCTCAACTATATAAATTTCGTCTATTAAATCAGTGTACTCATTTAATAGATCTTTGATAATACTTGGCGAAACAGAGTATTCATTTGAACCATTAAACTCACCAAAATTCTCCAATGAGGGAATCTTATGGTTGGTCTTAACTATAGCTCTTACAATTGTGGCCTCATTAGTATACTCCTCATAGGGTTTTGAATTATATTTGATTATTCTAAAAAATCTAGTTCTAGTTTCCACCAGATCTTTATAAACAGAACTACAATAATGGACAGTAATCTTTTTGTCTTCTTCAAATTTTTTTAGAACATCTAAGGCAGTATCAAAACTACCTTCTACTCCCGTTATTCCATGTTTAGCATGAAGACCTTTACTATTTAGATTCAAATAGTTCCTAGCATTTAGCTCTAGCTCATTTAAATTTACAAACTTAACATTATTTTCCTCAGCCCATTTAACTAATCTGACAATTTTATACCCCTCGTTCGGAATAGCTGGTAATTCTAAACCTACATCAATATCGTACTTTAAAGCTATCTTTACTGCATTTAGATATAGCTCTTTTACTGGGTGAAAACGTATCTCATCCAGCCCTGCACTAACCAGCTCCTTCATTACATCGTCATTAACATAACGTCCAGTAGTGTAAAGATGAATATGAAAATCCGAACCGAATTCATTCTTTAGTTTGTCAATAATCTCAATTACTCTACCTATTTCAAGAATAGGATCACCACCAGTTATTCCCGCACCTAGAGCTTTCATCCTATATGCCTCATATATGACGTCCATAGCGTCTTTTACTTCAGTCTCATTTGCAAATATCCTATTTTTTCCAAATCTGTCATCACTTACGGGACAATAATAGCAGTTGTCATCGCATTCGCCAGTGATAAAGAGGACTAATTTACCTCCTAACCTACAGAGTTCACATCCTTTAGGTAATTTTCCAGTGTATAGTCCTATCTCTGGATTTCCTATAATGGTCAATTAACTCATCTATCCTTTTAATGATATTCACGTTTTTAATTTCTTCTCTTATTACCTCTAGCTGTCTGACTCCCTCATAACCATTAAGGGGCTTATTTGACTGTAGCTTAGGAAAGCCCTCGTTACCACCCTCCGGAAAATACCAATCTTTAAACCAAGTGAAGCCTGCTAATAATAATGATAAACCTAGAGGAGTCTCAACAGGGTGAGTGCCCTTATATAGCATCTCACGGGTTTCATTATCCCTAATGTAGGTTACAAATAGTTTTCCTCCTGGAGAGAGGAAGTTATATATAACCTTGAAAAAATTTTCCTCTAGATTTTCATTTCTTAGAATAGGATAGTAGTCTATCTCTAACCAAGGAGTATAGTAACCCCTGCCGCTAAAGTAATTACATTTACCTATTTGACTACCATCGTTTAATACAAGATTAAATGATACAAGTTCCTTTATATGAGTATTTTTCAAATCTCTTACTTCTAACTTATAATATAAACTAAGACTTACTCCATTAAGCTCAGACATCTACCATCCTCTTGAAAAATTTGTTGGACTTATACATCTTGTTAAATGCGTCATAAATACTTTCGTTACCGCTTAAATCATATCTCAAAAAAATGCCAGTGTGTCCTCGCTCAATTCTCTTAGTCAATAACCTTTTTCTCTCCATTATAGTATCTAGTGAAATCTTAAGAAGTTTTGAAACGTAATCCTCATTTCCTTCCAATGGAATTTCCATATGACCGTTTTCAGTTGGGATTATTAGCATTAGTTTCTTATTAACGCCAGGGACTCTTCTATTTTCTAGAAGATCCTTTAAATCTACTAGACCGCCAAATGAATAAAACTCAATCTCATTTCTCCTTAATCTGCCCAATGGAAAGGAAATAACTATAGTTTCTTCTTCATCTATTGATAAATATGCCTTAGGCGCGGAATTTGGTGTAGCTTGAACGATATACTTATGATTTACATTAAGTGTATCCAATACGATTTGATTAGGGTTAAATACTATAACATCTACGTCGCTTTTCTCATTCACATCACCACGAGCAACAGAACCATAAACATAGCCTTCCATCCCATATTGTTTCAAGAGTGAAAGTATTTCAATGGCTATCTTTCTCTTGCCATTTAAGATTTTCCAATGACGCTCCGTATAATCTATTTGCACATCTTTTTAATTTCTAAATACATTATTAGATTTGTGGATCAAATATACCTAGCTGTAACGATATTCTTATCCTTTTGGCTAATTATCTATGTTTTTAGAAGAAAACTAGAGAAATATAACCTAACAGTTTATCCATTTTTTATATTATGGAGGAAAAAAGCCAGGGAATATTGGTTTCCTAGATTTTCCAGATCAAAAGGTTATAAAGTTTATGAAAAAATTGCCCTACCTTTAGGTTTTTTACTTATGATAGCTGGAATTTCAACAATATTATATGTAATAATAGAAATGCTGACCATCAAACCCAATCAAACTCCGACAATAGCGCTAAAACCAATAATTCCAGGTTTAACGATAAGTATTTCCCAGTTACCCTACATATTACTAGCTATAGGAGTTTCAGTAGCTATACACGAGATTTTTCATGCATTGTCCGCCACATCAAATAATGTAAAGGTAAAAAATGGAGGAGTTCTATTACTTGGAATATTTCCTGGAGCATTTGTAGAACCAGACGAAGATGATTTTAATAAATCCACAACTGATGCAAAACTTAAAATAATTGCTGCAGGAATAGTGATTAACTTGGTTTTAGCACTAATAGCACTTCCGTTTTCCTTTGAACTTCCATATTTACCTTCAGAACTATCTCAAGGAATAATGATAGAGGGAATAGTTAATAACTCTCCGGCTGCTAATGCATCAATTCATGCCGGTGATGTGATATGCTATATAAATGGTTATCGTGTAACAACATTATCCCAGCTTCATGAACTTCTTTATAAATACAATACCGTCTTTATAACTCTTAAACATCCTAATGGTACTTTGAGTAATGTAACTGTTAACGTACTTGATCACCTTTTGGGAGTGTATGTAACGTATTATATTCCAGATTATTTGATTGCAATTTTAACGTTCTTTACATGGCTATTTATAGTGAATTTCAGCTTAGCTATATTTAATGCTGCACCCCTTATAATAACGGATGGAGGAAAACTCTTCACTGAATTATTAAAGAGAGTACTGGGAGAAAGTAACGGCGAAAAAATTTCATATTATTTACAGTCACTATTCTTCTTGATCTTTATATTTGCAATATTTCTCTCTAATCGTCCTCTAGGATAACCTTACTACTTATCATGGGGAAAGGAATAACTTCTTTGATGCTGTAATTATTTGTCACTAACATAACTATTCTATCTATACCAATACCTAAACCTCCAGTAGGTGGCATTCCATAACTCAAGGCCCTTACAAAATCCTTATCGTAAGGATGAGCCTCCTCATCTCCTCTTCTAAACATCTCTTGTTCTTCTCTAAATAGTTTATCTTGTAATATAGGATCATTCAGTTCCGTGTACGCATTTGCAATCTCCATGCCTGCTATGAACATCTCGAATCTTTCTACTAGTCCAGGTTTATTCCTATGTGGTTTACAAAGGGGTGTAGTCTCTATTGGATAATCAGTTATAAAGGTTGGGTTGGTTAAAGTGGGTGTAACTAGTTTATCGAATAATTTCTCTATCATTAGACCTCTAACATACTGGTTTCCTCTAGGAATTAGATTATATTTTTTCATTAGCTCCTTAAGTTCATCATCACTCATATTTTCAACGTTCTTGCCTAAAATTTCAGATAAAGAATCATACATACTGATTCTCTTGAAGGGAGCTTCAAAGTCTATTTCATATTTTCCATATGCTACCTTAGTACTATTTGTAACCCTTTTGATCACACTTTTAAGTAGATCTTCAGTTAAATTCATTATATCATTGTAGTCAGCGTATGCCCAATAGAGCTCTAAGAGAGTAAACTCAGGGTTATGAGTTACATCAATATCTTCGTTTCTAAAGACCTTTCCTATTTCGAAAACTTTGTTAAATCCGCCTATTATATACCTTTTTAAGTACAATTCTAATGCTATTCTTAAGTACCAATCTTCGTTTAAGTAATTTACATGTGTTTTAAACGGTTTTGCTAATGCCCCACCATATACTGGTTGAACAATAGGCGTTTCAACTTCAATAAAGCCTTTAGAATAGAGAAACTCTCTAATTTCTCTTATGATCATATATCTTATTTCCATAGCCTTCCTAGCACTATCATTATAGAGGAAATCCACATATCTATGCGCATATCTAAATTCTGGGGAAAGTTTAGACCAATCTGGAGGTTCTATAAGGGCTTTCGATAATAATTGGTAATCCTTTACGAGTAGGCTTAATTCTCCCTTCATGGTATAAAATAAATCACCTCTTACACCTATTATATCCCCTCTACCAACGTATGTGAAGAATCTGTCATATTTCTCTTTAAGCTCATCAACCCTCATATATATTTGTAATTTCTCACCTTCATCAAATATATCTACAAATGATGCTTTTCCATGCCTTCTGATATTAGCTACACGCCCTGCTGTAGATATATTAAACATAAATGGCTCATGGGATTTGTTACCTTGTGATGATGCAAGAAGCTTAATATCTTTGATTAAATGTGTTATTTCGTATTTATGAGGATATGGCTCAATGCCATTTTTTCTTAATTCTTCAACGATTTTTATTCTCCTTTCGTCCCAGTTCATCAACAATTAGATAACTTGACAAAAATTAAAGTCTGTCTTCTTTTTCGTTTAGATGTATGGGCCCGGCGGGACTCGAACCCGCGACCACTGGGTCTCTCCTCTCCAGATACACTTCATCCCCATAAAGGGTCTTTAGACCCAATGTCTAGCATTAATATCTGGAGCCCAGCACTCTACCTGGCTAAGCTACGGGCCCATAACTAATTATTAGATAGGACTAAAAACAAAATAAGTTTACTGGTAAAAAATATTGTTGGATTTAACTTGAAGTTTTACCTTTAATTTCGTTTACTCTCTTAACTATTTCGTCAACTAAATCCTTAGCCTCGCCAGGCTCTAAGATAGCAGCAGATGCTGTAGCCACTTGCAACCCACAAGCTTCACCTAAAGCTTTTTTAGAGGAAACGTACACATAAGGTATCTTTTTCTCATCGCATAGCAATGGTAAGTGTGCAACTATTTCCTCTGGTTGTACATCTTCAGCAATAACTACTAATTTAGCTTGTCCCCTTTCTACTGCTTTTGTTGTCTCATTTGTACCTTTCTTTATTTTTCCACTTTCCTTAGCTTTTCTTACTGCCTCCAATACCTTATCTGCTAGATCTTGCGGTACTTCAAACTTAACATAACTAGCTTTTGACATCGCGTTCATCCTCCTCTAGTTTCGTCACGCAACTCTTTAAAAGTATTAGCAAAAAATAAAGTTTACTATAGAATAAAGCAAAAGCTTAGCCCTTTTAGGTGGAGATAGGTGTCATCCAGGTTTTGGAGTCTATAAATATAAATTTCTATATTTATATTGAGAGTTTTTGTTCTATGTTCCGATAGTGTCGTCATTTGTATATAATTTCATTAATTGAGGCTAATCTCTAGGTCGAGAAGATACTAAGATAAAGTTATTGTATGCCTTATTTTAATATAGAAATATAAATAGCTTAATAATGACACTATCTATGTTCCTCTCATGTGCCACTTAAATGATAGGTATAACGTTAAATCGATAATAAAAATCTCCTTGGATTACATGGAGGAGATTAATCGTGTGAAAAGATTACAGAGACCATATTACCGTCTTTCTTGTCCACTCTTACAAATCCAAATCTATAAAATTGCACAATTTCATCTATCTCCAAATCCTTTACAATTCTTTCTGCATAACCATTTATTATTTTTATATCCTCTCTTTCCGCTTTTTCTACTATTACTGGAACTTTTTCGTCCGATTTTACCCATTGAACTATTCTTGCATTGACTTTCTTAGCCTCATCTAACGTCTTACTGTGAAAAACAAGCTTACGATTACGCTTATCAACTCTGACATTACACAACTCCATTAACCTCAATACGCTACCATCCTCTGCATCGATAGATTCTATCAAAATTTTATCACCAGAATTAACAATGATAGTTCTATCCACTTCCTCTTGTTTAGAAGGAATTAAGGGTATCTTAGCTTTCAACGTTTGAGGTAGCTCAATGGCAAACTCTTCCCCATCTTTTATGAACATTATTCTTTTAGCTACTGGATCTAATTTTTTCCTATTAATCGCAGCAATGTTTTCGAAACTTATAGTAGCATCAGTTACCTTTACTCCAACATCAATTATCACATCTTTAATAGTATCTGGTAAGATTCCCCTTCTTCTGAGTCCAGCCAAAGTTGGTAGCCTAGGATCATCCCTATTGGCACCCTTCTCTAGCATTCCTCTTATTTTCGACTTACTCATCATAAAACCCTCAAGTTTTAGTCTCCCAAACTGTAAGACTTCTGGAAATTCCCATCCCATATACTCAGAAATGTACCTCTGTTTTTCCGTATTTGACATATGTTCTTTAGCTCTTAATATATGAGTAACACCAAGTTCATGATCATCTATTATAGAAGCGAAGTTATAGGTAGGCCATACATAATACTTACTCCCTACTCGTGGATGAGGATTTTTAGTAGTATCAATTATCCTAAGCATTACCCAGTCTATTTGAGAGGGATCCGGATCCATTAAATTGGTCTTTAACCTAACCACAGCTTCTCCCTCTTTGAACATTCCTTCTAGCATTTTTTCAAAAAGTTCTAGGTTACTCTCTGGTGAAGAGCTTCTATGTAGACATTCTGGCTCCCTCATCTTGCCTCTACTGTCTCTAAACTTCTTGAAAGTACTAGAATCACATGTATCAACATAAGCATGTCCCTTTTCTATCAGATAACGAGCATACTTGTAGTATACCTCAAGTCTCTCTGAAGCGTAAAGCTCTTGTTCCCATTTAATCCCCAACCATTTTAGATCCTCCTTAATCCAATCATATGCGTCTAGAATTGGTCTTTTAACCTTAGGATCCGTATCATCAAACCTCAGTATGAATTTACCGTTATACATCTTGGCGTATTCGTAAGATAAGATAGCAGCTCTGGCATTTCCTAAATGAAGAGGACCGTCTGGATTAGGTGCGAATCTAGTTACCACTTGTCCTTTAACGTTAGGAAGGGGTGGTAATATTTTCTTTTTTTCTTCGTGCTTCTTCTCTTCTAATAACTCAGGATACTTAGTCTCAATTTCAGCTATTTGTTGCTCCAAGGTTAGTGAATTAACTTGATCTATAATCTCCTTGACAATTTTTACTATTTCTTTTGCATTAGATCTTAATTCCGGCCTCTCTGCTATGATCTTACTCATCACCGGGCCCGCTTCAGCTTTACCATCATGCTTTACCGCGTTTTGAAGAGCGTATTTATATATAATTTCCCGTAGTTCACTTGATGACATCAAGCTCCCCTTTTAGTAATTTATCCACAAATTCCCTTACACCTTTTCCGCTTTTATTACTTGTTATATAATCAGCTATATCTTTCAGTTCATCATCCGCATTTCCTACTGCTACTTTAAATCCTACTTGTTGAAACAATTCTATATCAGTTGACGAATCACCAATAGCTGCTACATCTTCTTTCTTTAAACCTTGTAATTGAAGCAACTTTTCCACTCCTACACTTTTCCCTGCTGCATTATATGCAATATGAACAGCATATCCGCTACTTTTAATATACAGATTCTTTTCTTTAGCCCAATTTATCATTTCATCAGTTAATTTTGCGGGGACGAAACCAAAATCACATTCTCTATACTCATTTTGCCATGTATCCCTTAACTTAAATAGAGATTTAAATTCAATTACTAGACTCTTATCCATTTGTTTACATAACCTATATTTTTCCTTGTAAAATACTATACATCCGTTTTCTGCGACAATTCCACCATCTAAATAAAGATATGTGTAAAGCCCTCTAAGGATTGGGTAAGAATTTCCGCTAACTAAACCTACTTTAATCCTTTTTTCCTGCAAGAGCCTTATTGCGTAAATTGCATCTAGGTCAATTCTCGTAGAATCCCTATCTTCGGTTAACGTTCCATCTAAATCCATTAAAACTAATTTTATCATGGAACGACATCTCTAGCTCTCTTGGCGTATTCATGATCTACATAAATTCTTCTAATAGTTAAAGTCTCTGGTATATGATTAATTAACGTGGATTTATACTTAATTATATTAATCTCATTATTCTTCGAAATTATATTTATTTTATCCTTACTGAGTATTTTTATTTTTTCCTCAATGGGATATATTGAAGTCCTAGGAATTTGATTTCTCTCTAATCGGTCAACTAGCTCCTTAATCTCAACATCTCCTCCTTTCATCTCGTTATTATAAGAGACCTCTTCATAAACGACCTTAGGACCTCTTCTATCCAAGAAATTCCTTATTTTGTCTTTTAAATAAAGGGGAGAGTTAGAGGAATAGAGATATGTGTAAAGGATCATGAAGACCCATTCATCATCCCAATAGGATATTGAGGAATCATATACAAGATCTCTTAAATTATCAACGCTTAAAATTGACGAATAGCAGCAATCATGAATAGTTCTAAAAATTTCTCTCAGCATTAACTCATAACCTATTATCGTCTTATGATAATATACAGCCTGATACATGTGAAGTCTGGATATGAAAAAGTTCTCTAAACTGTATATGCCTTTATCTTGGACAATAATTTCGTTATTATTCCCATAGAAGATAGTATCTAGAAGTCTATACAAATCAATATTGCCTAATTGCACCCCTGTGTGTCTCGAATCTCTAACTAGATAATCCATCCTATCAACATCTACGTCACTGTTTATAATTGATGAAATCATAGAATTTCCATTTAAAATATCTAGAATCTTATTGTAGTCAATTGACTCTTTATCAAAAAAATCCCTAAAGTAAGGGGACTTGGAAATTATCATATATCTTAAATCCTTATTTGATAATCCTTTTTCTAGATATAGAGGCTCGAGACTATGACTAAAAGGAAATTGACCTATATCGTGGAGTAATGCAGAGTACTTTAGATAGGTTGACTCTTCATCAGTTATTATTCCTAGTTGTTTGAATTTCTCACTTAAAATTGTAGTAAGATAAAAGGTGCCTAATGAGTGGCTAAATCTAGTGTGAGTAGCACCAGGATATACCAGGTACGCTAAACTTGTCTGTTTTATTCTCCTTAGGCGTTGAAACTCAGGCATGTCTATTATCTTGGCTTCTCTATCATCAAGTTTAATATAGGCATAAATCTCGTCATATACTTTCTTCATTCAACTCAGACTAATCTTAAAATCAGAGAAATATAAAAGCCCATCCCAGCTTGGTGGGGCTGCGGATCCTCACGGTATCCACGGCCCCACCAACGTGAGTGGCTTAACTTCCGGGTTCGAAATGAGTCCGGGTGTTGCCCGCTCACTGTGGCCGGGTGGGCAAGATTAAGTACTCATAACATATATAAAAAATTAACTACCCTTCTTTTCCTCAGGCACCACTGCGTATATACCTACTATATATAAGTTACGTCCATCCTTTGGACAAGTGCCAACTACTTTAAGAACATAATCTCCATCTTGGAAAGGTCTCTCCGTTTCATAGTCCCCATTAACGCACTTAATCACAGTGTAAACGCTTACAGTTTGTTGTTGATTAGAGGACATTTATTGAGCCACCCCTGCAGTATTCCCTACTCCTACTACTACTACTATATCTCCAGGTTTAGTTCTTTCTAGAATTATCTTCTTTACTAATTCCAATGCCTTAGGTGCAGCTTGATAGATTTCCTTCCTCATTTCAGTAATTGCCTCCTCCATGCTCATCTTTACTATTACCGCATCTATCGGTATGTTGTACCTTACAGCAACTCTCTCTATGCTTATCTTTTCTGGGCCTGGATCACCCATTGCAACTCCAGTACCTTCAGCTATGGCCCCAGTATTTTCGCCTTCTAATTTCAACGCAGCATCTATAGTTATAATTCTTGTAACTTTACCTTTATACTCTTCTACAGCATTCTCTACTGCTTCCCCAGGCCTTCCTACTGTAGCCATAGGACCCTCAGCCTTTATTACGACCAATCTTCTACCTTCAAATTCCACCTCTCCTGCTACAGTATCTCTACTAGGATTCCATTTTTTATCAGCATTCATAAATAGATAAGCCGCCACCAAGGGACCTAATGAATCCCCTACTGGTATTCCTCTTATGAAAGTACTCATTGCCTTTGAGTATGCTTCAGATATCTTGACAAGTTGTGGAACAACAAATTGTAATTGATAAAGAAGAACCACACTATTTAGCTTTTTAGCTAAGATTAAGTAATGCCTCACTACTTTGTATATTAGATTCAACGAATTTACTACTTCTGCAGAAACTTCCAATTTACTCCTATTAACGTTGTCTATATTTGGAACCATAAGGGTTATAAGATCTCTTATCTTATCCTCTCCACTTCTAAGCAATAGCTTCATTCTACTTATTATATCCGTTGGCTCTACGTTTACTGGATCTATTATAAACATTTCAGATACTCTTTCAATAAATGGTTTTGGATCTTGAACACCTCTTTCTTTTAATAACTGCTCCATTTTACTCTTGGACTCATTCAAGTATCTTTCAATCATACTTAATTGACCCTCTATACCTCTAGCTAACATCGATACAGTCAGCCTTGTATTAACACCAGGCAAATATAGCAGAAATAATAAAACAAAGAATAGTACATATGTTAGAATGTAGTAAAGAGAACTTGCTTGATTTAAAGATGTTTGTGCTAAAGCAATTAAACTCATTTTTATCGTTAACCTTTACTCATTCGAATTAATTAAACTTTTTTTCAAAGAGACTTTGTAGACACTATAATTGAATTGCCCTTAACTATAACGGTATGCTCGAACTGGGAAACAACGCCTTTTTTAATCTCAAGTAGGATAGGATATCCTCTTAATACACCTTTTTTAATTAAATTTTTTATATTATTTCTTAATTCGTCGACATTGGTAGAAAATTCCTTAAGCCATCTCTCTGAAAATGGCAGATAATTAAAATGTGTATATATAAAATCTAGCAGTTCACTCTCTCTCGCAGAAAGACCTTTCACATTGGGATTTTTTAAGGAATATATTGTAACATCCTTCCCTTCTACTACCTCACCACCCCCATCAGTAGCGAACGGCTCTATCGCGTAAACAGAATCAGATTGTATAGCGCCTAATCCCCTTTCATAAACATTGGGTATAAAGACGCCAGCATGAAGTTCATAGCGCCTTATAAGATGACCTCCCAAGTTCCTTATCGGCTTATATCCTTGAGCTCTTATCATTTTTTCAATAACTCTACCTATCTCGCCTACGCTTAGTCCAGCCCTAAAATTAGCAATTGCAGCTTCAAGAGCGGTTTTAGAGGCATCTAACAACCTTTGATACTTAGCGTCTAAACTAATGGTAGTAGCGGTATCACTAATATAACCATCAATATGAGCTCCCAAATCTAACTTAACTACTGCACCTTCCGGAATTCTCTTTTCATCATTTATAACTGGACTATAATGAGCTGCTTCTGAATTAATGGATATATTACATGGAAATGATGGAAATGCCTTATTTTCGAGTATTATACTCTCAACCTCTTCACAAATATCTAAAACCTTGGCATTAGCCTTAACGTTTAAGGAAACTTCATCTCTAGCCTTAGCTGCAATTTTTCCTGCTAATAAGAGCTTGTTAAGTTCATCCTCAGTCATGAATGTAGTTTTCGGGGTATAAGCTTTATTTTTTTCTCATAAAAATCTTTTGTATGGCACAGTTAAGATGGTTAGGCCATGCAGCAACCTTGTTAATATTTGGAAATAAGAGTGTAATAATAGACCCGATGATAAAGGATAACCCATTAAGCCCGGTAAAAATAGACTATTTTAAAAATAACTTGGACATCATAATCGTAACTCATGACCACTACGATCACTTAGGAGATACATTAGAATTACTAAAAATGAATCCTAAGGCAAAACTCTACGCAACTTACGATTTGGAAGCTTACTTGGCGGAGACCTATAAAATATCCGAGGAAAGTATTATCCCAGCTAATGTAGGGGGATTTGTAGAAGTGGATGGAATAAAGCTTGCATTGACCAAAGCTGTGCATTCAAGTACACATAGTGATCCAACTGGCGCAATAGTATCGGCTGAAGGAATTACGATATACCATGCAGGAGATACTGGATTATTTGAGGACATGAAATTAATTGGAGAAGTATTTAAGCCTGATTACGCACTATTGCCAATAGGTGGAAGGTTTACAATGGACCCCTATCAAGCATCAATAAGCGTTGAGTTTATTAAGCCTAAAAAAGGCGCGATACCAATACACTACAATACTTGGGATCTAATAAAAGTTGACGTAAATGACTTTGTTAAACTAGTTAAAAACAAAGGATATAATCCCATAGTGTTACAACCTGGTCAAACTATAACGTTGTGATATGAATGTTAAGTGAGAACGAAGCTAAGATATTGTTTTTTTTAAAAGATCTTAAAAGAACAAATTCTATAGAAATTTCAACAAAAATAGGTATTCCAGAAAGTTCGGTCCTAAGTTTAATTGAGTTATTAAGAGAAAAGGGTTATGTAAAAACGGAGATAATATCTGAGAAATATTATGTATTAACTGAAGAGGGAAGGAAAAGAAAGGAAAACGGACTGCCCGAAGACATTTTAATAAATTCATTGAATGGACAAGAAAAAGATCTAAACGAGATAAAAAATACTCTTGATGAGGACTTTAATATTGCAATTAGTTGGGCAAAGAGAAAGGGATTAATAGAGATAAAAGAAGGAAAAGTAATACCTAAAGTAAAAACTTATACATCACCCGAATATCTTGCTCTATTAAATCTTGAAAAAGCTGATATTAATACAATAAATTTGCTTAAAAAAAGGGGGCTTATAGAAGAAAAGGAAAGGAAAATTGTAAACGTGAAGTTAGTAAAAGAACCTAAAGAGTCAGAGATCGGGATTTCAAATCTTACTAGAGAAATGATAGTTAGTGGTGAATGGAAAAAGTATAAACTTAGAAAGTATAATGTAGAAGCATTTCCTCCCTATTATACTATTAGTAAAAAACATTATTTTAGAGAATTCCTAGAAAAAGTCAAGGATATTATGATTAGCTTAGGATTTAAAGAGATTAATACAGGGTATATTGAAATGGAATTTTATAATTTTGACCTTCTATTTCAACCTCAAGATCATCCAGCCAGGGAAATTCACGATAGCTTTGCAGTAGAGGGTTTGGGAAATATAGAGGATAAAGAGTTGCTAAGTAATGTAAAGGAAATTCACGAGAAATTCTGGAAGTACGAATGGAAACAAGATATTACGCTAAGGTTAATGTTAAGAAGCCAAACTACAGCTACAACTGCAAGAGTCCTAGCCTCAAGACCAAAGGCACCTCAAAAACTGTTCACTTTAGGTAAAGTCTTCAGACCAGACGCAATAGATGCAACTCATTTGATAGAATTTCACCAATTAGATGGTGTAATTATAGATGATAATTTCACGTTTAGGGAGCTATTAGGTGTTCTAAAGGAAATATTTTATAGGTTAGGAATTAAAGAAATCAAATTTAAACCAGCATACTTCCCATTTACGGAACCTAGCGTAGAAGCCTATGGATATCTGGAAAAATTGGGTTGGGTGGAGATGTGTGGAGCTGGACTGTTAAGGCCAGAAATACTAAGTTCGGTTGGAATAGACAGCATAGCCGGAGCTTGGGGCATAGGAATTGAAAGGCTCGCTATGAGCTTTCTGAACATTAGCGATATTAGATTACTTTATTCGAATAATATAGAATATATAAGGGATATGAAAGTGAAAATAGAGTGATATAAATGGTAACTATAGTATTAAATAAATATAAATTACTAGATAAAATACATATTGGCCAGCAGAAACTAGAGGATCTATTGTTTAACTTAAAATCAGAAGTAAAACCAATCGATGAAAATAATATTGAAATTGAAATAAACGCTGACCGATTGGATCTGCTCTCCTCTGATGGGATAGCTAGAGCAATCAAGGGTTTATTAGAAAAAGAGTTGGGCGAAGCAAAATATAATGTTACAGATACAGAATATACTCTGATTGTTGATAATGTTAGAACTAGACCTTATGCATTAGCTGCTATAGTCTATAATGCTAAGATAGACCTTGAAGAATTGATACAGTTTCAAGAAAAACTTCATGGCACTATAGGAAGAAAGAGAAAAAAGGTAGCAATAGGTATACATGATCTTAGGAAAGTAGATTCAAAGACGATAGAATATAAGGAAGTTCCTCTTTCCTATAAATTTGTCCCATTATATGGAAATAAAGAGCTCACAATCAGTGAGATTTTGGAGAAGACTGAGCAAGGAAAACTTTATGGAAATATCTCAATAGCTAATGGAGTATCACCAGCAATAGTTCAAGACGATGGAGAAGTATTAAGTATACCTCCAATAATTAACTCTAATAAAACCAGACTGGATGAAAACACAAAAGATTTCTTTATAGATGTTACAGGAACTTCGTTTGAAGCCGTTGCACAAACTCTAGATATAATAGTTTCAAATCTAGCAGAAGCTGGAGGGACTATAGGAAGAGTAAAAGTGCTAAAATCTGCTAATTCTTCACAATTATCTTCACCCTTGTTTTTACATAAGATTCAGAATGTTAGAGAGGAATATGTAAAAAAAATTTTAGGAATTAAAACCAGTAAGGAAGAGATATGTAAACATGTAATGAGAATGAGAATGAATTGCGACATAGAAAACGGAGTCATAAGAGTAACGGTGCCTCAATATAGGGTAGATATTCTGAACGAAATTGACGTGGTAGAGGATATTGCGATGAGTATTGGTTATAATAACCTAGAACCTTCTAAGTATATTTCAACAAATTATGGTTCTTATGATTACATGACACTGCTTGAAAGGAAAATAAGAGAACTAGGCATCGGAGCAGGATATGTAGAAATATCTAACTTTGTGTTAATTAAAGATGAAAAACTATTCAGTAATAAATATGTAAAAATTCTCAATCCTGTTACTGAGGAATATAATGCAGTAAGGGATTCACTAATTCCAGGATTATTAGATTTCCTATCTAAAAATCAGCATGCGAAATTTCCCATTAGAGTTTTTGAGACTGGAGATGTAGTAGTTTATGACTCTTCTACAGATACTGGATTCAGAAATGATAAAAGGGCTGCGTATGCAATAATGGATAATAAGGTGAGTTATGAGGACATACAAGCACCAATCCACTACATTCTAAAATCCTTAGGCTTGGAAGTAAATTATAAGGAAGAAAATAATAATATTTTCATTGAGGGGCGCTCAGCATCAATATTTTACGAAAACGAGAAAATGGGAGTAATAGGTGAAGTTAACCCTGACGTATTAATAAGATTCGGTATTGAATATCCTGCAGTAATTGCTGAATTATATATTTCGGAAATAGGTAAAAGACTTACAAATCAAAGATAATAGACGAGGTGATATTAATCCCATTTATAATATCGAATGGTGTTCGTCTATATTATGAAGTAAGAGGAAATGGAAAACCGATTGTGCTAATCCACCATTTAGCAGGCAATTATAAGAGCTGGAAATTTGTAATTCCAAAGTTGACATTAGATAGCACTGTAGTTGTATATGATTTAAGAGGACATGGTAGATCTTCAACTCCCAATTCACCTTATAATATCGAAGAGCATTCCAGTGATTTAAGAGGTTTATTAGTCCAACTAGGTATAGAAAAACCAATATTAGTTGGACACTCAATAGGTTCTTTAATTGCAATAGATTACGCTTTAAAATATCCAGTAGAGAAATTAATATTAGTTGGAGCTCTGTACAAAGCGCCATCGCCAGAAGTTTATGAGAAGTATGTAAGAATAGCGGTGAATTTCGGATTAAGAGCCTTAGCGGAATACAGAAGATTACATAAAGAGTTTGCGGAGACATTAGTCAGTAACTATCACGCATGGAATTCTCTTCTAGAAGTATATGAGGAAACAACGCCAATAGGTTATAAAAACGCAGTAGAAGGGTTATTGAAAGCAAAAGATTATTCAGACGAACTCAGGGAAATAAACGTTAATACCCTTTTAGTGTATGGGACTTATGACGGATTAATAACAAATATAAACGTATTTAAGAACAACATGAAAAATGTGGAAACAAAAACTATAGAAGGCTATGGTCACTTTCTTAATTTCGAGAATCCGTCATTATTGTCGGATATCATAAAGAATTTCTTATAATTCCATTTAATTTCTTTATGGCATCTAGTAATTCATTCTTAACTTTTTCTATTTTTACTTTAATTTCCTCCTCTCTTCCGCTCCCCGCTATTTGTATTTCTAATATAGGGCGTAACAACTCATAACTTTTTGGATGTGTTTTTATATAAATATCATACTTTTTCACCAGTTCCTTAACATATGGTGCCAAAGCCGATTCCATCACGTTCTCAACGTATATGAAGTCCTCTAGATATTTCAAATTGGGCTTGTTTCTTAGCATTTTGTTTATAAAATTCTCTAATACGTTTTCCATTTCTCTAGGTACGCCCGGTGTTGCTAATATATCAATGTTATTATGATAAATATATATCCCAGGTGCTATTCCCTCATTATTTTCGACGGCCATAGCACCATACGGCAAATAAGCCATTTTCTTTCTCTCTTCAGTGAGGGGAATATTTCTTTTGGTATACTTTTCTAGAATCATATCAAAGGCTGTTTTATTTAACTCCAAATTAACCCCTAACGCTTTTGCTAACCCTTCTGCTGTCTTATCATCCCACGTAGGCCCAAGACCACCAGAAGATACTATGACTTTCGGCTTTCTATCTATTGCCTCTCTAAAAGCTGATACAATTTCATCTATATCATCCATAACTACAGTTATTCTTCTCACAGTGAATCCCAATGATGTAAGTCTACGGCCGATATGTGAAGCATTAGTATTTACAGTCTTTCCACTTAATACTTCATTACCTATAGTTACAATTTCCGCGAACCAATAATCCATAAAAATATTAACTATCGGAACCAATTAAAACTTGAGCTTCATGTTTGAGAGATTTTTATCCAACGAAACTAAGTATTTACGCACCTCAGAAATAAGAGATTTACTAAAGTTAACCGAAGGTAGAAATGTAATTAGCTTTGCAGGCGGTTTACCTGATCCTCAGACTTTTCCGGTAGAGGAGATTAAAAAAATAGTTGATGATGTTTTATTGAATAATGCAGACAAGGCATTACAATATACGGCAACTGCTGGAATATCTGAATTTAGGAAAGAACTAGTGAACTTATCTAGGTTAAGGGGAATTAGTGGAATAGATGAAAGAAATGTCTTTGTTACAGTAGGAAGCCAAGAAGCACTTTTCATGCTATTTAATATATTACTAGACCCAGGAGACAATGTAATAGTCGAGGCGCCAACTTATTTAGCAGCTTTAAATGTCATGAGAACCAGAAAGCCAAATTTCATATCAATCACCGTAACGGAAAGAGGGCCAAATCTAGATGAATTAGAAAGAAAAATAAGGAATACTCATAACGATGGGAAAAAGATCAAGTTAATGTACGTAATACCAACAGCCCAGAATCCAGCGGGTACGACAATGAGTACAGAAGATAGGAAAAGACTCTTGGAAATTGCATCAAAATATGATTTCTTAATTTTTGAAGACGATGCTTACGGGTTTTTAGTGTTCGAAGGAGAGAGCCCCCCACCGATTAAGGCCTTTGATAAAGAAGGAAGGGTAATTTATACTAGCACATTTAGTAAAATACTTGCACCAGGTTTAAGATTAGGATGGGTAATTGCTCATGAAGATTTCATTAAGGAGATGGAATTATACAAACAAAATGTTGATTTACATACACCTTCATTTTCACAATATATTGCAATGGAGGCTATAAGGAGAGGTGTAATTCAAAATAATTTACCTAAGATAAGGAGAGTGTATAAGGAAAAGAGAGACGTAATTCTAGAGGCAATAGAAACTTATTTCCCTAAGGATGCTAGGTGGACTAGACCAGTTGGTGGAATGTTCGTTTTTGCTTGGTTACCAGAAAAAATAGATACCACTAAGATGCTAGAAAAGGCTTTGCAAAGAGGCGTAGCTTATGTGCCCGGTTCTAGCTTTTATGCTGACTATAGTGGAAAGAATACCATGAGGATAAACTTCAGCTTTCCTAAGAAAGAAGAGCTAGTAGAGGGAATTAGGAGACTAGGAGATACCATAAAACAAGAGCTCTCTACTTAAAAACCTCTTCAGTATTTATTACTACCCCAGCCCTCGGTGATGGAAAAGAAGTCAAAAGGTCATTGGAAAATGATACCAACTCATTAAATAGTTTATCGGTAATTTTTTTGTCTATAAATTCAAGAACACCATCAACTTCTCTAGGAGGAATAAATATCGCTTTAGTAGATGAAACTACTGGCCATGTGTTCATTAACTTGGGCATTATTATCTTAGTATTTGATTTAGAAATATGGTCTACAAAAGCTCTGATCCATGACCTAAATGTTGTAATTACTATATTGTCCCACTCCTGTGAAAGGTGTCGAATCTCCTCAACTCCAACTATTTTCGGATTAATTCCGTCTTCCCTATATACAGCAACTTTACTGACTACGTCTCTTAAATAAAGTGCTGAGGTTATTCCGTAGAGCCCACTACCTATTATTAAGGTATTGCCGCTGCTAATATATTTAGGTAATTGTAATGCAAAACTCACGTAAGGATAAAGTATATATTTTTCATTGAAATTAGATTGAGGAAGAATTACTATACTGTCCAGAGGTAAAGTAGCCTTTTCTGCCAAAATACCATCTATCTCAGTTCCAATCCCACCATATGTCTGAGAATATGGTAAGACGAGAACTAGTTTTCCTTCTAAACTCTTGTCAATATCTAATCCAACGTTTTCAATTCTACCTATTCCAGTTGAACCGAGTATTCTAGTTGGTTCTACCCATAATAAACCCACATATATAGAGTTTTCTAACCCATTTACTAACACTCTTTTTGGCTTTAATAATACATAATCTCTATTAACTTGTTTTTCTGGCACATCGTTTATTGTAATACCTAAATTGAATACCAAAGCTTTCATTTGAGGGACATAACTCCTACTGCTTATTAAATTTTATAATTAAATTCATTCTACAATGGAAAAGGCAATTCATAATCTAGGGAAAGACGCTAGACTGCACATTATACACATTCTCTTACAAAACAGAAGTAAAAAGGAACTTGCTGATGAGCTGGGTATAACTCCAGCAGCGATTACTAAGTACTTGAAGGGAATTACACACCCAAGTGATGAAATAATTGAAAAATGTATTGAAGTTGCTAAAGAAGATGAGTATTATGAGATAATTAAAATAATAATTAGTGATATAACAGAGGCTTTAATAGAACTATCTAGGGAAATAGATATAGAAAAAATAATGGAAAACGAGAATGTACAGAAACTTAAAAAACTACTTGATAAAGCATTTGATAAAATGTTATCAACTTCTCCTAGCTTCGTATAGTGGACATACAATGCATATTTCTGAAAATTTGGAAACAACAACTCTTTTAGTACCATCATCATTTATTACTATTACATCACTAGGAATTCCGAGCTTACTTTCATCGCTTATATTCCACGCTTGGCATACAAAGTTTATTGCATGTTTGCAAGTTTTTGATTTCCATACACCTTGAGATTTTGCTATATTAATCCAGTTTAAAGTTCTTGTTATATTGTCAACCATAGCATAGATTTTTTTATGCTCTTCATTATTATTATCTTTTATGTTCTTTAGTTCCTCTGTTAGTTGCCTTATTTCTTGCTCTAGATCAGAAGTTGAAAGAAGTACAATATTTGGTTTTAAATTATCCTCTGTAACTGAACTCATGATAAACTACTTAATATAGTATACCTTATAAAGAAATGTGCACATAAACTTAACGAGGTAGTTAGGAATGGTAAAGGAAATCTACAGAGAAAGGATAAAAGTACTTACTGACATATGGAGTTTATTGATGGAAAGCTGGGAATCATTAAGTCGGGAAGATGTTATTGAAATCGTTAAAAATGCTTATACAAAGAAAAATATTAAGCCATTTAGAGGGTTTAATGCAGATGGATTATATGAGAAGGAGCTAGTAAGCTTGTTTGTAGTAGGAAAATATGGGTTAGGTCTCTTTGAAGATAATAAAGAAATATTTGACAAATTACTATCTAAGGAGGAAGACTACGATGAAATCTCAAAGTTAATCATAGATGGAAATGTTAATGAAGCCTTTGAAAAGTCTGGTAATAGCAAAGAGGTATTAGCTAGAGCATTAAGAACAACATTTACTAAAATAATATTTTCTTTTGAATCAGAAGACAAAATGTATAAATCGCTAAAAAATCTAAATATTTCAGAAAAAGACGAAATAAAGCATACTTCAAGAAGTTTTTCAAGATTCTATACCGCATTTAAACTTGCAGAAAGTATGGCTGAGGGAATAGTGAGGGATAGGCTAACTTATATTGCTACTAAAAAGGCTATCGCAATATCAATAGGTATTAAATATCCTTTACCAAAAGCTGATTACGTAGCGTTAATAGCCAAAGAGGTGTTTAACGTAAATAAGAAGATATTGAATAAGATTTTGGGTATAAAGGTATAAGCATAGATATTTTAAACTACTAAATAAATTATAATTGAGTTATGCAGAATCTCTCGCCTACACAAAGGGAAATATTATTAGCACTTACAGATCTTTATAATAGGCAAAAAAGAATGATAAAAAGTAAGGAAGTGGCTGACATTATAGGGAAAGATGAGGGGACAGTAAGAAACATTATACTAAGCTTAAAGGTATTAGGTCTAGTTGAATCGAAACCGGGACCTAATGGAGGCTACATGCCAACACTAAAGGCATATGAAATTATCAATAATCCTACATTAACTCCAATACTGGATAAACTAAATCTCTATAAAGGAATGATAGAAACTGATATAAAAGTAGAGAATATTGAAATAATTGATATTACTAATCCTTCGGCAAATAGGGTTCTCCTAAAGGTAGAGGGGGATCTAAGGAAATTAAAAGTAGGAGATGCCGTACGATTGGGTCCTACACCCTATAGTAGGCTAGTTATAGAAGGATTAGTATTACACTTAGATGAGAACAGTAAAGAAATCGTAGTAGATGTAAAGAGAATGATAAGTATTCCAAAGGAAAAAGTTAAAAATCTTATCTCCAAGAAACTTATAGCGTTAAAGCCAGAAACTAGCTTAAGAGAGGCCTCCATGATATTCTACAAGGAAGCAATAAGAGGTGCGCCTGTTATCAATCAAGACGAAAAAGTTGTAGGGATTCTAACTACAGCAGATATAATTAAAGCCTTTTTCGAAGGAAACTATACCGCTAAAGTGTCAGAGTATATGAAGACCAATGTAATAAGTATAAATGAAAATGAAGATTTGCTAGATGCAATTAGAAAAATGATAATTTACAATGTTGGTAGATTGCTAGTGTTAGATAGTAATAATAAAGCCGTAGGTATTGTAACCAGAACAGATATTTTAAGATCCATTGCAGGCCTAGAAGGCTTGTGGACATCTTGAAAGAGAAATGCGGAATCATCTGCAATAGCGCTTTTTATGAGCTAAAAAATATAAGTTATCTAGAACACGAATTTCTTTGCGATCCTTCTGATTTTTATACAATTGTACAAAGTAAATGTAATGGTAAAATAAAAGCAATAGTTCACACTCATGAAGAAAGTTGTGAACCTAGTTACAAAGATATCATATCAATGAAAATATGGAACATACCTTGGATTATTATATCTAAAAATTGTATAAAAGGTATACTATATTCAAACGGAAGTATACTCGAGCTCGATATTAACTCCCTTCTGTCTCAAGAACTCTATAACTCTATCATGAAGCTTCTTCATTAGTTCCCTTCTATCTTCCGCTAATACTACATCTGAATGCCCTTTAAGTATTATACTATGGGAAAATGGACTGGGAATGCTAGTGGGTCCAAATACATCAATTGTTATTTCGTGATCAGCAACTTTTCTGAGAATCTCCTTAGCTCTCATTATATCCATATGATCTTCCAAAATCTCTCTGATAGTCTCCTTAATCACTGGAAAATTTTCAATTTCTCTTACAGCTTTTAGCAATATCTCTGAATTTAATTCTCTTCTCTCTAGATTAGTCTCCCTTCCTTTGTATTTTCGCAATATCATAAATGATCTCTCTGCGCAGTGTCTAAATCTTCTCTTTAGCATTTCTGTCCTCATAATAGCATTTGTAACTATTTCATAAACGTTATCTGGATTAACCTTTTCAAATAGGTTCTTAATATCATAATCCAAGGAAATGTCTCTTTTCACACTAAGCACAAATCCATTGTCAGTAACAGAAACTTTAACATCTATATTTAACTCTTCACTAAGCACATATGCAAAAGCTCTAGAAAGAGCATCTAATGCTCTTCTTCCATATAATGCGTGAAAAATATAATTCCTAATTCCTTCTTCATCATCATAAATTTCTATTAAAATCAAGTTATCAGAAGGAACTTTTCCATTCGTGAAAAGGTATTGCTCTAAAATATAGGTATATATTGACATGGAAGAGTGTTTATCAATATCATATTGCTTAGAAATATTTTGTATTATCTCGGTATGCGTTACTCCTTTCTTAATCATCTCAGCTATTTCTCTTCTAAACTTACCAACCTCTAGCGCTGATTCATAGGCTAATGGAAGCATTTCAGAAAACCAGCTTGGAACTGTTGGCCTTTGACCTATGGCTTCTTTTACAATTACCTTTGAACCTTTGCTCCCAATAAATTCATAGGTCCTACCACTTAATACGAAGATATCTCCGGGTGATAGTATTTCAACAAATTCTTCTTCTAAATTACCAACATATCTATTATTCTCAGTAACTACGCTTATCATAGCCTCATCTGGAATTGTACCACTATTAGTGTAAAATATCAGTCTACTACCTTTTTTTGGATAAATAATCTTTTCCTCTTTTAGTCGTATTTTAGCATAAACGTTTTTTAACTCAACTCCAAAGAAATCTCCACTAAGATATCTTAATACTAAAGAGTACTCAGATTCATTAAGGTCTGAGAAATTATATGACCGCTTTAGAATATTATACAACTCTTCCCTATCTATCGGAGAAATTAAACTAGCAGATACTATTATCTGCGACAAGACATCTAATGGATTTTTAGGAATATGAATGTTATCAATTTTCCTATCTCTAGCCAACTTAGCTAATACAGAACACTCAACTAAATCATCTCTGTCAACAACAATCACTCTTCCTTTACTAATACTCCTTATATGATGACCAGCTCTCCCTATTCTTTGTAATAATCTACTTACACTCTTAGGACTACTTAGTAAAACAACTAAATCTATGTAGCCTATGTCTATTCCTAATTCAAGGCTAGTTGATGATACAACAACTTTTAAGATCCCCTTTTTAAGCTTATCTTCAACATCTAGCCTCACATCTCTACTAAGACTACTATGATGAGCTTCTATCGCATCAACATCAAAGACCTTTTCATTTTCAGCTAACTTTCTCAACTTATATGCTACTCTCTCTGTAGCATGTCTTGTATTTGTAAAGATAAGAGTAGCTCTATGCTTTTTTACTTCATTCAAGATTGTCTTATATATTCCCTTATCTACCTCACTTTCAGAAGAATGAACTAGATCTTTAACTGGAGAAATCACCTTAATATCAATAGGTTTTACAAATCTAGCGTCAACAATTCTATACTCTCTCCCTTTGCCCACAAGAAATTGAGCTACGTCTTCAAGTGGTGATACAGTCGCACTTAGCCCTATTCTTACAAATTCTTTCTTAGCAAGTAGGCTTCTAAATAGTTCTAACATTGCAGAAAGATAAGCTCCCCTCTTACTGTTAGCTAGTTCATGAATTTCATCGACTATAACCCATTTCACATCAGTTAATTTCTGGCTGAACTTCGGTGAAGTTATGGATATTCCGAAGGATTCTGGTGTTGTTATTAAAATATGTGGAGGTTTCTTTAACATTTTCTGCTTTTCATAGGGTGTAGTGTCACTGGTTCTAATTCCAACCCTAATATCTGGTAACCTTGGATTTATCTGCTTTAACTCATTAAGAGGTTCTAATAGGTTTCTTTGCATATCATTGTTAAGCGCCCTTAACGGTGAAATATAAACCGCGTAAACCTTATCTTCCAACTCGTTGTTATCGCCTAATTCAAATAACGAATCTAAAATTCCTAGAAACGCAGCTAAAGTTTTCCCACTTCCCGTAGGGCTTGATACTAAGACATTATAGTTTTGCTTTATTAAGGGTATCGCTGCTCTCTGAGGAGGAGTGAACGTGGTATATTTCTCCTTAAACCATTTGACAACATATGGTCTAAGTAAGTTATATATTTCTTCATCGGAGTAAAAGTAGGTACTACTCAACTTGTAGTCCCTTTAAGAATATGATTTAAAAAATACTTCTTTCATAATCCTTTAATATATGCTATAAAAGTATAAAGGAAAGCTATTGAATAGTAAGCTAGCCAAATAAAGGTTAGAAAGTCGCCTCTAAACATATAAAGGAAAGCCGATAAAAGGAAGAATATTCCAAAGGCTAAAATTGGATATCCTATGTTACTCTTAGCCTTCTTACCTTTTGGAGTAACAATATATGTTCTAGTCTTCTTAAATGCGTTAAGAATACCAACAAGTAAAAATGGCGAAATTCCAACGGTATAAGCAGATAATCTTCCCAGCGCGTTTATTGCTGTTATAGTATCTAACCCTGACCTCTTTGAACTATTTACAAAAATAATAGCATAAACTGATAATGTTATAGCCCATATGACAAACATTGACAAACTCATACTAAGCCTAATACCTAGAAAACCAGCTATTCCAAAAACAGTAGCACTTATAAAAGTTAGTATAATTGGAATGTACTGAGAAAGATAAGCTATAATCTCTATTTTTTGCCAAATTTTTATATTACTACTTACGATATATTTGAACCTCCTAGAAAGAACCTCCATCGTCCCCATCGCCCACCTAGTCTGCTGTACGTAAAATGCTATTAGATTGTCTGGAACTTCCACATAAACTGGGGATGAAGATGCGCAAATCCTAAATCCTCTATTTATAAGTCTGGTTCCAAGTTCATAATCATCTTGAACCATAGTATAGTCCCATCCGTTTACCGCCTCTAATGCATTACGCTTAAAGATCGTTCCACATCCTATTGGCAATACTTTTAATCCTAATTTGTCTCTTCCTCTCAGTATAGATCTACTAGTAAGTACTGTTGATACCATTAACGCTCTTGCTAGAGATGTGCTAATGTTAGAGTAACCATGCCATTCCATAGTAACTGCATCACAGCCTAAATTCACCATATGATTGTAAGCTCTTATTAACGAATCTTTTTCAATCCTAGCGTCAACATCTAATGTTAGAATTAAATCACCAGTACTTTTCTGCAAGCCAAATGCTAATGCACCACTTTTATAGCCAAGTCTCTTTTCTCTTCTGAATATCTTTACATCTAACCCTGGAGGAATAATTAATGTTGATAATAATTTATCAAAATATGCTTGATCATCATCAGATACGATTATTATCTCTAGCTTGTTTTTATCCCATCTAGCCTCATATATATTATTAATTAGCCCTTGAATCACATCTATTCGTTCACCTTTCGTCGGTACTATAATTGATAGTTTAGGTAAATTAATCCCGTTATCGTGTAGAATTAAATTAACTGCATTGTAATTCTTACCATAGATATAGAAAATTATCTGATTCCAAACCACTAGAGAAGGTACTATAAATATAGCCAGATTAAGTAATAAGTTAAGCATCTATTAATATTGCCTTTTGGGGAATAATAAATTCATATACGTGTCTTGTTGTCTTAGGTGGAAATCTTAAGCCCCTATTAGCAATACTTATAACATCTTCCTTATATATTGAAGGTGGTTCTAAATGACCAACCATATCCTTTTCGACATGTATCCCTATCGAATTTAGAAAACTTTCTACTTTTTCTAGTTTCCAATAAAGTTTATACAAGCTATCATCACAAATGCGGATAGAATCGAATCGGGCGCATATTCCACCACTAGAGTAAATTGATGATAATATGCTCTTTACAATATGAGGCTTTGAGAATCTTCTATGCCATATACTCACGCTAATAGAAGTAGAATTATAGTTTACGTAAATCACTGGTATTCTTGGTAGCGAAAGACGTAAAGCAGCAGTAAATCTATGATGACCATCTAAGATAACATGTGTATTTTCATCCACTATAATAGGTTTTATAGCCCTTATTTTCTGCACTTCTAAAGAGATATTGACAACTTTGTCGATTAATATGTCCTCATGAGGTATTAGATTTCCGGGCTTCTCCATCTCTATGCGAATAGTACTCACAACATTCTTTAATTATACATGAATTACATAAAGGTTTTCTAGCCTTGCAAATTTGTCTTCCATGTGCAATTAACAAGTGATGAAGTTGAAGAAGATCATAAGCCGAGAAAAGTTCTTTTAAAGTAGATGATATCAATTCATATTTAGCGTTCATAGGAACTATCCCTAACCTTTTACTAACTCTAGTTATGTGAGTGTCAATCGGGAAAACTTCGTATCCCCTACAAGTTAATAATACAACATCTGCAGTTTTCTCTCCTATTCCCTCGAATTTTAATAGTTCCTCTCTGGGATTACTACTATTTAGCAGATTATCTATCAATCCATTATATTTCTCCAGAATTATTTTTGAAATTATTTTTAGCCTTTTGGCCTTAGTTTTGTAAAGGCCAGATATTTTTAGCGCATTTTCTATATCACTCAAATCCGCATCTGATAGTTTTTCTGGAGTAACGCCAACTTTCTTTTCTAGCTCTAAATAGGCTTTAAGCGCTGATTTATCTGTAGAATTTTGAGATAAGATAGTGGCTACAAGTACTTTAAAACAATTTCTAGTCTTAAGCCAGACATAATATGCAATGTAATCCTCCTCTTTTATAGTATAGATAGCGGAAAGTTTATGATAAACTATTTCGGGGGCACACTTCACGAATTTGAATATGCAGTTCAGCTTATAAGGAATTCTTAAGCTAACTTATTATTTGATGTACGAAATAGAGATGGTTCTTGATGCCATAAAGGAAGGTGCTGTAAATCCAGGGGATGCAGTAATCAAAACTGGACTACCTAGATACGAAGTCTTAGCGCTGTTCCACATTTTAGAGGAATTGGGCTTAATAGAGCCAGTATACTCTAAGGGATCACATAAGGCATTTCGTCTTACTAAAAAAGGAGAGGAAATACTTGAGGGATTAAAAAAGGGATATGAATTACATGTATTCGTAAAACCTAATCTGATCCAAGGTTAAAATAGTAGTAGTTTCCATTAATCTGCAAAATTATTGTAGAGTTTTCCTTAACAGGTATGTTGCTATTTATTATTGAGCTCAGTGGAACTAAGCTACCAGTTAATATTTCATATTTTACGTTATATGACACGTTATTGACTATAACTTTATCTATTATAATAGGAACACTACCATAATTATATACAAAAGTAGTATTAGCTGAATTTCCTAAATATATCACACTTATTTTAACATTAATATCGGTTAGATAATTATTGTATGCACTATTTGCTTGGATAGAACTATTTGTATAACTTTGTGCGAAAAATAAGTATAATGGAACAATTAGTGAGAGCGTAATCATAACCACGATCAATGTCGAAAAAATAGATGAAATAGCTTTCAAATAAACCACCTAATTTACGCTATTGAAGCTAGCACGTTCTGAACAACACTATACGGTTTTCCATTAGGTAAATTACCAACAATTTCAACAGTGTAGTATTGGCCAGCAGTTATTTTACCATTAATTGATGTTATATTTTGAATTGATTGGCCAGGTTGTAAGAGGTCGTTATTAAGTGATATTACAATATTCTTAGTCCCATTTAGAATCACAATGCTGTTTAGATATATCTGTGTGTTCCCTGTATTTGAAATGTAATATTGTAGATATGCTTGTCCGGTATTAGGATTGACATAGATACTTAATTGAGTCTGGAGACTTGTATTTTGTGTTAATGAACTAAATAAACCGTTTGAGTAGGCATAAAGTAGACCACCTAGCACTAGAGTTATGGCTAATACTATTACTGTACCTAAAATCGATGAAAGTCCTTTTCTCTTTTTTAATTTATACACTCCTTTCATCTCTCACTATATCAAAATTTATCTTACTCAGAGAACATCGAAAATAATTTACCTTTTTAGATTAAGTTAAAGATAACGTTTCCGAAAAATAGTATCAGTATCAAGTTTACCAGAACTAAAACAAGTAATGGGAAATTAAAAATAGTAAAGCGAGATATTTTAGCATACATTATACTAAGCGCTATCGAATATAGAACAATAATCAAATCTAAGTTACCCACTGCCTTAATCTTAGTCATTACCCCTAGTGCAAAATAGAATATAATCGGAGTTATGATGGCTAGAATATTGAACATACGAAGATTCTGCAATACTTTCTTTCGTAACAAAATATAATTGTTAAGAACCAAGGACAAATCTTTGAAAGTGTAAGTGTCAGCGAAACCTTTTTTGTCAATATTTTCTATAAGTTCTAAAATAGCATTTACAATCCAGATATTTGTTTTTACATTAGACATTGCTTCATTTTTCTTAATCTTTGTAACAAGTTCCCCCAAAAACTTCTTAAATTCTGTACTATCTACATTAAGTTTCAGTATTGCACTTTTTATACTATAACCTATTCTCAAATAATCTGCAATATCTGATAATATATATGGCAAATTGTTCAGAACAGCATCAGCGACCGATATCTTACGATAGACAATAAAGGAGAACACTATAAATATTGAATAAAATAGTAGTATCTCGTATTCTAAATTAAGATGGAAGAGGAACGTAAATATAAAAGGAATAGGTAGTATATATAATGATTTTTTAATCTCATTTATATTAATTTTTATATCGTATCCTATATTTGGCTGTATTAGTGAAACATAAAAGAAAATAATAGGAAAGAGTAAAAGAGGAAATATAAGCTCGAACATATTTATTGTTGACGAAATATACTGAAAGGCCAGTAAAATCATTGGAGTGACTAAAAACAGCATAAATAGAATCTCAACTAATTCATTCACTTTTTCAACGTAACTTCCAAAATTCAAATTTAAATTATCAATTGTCTCATTTAAAAGATCCTTTATTCTTTCGGGCATGGAAATTCCTATTGACTCGCCACTTGTATATGTTGTATAAATCTTGCCTAGAAAGTCCCCCCTATGAACTTTTGCTCTACTTTCCATTGCGGAGAAAGAAGATTTTCCTAAAACTTCCACCTCTTTAACCAGTAACATAGCCTCTCTTCTTAAACCTTTAAATACCTTAGAATTCCTTATTTCCTCAAAAGTTTTATATAAATTTTTACCTAAAAGACTATTAACATATGCAAATAGTAAGAAAATGGGTATCTCGTTTTCTATAATTTTTCTTTGCTCATCCTTTCTAATTTGAGTAATCAATAAAGGATAGAAATAGATGAAAAAATTCATTATATCTAATAATAAAAAATATTTACTAAATTTTAAATAAAAGATAACAGAGATAATGGAGATAACAGGTATTAAAAATGATATCCTAGTATACTCTTTACGGAGTCTTTCTATGTCATCACCATAATATTTAATATTATCATTTATTCTCGTAGCAATCAAGTTAAATAAATTAATTTTTTCAAATAGCCTTTGTCTCAACTTGACCACCTTGGGTTATTTTCTTTAGATAAATACTAAAATCTTCAAGATCTAAGACCTCATTATTTACTAACTTATCAAGGATTTTAACTCTATTACTAATCTCCTCTGTTATTTCTGAAATTGGTATTTCATATGTCTTTGATATATAATTGATCCTATAGGACTTTTTAACTAAATCATTAACACTGTTAGGTAAAAATGTGTTAGAGGAGAAAGACCATTTTAACACTGGTTTGAATCTTAGTTTACCTTTAACGTAAACTATTTCATAAATCGACCTTATAATGCGCCTTATATTCCCATTACGATCTCTTAATGTTCCTAAAACTATAATCCCCCATAGATTTTGTAAAAACAATTTAGCAACATCCTTATTTAAAAGACTAATTAATCTGGTTAGGGCCTCATGTGGATTGCCTGCATGAAATGTGGCTAACGAACCATGGCCAGAAGCTGAGGCATGAACCAATGCCTCTATCTCCTTGCCTCGAATCTCACCTATAACTAAGTAATCCGGCCTATATCTTAATGATAGTCTAGCTAAATCCATCAACGATACTTCAAATTGGGAAGAGATTGATTGTCTGGCAAAAAACCTTATCCAGTTATCATGAACTATGTTTATTTCTGGAGTATCCTCAATCGTAATTACCTTAAAGAAAGGGTTAACCATACTGAGTATCGAGTTAAGTAAGGTAGTCTTTCCAGATCCGGTAGAACCTATGACTAAAAAGAACGGTTTATAATCCAATAAAAACCAAATATAAGCTAACATTAGCGAACTTATCGATACGTTTTTAATCAATAATATAGGACTTATTGGCTTTAAAGGAAATTTCCTTATATCAAATGTAGAACCAGGTAATGAAACCTCACGAGATACCGTAGCAGCAACTCTATGGCCCTCAGGTAGGGAAAATTCAAGGTATGGCTTGGCAATACTGACTGGCTTATCCGCCTTGTTTGCAAGCTTTTCAATAACCTTTAGAACATGATCCTCTTGCTCAAAGACTATATTGGTATACAATCTTGGGAATCTCGTAACAATTCTATGAACTACAGTTACAGGATATGAGAATCCTTTGCATTCTACTTCTTCAACATAAGGATCTGCTAAGGGAACAGTTAGCTCATCATAACCTAACCTTTTTCTCAAATAATAGATCATTTTTTCAATAATACCTTGATCAGTAATACCTTTATTCTTAAGTATCTTGACTACTGTCTCTTCTATATTAGATATACTAGGAGTTGAATAGGTATACTCTAATATAGAATTAAGTAGTTCAATTTCCTTCTGATCTAGGCTAGGTTCGCTTACTTTATAATAGCCAATTCCATTATCCTCATATATAATGACTTTAGCATTTAGAACAGAATACTCTTGAAGAATATTCATAATACTGAGTATTCAGAAAAAATATACTCACGCAATACCGAAATTACTTAAAACTTCCTTTATAGCCATTGCTTCACTTAAAGCCATAGAGATTGATAACTTTATAATATTGACTAAGTCATATTGTGACTCCCACGTAAAACCCTGCGTATAGGCTCTGATTTTTATTGAATTATATACAGGCTCTATCGGGAAAATGATGTGATTTCCTTCTTTAGATATGCCTCTAAATGAATGAGGCCCATAAAATATTTCGAAAGGAATATTAGGTTCCATATCTAATTTTATTATCAGTTGATCACCTTTTAACTCAGCATTGATTGACTTAATGGGGTTTTTAATGCTAATTAATAAGTATTCTCTGATATAATTCCCATTATCTTTGACAATCTTGACCAAATCATATCCATCTCTTACAATTATCTTTTCACCGTCAACTTCTATTTTTTCACCTACTTTTCCAAATAATATTCCTTTGTATTCTAAAGGATATTCAAATAACTCTTTCCATTCGAAAATCTCGTTTTTTACTATGGCAACTTCTTTCTCAACACTATTATTTATAATTATGATTTTATTTCTATTTAAATTAGCTTTCTTTCTAACTATTTCCATAGGTGCTAAAAATTCTAATGACGCAACTAATCGATCATCTACATGAGCGTAAACATTGACTTGAACGTCTGAAAGCTTTAAATTATTAATGGTTAGTGGTATTTTAAGTGATTTCTTACCATAATTTTCCATAGTAGTAAGCTTATATATTTGACTTAGAGCTTCTATTGTAAATGTTATTTGAGATCTAGTTGGAATGGAATACTTTATATTAAACATTAATAACGCGTTCTTGTCTGGATTACCAATTAACGCTCCACCTTCATCTGCTGCAAGTATCTTTGCATTTGAGAATTCAATTTTTGGGAGTTGAGAAGTATAAGGAATAGTGTACATAAAAGAGAAGAACGTATTTCCAGCAGAGATTTCGAGGGAATCTTTACTATATTCAAAAGGCTCTATTAGTACGATTTTCTTTTTATCTTCAACAACCTTAATATCTAGCATCTTGCCGTTTTTTATATTAAAACTGTGGGAATAATTTTCGTCAACTTGCAGAATAATTGGATTCTGAATACTATTGTTTCTATTTATAACTTTGATCGGCTTATAGTTGTCTTCCAATGTAGCTATTCCAACAGTTCCGTCATTAGAAACCAGATAAATCCTTTTAAAGTTAAAATTGAATGAAGTAACATTATCAAAAATAAATAACTTGTTAAAATTATTGTCAAAAATGTAAAGTTTTCCGTTTTTTAGAATTCCAAACAAGTTTCTATTTGAGTTAACAAAGAACTCCGAATCTATAGTTCTCTCGATCTCCCTCCAACCAGTATTATAGTACTGCTTTAAGCTTTCACCACATAGAATTAGTAATCCTCCAGAAAACTCTCCTATTAAGTATGCATCATCAATACATATTCCAATATTTCCCTTTTTAGAAGAGACTATTATTCCCTCACTTGATCTATATATATTACCATAGGATTGAATAAAACCTAGATAATCTCCCTTAAAATTAAAATATGACGCAATACCTTTATTATTAATAACTTTAGTAACATTATCATATATTATAGAAATAGAGTGTCTTGAAACGTAAACTCTGTCTCCACGATCAACGTCCAAGTGTTTATTTCCTAATATTATAGTTAGCTTACTTTTTCCTATCAAAATTTTTTTATCTAAATAAGACAGATACTTCTCATACTCCTCTCCATTCAAAATATATTTTCTTCCTTTTAGATAAATTGGATAAATTTCATTATTATTATACATAATATAATCTACTACATATTCATTTTCATCTTTCCTAATTATCGTTTCCTTATCGTCCTCAATCATAACAACAAAATTGCCCTTTCTGAAAATCCACTTATTATCACTCATTCTTATCCCAAATTCATTAATATCAACTGAGGGTTGACGCAAAACGTTACATACTAACTGTACAGAATCTTCATCCTTCAACTTAAGCCAGCAATTGAATTTAGTGATAAAATTTAAATCTAATTTCTGGTAAAGTATAAAATCAGGAATCACCATATATCCTCTTTTTAATCCTTTATAAAAAGACGGAGTGTAATGTGAATTTATAATTTAGTTAAATTCAAGACTGATATAAAGAACCCTTCAGTAGAATCGATATGAGGGAAAGTCCTATTGGATCTCTTTCCTACCTTGTATAAAGAATAACCAGATTGATAATTAGAAAATGGCATTTCAGCTATATCATAATAGTCTTCTATTACCCTTTCACCCTCTTCTGGAAATAATGAACATACTGCATAAACGAGTTTATTGGCCCTAATCTTTAAGGACTCATTTAGTAAAGATTTCTGCAATTTAGCGAACTTTTTTATTTTTTCATTATCACTTAATTTCAATAAAATAGAAGGATCATTATTTATCATTCCGGAGGAGGAACATGGAGCATCTAATAATATCTTATCTGATTTTATTACACTATTTTTTGTGGAATCTTGATATATTATATGAATCTTACGTAAATCTACTCCACACCTTTTTAACAAATTATATTCCCTCGATAACCTCTTAAAATCGACGTCGGCTAGGAAAGTTTCCGCTCTATTTTCTGTTAGCATCATGTATAAAGAAGCCTTAATCCCGGGAGCTGAAGACAGATCGACTAGTTTTTCACCTATCTCTGGCTTAAGTGCTTCTACCACTAAGGAACTAGCTTTATCGTGAATTACTAATTTACAGTCTTTTACTATGCTCAAAGAAGATAATCTTACTGGTGACTTCTTGATCTTTATCATATAATAAAAATTCTTATCCACTTCAAATTCTATATTTTGACTCTCTAACTCCCTATAAATTTTATCGATACCAGTCTTGAGGATATTTACACGAGCCCACATCCATCTTTCTGATAGTTTTCTTTTTAGAGCATTAATATCTAATAATGTGGATAGTTTTTCTTCCATCCAGTTAGGAAACTTAATCTCAATACTTTCCTTATTTTCAAGCCAATATCTTACCTTAAATGACCTTTTGCTTTGAGGTAATGCATAATAAGATAATAGCATCCTTTTACTATATTCGTATAAGAGGTTAGACTCTATCTTCCTTGGTTTGTTGTGCAGATACGCTCGTTTAAACGCTACCGCCAAGGGATAATTCTTCTTTTCCACGTAATATAGCACAGTAGTCAAAAACTTTACTATATCCTTCAACTTAAGTGTAATTCAAATTTTAACGTTTAATATTCTTATCGTCATCTAGGCATAAGGTAATATTAGGACTTACATAAGATTACTCTATATTAGATTACACGAATAACTAAATATGAAAGCTACATTACTCATCTATGTAACATTGGTCTTATTAACAATTTCGGTTTTATCAACTAAAATTAATAATGAGGCACTTCAATACGCATTAACTATTAACTCAATTTTCATAGCAGCGGCAATGTTTATATTAACTAGAAAAACTAAGAACCTTCATAGAATCTGAGGAGAAATCGTACTCCTACATAAACCCTTTTTTAAACAGAGTTGGAAGAAACATTCCACTGCTTGCCTCCCTTTAAGACCTAATTCTTTACTATACTGTGAGACTTTCTTCCTAGACTCTTGTAAAGATGCTGCTTCTCTGATAATTACTTTAACTTTAGATAGAGTTTGTTCATCTAGACGTAAAGAACCAATTAAGCTTATAACTATAGGAAGATCACCGCAATTCTTTCTCCAGAGTTCATCTAAAGAGATATGGTAATCCTCATAACTTATTAGTACGTCAGTATCGGTACATGATTCACTTCTGACTACCTCTATTGGGTTTTTATAATTTGTAAGTATTTTAAACAAATAATACTCTGTTGAATTGGAACTACTAATACATAATCTAGCAAATCTATTATTTATAACCTTTAATCCAATTTTAGTAGTCACAAATGCACCATTACTTATAAATCTTATGTTTTCATAAAAAAGTGTTAAAGGTAAGGGTATAAAAGCTAGGTCTAATTCTTTAAGTTTGAACTTCAATTCGTCTTCCTTAACACGTATAGGCTCTAATTCAACATTTCTATTGATTTCATTGCTTAATAGGGGTTCTATAACCTCTAACTCTTTTTCACTCACGTATCCTAGACGTAGCCTCACATAGTAGAACTTTTTCTGAACCTTTATTTTAACTTATCTTTTAAAAGGAAACATTAGATTACTAATAACCGAAATGGAAACAGAGAAAGTTGTAATCGTGGGTGCGGGGTACTCGGGACTTAACGCTTATTATGAATTAGGGAATCATGTAGTTAAAACACTAATAGCTGATAAAGCTCAACTTGTATTTTATACTGCATATCTCCAAAAACTCATGTTTAATAAAAATATTAAATATACAGCTAACATAAAACCAACCATAACGAGCAAGGTAAAGGAAATCGATTTAGAAAGAAAAACAGTGAAAATTGAAAATGGTACAGAGATTCAAGGTCATAAACTAATCCTTGCTATGGGATGTAAAAGAGAACGCCAATTAGATATTATAGGAAGGATAATAGGAAAGGATAGAGTTAGCATAAGTGTAGAAAATCATCTAGATGAGTATCTTGGTATTCAACTGGCTTTTTATTTGAGAAAGCTAAACAAGGAAGTCTCTTACTACGGCCCAGTCCTAAAATGGTTAGGGGAAAAAGTAAGTACTAAAGTTCTTGAATTATTAGAAAAGAATGGAATACGATTATCTGAAAAATCTGATGATATAATTCCTGCTTGTGACCCTAATGAGATAATTGGGGATTTCTTACCTATAAATGATAAATTGGAATATAAGAACGATGTGTTTGTAATTGGAGATATGATAAAGAATTACCCCAAATTGGGAGAGTTGGCAATGAGAGAGGGTATATATGTGGGCAGGTTAATATCTAGAAAAATTAATGAAAGCTTTAAACCGATTTTCATTAACATTATCGATACTGGTAAAGGAGAGGCTATACATATAAGGTCTAATGTTCCATGGAATGGGAATTTCGAAAGTGTAAGGGTATCAAAACTAAGGGCAATAATGAAGAGATTTATCGAAAGGTATTACATTATCAGAAAGGGAAAAATGGGCATACTTTACAACTTATAAGATATCCAGGGACCCTGGGGGGAAATATCAAGGGGCTCCTCTCATCTATCCTAAGGTCCCTGGATATCTCTACTTTATTTTTTGTATTAGGGGGTTTTAACTTTTTCCTATTTTTCCTAAAATGGAATGCCTAGCACAACATCTATATCAGCACCTAATCCTAACACAATAGATGAATATATATTGTAATAAAATGCTCTGCCGAAATCATTTTTCTGCGATGCTAAATAGTACGCATATGCCATTATAAGACCGTGAAGAATAGTTGCAAATATAGCTATTGGACCTAATCCATAATACAAATCACCTAGAAGATCGAGTACTACAGAGAATAGTTGATTGAGTCCAGCAAATGTTAGAGCCCATCTCCCTAGTACCACAGCGAAACTATGTAAACCCATCTCTTTGTCGAATTCGGCATCAGGTATATGATTATAAAGATCGAACCCCGCAGCCCATAAAATTGTTCCAATTACGAAAAACCATGGGACTTTCAAAAGAATCTGAACTAGGGAATTATAGTACAAACCCAATACAGCCACGGCACCACTAAATACTGCCAATCCTTGGATTGATGCCAGATGATAGTTAGCGAATGCAGTATATCTTTTCATATAAGGGTATGACATTACTATTATCGCTACAATAGGAGATAAGATAAATGCCCAGATATTGACAAAATATGACGTAATAAAGAATAAAATCAGAGAAGTAGTAATCATAGCCTTTGCTTCACTTATTTTTATTGCACCAGTTACTAAAGGTCTATTTTTGGTTCTAGGATTCTTCGCATCTATCTCGACATCTGCTAAGTTATCGTTAGTCATTCCAGCAGTTCTTAAAAAGAATAAAGCCAAAAAAATCAATATTAATGTTGAAATTGGAGAAATTCCTTTAATTGCAACGAAAGCTCCTAAATAGGCCATAGGTAAACTAAAGAAAGTCTGCTCTATCCTTAAGAATCGCAAAATTACGTAAAATTTACTTCTAGTATTCTTGTTTAATCCGCCAGGATCCCAGCTCACACAATATAATTATCTGCACTTGTTTTTAATGTCTTCTTTAATTGTAGGTAATAATCAAGCCCATCTACTAATGCCATGACTGAAGCTTCCACAACGCTTTTAGATACTCCTTCTGTTCTCCAGTTCATTTTATTATCTGTAAATTCTATGGTAACCCTAACGACACTCTCAGTGTTCTTAACTTCACTAGGCAATATAACCCTATAATCTATTAACTTAACTTCACTTATTTCTGGATATACCCGCTGAAGTGCCATTCTTAGCGCTCTATCTATTGCGTTTACTGGACCTACCCCTTCAGCAACTTCGAGCTGAGAATTAACTTTAACGATCCCTATTGAAAGACCATTATTCTCGTTTATTACTTTCCAGTATTCTAAATTTATATAATTCGTATACATGTTTAGCTCCTTTAGTGTTATCAAAATTGCGGAAGCTGGACCAACATCAAAACTATATCCTTTAGTCTCAAGTTCCTTAATCTTATTTAAAGCTTTTTTAAGCCTTTCGTCTTTCTTGTCAACAACTATTCCTATGCCTTGTAAATATGAGACTAGATTTGCAGTTCCAGACAATTCTGAAATTACAAACTTTCTGTCATTACCTACCAATAAAGGATCAACATGTTCATACGCTCTGGGTACCTTCATTACAGCATCAACATGAACACCAGCTTTGTGTGCGAAGGCGTTATCACCAACATAAGGTTGATAGGGATTAGGAGGTAATCCTAGTATTTCATATACTATTCTTGAAACCTCCCTCAATTTCCTTAAACTATCTCTACCTTTTAATACATTAAATCCCATTTTTAACACTAATGTGGGTATTATCTGTATTAGATCAGCATTACCAGTTCTCTCGCCAATTCCATTTATTGTTCCTTGGACATGCCTAGCTCCTGCTTTTATAGCCATTAAAGAGTTGGCAACTGCACATCCTATATCATTATGGGCATGAATACCTAGTTTAACATGTAATACTTCTCTAACTTTCTTTGTTATCTCATAAACCTCAAATGGTGGTGTACCACCATTAGTATCTGCTAAAGCAATTACATCTGCCCCCGCAGATTCTGCAGTTTTCACTACTTCGAGTGCATATTTTGGATCTTCTTTAAAGCCTTGATAGAAGTGCTCTGCATCAAATATCACCTTAAGACCATGTGATCTCAAATAATTAATGCTGTCATATATTATATCTAAATTATCTTGCTTAGTTACCTTTAGGACTTCAGTAGCATGTAGTGACCATGACTTACCAAATATTACAGCAAAATCAACATCTGCTTTTATTATACTATTTAGACTAATATCTTCCTTTACGCTAACATCTTTTCTTTTGGTACTTCCAAAGGCAGCTATTCTAGCTTTAGATAGTTTATATTTCTTTATCTCTTTAAAGAACTCCTCATCCTTAGGATTAGATCCTGGCCATCCTCCTTCAATATATTCTACTCCAAGCTCATCTAAGAGTAATGCTATCTTAATTTTATCATTTAGAGTAAAAGATATATTCGCGCCCTGCGATCCATCTCTTAATGTTGTATCTAGAACCTCAACAGATTTCTTGGACACCGAACATAGGTGAAAAATAATGGGAAGATTTAAAAGCTTTAATGATAATGGGAAAAAATCATATTTCATTTTTAGCACCATAATGCTAATAATCTTTTTAATAACATTTGCGCTTTTCTTAGAAATCCCAAACTATTTTCCCAATTATAAATATATTAGCCTTGTTTACAAAAGCAATCTCAAAAACGTTGAGATATCACCTAATTTAGGTATAAATATTGCAAACATTACTATTAACGATTTCAATAATACGCTAATCGCATTTACTTCAAACACTTCTACGATCAATATTTCAGTCATAAATGAAATTGGTAAGACTATTATTAATCAGCAAGGATATATAGGAGTGAAATTGATAAACGGAACCTACAGAATATTCTTGATAAATACTGGACAGCAGACTGCGTATTTAACCTTTGATTATGGTGTGTTCAACTATAATCTAATCTCTTCATTTTATTCATCTTTAGCGTTACTTAAAGTGATTTATGAAGTGATCATGGCAGGAAGCATAATATTGGGTTTGTATTCAATAATCCGAGGATTAGCTAAAGGAAGTAGGATAACTAGGAAGCTAAGGTTAAGAAAAAACAACTGATTTAAGCCAAATCAGTGCATCAGTTATGAAACTAGGTCCCATATGAGCTAAATAATCACCCTTGGTGAAGATTATACGCTTACTTAACAGCTGAAATAATCCTCTTTGTTGTAAAATTGAATAAAATCTCTCCTTTTCGTAATCTGTAAGCTTTTTCGGCTCGTAAATTAGAATGTCTGGATTTCTTTTCAAGATTTCGTCATCATTGGGTGTGAAATAGGCTTCAGAAACGTCATCGAAAATATTAATACTTCCTAATAGTGATATTCCGTCACTGATATGAGTTGGAAAACCTACTGTTATAGGTCCGCCTAGGTCCAGTTCCACATAGACCTTTAGCTTATTCTTAAACCTCCCAACTTTAAGCTCATTTATAATAGTGTAAAGATTATAATATAATTCTCTGGCGTTTTGGTAGGCTCCTAAAACATTTCCAATAAGTAAAACGTTATTCAAAATCCCTGCGATGTTAGTTGGAACTGGTAAGGGATATACGTTAAAACCTAAACCAATTAATTTTCTTGTTAGCTCCTTTTGTGCTCCTGCAGTAGTAAATATTATATCCGGATTAATTTGCTCTAAGATATCCATATTAACGTGAGTATAACTACCTGCCTTTAATGTTCTTCTCGCCTCTTCTGGTCTATAACTAAAGGCGTCTGTGGCTTTAACCTTATCTCCTAAGCCTAAAAGAAATATTATCTCTGTAGAAGCTGGATCTAGACTAACTATTTTAGTAATTGGCTTCGGAATTCTTATATAATCATCTTGTAATGGATTATAAACTCTTATGCTCATTTATTAAAATTAACAGAATACATCTTTATATTTATTTAACTCCAAGGCAAGTTATAACTCCAAACGCTCTTCTCACATCCCTTAACAAAACCTTAACTTGTAATTCTTTAAGCAATGTTTCACAAGAACACAACTCATCCACGTCAGAAATATATATAATATTAGAGTAATAGTATTTCGAAAGTTGATTTAATTTCTTATCATCTTTGAATGAAGAAGATACTACTATATAATCTATTCTATCATTTAGAATATAAAGAGATTTTAAGGTCATCTTTAAGGAATACACAAGAACATCTAGGGGGGTAGATTCAAGATACTTTATACCAACATAGATGCCAGCAGGCATTAAATATAGCTTATCACTACTTTCTTCTACATTATCAACATGTCTAGAAATTACCAGATCAGCAGTTGCCTTATGATCGACTACTGAGTATCCGTCATATAGTATATAATTACCTTCATAAGAGTCTAAGTATACACTAACCTTTCCTTCAGTTACTAGCTTTTTATTAAGAGAATTCACAATTTTGTGATCATAATTATGAATTGAAAAACCATTAAGCCAGCTAAACTCTTCTACACTATATAGTCCCTTAACTCCAGTGGACGTTGTTAGGACTAAATTTGCACCTAAGGAGTCAGCCAAAAAACTTGATATTAAGGAACCACCCAAATGTTCTTTTGTTAGAGGAATTACTGAACTGCCATCTTGTACAACATTTATTATAATCTTATTGTGAAATTTTAGGAAATATTTCCTTATAGTATTATTAATGGAGTTGACAGAAATTATAATGTCAGGATCGTTATCGACAATCGAATATCCAAGTTCATTGAACAATCCCTTTATTTGCTTTACCAGATCCTTATTAATGCCGTTTACTAGAATCCTTGATACATACAACGCGTATAATATTTTTAAAAACACCTTTTTAATCTTAATTATTAAATTGGGAAGCCTATAATAAGCGATATTATATATCCTATCAACATAAAAGGAATTACTGGGATGCCCCAAGCAACCCATATATACATATCTGCTGAAATTTTACCTTCATTAACTAATTTTGAATAAAGCTCTCGCCAATATTTGTCATCTTCCTCTACTGAAAAATACTCCCTCAAAGTTATTGAACCGTCTTCCTTTATCTCAGTCAAAGGAAATAAAAACTTCGAGTTAATGAAATCTCTTATCTTGATTCTCTTAGCGGATAATGCCAAAAGAACTCTTTTGGAGAAGGGGAGATTTCTAACATATCTATAGTACTTTATAAAATTTATTAGACTAAATATAAAAATTGCTATTGACGAATATAATACTATAATTAGAGGCTCTAGACCTATAATCGAGAAACGACTCGGAACTAGGGAAGTAACTGAGGAGTTTGCGAGACTGAGTATTACGTTTAAAAATAAATCGGCCCCACCTAATAAAGAAAGTTTGTACAAAACTAAAAATAGGAGATTAGTGATTATAAACGAGTACAAATAAATAGGAATGAATAAATTGTGAAAATTAAAAATAATGAATAAGCATAGAGGAGAGTAATAAATCCATACTTTTGGATCAACTTCTCTATATTTAAGATCAAGGACTGAAGTGTGAACCAGCATTAAAATGGAAAGGAAAACTTGAATATAATATATAATGGTCACGGCAGGAAGTCCCTCTCATGCAATACCCTTCTTCGGGGCTGTCAAGGGACTAGATACCCCATGATTTAAAATAATCATAACACATAATAAATCTTGTGTAATATGCAGTTTCAAGTTCACCATTACAATCAACATTGATATGCAGTCTATAAAATTTCTGACTCTCCTTATCTGAAGATCAAAGTTTATCTTTAAGTTACAATTGGTTACTTTATTAATACCTTAACATAAACGTTACGAGATAATCCATATTCTGCAGAAACCTTTAAAAAGCCATAACCGGAAGCCTTGCCCTTTAGGGTAGGATGTGAAATGCTTATTAATGGGAGAACAGTAATATGCATAGTGTGGGGATCTCTAACCCTCTCGTCTGCCCCTCGGATGAGAGATGTAGACCCTAATCGATGAGGAGAACCTATGAACCACCAAGAAGGATTCCTTATCCTTTAGGGTGGGGAGGCCAGAGAGAATTCAAATTTGCTAGCTAAAGGGCCCGTCGTCTAGCCTGGTTAGGACGCCGCCCTCACACGGCGGAGATCCTGGGTTCAAATCCCAGCGGGCCCATATGTAAAACCTCGTTGTTTTAAATAATTAATTATCTTTCTAACTAAATTTTCGTCATCACAAATAAGTGCATTAAAGACTTAAATTATGAAGAATAAAAACAAGAAGCTTACAGTGCAAGAAGGAATATATGTTAATAAAAAGATCAACAAAAAGAACCATTGCGCGGGCCCGCCGGGATTCGAACCCGGGACCTACGGGTTGCTTTCCGCAACCCTTTGCGGTTAAAAGCCCGCCGCTCTACCTGGCTGAGCTACGGGCCCAAACGTATGTAGTTAATTGAGATTTGGTTAATTAATTTTTCTTCGGTTTTTTACGTCCGCATCCATTATACTTCACGTGGCAAATATAGGCTAATTTTATTTATATCGATGCAAATGTTAACGCTGACATGCTAGTTAGCGCGCTAATAGTGATGATGATAACCTATGGCCTTATAATTTCTAGAGGTATTACGAAAATACCACCTTGGGCTTCAATGTTTTTTGGTGGCATCCTTATGGTTATTCTAGGTGTAATATCTCCAGAAGAAGCTCTACAATCAATAAATTTAGATGTGATATTATTTCTTATTACCCTTTTTACATTTGCATCAGCATTAGAAGTTTCAGGGTTTTTAAAATTTCTTGCATATGAAATTATAGAAAAGTACAAAGAACCTAAGAAAGTTCTCTTCTATATTCTTTTATATTCTGGTTTGTTGTCTAATTTAGTTACCAATGATGGGATATCAGCAAGTTGGACTCCAGTTATCCTAGAGTTAAGTAGAATGATAGGCGTTTCTGAAGTTCCCTTTCTTTATGCACTAGCAGTTGGTGTTACAGTTGGGAGCGTTATAATGCCTACCGGAAATCCTCAAAATTTGCTGATAGCTTTAGAATCTGGAATTAGGAACCCTTTTATTGTATTCACAATATATTTGACTTTACCATCAATAATTAGTCTAGTAATTGCTTATTTTATACTCTTTCGACTATTTAGAAAATCACTGTCTTTACCAAATGGACTTAATATGAAAAAAGAGGAAGGAAAAATAGATTTCGATAGAAGACTTGGATATCTTACATTAGCCTTATTGGCAGTCACTGTAATATTATTTTTTTCCTTAAGTTTCTTTAAAATAGATATTTTACTAGGCTCATTAGTTACATCATCGCTCTTACTTCTTATAACGGAAAATAGAAGGGATATTGTAAGAAGAATGGATTGGCCAACTATATTATTTTTTATTGGATTATTTATATTTACTGAGGGAGTATTGAAATCTGGAATTATACAATATTTAGCTAATTTTCTTCCACCTCCAGATAACGTGGCTAGCATAATGATCGTGAGTATTTTGTTGAGTCAAGTATTGAGCAATGTGCCATTGGTTGCAATTTACATTCCGATCATGATCTCTCATGGTAATATTACAGTAGTTGACTGGTTGGCATTAGCCGCTGGTAGTACTATAGCGGGTAACTTTACCATATTAGGCGCAGCAAGTAACGTGATAATTTCCGAAGCTTCTGAGAGTAGAGGTGGAAAAGGATTTAATTTCGTAGAATTTATGAAGTATACTATACCTATTTTAATACCAAATGCAATTATCATTTATTTATTTTTGATATTATTCGTCAGATAATGGTGTTTCTGGTACTTTTACAACAACTACATAGCCTTCTTTATATTGTCCCATATCGGGGTCCAGATCTATGAGTTCCATTCTATCTTCGATATTAGATAAATTAAGAATTTTCACCTTTAATCCCTTGTATACCCTCTTGGCTTCTTGCATTGCTTTTTCAATTTCTTTATAATCCTTACTATAATCGTACACCGCTGCTTCTTGTAGAGCAACTAGGGTACCTAAAAACGAACGCATAACCACGTATTATTTATCCCTATCTGTTATAAAACTTAGCCTTATAGAGCCAGTATAGTAGAAATGATGCACATAAAATTAATTTTTGGACCCAATGGTGATATGGGGCTAGCAAAGACTATTTACAATTTAAAGATGTCATATCCTAACGTGAATGCTGAAGCAGAATTTAGCTTATTATGTTCTACGCCAATGTTACAAATAGGAAATAAGACTATAAGTGTTATAGAGTATACTGATGATGAGATAATAGACCTTATAGTAAGCGCAGTAACCAGTCACGGAAAGATTGATCAGCTAAGAGAAAGCGGAGGGGATATTTATCAAAATGAGTTCAAGGATTTTCCGCCGGGTCCCAATTTTTCAGAAGTTTTAATTTGATTTTGTTATATGGTATAAGTTAATGATTATCATAATAGGTGCAGGAATAGCTGGATTGTTGCTAAGTAAGAGAGTAAACGCTGATTTAATACTGGAAGAGCAGCCTGTCATTGGTGGTGTTTTCGCTTCTGATAATGTGTTTGGAGTAGATTTGCCTTATGTGTTGCCGATAATAAATAATCCTATGAAACTGACAAACATAGGACTTAACTATATTGAGTATGATTTAAAAATATTGTACAGAAAATATGACTATTTTAAAGATAAAATTTGCAAATTTTGCGATAAGTTACCTACATGGTTGAATTTTGATTTAATGAGAAAATTATACGTCGTACGGAATATCCCGGATTTTATAGCTACTTTATCTAAAAATGTGAGAATAGTTAAGGAATATCCTATAAGGATAGATGATAAGAAAATTATAACTAATAAGGGAAATGTGTATAAATACACCAAGACATATAACACTGGATCTTTGAAAAAAATGAGCAAATTATTAGGATTGGATAACTCAAATCTAAAGCATAAATCAGTGCTGACTTTAATGATATTAGCAAGGAAAGAATATGAGAGAGATTGGAATGTGCACTTGAGCGGAGATACAGCAGATTCTTTCTCAGTAATAATTAGGCTAGATAATATCATTAAAGATCTCGACTTATATTATGTTTACTCCTTCATTGATACGAATCAAAAGAACATTGATATAGATAGAATAATACTAGATCTAAAAAGAAGACAAATAATATCCCTCAATGAGATAGTAGCCTTTAGAAGTAAATTGATATCAGAAGCTCTTCTATTTGGCGAAATAAATGATAAAATGCTACCAAATGTAATAAACTGTGGTAGATTAGGTGAGTGGAAAAATTACGACATTATCGAAACTATATCAAGAATTCAGAATTGCTAAATTCCTCTGTAAGTTTACCTGCAATAGTAGCTGCTTCAATAATCTCCAGTCCACTTAACCTTAACGCAAAATATGCTCCTAACAAGAAGTCACCCGTTCCTACTTCGTTTCTGCCTGTTCTACTAGGTCTGTAAGTATATTTTGCTAGCGTATACGTATAAACGTTGAACCCATTATGTCCATCTGAAATTATGATTTCCTTAAAACCTGATTTAAATAGATCGCTTAATTCTAGTTTAGAAGATTCAAATTCCTCCATATTGCCATGTAGTACCATGTAATTACTATTAAATGGAAAACTTAAACCCCTTTCATATTTAATTTCTTCTGACTCTACACAATTCCTAATAAAACCTTGAATATCTACTGCTATGGGAGCAGAGCTTTGAATATTAATATTGTCAATTTCCTTACACACTGGATTTACCAGAATTCCATCAACTGTGTTATCATCGATCACTCTTATCTTACTTTTAGGCTTTTTAAGTAAGATTAATCTTCTCCCACTATTCGTTAAATCAATTTTAAACCTAATTGTATATTTGTCATATATCAGTTGCTTCTCTAAATCAGATATAAAATCTATCTCAAAATTAAAATCCTCTCCTATTACTCCATACAGTTTTGGTATACCACCACCTCTCATTACGCCAAGTGATGAATATATTAAAGGTCCACCCGGTCTTATCTTCCCTTGTATCTCGTCTATTGTAAATCCTCCTACTATTAATATCTTATTCCTCTTCAATTTCTTCTTCACCAACTGATAGCTTAGGTTCCTCTTCCTCTTCTTCAGTTCTTATCTTTTTCTGTAACCATAACCCATGTTTATGTGCATCTAAATGCCTTTTTAAATCTTCTAAATCAAAAAAATATGTACTATAGTCAGTTGACACACCTTTAGCACAATTTGGTGAGCATATAGGACAAACGTAAAGCTTAGTAGTTTCATCATAGCAAATTGTAACCTTTTTATTATTATGATCAATCTCTATTGCTTTCCACTTAGGTGACCATCTCGTTGACATTGGTAATATAATTGTGGAGGCCAAATATATAATATTAAGTACTCATTTCTTCCAAATTATTATTAGGACATGTCGTATACATTAAACAATATTGTTGAGAGACTGTCTCGAATGCAAATAATTGAATAACAATAGCAAGAGAGAATATAGTATTATGGATTATAAGGAATGAAATGCAATCATATCTTTCAATATAACGTAAGATTAAACTTATATTGTGGGGAAAATAACCAAATATAGAGAAAATTCAAAATTTCTCAATAACTTATCTCTATTTTTGAATAATTATCTGTAAACTTGTACATAGATTTATTGAATTATTTGCGCTTGGGATGCTCTCTTGAAGCCCGAATAAAACATAAGGGTGAGAAAAGTGGAGGCCCCCAGTTGCAGGAATAGATGTATCAAAAGATAAATTAATATGTATTTTCAAGGCAAACTTTACGAGTTTGCTAATGATAGGCAAGGGTTTGAGGAGATAAGGAAGATCTTACCTAAGGGTTGCAAGATAGGTATAGAAAGTACTGGAGTTTACCACGTTAACCTAGCAAAGTACTTGATGGGCGAGTATGATGTTAGGATCATTAATCCCTTCATACTTAAGAAGTTCAAGGATTTTAGGGGTAAGAAGAGTGATAAATGATGCTTGCGGAATTAGTTGTAAATATGGGGGATAAGTTGAAGTAAGTGATGCTAGGGAGTTAACGAGCCAATGGGATTTTGTTACTAGGAGCATTACTAGGGTTAAGGTTGAGGAGGGATTTGGTACTTCTAGGCTATAGTGATAGCTTGTCCAAGAAGAACTTGGAGGAGGTTTTGAGGGGCGAGGATAGTATAGTGTTGTCTGAGGTTTCTTTTGGAGGAGTTGGAGAGGCTTGAGGCTAGGAAGATTGAGGATAGGCTTAGAGAGTTAGTCCCCAAGGATAGTTTGATTTTTACTATTCCGGGTATTGGTAGGACGCTGGGTTGTATTATCTTGGCTAGGGTTGGTGATGTTAAGCGTTTTGGTGATAAGAAGAGGTTTGTTGCTTATTGTGGTCTTGTTGTTGAGTCTAGTGGTAAGAGTGTTGTTTCAAGGAGTATTTCTAAGACGGGTGATGCTGTTTTGAGGAGGGCTTTCTATCTTCCAGCTCTAGTCACTATTAGAGTTAACCCGGTAATTAAGCGTTTTTATGAGGAGCACAAGGGTAGGTTTAGGGGTAAGAAGCTGATTGTTGCATGTACTAGGCTGTTATTACTTGGGCTGTGCTGTATTATAATAAATCATTTGACGCTAGTGAGTAAAGCAGGTTTCATCACTTGCATAAGTAGTGTGGCTATGCTCGATTTTTCATGGAAAAGTTTTTATACGGAAGCTCCCCAAATGGTCCAAGCTCGATTCTTTGTAGTGTTGAAATGAGAAAGTAATATTGATGACAGGACCCATAATTACGTATTAGACAAGTATAGATGTAAAAAGAGAAAAATGGACTTAGCTTTAGTATAAATAATATAAGTGCAGTGATATAGCAGAAAGAGCAATACTTATATAATGAATAAAGTAAGATAATAATTGGCGGTCCGAATTTGTCATCTTCTCTCGACGACTATCCTCTTTCTTTAAAGACAATGTACGATATAGCTGAATTTATACTTAGGGCAGCCAAAGCAATAAAACCAGAACAAACAAGTAAAATGATAAGTGAATTGGAAAATTTCTATAAAAATAACCGCAATGGAAAAGTATTGGTAATGGGAGCAGGTAGAAGTGGATTAGTAGGAAGAGCTTTTGCTATGAGATTGCTTCATTTAGGTTTTAACTCCTATGTTTTAGGGGAAACCATCGTACCCGCTATTGGGAAGAACGATATAGTAGTTGCTATTTCCGGTTCTGGTAGAACCAAATTAATATTGACAGCCGCAGAGGCGGCGAAAGAAGCTGGAGCTAAATTGATATCGATAACAAGTTACTTCGATAGTCCCCTAGCAAAAATATCCGATGTAGTAATTGAAATCCCGGGTAGAACAAAGTATTCGAAAAATGAAGACTACTTCGCGAGACAAATTCTTGGAATAACTGAACCGTTAGCACCATTAGGTACATTATTTGAAGATACAACACAAATATTCTTAGATGGAATTGTAGCTGAGCTAATGATAAGGTTAAAGAAGACTGAAGAAGATTTAAGGTTAGTTCACGCTAATATTGAACTATAGTTTCTCTTCAGTCACTCGCAATTTTTTAATAATAGTGAATATGGACGTAAAAGACTTCAACTCAAGAATCATTGGATTATTAATAATATCAATATTTATAACAATTATGTTTTTATATAAATTAATATACTTAATACCACTTATTTTTATAGCAGTACTTATGTTTCAGAGTAATAAGAAGATTTTTAGTTATATATCAAGACATACAAGACAAATCCAAATGTATAATATCGAAGATGGAGTATTCTATAGTGAAAAGAAAGCTAGTGCAGTTTTAATAATAGATGATATACAAATGGATTACAAAGATTTTACAAACTCGAATCTGAAATCATATATATCGTCATTCTATAAAATTTTGGACATAGCAAAGGATATCAACATAGTATTAAAGAAAGAGAGCTTCGATAAAAACTCATACGTAGAATCGCTTTCACAGAAAATGCAAGCGCTCCGGATAATGATCGATAGTGATCCTTCAAATGAGAAAGCTAAAAGAAAGCTCGAACTAATGGAAACTATAATATCAAGAATCGAATCTGGTGAGAATCCATTTAAATATGAAATGTACATAATTGTTAACTCTAAAGATAAAAACTCAGCGCTAGCTACCGCATCCATGATTAGGCAAGGATTAGAAGGTCTTGGTATAAAAACCAGAATAGCTACACTAAATGAAATACGAGAATTATTAAAAGATTTTTTTCGTTCAAAATTAAATTTTAACAAAATTGTATTACCTACCCAAATTCCATATTTAACACCAATTTCTATAGAGAAAAAGCCTAATAATGGTATTATAATTGATGGAATATTGTTAGGAAAGGATCCTAATAATAATAGCCTAGTATTTTGGAATATAACCAAAAGTCAGAACACTCATCTATTAATTGTTGGGCCTACTGGTTCAGGTAAAACCGAGTTTTTAATCTGGCTATCCACGCTGCTAAATGTGATCTATGGAGGTACAATAATCCTATTTGATATAAAGGGTGATATAAAACATAGACTTTCTAAATATAAAGTGCCATTTCAATTGATAAATCCGTTATTTTATAGACTAGGACTTCTTGATGAATATGAAATTCCTATAAAGATTAAGTTGCTTCAGATAGAGAAAATACTTCTCAATTCATTCAGATTAAGCAAGTTTAGCTCATCTATTTTATACACTTATCTAAATAGACTAATAGACACTGGCTACTTAAAATATAGAATTATGTGGAAAGATTTAGAAAAATATTTAGACGAATTAAACGATTTTCAGTTAAAGTATTATCTCGGCAAGTTAATAAACATATTATCCTCAATGGAGGATTCGGAATTGCCACCCTTGCTACATGGAATTAGCGAAAATGAGATAAATGTAATAGATCTCACTCTGATTAAAAGTGAAGAAGTAAAAAGACTTATAATATATTCCGTTCTGCAAGAGATATATAATAAATTTTCATTAGAAAAAATATATGATATGTCTAGAGTATTCTTTGTATTGGATGAAGCATGGACTATTTTAAAAAATGAATCCGAAGATTATCCCATTGTTGTAGATCTAGTAAAAAGAGGAAGAGGGCATGGAATTTCCATCATTATGGCAACGCAAAACTTAGAAGATCTAGGTGACCTAGTTAATATATATCTAGATAATATAGGAGTAGTGGTATTTATGAATAATGGAGATAAAAAATTCTGGGAGGAGGTAAGAAGGTTTGTTAATGTTGATAACGATACATTATCTAACAATTTAATGTTCATGGGTAGAGGAGAAGCTCTCGTGAGATTTTTAGGAGATCCTAGGCCAATAGTTATAAGATTAGGCAACTTAGCCAGTAGCACGCTCTAAAATAGCTTGTATACCCGTTTTTATCTTATTATAGATTATTTCGCTATTTATATTTTTTAAAATTATCTCTCTTAGATCATTTTTATCCATTTCGATAGTATAATCTATTTTATTCAACTCCTTCTCTGATTCTAGAATTTTACTTAATGCGGAAAAATATGACTTGGTTAATGTGATCTTGTTTTTTATAACAAATTTTGCAACGGGAGGTGTAAAATAGATCTCGGCTAAAATTTCACCTCTTTTATTCTTTATATACTCTATACTACCTTTATTACCCTTTATAGTAGGTAAATAGCCGGATTCTATAATACTCAATAAAAACTCATAAAATTCAAGTTCTTTTCTCAGGCTTGCAATCTTGTTCTCAAGGAATTTTTTTAGCTCATCAGTGTTAACACTCATCACAAATATCTATATACATTAAACTATATATAACCTAAACTGCAATAGTTAGTTTAATGAAAGATAGAGTTAGAGTTGCCGTAGTGGGAGGTTCAGGATACACGGGTGGAGAGTTACTAAGAATACTAGTTACACATCCGAAGACAGAAATATCAGCCATAACTTCTAGAGAATATGCAGGAAAACCGGTATCATTGGTACATCCGAATTTAAGAGGGCTATTATCGCTTAATTTCACAAATTTCTCGATAGATAAAATCTCAGACAAAGCCGACGCAATTTTTCTTGCTCTACCACATGGAGTATCGCTAAATTACGTACCCAAATTACTGGATTTAGGATTAACGGTAGTGGATTTGAGTGCAGATTTTAGACTCAAGAATCCCGAACTTTATAAAATATGGTATAACTATGAACATCCTTACCCAGATCTATTAGACAAAGCAGTATATGGACTACCAGAGTTGCATTTCGAGGAATTAAGAAATGCTAAACTTATAGCTTCCCCAGGATGCAATGCCACAGCAACAATACTAGCACTAGCCCCAGTTGTAGCATCAAAAATAACTGATGAGAAAAAGTTTATCAGTGATGTAAAGGTAGGCAGTAGTGAAGGGGGAGCTAAACCTTCAGAAGGAAGTCATCATCCGGAGAGACAAAATGCAATTAGACCTTATGAAGCCGAAGGACACAGACATGCAGCAGAAGCTGAACAAGAACTGTCCAGAATAGCTAAAGTGAATATAAGCGTAAGTATTGTCCCTCATGCTGTGAGCAGCATCAGAGGGGCTTTAGCATCTGCACATACATGGTTATCTAATGAGATAGAAGAGATTGAAATATGGAAAAAAATAGCCGAATTTTATAGAGGCAAGAGATTCATCAGAATAGTTAGAGGTAATATACACCCATATCCTGATCCAAAATTCGTTATCGGAAGCAACTTCGGTGACATAGGATTTGCTGTAGAAAAAAGAATTTCAAGACTAACAGCATTCTCAGCTATAGATAACTTGATGAAGGGTGCGGCTGGCCAGGCTGTCCAAGCCTTTAATATCTCTATGGGATTTAACGAAGATGATGGATTAAAACTAGTACCCTTGAGGCCTGCCTAAAATGATAGTGGTTAAAATAGGTGGAAGAGTAGTAAAAAACTCGTTAGATAAGGTAATCTTAGATATAGCAAATATAAACGATAAGGTAATTTTAGTGCATGGCGGAGGAGATATTGTAACCGATTATACTAAAAGATTGGGAATTGAACCAGTTTTCGTAACATCACCTGAAGGTATAAGAAGCAGATACACCACAAAGGAAGAATTAGAAGTTTACATTATGGCAATGAGCCTTATAAATAAAATGATAACTTCAAAATTATGCAGCTTAGGTAAAAACGCGATAGGTATTACAGGTGCTGATGGAGGCTTACTGCTTGCAGAAAGAAAGAAAAGAATAATTGTAATTGACGAAAGAGGAAAGAAAAGAATAATTGAGGGTGGTTATACAGGTAAGGTAAAAGAAGTAAGGAGTGAAGTTATTAATCATTTAATGAAATTATTTGACATAATAGTAGTATCACCTTTAGCCCTAGATGTTGAAGAGAGCACACCACTAAACATTGATGGAGATCAAGCAGCATTTGCAATAAGTAAAGCTGTTAAAGTAAACGTGTTAGTGATTCTTTCAGATGTGGAAGGAGTATTAGTGGAAGGAAAAGTAGTTGATAGACTTACTCCGGAAGAGGCAAAAGAGCTTTCTAAAAAAATAGGCCCTGGAATGAACAGAAAGTTATTAATGGCTGCTGAAAGTGTTGAAAATGGTGTAAATAAAGTAATAATAGGGTCTGGAGTTAAAGATAGACCAGTTAGTAGTGCTTTAGAACTCAATGGGACGGTGATAGTGAATGGGTAATGCAAATGTTGATGAGAGTGATCTAAAAATATTGGAGATTTTAAAAAAGAACGCGAGGACACCTTATACATTGATAGCCAAGGATCTTAAAGTAAGTGAGGCTGCGATACGAAAGAGAATAGAGAAATTAATACGCCAAGGTATAATTAAGAGATTCACTATAGAATATGAGCTAGAAAATGAGATTAGAGCAATAGTTATGGTTCAATCTACACCGCAAATACCAACACCGGAAATCTCTAAAAAGATAGCAAAAATTCCAGGGGTTGAAGTAGTATATGAGACTACAGGAGATTATGATATTCTAGTAATAGTAAGGGGAACAAACATAACATCAATCAATAGAACAATAGATGAGATTAGAAGTATTCAAGGTGTTATCGGAACAAATAGTACTATTATCCTTAGAACTTGGTTCTAAAATCGTACCACTTATTACTAAAAACTTTTTCTACACAAAACTAAGTTAATATCTAACTGACCTTCAATGGTAAATCTAAAATGCCCTATTTGTGGTGGAGAATTAACCGTAGAAGACGATGCGTTACCAGGAGAACTTGTTGAACACGAATGCGGAGCTCAATTAGAAGTTGTAAAACAAAACGGAAAATTGTCACTCAGATTAGCAGAGCAGATAGGTGAGGATTGGGGAGAGTGAAAATAGGAATTCTATATGATATGCCTAGATGGGAGGAAAAAAACCTAATTGAAGAGGGAAAAAAATTAGGCTATCAGGTTACTACCATATATAGTAAAGATTTTGTTCTTTTTTCAAATGAGTTTAATATAGAGAATGATGTAAATCTTTTTATCCAAAGAAACATATCACATAACAGAGCACTTATTACATCGTTTCTAGTAGAGCAGCTTGGCTATCCCGTAATAAATGACCATATGACTCTAATTAGATGTGAAAACAAAATTTTTACAACATATATTTTAGCCAAACATAATATACCAACTCCTAAAACTTTCATAGCATTTGATAAAACTAACGCAATGGAATATTCAAAAAAACTAGGATATCCGGTAGTTATAAAACCGGTTGAAGGAAGCTGGGGGAGAATGGTAGCTAAAGCTGATAATCTAGACGTACTATATAGTTATTTAGAGTATCAAGAATTTAGTACACAAAAATACAAAGATATATATTACATACAAGAATTTGTTAACAAGCCAAATAGGGATATAAGAATATTTGTGATAGGAGACGAAACTCCGGTTGGAATTTACAGAGTTAATGAAAATAATTGGAGAACTAATACTGCATTAGGTGCAAAAGCATATCCTCTTAAAATAGATGAGGAACTTAAAGAGTTGGCATTGAAAGTAAAGGACATAATAGGGGGTTTCTTTTTAGGAATAGATATATTTGAGGATAAGGATCGGGGATATCTCGTAGATGAAGTAAATGGAGTGCCAGAATATAAAAATACTGTAAGAGTAAATAATTTTAATATATCAAAATTCCTTTTGGAAAAAGCAGTAGAGTGGGTGAAAAAATGATAAAGTTATTAAAATTCTATCAAGATAGAGGCATTAAAATTGTTAGAGGAGAAGGTCAATATGTATGGGATGAAAGGAATAACAAATATTTAGATTTACACGCTGGACATGGAGTAGCGTTTCTTGGTCATGGAAATAAAATTGTTATAGACTATTTGAAAAAGCAAATGGAGGAAATCTCTACTCTCTCTTTAGCTTTTGATACACCAATACGAGAGGAGATGATAAAAGAACTAGATGAACTGAAACCGGAAAACCTAGATAATTTATTCCTCTTAAATAGTGGATCCGAAGCAGTAGAACTAGCATTAAAAATTGCAAGAAAAATTACGAAAAGGAGAAAAGTTGTTGCATTCAAAAATTCATTCCATGGAAGAAGTATGGGTGCTTTGTCAGTAACCTGGAATAAAAAATATAGGGAACCTTTCGAGCCATTAGTTGGCCCAGTAGAATTTTTAGAATATAATAATATAGATTCCCTAAGGAGTATTACGGAAGATACAGCAGCAGTAATAGTAGAACCAGTACAAGGTGAAGGAGGCGTAATACCGGCTAAAAAAGAGTTTATGAAGAACTTAAGAGAAGTTACGGAAAAGGTTAACGCTATATTAATAATGGATGAAGTGCAAACGGGATTTGGCAGAACAGGTAAGATATGGGCACATCAACACTTTGATATAAAACCAGATATAGTAACAGCAGGTAAAGCAATTGGTGGAGGTTTTCCAGTAAGTGCAGTATTTCTACCAGATTGGATAGGTGAGAAAATAGAAGAAGGTGATCATGGTTCGACCTATGGAGGAAATCCATTAGCTGCTGCCGCAGTTACTGCTGCTTGTAAGGTTGCTAAATCTGAAAAAATTGCAGAACAAGCTCAAAAGAAAGGAGAATTATTTATGAGAATTCTAAAAGAGAAATTGGAAGATTACAAAATAGTCAGGGAAATAAGAGGGCTTGGCTTAATGATAGGAATAGACTTAAAGGTTAATCCCTCGATGGCTATAAAAATCTTACAAGACGAAAAGGTATTATCATTAAAAGCAGGGCTTACAACAATAAGATTCTTACCCCCATATCTAATAGCACAATCAGATATGGAGTGGGCTTCAGATGCAGCAAGAAAAGGAATTAGTGAAACAGAAAGCAAAAGAGTTGCTTCTTGATCTTTTATCAATATATACACCATCAAAGAACGAAACAAATGCTACCAAATTTTTTGAAAAAATTTCTAATGAGTTTAATCTTAAACTTGAGATCCTACCAGACTCAAATTCGTTTATACTCGGAGAAGGAGAAATATTATTAGCATCTCACGTAGATACCGTTCCGGGATATATTGAACCAAAGATAGAAAACGAAGTAATCTATGGAAGAGGCGCAGTGGATGCAAAAGGCCCATTAATAAGTATGATAATAGCTGCATGGTTACTTAATGAGAAAGGAATAAAAGTTATGGTAAGTGGATTAGCAGATGAGGAAAGTACTAGCATAGGAGCTAAAGAACTTACATTGAAAAATTTCAATTTTAAACATATAATTGTGGGAGAACCGTCAAATGGTACAGATATAGTTGTAGAGTACAGAGGATCAATACAATTAGATATAATGTGCGAAAGTACTCCAGAACACTCTTCATCAGCTAAGAGCAATCTGATCGTAGATATTTCTAAAAAGATAATTGAAGTTTATAAACAGCCTGAAAATTATGATAAGCCATCAATAGTACCAACAATAATTCGCGCAGGAGAGTCCTATAATGTGACGCCTGCTAAATTATACCTACATTTCGATGTAAGATATGCAATAAATAATAAGAGAGACGATTTAATCAATGAGATTAAAGATAAATTCCAAGAATGTGGTCTTAAAATAGTTGACGAAACACAACCGGTGAAAGTTAGTATAAATAATCCAGTAGTAAAGTCCTTAACTAGAGCGTTATTAAAACAAAATATAAAACCGAGGTTAGTAAGAAAAGCAGGAACAAGTGATATGAACATATTACAGAAGATAACAACGAGTATAGCAACCTACGGTCCTGGTAATTCCATGCTAGAACATACTAATCAAGAAAAAATTACCTTGGATGAAATATATATAGGAGTAAAAACGTATATGTTAGCAATAGAAGAGTTATGGCAAAAGAGCTGACTAGAAACTTTCTCTTTAAACCTATTTACAAACTGTATGAGATCTTATTATGGAATCAGATTCGTAATGGTCCATTACCAGATCACGTGGGTATTATACCAGATGGGAATAGAAGATGGGCTAGAAATAATAATCTTTCTCTTAACGATGCTTATTTCTATGGTTATAAAAAATTGAAAGAGGTCTTAATATGGTTATTGGAACTTGGTGTAAAAAATATAACAGTTTTTGCACTCTCTACGGAAAATTGTGAAAAGAGAAAACAGAGTGAACTATCAATAGTAACAACATATATTAAAAGAGGTCTACAAGAATTATTAGAAGATCCCATCGTAGACAGATATGAGGTTAAAGTAAGTGCAATTGGAAAACTAGATAAATTACCCAAAGATCTTACTGATTATCTTAATAAAGTAATAGAGAAAACCTCTAACTACGATAAGAGAAAACTTACGTTAGCTATTTGTTATGGGGGGAGACAAGAAATACTAGATGCGGTCGTTAGGCTTCTAGATGATTATAGAAATGGAAAAATTAGTAAAAACGAGATAAATGAGGAAACATTCAGAAAATACTTTTATGATAGTGAGTTGCATGATATTGACTTGGTAATCAGAACTTCGGGTGAAGTGAGAATTAGTAACTTTTTACTTTGGCATGTAGCATACTCTGAATTGTTCTTCTGTGAAGCTTACTGGCCAGAATTCAGAAAAATAGACCTATGGAGAGCAATAAGGTCATTTCAAAAAAGAAAACGTAACTTTGGAGCCTAAGTTTTTTAATCCTTTATTACACACTTTTAAAGTGGCGTAAGTTATGGGATTTTACCAAGGCCCAGATAATAGGAAAATTACTGGTGGTTTAAAAGGAAAACACAGAGATAAGAGAAAATATGAAATTGGAAATCCATCTACGCTTACAACACTGTCTGCAGAAGATATAAGGATAAAAGATAGAACGCTCGGTGGGAACTTTAAAGTTAGATTAAAGTATACTACAACTGCTAATGTCTTAGACCCAGCAACAAATACTGCAAAAAAAGTCAAGATTCTTGAAGTCTTAGAAACACCAGCAAACAAAGAACTAGCGAGAAGAGGAATAATAATAAGAGGAGCTAAAATTAGGACAGAGGCAGGGTTAGCTGTAGTCACGTCGAGACCAGGACAAGACGGAGTAATCAATGCGGTGCTCTTAAAGAATGAGTCTCAGGGATCTTAAAGAAGAAAATAGAATAGTTATTTGGCCTTCATATTTTTTCTCACCAACTAGATCTAAAGGAAGACGGTTAGCTAGGATGCAATATAAAATAAAAACCGAAGAATTAGTCTCAACACTAAAAGAACTTGGTCTAGATCCAGTAATTATAGAAAATAAAAAATATCCTAGAGATAGAAAGATTAATTTTTTAATAGCAGTGAAGAAAATTAAGAGCAAAAATTATACGTTAAAAATAATATACAACGCACTTACGAGGACAAAACAAGCTAGCTCTAATAAGGAGAATTAAGAACATCAAGTTTAATAAAGATCAAGGATCCTATTCTCATTATATATGTATATAGTTACTGGCGGTGCTGGGTACATTGGTGGACATCTGGTAGATTATTTAGTTTCAAAAAATTTAGAAGTGATAGTTATTGATGATTTGACCTATGGTAGATACAGAAACGAGAAGGCTAAATTTATAATGTTTGACTTACGTCAAGGCAGTATAGTAGAGCTTACAGAGAAGTTAGAAAAAAAACCGATAATTTATCATCTAGCTGCAAATCCCGACGTAAGAACATCAATGATAAATATCGAGGAACATTTCGAAAGGGATGTCAAAGTTACGTTAAATGTAATGGAGTTGGCAAGAAAAGTAGATGCAGAAAAAGTAATCTTTGCTTCTTCATCTACCGTGTATGGAGAGACAAAGAAAATTCCAACTCCGGAATCAGAAGAACTTAAGCCAATTTCTAATTATGGATTATTTAAACTATTGTGTGAAAATGTGGTAAAGTATTACGCAGAACAATATGGCATAAAAAGCATAAGCGCAAGGCTGGCAAACATAACTGGAGGTAGGGTAAGTCATGGGGTAGTAGTTGATTTTGTCAAAAAACTCAGAAATAATCCAAACTTGTTAGAAATCTTAGGAAATGGAAAACAAAGAAAAAGTTATCTGTATATTAATGATTTAATAGAGGCATTTATGATGTTAGAGGAAAAAGTAAACAAAATTTATGATGTTTTTAACATAGGTAATACTGACTGGATCTCTGTAGACGAGATTGCTAAAATCGTTATAGATGAAATGAGATTAAGCCCCAGAATCATTTATAAAGATTTGACAGCTGAGGGGAGGGGATGGCCGGGGGACGTGAGAGTAATGTTATTAGACATCTCAAAAATCTCAAAGGAAATAGGTTGGTCACCTAAAATGGGTTCTAGAGAAGTGATTAGGCAAGCCGTAAGAGACTTGTTATATGGATACAAGTCAGTCTATTAATAAAATGTTTCATATAATTAAACAGAGTAAGGCACTTTCATATAAGAGCTATCTCTAAACTTCCTTGATAGATTATCAATGTCAGTTTATTATCTAATTATATTGACGCGACCACACAATCTTGCTGCTTTTTTAATATTGCTCATTTTTACTGATCTCATACAAACCTATATAGGTTGGTGATGTTAAGCGTTTTGGTGATAAGAAGAGGTTTGTTGCTTATTGTGGTCTCGATCCTCTTGTTGAGTCTAGTGGTAAGAGTGTTGTATCGAGAGGCGTTCAGTAATAAACCTTTCGGTCAAACTTCAAGCATAGTGTCAACTAAGGTTGCCACGTGAGTCCTTTCAACCCACATGGCGATTCGAGGGAGGGATTCACCTATTTAGGCTCATAAGGCTTATTATTATACCATACACTCCATATAATCCTAGCCAACTTTCTAGCCAAAGCAGTGTAGAACTTCTTACCTTTTAACCTATCCCTATGAGACTCATAAAACTTCAACAATGTTGGGTTCCTAGAATAATTCCTCACTGCCAAAAAGTAGAACAAGCTACGCAAGTACTTATTACCCCTCTTGGAAATCCCCCTACTTATTACAGCTCTTCCACTCCTTTCCACAACTGGGTCTAGACCACAATAGGCAACAAATGATTCTGGCTTGGGAAAACGCCTAACATCACCAACAACACCAATAATAACCCCAGCTGCAAGCCTCCCAACACCCGGTATCGTCAATAGGACGTGAGAATGTCCGAAATGTAATTATCTGAATGAATATATAAATGAATGATAAATATTAATATTATCAGAAGTATAAAACCTGGTTAATCTGGAAAAACTTGATCATGGAAAAATATCAAGTTAAGAAGATTTATTTATCATGCATGGTGATGCTTGAGTGCGTGATGACGTTTCTTAGAGTTGAACTATTCGACGTCCTGGAGGGGTTCTTCGTTGGACGGCTAGGAACATCCTGATGTTGTAGAAGACTCCCAGGACGTGGAGGAAGGCTTCGTTCCTCCACACCGTGGTCCCATAGGGCCTCCAGAACTTGTACAGGAAGGTACCGAAGAACTCCACGTGAGCCCTCAGAGTCGTGAAAGGTTTCTCCATAGCTATGAGCTGGGTTGGGGAGGGCGAGAAACCCCTGTCAGCTATCTTAATCCCCTTGAGCGGGGACTTAAATCTCGGGGCTACTGGGTAGGCACTTCTCCTCAAACTTGAAGGAAATTTCCAGCAACTTCTTCCTCACTTCGTATACTCTTCCCACGAAATCGTGTAACGTGCTCTTGCCCACTTTCCTCCCAACGAACCACGCCACAACGACGTTCACGTTGACCATCTTTACTGCGTCTCTATAGGAACAAGAGTAGAGTACCATGACGATTAGTAACTTCAGGTAAACCAGAGTGCCTTCTCCTAGAACTCTTTCTAAATCTAGGGTGTCTAGCACGGGTTTGATATCCGTTACCATTTTTCCCTCTACGGCATATCCTCTCTTG
>Ga0209451_10018_pt1 | contig 71802 bp, 49 predicted proteins | sample Arccon1NAG2MetaG_FD_184743 | JGI IMG/M metagenome (GOLD analysis project Ga0209451, IMG submission 184743) | Archaeal communities from Yellowstone National Park, Wyoming, USA - Archaeal consortia 1 (NAG2) MetaG (SPAdes) (version 2) | ecosystem: Environmental > Aquatic > Thermal springs >...
GACGGGCCTTGAAACCACAAAGGTGAGCGTGTTCGCTGAGCCCCCCAACGAGCCACTCCACTGTTTAAAGTGGTAGCTCACCGGGAATCCACCGTAGCTTGCGGGTGCGCTCAGCGAATACGGCTCGCCGACCGCGCCCCAAACGCTCACGTTTGAAAGAGGCGAAGAGAGCGTGATCAGGTCCTGCTCAACGTACACACCATCCACTATGAGCGGCGTGCTCACGTTCAGAGCGAGAGACGTCGAATTCACGAGCTCGCCGTTCACGCTCCAGCCCTGAAAGGCGTACCTCGACGTCGAGTTGGTGTAGATGTACCGCTGCGCGGAGAGGGTGATCGGGGAGCCCGAGTCGTACCAGAAGCTCTGGTTGAGCACACCTGTGGATGTGCGCTGCACCACATCCACCAAGTACTGCACTGTGCCCACTATGGTGACGTTCACGTCTAAGGCTGAGGTGGGTAGACTCACCGTCTCGTTGTGCACCTCAACCCCGTTCACGAACACCGACGCCAGAACTCTTTGGTAGGCCCCAAGCCCCGTCTGGTTGGCCACAGTGAGTGTGACCTGCGCCCCCCGTGGGGCCACAATATAGTGTGTGCCCACGCTTAGGTTCACCCCGACACCGTTCAGCCCAACCGTATAGGAGCCAACACCCTTGAGGCTAACAGGGTACACTTCAAGCTGGGTCACCGAATATGTTGGGTTAAACGCGACGCCACCATTATACCAGACAACAAGCTGATCCGCACCCACGCCTCCAACCGGAATCGTGGCCGAAAAACTCCCACTCGCCGAAGTAACCACGCTAACATTCCCAAACATGGAGTTTGACGCGTCACCCAACCCCTGCAGGCTCAGCGTCAGGCGCTGACCCGAAAGCGGAACAAACGATGAACCCGTGCCCGCCTGGTAAAACAGATACCCGGAAACAGTGAGCTGGGAAACCCCCACCGCCGTGAAGGCTTCGAGAACCGGTGTGACCGGCCACAGCTCATAACTATTAAGGTTCCCAAAGCTCAGAACACCCTGAGGAGCAGAGGGGTCTCCTAGATCCCTACCCACAGTCACAAAATACACGGTTTCACCCGTATCGGAGCCATAACTGTAAGCGTCGGGGACGGACACAAACAAACCATCCCTATGATAGTAGAGGGATATCAGGCCAGAAATCCCTTCGACAACCGCAAACGAACCACCCCCCGGACCCCCAAGCACGTATTCAACATCACTAGGCAGCCCATTCGGGGCGTAGGAGCCAATCTGGTAGTAGGCGCGCGCACCACTCACAGTGGGGAAGAGCACCACTGAATCGTAAACACCCGTGTAAACCGAGCCGTTCCCACTCGCAATAGAATACCCAAACGAAACCCTCACACCCCCAGCGCCCACACTAGATACACCCATACTCAGATTAACCGTAAACGGAAACGTCAAATTATAGACAACGGGGTCGACATAGTAGTAGTAACCCACAGGCTGCGAAACAGTGCCGTTACCCCGAATATACTGTGGGTGTAGAACAGCCGTGGGAGAGCTAAAATTCCAGATATTATTCACAAGCTCAACCTGCGGCTCCATCGTGGTATTAGAAGCGATAAAGATAACATTCTGCGTCCAGTAAACACCGTGACCCGGAACCCACAAAACCGCGTTCAACTGAAGGCTCCCATAGCCCGTCCCAATAAACGTATAGTTTGAGGCGTAAGGGGGAGGAATCACGTCAACCCCCAGGTTGAGCGAGTCAAAAGTGGCCGAGCCCTTCACAGCATCAGTGCTCAGATTACCCTTCGAACCATACGATGCGAGACCAGTCGGCGCGGGGAGGGGGAAGGGTTGAAGCCCACCCTCCGGATTCCTCCTCGGAACAAAATCGTGCGGAAGCGACTTGAAGGACGCGTGAATAGTGGGAGGCGGCGCGAACACGAGGAGAGCCGGGGTGACCAACGACAAAACAAGCAGGACAACCAGAGAAGACGAAATTAGAACATTCATAGATCAGAGCTAACACTAACAGGAAGATAAGCATTGTCATAAGCCACCCCACCAGCAGACAACAGTAACCATGTTTGAATGAACCCTCCCCCATGCACACCGTCAAACGTAAACACACCGAGGCCACGACAAGGATAAGAATACCTACTTCCTCGGGTCGCCGAAAAACCCACGCCGAAGAGGCCTACCCCCGAAGTGCACACGTCTCCAGATAAATGGCTCACAAGTTAATAACAAATCGGGCACCCCCACCCAGCTTCAAGAACTGGTGCGTGTGCACATAGAATCTTGGCTCGGTGGGCTCCGCGAGGCGTATCAGCGCGAAACCCATCGGTCACCCACGGCCATAGCCGGTTTATCCGAGAATTTGGATGAAAATCTTCGCTGGGATATCTGGAATAGGTCCTCCAAAGTTTAGGCTGTCGTCTTCTCCTCGACTCGTTCCGGTAGTCTCTTCACTCCTAAGAGGCCTAGCAACTCGCCGCGCTGCTCTCGGAGGAGCCTGTCTCCAAGTCAAGCGTGTTCGGAGGAGTCGACGAGAAAAGTTGAAGGAAACCGGAGTTTAAGGGGGAGCCATGTATAACTTTATCATCCATAATGTTTATGGGACTGTCTTAGAGTATGGTGGTCGAGCGATCTGGGTTTGGGTGGCGAGGACGAAGAAACAAAAAAGCTTATGTGGTTCGTGGTATCACCTACAAGTAAAACGCTAGGCAGAACGTATGGTTATCCAAATTCCGGCTAAGGAAGAGTTCCTGCGTGGTTGTGCGGAATACGAAAGACGTGAAGGACGCGACTCCATGTACAAAGTGGCTACTTTCTTGTGAAGTGTTTCTGGGGTAAACCAGAGGAAATGGCTGATGCACTCGGTGTACTCCTACTCACGTGGAACCAAGCGTTATACAGGCATGGCCCTCCAGACTCTGATGAACTTAGTAAGTGTATTGCGGATAACATGAATAAGATAAACCACTTCAGGCAGAGGGAAATCACCACCTTCTCCGCTTCGGATGAGGGGTCAACTCAGGAACTGGTAGAAAGGTTTCTCGACGCCCTCAAAACCGAGAAGTCTGGCAGGAAGAGCTCAGTGGCTGTGGCCAAAGCATTGCACCTCCTGGCACCAGCTTTCTTCCCCCTTTGGGACGATAAGATCGCCAGAGCCTACGGATGCTACTATTCTAAGGAGCCCGCTCAAAAATATGTGAGTTTCTGCACAATCATAAGGGAGATCGCAAATGGCGTCAAAGGATATGTCGGCGACTCCCCGAAGACGCTCGTAAAGTTGATTGACGAATACAACTATTCTAAGTATACCAAGGGATGGATCTAAAAAAGCGATGAGCGCATCCTATGCGTCGTACCGTTGAGGCCTCGTTCCGCAGGCATAGCAAGAGCACACGCAAACCCACCTCCGAATCATACAGCCTTTATCAGAACCTCCCAAGCCTCGATACTTCCGTGCGGAAGAGCAACACCCAACCAATCGCTGTGGAACCTGTCCCTCCGGCGAGGCGCGATGAGCAATGAGGACTAGGGGCTAACTCCTGTCTGTAGCACGGTAACCGAGACAATCAAAGAGGAAAGCTATATTTCTCCGGCACCCGAGGACCCCTGAACACCCGGCTTCCCTGGTCTGAGAAGCGGGACCGGTCCAAACCCAGTGAGTGAACACGTCAGAATACGTGTTTAGGGATATGCGAGCAACAGAGCTCTGAGCCTTGCTTAGGTGAGAAGAGGATGTCAGCTCCTCGGATAACGGAATGTTGGGGTCTTCAGGAGTGCTTCAGCCTCACGCCAGTCCACCTTCCCCGTCTTGCTGCGGTATTCCACAAACGCCGCACCGGGCGCAGACCAAGATCGGAATCGACGCACAGCCTCCGAGTGCGGTTCCCCCACGACGAAACCACGCATACAGCCCTCATTCAACCAGACGGATATCGTCCAGAAGCTCTTCTTGGCGAAGTCTGTCCTCAGACCGTATCTCAGCAAACCATCTGCACGTTTGAGCTGCCGCTCTATGCAACGTGTAAGCAGAAGAAAGGGTATAACGTCGAACCACCTTCTAAGCGGAAGAAAGGTTGCCACACGGGAATCCCGTCAAGCTCACTCACAACCCCTACTAGCGCCCCTCCCTAGCACTTCACACCCCCTCTTTGAAACCTACACCCAGAAACCTCAAAGCGGTTTCACCCAAAAAGCAACCAAGAAAAAATAGGGTGAAAGAATCCTTAAAACACATCATCCCAGCAAGCTATCGCACGGCTTAGTAAGCCAGCTGAGCCACCATAGACTGAATACACAACACCTCTCTGAAACTGCCGCGCGTATCTTATAAGATAAAAGAGACTAGGATAGCCTTGCTCTGCAAGCCTAAGATACTCGAATCCCCCTGAACAACACTGAATATTTCATCCACCATCACTACTAGAATCCACGGTAACTCAAACACCCCATCTGAGTGTACCCTACGACCTACCCCTGTTTTCCAAACTACAGCCTAACTCAAAGCTGGTTTACGTTGAACATTACCCTCAAGTAGGCGATAGTGTCCAGATTAGAGCGGGGTGACCTCTGTATCCAGGCGTGGAGAAGCGTTATCCGGACACCATCCCCCAACATCGCTGTCTTTAAGTAGCCCTGCAGTGGACCTCCCCTCCGCAGAGCGTTCCCCGCCTCGTGGAGTATGAGGACGAGTATATTGATTTGCTATCTAAGCTTCAAGAATGAATCCTCATCCATCCCCATTAATAAATAGAGTAGGGGAGCCCGGCTCGAACAGGAAGCCGATCACTTCCCCTTCCTTGTTTCACGGATAGCCCGAACTACCTCTTCATCCAGAACTTTCTCCAGCACCTCCTTCACCATACGCAGAGCCCCCTAAACTCCTCCCCCCTCCTCCACACGACCACATCCACACTAACACAACACTGCAAGCATACCCTAAGCACCCAACACACACCCTAACAAACACAGCGACTCATGCATACAAAAACGAATCCCACATATAGCGCCTCTCTGCAAAACAATCAAACAGTGGACACCCTCTAAACCATACTAAAAATCTGTGGCACCAGAGGACTCCAGCTACGAATGTACCCCACCGCATCGGGGGAGGCTGGCAACCGAGCCGTCAACACACTAAGCGAATGCAGTCATATGACCCCAACCCGAGACGTTTAATGCAACCCCCGGGGAAGTGATTGGATAACCTATTTGGTCGAAGCGGGTGAACCTAGTATCGCGTTGGAGGATAAGGTTCTGCAAAGGGTGGGGAAATCCAAGCTACTCATCTCTTCAATAAGTTTTCTGAAAGTGAGGTAGCGTTCACTTGAGAAGCCTGGGTTTATCCCGCCAAGTCGTGCCTCCACCCGCATCAAGCCGAGACCACGAGACTTAAAACCCCCAAAACGAGCCAGCCCGTCGTCGATGGCCTTAAACCCAAAAAACAAAACTGGAGCAACATCCTCTTGGATCAAAACCTTGAACACGACGGGTGTCCGGGAAACCTCCACTAAAACACCCCCACCACTAGTACTCGATAGGTCGAGTGTGAACCCTTCCTTCATCTCTTCCACCTGGACACTAGGGGTACGCATGATAAGCCTGATTGATCCTTTACGCGACACACCCCCAAAGACTCGTTCGAGCAAACCATCAATGCGAGCATCAGGATAACCGCACATAAGTAAGCCCACTCTACAAGACCCTCTGAGAAATCCCTTCACAGAGCTACTAGGTATAATATGTTCAGCCGACCAACTACCCTTAATAAATGAAACACCTCTCCTCCGTGACCCAGACCTAGCCCTTATAATATAGGGCGTTACGGGTACAAGCCTAACATCCAGCTCGAAAAACAATGAGATCCCCGCACTCTTTACTTAACACAGTCACCCAGATAGCTACGCAGTTTATCCGTATCAACCCCTCCACCCCTCCTAAAACACCTGTAGGCCTCGATGAAACCCGAGACCTCTCCTCTCCCCTGCTCCTCTACAAATACCCTGTTGAAGACATCGCGTAGGAGCTCAAGGGTACCCTTATCCAGCACCTTCCCAATATAGTACACCTTTAGCTTGGTGGATCCCGTATTGGAATCACGCGTGGGGACTAAATGTATCCTCGACATAAAGGCCCGTCCCTTCCCGCCTGCGCCAAAGACATACCTCTTAGCACCCCCAGAGTAGAGCTTACATCTCAAATAGGTCTTCAACGCCCAGAGCTCGTCGACACCAACCTCGAACCCCACTTCATATTCTCCTATGAGGGTAACATAGTGTGTGTCACTCGGGCTACCCACAAATAAATCATACGCGGCGTCCTTCAGCCGCTCATGGATCAACAACGCGTCCCTCCTTATAGTCAAGCAGCACTCCTAACCTACGAATAAGAGGCTCGCCGACGAGGTTCACATCGAAGCCCAGCACGTGATATGCAACGGCTTCCAGCTTCTTAGAACCAAACTCAACCACGGCGAGCTTCGCAAACCCGTTCACAGGGCCAGCCGCCGTCCTAAACACAGCTGAACCCTGGACACCGCCAGGAATACCGTCAAAAAGCCTTGAGTCAACTAAGAGGGTACCGTCAAAACCCGTGTCCACCTTGAATTCACCAGTAAACCCAGCCACCTTTAGCTGTACGTTCAAAGTGTAAGAGCCCCCTTAACCCTGAAGCGGTAGCCCCTCTTGATAAATGATGAGAGCTCATCCTCACTTTTAGTCTCCATTATCACTCTCCCGGCGTCGTCAACAACCTCGTATACCACCTCCCCAGGCTCCTTGGAAATCTTCTTGACCGAGCTTAGGAGATACTTGGGAAAGAATTCACCGAGGGCGTTCACGACATCTCCGTCAACCTCCCCATCCCCCTCCCCCATCCTGAAGAGATACTCTCCCCGTATTAGCCCATCCAAAGCAAGCGGAAACCCTTCGACCCCTCCAACCCTAAGCGTGAACAAACCGTAGCCCGCGCTACCACGGCCACCCAAACTCACTTCACCCCTCTCAGCCTTCATCGCCAAAACATCCAAAGCCTCCCTAACGGTGGATAGCACATCCTCTTCAACGCCTCCAAAGCTCACCTTCTCGTCGAGCACAACCGCGAAGCCGAGAAAACGTGTACCCACAGGCACCAACTCCTCGTCGAAAAGCTTCTCCTCCGCCGCAGCGCCCGTCAACCTATCAACCGCCACATGCACCATACGCTCCAAATATATCGGGAACGGATCCACCGGGATAAAAGCGGTGATCTTGACAGCGCTCCTAAGACCCGGGGCGCCAAAAGCCCGGCAAACACGGCAATACTTCACTCTACCAGTCAAATGGTTCCAGTCCTCTCTGAGCTTCACCCTATCGGTTGAGGAGAGGAGAGCCGGGTTCTCACACCGATCCAACTCAGAGGTTGAGAAACACGCGAGGGATACGTTAAAACCAGAAAGCTCAAAATACCGCTCCAAAGCGCTCACAAGAGAATCTCTAATTTCATCTGTAACGGGGTCATCTTCCCCGAGGTCATCGAACTCACTCAGAGTGCTGGGGACATCCCCATCCAGTAGGCCAGCTGATGCAAGGCTCTTTAACTCATCGATAACAACACGTAGATCACGCTTCCTCTTCCCGCTGAGAAATCGCTCCACCGCATCCCTAGGAACACCATTACGCCGAACACCCTCAACCTCCTTTTCCCGTCTAAGATACACTTCGTAAGTCGACCTCAAAACACCCCTAAACGAACTCCCCGGGATAAATGGGACGTAAACCTGGTGGAAGCCCTCCTCCAACCTAACCTTCACACGCACCTTAGCAACAGGGTTATCTGATGACGCGAAATCAAAATAGACACCCCCACCCCCCACCCTCAGATAAGACCTAGTCTCAACCACGAGAGGAATAACCTTCACAGGACTCCACCACCAAGCTCGCGAGCCGCTAGCGACTCCAAATCACCCTTCAATTCGACAATAACCTGCGGCCTAGGCGTGGAGCAGGCATCAGAAAACCTACCATAAACCCGAGACCACGCATCCCCTCCCCCCTCACTAACACCACTCTTACCACTCTTACCACTCTTACCCCTACGTTCTTCCTCTAACTCAACAAACGTGTTCCTAAGCTCACCGAGAAGACCCCGCACATCCAACCCCTTGCTAAGCATAAACAGAGCCACATCCAACTCACTCGCCAAGAACCTAAGCTTCGCAGAATACTCGACAGCACGCCTGTCAGAGGACACAAAACATATATGGGCACAACAAAATAAGAATTGTGGAAACCCTAGGACACGACCAACTCATCGCCAAGCTCCTAGCAAACCTCGGTGAACCCAAACCATACGAAGCCATCTACCTACACGACCTATTTAAAGGATTAATAACCAAAGGCATCAGCAAACAGGAAAACCGAGGAGAACATGACCCCGAAACCTACAAGGAAATATATGCGAAATACGACAGAATTTCTAGCATCGCAGAAGAGTCACCAAACCTGATAGGCGTCGAAGAGAAAAAGAAAAGAAGATTCCTATACCCACTCATCTCACCCTTCAACCTAAAGCCGGAGACACAGTGCATAGACCGATTCGATGACCTACCCACACAGCTAACACTACCCCTACTAAGAAGAAAATACGGAAGCAAAGTGGATGAATACTACCAGAAAATCGAGGAAACCGTATCAAGCATTACTCCAGAGAACATATACGAGAACAAAGAATTCCTGAAGATAGTATTCGACTCAATATGCATAACCCCACAGAGGAGCTGGGTGAGCGCCAACGACATCGTAATACTCGCACACCTAAAGGGCGCCCTACTCGCAAAGCTCTTAGAGGAGGGATTCACAATACTCAGACTCGAAAACCCATTCAACCTCGGCTACAAGACGCTCAAAGACATAAGCGGGTTAAACGCTGTAACAAGGATATTCACCCACCAGCTCAACCAGGAAATAATCAGTGAGAACGGTCTACATATACTCGAGAAGATAATCGGTTGCTTCAAGCCACCCAGTGCATATGAGCCCCCACTAATAGGGCTAGCCACACCCTTCACACTCCTAGCAACAGAGAAAACAATAATAACAGCCATACCCCGGAGCCAACACTCAAAGACGCTAGACCTAATCGAGCGAGCACTCAACAAGACGCTCACCAGCCTACTCGACCAACCCCACAACACTAAAACCATAAACATAACACTCAGATACAGCACCCACGAGTTAAGTGGGAGACTGCAATCACTAACACAGCAAACCCAAACCCCCAAGCAAGCAAACCCCCAAACCCTTAAGCTCCACGAAGAAGAAATCTTAGCCGAACAACTAAACCAAATCCTAGCAGAGATGGTCGACGACGACCAGCCCAACGCTTTGTCGCAGGTTGCACTCAACACGCCTCCGACAAGCGGGGAGACGTGCACAGTGTGCACCCAAAACTTCGCCCTCACACAGGAGTTCCTCTCCAGGTATAAGGAGCGAAAGGTCTACGATGAAGGCTCAAGCCACCCGGAAACACTCTGCCCCCTATGCCTAGCTAGGAGGCTCTCCGTATTCCACGTTCAGAGAACATCCCGCAAACTAAGAGGAGACCTTGACCCCAACCCAGGCGAGGGCTGGATAAAACTATTCGAACCCCAAGGGGAAGCTGGCAAAAGCCTAGACGAACTCGGAGACGACATCATCCTATTCATCTTCAAACTGAACCTACAAAGCCTCAACACAGAAATAGACCTAAAGACCGCTTTCGACTTCGAGCTCAAAAAGTTAATAAGCGAACACTTGGGAGGCGAATACTTAGATTACTGGCTGGACGCATTAAAAAAGGGGCTCAAACTCAGCGTAGGCCAACAGTGTGGGCCCCTCAAGCCTTTGAGGGCCGAAGGGATCATGAAGAAATTCATAGGGATAATCAGGTCGGTGGAGAAAGATAAAGACCCATCCACCCTGGTAAATGAGTATAAGGAGAAGGTAGAACGACTAGTCCATATTAAACCACCCATGGATGAAAAGCTCGAGTTCATGGCGCACGCAATTTGGTATATGGATGATGTTGGATGCGGGCCCACCGACGGCTCGATAAAGGTTAGGGGGTCAATCGATAGGAGCTTGACAGCCATGATATGCTTCGCGAGGATGGTGGAAGACTTCTGCGTCAAACTCTTGACTGGGAGGATCCCAAACATCATCCTCTTCCTACCCAGCGGCTTCAGTACTATGGGGGCGGTAGCAGTCCCCAAGAATGTGGGGGTAAGAGCCCTAGGGTTACTCGGGGAGTTCGGATCACTCGACGAGTGGATCCAACCCCTCAAGAGGGCGGGAGCCATACATATATACGTTGTGGGTATGAAGAGTTACACACCCATCGAGCTAGTCGCCAAAATCCCCCTCAACCCCATCGAAAACACACCATACACAGCTACAATAATACCCGTCAACCTCAGAAACGGGGTGCTCCCAAACCAACACCCAGTCAAACTCGGCTACAAAGATGCACAGATAGCACAAGTGGACAGGGAAACCGTTGAAGCATTGAGGAAGGCGGGCTTCAACGGAGTCCAGCCAAACCTCGACAAAGGCTACGGTGAAAACCCACGGCTAAAACCAATCCTCAACGCAAGACTACAGCAACCCAGAACCCCGAGATGCCACGAGAGAATCGAGCAACTCGCACAGGAGAATGAAAATATTCGGAGAACGGCGCTGGAGAGAATCCTAACATGAAGACATACGCCGTGCAGCTCAGGGTATACTACGGCTACAAGTATAACACAATACCCTCAACGATGATCGCGAGCGCAATAATACAGCAAGCCAAAGACACCAACACAAGCCTCCAGCGATACGTGGGTAAACTATATATAACAGACTTCAAAGCGGACAGCCAAACGAGAACCCACCCATGGCACAAGAACACCATAAACAGGCTCACCAAGGCCAGCACACCCCACCTCGAAACAACACTCCTCAATGAGGACACATTCTACGCAACATACACAGGATACATAACGCTGACCCAAGAGGTAGAGGACGAAGCCAAACAACTCATCAAACAAAGCGCCCCGTACATAGGCGGAAAATACATGCTAGCCGAATACACGTACTACACACAGGTAACCCCACAAAACACAAAAACATACATCAACATACCCATACTACCCCAAAAACTCGAAAAACTAAGAAACCTAAACCTCAAACCAAAACGAATAATAATCACACGCCAGCCAGGCAAAAACTATCCAAACCAATACGAACCCATAACCCTCGAGCCCACAGGCGACCACCTAGAAATCAAAAGAGCGGAAACACCGCTAATAACACTAGTCACAGCAGAACACACAACCTACGTGGGAGACACGCTCTACAAATATATACAACTAGTAGACCAAACACAGGACGAGTACGCAGGATTCTACATACACGCAGCCACAGCAACCAACAGCCTAAACAACACCACACACTGAACACATATAGATAAAACACTTCAAGCAACACGGATACAGTAACCCAGTACCCAAGAAAGCACCCAAACACGGCCAACAAACGCAAAACCCAAAAACAAACAACCAAACCAGCGACCTAGGCAAACGTTGGGAGTCCCGCCCAAACTGAATGAAAACGCCTATTCCAATCTAGCCGGATAAATAAGATGAAAATCACCAACAGACACATACCGTCAACATCCCTATTACCGCTTGCTAGGACTAACCGTTTCCCATCCCGAGGTGCCCTGCTTACATACCCCCTAGTCTCGACACCAACGGATGGTTTACTAAAAACCTTAAACTCTAAGGTAGAAAGCGCCTATAAATTTTCTTCGAACAATTTCGTAAATAATAGGCTGGTACATATGCTATATGAGAAGGTAAACTCTTAATACTCTAAATATGGTGTTCGGATAAGTCGTGTTCCCCGGGCTCAACATTGAAGCCGTAGAGCTTAAATAAAGCCTTCTGAAGCACCTCCACCACGAGGGTGCTTTTACCAGAACCACTCACACCCATGACGCATACAAAACACACGTGTTCGGATAAGGAGTGACTGGGATGAGATACGCCTCTCGGAATCACCCTATCAATATACCTCTATTCGGATAATGCATGTTTCGTAGGTATCTATGGTTGCCCCCTCGGAGTGTAAAGAGGGGTATTCACGTGATCGGCGGGTCGCTGAACACTACGCTGAGCAGGAAGACTATGAACCAGAGACCGAGGCCAGGGATGAAGTCGCCGAGGCACAGGCCGAAGACCCCGACGCCTTCCTCGTAGGAAGCGCCCTCCTGCTCCTGACAAGTTGGACGAGGCCCGCTATCACGAGTCCGAACATCTGGAGTGTGGCCGCGACGAAAACAAAGAGCGCAGTGTAGCTCTGCGCCTGCGCCGCCCACCCGAAGGAGAGCCTGTACACCAAGCGAAAGGCGTGAAGAACCAGGTAAATGTGAAGGGGTCTAAAAGCACGGTCCCAGCAGAGACCCAGAAAAGCGACCTCCGATCCATAGATAAAAAAGATGGAGGGGGTTAAAGCCTTTTTGCTTCTCCTGTTATCACACTTAAGGTTGCTACGTCTGAGCATCGCCGACGGATAGGAGGCTTAATGTCGCTAGAACAAGGGCGACAACGAGATGCGTGTCCGGATAAGCTATGTGATCCCCCATGTTTTCCTCGAGTCCATTGCAATTTTCTACTAGCTCCAGTAGTTGTGGCCTTCAGCCAGTTGAGGCAGTGTTTATCAATATCGCCTTTGGTGGTACAATCGTCTTCGAATAAGGTTTTAGCGTGGTGGTCTCCAAGAAGCGGGCTGGTGATTAGCCGTGGCGCCCACCACTAGGCTGGCTGGGGGATGCGCTCGCCTTCTTCAGGAATCTCAATGTTTTTGGAGAACAAGAAGAGGTTCACCCTCCCTCGCTGAGCTCAAGGTTATTGTGGTCCTGCTTTACATTTTTGGTTTTAGCCTCCATATGCGAGGAAAAACCCCGCGGCTCTTCAGGCTACTCTGAGTAGGAGGAGAGGGTCTTGGGGTCGAGTGTATTCTGAGGAGTGGAGGGGGAGGGTTGAGGTAAGGCTAGAGTTTGGGTTGAGCCACGCGTGGGTGCACCTCATCGTAGATCTGGATGAGGCTATAGTAAAGCGTAGTAGTGGGCGACCCATCATTGTTTGGGTTGCTGTGATGCGTGGGGGAAGAGACCAAACAACCAGTGTGGTCAGCTGTGACACTCCCCCTACGACGTGGACGACGGGTGACGCCCCAAGTTTCCTCGGAGGCAGAGAAGGAGGCGCCTCCATACGTGGATGACCCCCATCCTCACAGGCCGTAGATCCTAGTAGTGTGACTCCACCCGGTGAGGAGGGAAGGGGGAGAGGGCTTCCAAAACCACGCCCACCATAGCTTTAGGCTACGAAGCACCGCCGGTAAAGCGATTCTTTGGCTACCTTAAGGATCGAACAGGAATATCCCACTACAACACAACCCAAGGGGGACACTTCTTCCACCACTCTTACGCTTCCTAAGGCTATTTTTCGAGTGGTATGCGAAGCGTAGGCGCCACGCATGATCGCTTATCTCGACAGGCGTGTGACAACTAAGCTAACCCGCGCTCCCAGCAAGGAAACCCCTACATATCTAGGAAGCATCGAGTTTTTTAGCCGCATGTTTGAGAAAGTAACCGAAGAATACATGAAACAAAAATATAGGATGAGCAAAACTCGAAGACTCTGGTGGAAAGATGTCGAAATACACCCGCTTGCGCTTAGAGAAGAAAGCGTTGCGGATGAATACAGGAGGAGAGAAGACTTCAACCCCAAACAGTCGCTATACGAGGCCAAGCAAAAAACCCAAAGAAGTCGACGAGGAGCCGAAAGATTTACCCTCATTTCAAAGCGCTTTTTAAGACAAGAAAAGTGAGCAGAGCTTGTGGACTTAAACAAGTTGAACGCGTGGTACAGCGCTATCAGACCAAAAATCCGAGCTCCTTAACGTCTCTGGAAAGCCCCAAGTAAACCGCGCGACCCAACGGGGCCTCCGGCAATCAGAATAAAAAGCAATTATACTTTACTACCTGGAACGCTTTGATCCGTAGAGTAATAACGCCACGGCTGAGTTGAAAATAGCGAGGTAGAGTAGGAGGCGTGCTAGTGGGTAAGAAGGAGTGCGTCAAACCCTACTAAAGAATAGAATCCAACCCAGAGTGAATAGCCCTAACACAATCACATCTGTTAGCCCCATTTGTTTCGTGGTGCTACCTGTGGACACTAGTAATCCAGTTGAGAAGCTTACCCCAGTATAGACGCCAAAGACAAGAGACCCGAGAGGTGTTCAAAGCTCATTGGGGCGCCCATAACACATCTGGTAAGAGTGTACACCCCGACTCCGAAACCAGTAATAGTAGTAAAAGTGGTAGCCAAGCTCGTGTAGAGAGCCAGCCTGTCCACCCTCATCATTCCAGACAGAATGTGACTCGCTTATAGGCCTTACCCCCTCACACAAAATGATGTGGTAGGAACCCAGACCTTGTACCCCGCATCTGCTCCACACCCGTGTACCCTCTGGTGAACACAACACCACTTATGGCCTATAGTACTCGATGAAACTCAGAAAGTCTCTCAAACGTGTACCTGAAGTTTTAACCTCGATGGAAACCAATCCAAGCGGGGTTTGAATCACAAAGTCCAAACTCCACATCAGCTTTCCCCATTGTTCGCCAACACTATGGCTCGAATCCCAGTAAGATAAGCTCGCTGAGCACAAAGTTTTCGAGCATACCACTATTCGAACGATTTGCGACTGGCGTAAAAATTCTAGGAAGGGGGTTCCTGAATCCCAAGTCGTAAAAGTACACCTTCTTTGCTTTCTTTATCTCGTTAATCCTATTTGTGTGATAAGTATAGATGGATCTTATAACATATGTATTCGCCAGTACAGAGAGGTATGAAATAAGCGCCCTATAATCTAATCCAATATTCCTACAAGCCGAAGAAGCTCCAGGGATAGAGCCACTAGAAAGAGCAAGATACTTCATAAGAGACCCGAACTTTTCTACTTCCCTTATTCCAAACCATCCGAACACGTCCTTTTCAGCGTACATGGATACAAGGTTTTTGAGTAACCCAATTTTCACATCTTCTCCTTTCACCACAGCGGGAAAGCCCCCGTAAACCACGTACTCGCTAAGGAGTGCTTCGAACTCTCCTCTAAAGGCCTCATCAAGGCTGGGTTCTCCGTCCGACTTCAAAAACACCTTTAATGTCTCCAACCCACGTATTCGGCCGCGACAACAAGCGCGGAGGGCGAGCCCCTGAAGTCTTCAAAAAGTATGGGTGAGAAGCGCGGTTCCAACACATCGGTTCACCTAGATAGGTATTGCTGACCAAACCACTCTATAACTGAGTTCGGGTGAGAAATACACCAAAGTATTCAGTATAAGGAGTAGGAGGACACCTCGGAGGACACAACGGGGTAAATCAAAACCCGTCTCCTCAATTTTAGCTTGTGCTTAGTAAGGGTTACGGCAACAGTTGCGAGATTTCCACCTGCGGTATCGCCAGCCACGATCAGCCTGTGAGCAACCACCCCTGGCTCCCCTGCGTGTGCCGCCGTGTACTCCAGCACGGTCAACGCGCCTACAACGAGTTAAATCCTTTCACAAAGTTCGCTTTGGGTTGCGGGCTGAAAGCCGATCCGCCCGCAGCCTGACACAAGCGTTGCGCCTTGGCTTTTCGGTGTGTTTTCGATGCCTTCTGAAACGCATATATAATTCCCTGAACTTAATATGCATGGAAGGCATGAGTTTGATCAAGAACCAATTCCTAGAGCTCCTCGACCAAGACGAAGAATTTAGGCTGGCGGTTGCCGCGAAACTCGGAATCACAGCTATAAACCAAAAACTAGACAAGATATTGGAAAACCAGGAGAAGTTGTGGCTCGAAGTGAAATCTCTGAGGGAGGGTCAGGAGAAGTTGTGGCAGAACGTGGAGAAGTTGTGGCTCGAAGTGAAATCTCTGAGGGAGGGTCAGGAGAAGTTGTGGCAGAACGTGGAGAAGTTGTGGCTCGAAGTGAAATCTCTGAGGGAGGGTCAGGAGAAGTTGTGGATCGAAGTCAGGTCTTTAAGGGAAAACCAGGAGAAGTTGTGGCTCGAACAAAGGAAGATGTCGAAAGATCTCCATGATGCCCTCACAGCGCTTCAAAGAACGACTTTGACGGAGGAAGAGGAAGCGTCGGAGGTTGTTGCTCACAGGTTGCGCCGAGAGTTTGGAATCGAACTTCAAATCTCGCCCCTGCACGTCGATTCCAAGGAAGTCGACCTTTACGCGTCAAAAGACGACTTCTGCGTAATCGGCGAAGCCACAACGAGACTAGGCAAGCGGCTTGTGATTGAGCTCGACGAAAAAGTCGAGTATATAATGCGGAAAAAACCAGAGCTACTCAAACCGAGATACGTAAAGGTTATATACACAATCGTGGCGTTGGGGGAGGCGATAGAAGAAGCAAAGCAAAGGGGCATATGGGTGCTCACATGGAAGGAAGAGCTTACACCAATCACGGTGCACACCGCGCCAAACAAAAAGTGAACCGAGGCAATTAAACCATCATCGCCCCAATTTGCCACTCCGTAACGCTTTGTGTGCGCTCACGGCACCCACGCTCGATTAGCACTCAATCACCATCCTTTAAGCAAAGGCTAATCTCCTTCACAGAACTCTTGAACATCTCCACGTAACTCTTTTCATTCTTTCTACACAGCTTTAGCGAACTGTGTCGAAAGCGCTTAACAAAACGGATTTATATCCACGCGCGTTTTTTAGTTGATGAGGCTGGGTATTCTCGGCTCGGACAAGCTTGTGACAACCACAAACGCGCTGATGTACGAAGTGTTTGCGGGTGTGGTGCCCGATGAGGTGGTGATTTTTACAGAGGATCCACCCAAAACCACGTTTGACAAGCTTTCAGAAGCGCTACTACTCCTTGGCGTAAAACCCAAAATAAGATACGTGGTGCTGGGAGAGGATTTTTCTAAGTGGGGGGAGGCGTTCTCACAGGTGGACATAGTGGACGTTACACCAGGACGAAAAATCACAGCGCTCATTGCGGCCTCGACCACAAAGGGAAAGGTAAGGTACGCATACCTCAAGGAGGAGGTAAGAGGCTACAGGGTGCTCGGATACGTACCACTACAGCAAATTAGATTAATAGAGCTTCCTGCATTTAAACAAGTGGCGATGAGCGCAAAACACACTGTGAGCGTGGGCGAAGCGACGCTTGACAGGGAGGGGCTCACAGCTATGTACAACCTCTACACACTTTTAGGAGAAGTGAGTTTTAGTTTCGGCTCCTTACCGATACCTGTAACACTCGAAGAACTCTTACAGAACAAGGTCACACTCACACAGGAAGACCAACAATACTTCAACACCTGCATCAAACGCGCAGGGTACATCCAGTATGAAGAGGAAAAGGAAATAGCGCAAACCCAAGACACACTCACATTTGACACAAACGTGTACATCGAACTAGGAGAAAGAGTGCTCAGAAAAGCGAGAAAAACACATCCTCTGAGAAGCGTGTACGATGAGCTTGACAGAGTGTCCCTTGGCTACAACAAAAGACCAACGCCCAACGAAGCGAAATTCTTGTTAGGCATGGCTGACTACACGCTCATCCACGGCGCACCACCACCAAGCTACACAAAAAGCTCAGGGGACGTGGGTATAATAGAGGAGGCAATGGAGCTTAAAAAGCATCTCGAAGCGCTCACGCTTGTGACTCTTGACCAAGCGCTCGCACAAAGAGCAAAGGCAAGAGGAATAAGAACAATACACCTACACACACTGCGCAAAGCGCAAGGAGACGTGGGCGAACTCCTAAGAACACTCGCACAATACACAGACATACAAATCTACATAGGAAGCGAACAGGTAGCATCAGTCAAAAGAGAGGACACAAACACCCTCAGAGTAGCAGCGCTAGAACCACAGCACAACTACGCACGACTAGTACAAATCCTACAAAAATTCATAAGACAATAAAAACTAAGCAGAATCCAGCCCGGTAAGCTTCTCCAACATTTAAGGCCGATCCAAAAAACCATCATGTTCCAAAGAGGCAATACTTGGGAAAACTCCACCCCCACAGAGCGGTTATATACCCCATGTGCAATTCAGGTTGGCCGATCATAAGATATCCCCACACCCAACCAGTAACCCTGTTTGATAAAAAATAGTCAATGACCATCAGCTTACATTCTCCCACTCGAAGTAGCCGTTAATACTCTTAGCGTACTCCAGAAAGTGCTTAATGGGGCTATCCTCACACATGATCGCCTCCGCATTACCCACAACAATAAGCTTACACTGGGCCCGCGTTACCGCCACGTTAAACCTGTTAGGATCCGACACAAACTTCAAGGTGCGAGGATCCGTAGCAGTCACACTGAACACCACCACCTTCTTCTCGCGCCCCTGAAAAGCGTCAACCGTGTTCACCTCAACCTTACCGATCCCTGAATTGGTGAGCACCTCACCTATCAAATTCCTCTGCAACCTGTAAGGAGCAATAACACAGACATCCTCCTGAAGGACACCGAGCATCGTAAGCCTCCTCACTATTTCTACACACGCATCCACCTCAGCTTGGTTCTTATAGCTTGGTTTAGAGAACTCTGCACAACCCTTCACATGAACAAACACGGCCGCAGGCTTAGCCGAAAACAACCCAAATCCCCGAACTTCAAGCGTCTTTCCAACCGGATCCGAAACAACACTGACCCTCCCACCGTAAAATTCACGCGAACTGAAACCGAAGATTTCGGGGTGACTCCTATAATGATTCGTGAGCATAAACTTGACCTTAGAGTGCTTTAAAGCCACGCTGAAAACGCTTAACTCATTAAGAACGGCCTTAACATAACCATACTCACCGGTATCCTCTGAATAAAGTGTTCTAAAAATCGGTAACAACTGCTTATCATCACCAACAATAATCCAGCGCTTACCCTTCGAGAGGGCAATCAGTGCGAGCGTCAGCGGAGCCTGACTCGCCTCGTCGACAATCACTAGGTCGAAGTCATTGAATCTATCGAGGGGGCTCAGTCCACACTTGATAAGCGTTGAGCCCACCACCCTAGCTTCACTAATAAGCTTCATACTCTCCTCAAGCAGAAGCCTATCAATCTCCTCTGACACCCTTGAAAGCTCATCTTGCAGCCCGCCAATTTCAAAACCTAACTTTTGGATTTTGTCCAAAAGAATTTTATCTCCATGAAGTTTCTTTGATTCTTCATAGAGTCCTGAAAGCTCCCTTTTATCCCGGAGAAGCTTCGTCAATCTTTCCTTAATCTTCCCCCTTTCAGCTTCTAGCTGATGATAGTGTTCACCCAAAGCTTCTTTTGCCCTATACATTAAAAGATACTTTTTCAGTTCAAGCAAAACCCTCTCAGGCAAACCCACACGCAGGGTATAGTCAAGGGGAAGCCTCTCTACAACGTTATCTACCGCCCGATTCGTGTGGCTCGCCACCAAAACCCTAAAACCACGCTCGGCGAAACTCTTCGCGATCTCGGAAATCACCTTGGTCTTACCCGTTCCGGGAGGACCAACCACGACAAGCAATTCACCCTCCCTTAAGGATAAAGCTCTCGAATAGACCTCGCCCTGGGAGGAGTCCAATCCGAGCCCGGAGGGAACTGGTGACACCCGGTGTGGTGAATCATCAACTTGCGAAAGGTCTAACCTTGCATCCTCCTGTGCGCGTCGCCGAAGGGCTACACTATTACCCCTCGCAACCCCAAGATAAGCGTTAACCAGAGGACCGGAATCCTCGAGACCGCTCAGTAGCTTTTTAATTAGCTCAAGCTGTAAATCATAACCAACAGATGTCTCAGCCCTCGCAACATATATAGACTCACCTTCGGATAAATCGGATAAAGCCAAGACATCACTCAAAACGGTTGTGAACTCCCCCTTTAAAACAACGGTTCCAAGATACCTCCACTTACTGCCTTTAGAGTAGGCTAGCATTTCACCCTCATCAAATGTAGAGAAGGGAAGCCTAATCGTCACCGAGGACTGCGATTTAGAGACAACTTCCGCTCGGAATGGTTCAACCTCTTGTTCCTCTTTTTCCCTCTGAATAAGAATCGCCAAATTTTTCAAAAAAGTGTTGTCATCCATATAATCCAGAGAATAAGGCTTAACCCAATGACACTTTACACACCTAAACCAAAAATGCCCACTATCCCCCTCCATCACACCATCACATTTATCGCAGAACACCCCCACTCACCTATTTGCACTCCAAGCAACGAGGGCGTCTCCCCCCAAAATCAAATACCCACCACGGCACACACGCAACCCAGCAAGCCTCCAATCACTTCTCTCATCCACCAAAAAAGCAGGTTGGCTCTTAAGCAACTCTTTATAAGGCTCCGAATTGTTCAGAGTTTGAACCCAAAAACTATACAAGGGCCTCGGCTCAGACGAGTATTCATCCTTGTCCACGGAGATACACGTCTTTTCACTTCTATCTAAAACCTTGTTTACAATAACAATTTTTTCGTACTCACTAAAGCGCAAAGGAAGCTTTTTACCACGCTCCTTGGCAAGCCTTTTAAGTTCTTCACGGCTTTTGATGCTGAACATCACCTTGGAGAGGTCATCGAGCGAGATAAAATCGAACCCTGACCTCTCCCGTAAATCAAAGAAGGCTGGTAGTGTAGACAATGTCGAGCGAACCGACATCTATTTTCCCAGCGCCCTGATTATCCCCCCAAAGTCCTCTCTTTGAAGTGTCCTTAAAAGCTCATCTCTCCTCGAGACAAGCCCTTCTGGAAGAATATATCTGTCCTCCCTTAAAGATCTAGTGAGGCTATCAACACATTCCTTGATCGTTATCTTATCATAAGCCTTAAACACCCAGGAGGCGAGTACAGACAATAAAACTAGGTTCGCACCTTGCGTGCTCAAGAAATCCGAATATAAGGGAAGGCTTGAAAACGTGTTCCTAACAGAATCAAGCAGCTGAACCCTCGAAATTGTCTCCCCGTCACCGAGCTGTCTTCGAAAAGATTCACACAGAAGACTAGGAATAACTGCGATAACCCTGCAGGGAGAATGCCTTCCCCCCCTACCAAGCCTTTGAATAAACGAACCCACGTTATTCGCCTCAAAAATGAGGAAACCGGTGTCGAAGTCAACGCCAACCTCAACCGCGCTAGTCCCAACAACCAGAGACCTAAGCTCCTGAGGCTTCGGTCTCTCCCCTTGCGGTACAAGACCGTGAATCTCCGACACAAGACCCAGATACTTATTTTCCAGTTCCCGCGCAAGCCAGTAAGCTGTGAGCACACTGTTGAGAATCACAACAACATCCGCCTTCCCCCTCTTACCGCTTTGTTCGTAGGCCCGCTCTACAAGACCGCTTAACTCACGTATGTCATCGGTGCTCAGCGTAGAACCACTCATTCCCTGAAAACTAAACTCAAGCTCGTGCTGGATCGTGTCGCCGTAAGGCGAGGGTGCGGCGCTTATTCTTTCAGGTTCCCCCAAAAAGTCTGGTAACACGGTGGTAGTCGCACTACTAAAAATAAACTGGTCAATCCTATTCCTTATATACATAAGCATAAAATATATGGTTGCAAGTGAGTACCCATAGTACAAGTGAAACTCATCTAAAACAAGCATGTGGCGTTCGTTCGGCTTTAAAATGCTGTCTACCAACTCGTTACTTTTCGAAAACCTTAGTAGAAAAAGAAAGTAGAGAACTTCAGGGTTTGTAAGGAAAACCCTTTGAGGAGAATCGTCCTTCCTCAATACTGAAAGCCACGTTCTACCCTCTGTTGTATTCGAGTTTTTTGCAAGCGTGTTAAGTGTTTCCCCGTTGACTACATAAAGCGAAACATCCCCAGAGCCTGTGTCTTCAAATATTTCATCCGGGATGGGAGTCTTTAACACTGATTTCTTGCCCAAAGCGCTCAACAGCCTTTGAATAGAGGATAACTGGTCGAAAATCAGGGCGTTGGTCGGGTAGACGATTACTGTGCTTCCGAAATTCTCTTTCAAGGCCTTTGCAAGATAAGCCAGAGTTTTACCGCTACCCGTGGGAGCATCCAGCACTATCAGAGGAGAAGTTGATCTGAGAACATCACTCTGGAACTTCCTCAGAGTGATTCCGGAAAGGTTTTCATCGCTTCTTTCAATCCTGTAAGAATCAATTTTTATCAAGGGAGGCTCACTGACTGGTAAATTTCCCCACTAGGCCTTAACACATAATAGTTCTTCCCATCATCATCCTTCAGTACATAGTGTTCAGCTCTAAGCTTCGCGTTCAAAACCAGTGGGGGAAACTGTAGCTGATAGTCGCCACGCACGATTTTCTGTTCAAAGCCTGAAACATCCATCGGATTCACTGGGTGGTCAACAAAAAATTCGCCGTCTGATTCTTTAACAAGACTTAAAGGATACGAGTGAATCCTACAAGCCGCGTGCTTCTTACCAAGCCTTACAAGAGTAGGGGGTGCACCTCCAATCACGAAAAATTCAAACCTGTCTAAAGGCGCAAACTTTTCCTTTGACCCTATTTGTGGAAGATTGGGTTTCCTTTGCGGTAGATTGGGTTTCCTTGTTGAATCCGTGGTTTGAAGCAGTGTGTAAACGCTGTTAAATGTGTGTGAAACTCTATCCCAGCGATTCCACTTTAGTGTAGAAAAAGGAAGGGGAACCTCGGAGACCACCAATGGTTTAGCCGGTGTCGCATAAAGACTGAAGCGCTTAAGGTCCTCAGTGTAAAAAGGTTTTGTACCGCTTGCGTTGCGATGCGTTTTGTTTACTTGGGTGTTGATCGCATACATCAAAGCATAGTTTCCTATAAAATTAGTCATCGACGTGTGTCTAGTTCCCGTCGACGTGAAAAAAAGGTAATCGTGGGCTACCAGTACACAGCGATAGAACGAAGTCATGGTTAGTCGCCCAGTGACTCTGCGTGAACCGCGAAGTTAAGAGAATCGGTTAAAACCTTCTCGACGAACTGCTTATCAATTTTATACGATGAAACCTCATCCATAAATTTTTCTAGCTCTGCCCCAGTGATCAAGTGCAAAGCATCTGGAAAAGCGGCGTAATTTGAATACTTCTCCAAAATTTGCTGCGTTGCCTCTAAATCAACCCTCTTTTTATCACTAAGCTCCAAGGTGTACTCAAGCGAAGAAATTATCTCTTCGTTCCCGATAACCAAACCCATAACATAGTTCAGCGTATCACCCTTAGTTCTGCTTTCTGCCCCATAGCTCTTACACTTAAGCAGGTTCTTTATAACAAGAACAAGCTCCTCCCATGTCGGTGAAACTAGAGTAACTACGGAGGGAAAGTTCGCCAAAGGAACAACGTTTTCCGTGACGTTAAGCGCTTGGCCTGTGCTTTGCGTGGTCTCGGCAACAGCATTAAAGGTTAGGTTTTCGCTTAACTCTTCATAGGGCTCCAGAGAGAAGGCGCTGCTATACTCAATCCTATGCTTGATGTTCCACCTTCTCTTCCAAATGCCTTTATTTTCCGTCACCACAGCACCAAATAGCGAACACCTAGGACAAGCCCTACAAAGCCTATCTTTGAGCTCACACTCAAGAATAGAGTTGCGTAGATCATCGAAGAACTTCGGTTGGACCCCATTACTCTTTTTATCATTAATTAAATCCCAGTTTACGTTTAGAGTTGAAAGATCTGCGCTGGTAGCATTGAAATAATACTTGATAGTTGCCGCGAACTCCCTGCTTTCAGGTGCCTTTTGTTTTGACGCGAGAAACACAACACGCGTCACCTGTGTCGGATCCGAAATTGAAGCGGGGGTAACAGCTATGTTTAGCTCGCGCGTCTCTTCAGTTCTAAACACCGCATAGTCGTGTGTCTGCCTTAAAAGAAGAATCTGAACGGTCACAGGGCTTCTGTAAAACGGGACTTCCTTAGGCAGTACACTCATAATTTTTTGCGTAACTTCACTCATTTTGTCCACCCCCCTCCTGTTTCTTGGATTGCTCCTTCTTCTCCTCACGCTTTTCCGCTATTTCCTTTGACTTTCTAAAGTACACACCGTAGTCAACACTTCGAACTATCCTGTGAAAATCACGGTCAGTAAAGCGCTTTTTCAAATCGACGAGAATCTCCACCCCCTTCCGCAAGCGTTCAATACCCGCCTGCGTGACCAGTTTTTTACTAGACTGATTATGTATGTTACTAGACTGATTATGTATGTTTATGATGTGCCCCACATAGCTCTCTACGCTTTCACCGAATTGGCTTGCCTCAATCATTGACAGAAGTTTCCCCACAGGCCCCATAATCGCTGTCTTGCTATAGCCGGATTGCTCGGGTAAATAGTCATAGTCCTCAAGATAGCCGAATAGGTTATCGATTGCTTCGGCTATCTGCTGCGTTGGCCACTCGACTTTTTCCCAACCCACTTTAAGAAGAACAGGCTTCCTCATTTTAACTACTCACCACCACCCAAGCGCTCTAGCGCGTGGATGAGCTCCCTCAAATCCTGTTTAGACTTGTTCATATTAACGTATTGGACGTAACGCGCAACCACCTTACCTGGCTCAGCTGATAAGATCCTTAGTAAAGAATCCTTTCCGTAATCAGCACCAGCCTTTACGAGAAGTCTTTCGACCAAAACTAGCGCAGAAAGTTTGCTCAACGCTTTTTCTAAACCATCGATTGTGATCCATCCCTCGTTAACGGAAAGCTTACGTGAAAAGTCCTTGAAGATCACATCTGACGGAAACTTCGCGTAGCCCTTTTTACCTTCATTCAACACAACGGATGTCGTGACATCAAGAATCGTGGCCAAAAAGAGCCTTCCAAGAATAGTTTGATAAAGCAGCCACTTTAGTTTTCCTATAGCCCCGTCCCCCCATGATTGCATGCGCTCAGCGAATATCAAAACGTAGTTACCCGTATAGCAAATTGGCTTCACACGCCTCATCAGCTCAAAAACTTCCTGCAGGCGCCCCTCAGCCAGACGCACCTTTCCCTGCTTTAGTAAACTAATAAGAGCTTGCGCCTCCTCTATACTTGAAATATCAACGTCCTTTGGAATTTCTTCGAGCAAAGGGGAAGGGTCTCCGTAGCGCACTATCAAAGCTTGTAGCGCATCCGCAAAAGCCCCCAAAGAAGGCTTGTCATTAACTACGCTTTGAATATCAGTGTTTACAGGTGACCCACTCAGATAAGAAAGCCAAACATCCTGAATAGTGCCCTTAAAAGCATCTTCCGATCCTAGAACTTGCTCCAAAAACTCAACTTCGTCAAGCTTAATCGGAGCAAAATTATCACGCACTAGTCTATCCGCGAGTGTCTTCCAGTATAGAGAAGACTCCCTGCTGATTGCTATGTGAGGGACAATCACGAAGGCATAAGTGTCTCTGAAGTCCACCATCAATAGCCTCCTCACCTTGTACTCGAAATCGCAGAGCTCACATATGCGAAGCTTGTTTTCACCGCCAATTTCACTGCCGGCCACAAGTGAGTCATGGTAAATCTCGGACTCACCAAGCACCTTTGCCACCGCAGTCAACTCCGCAGGACCACTGCAAATCACGCAAAGCGGGGTACCCCTCTTCTTTCCATCAAGATAATCTTCGTAGGATCTCTTGAGCTTGTTGAAGCTACCAGGCGGAGAGGGCTCTGTGATGTCGTACACCAGTAAGTGAGCTATGTGCTCCAAGAATTTCTCTGGATCCTGAGCTTTGCGAAACACTTCCTTAAGCCTGAGGGTGGCTTCCAACATGGCCCCATGCAGTTTATCCTCCCATTCGACTGGGTTGGTGTAAAACCTGCTTTTCCAAACCGTCTTTGCAAACTCCAGTCTAATTTCCCTTTTCATTGTGTTTGAGGGTTTCACGTTTGGTGGCTGAACATCAAGTTTTGAATAAACGTTCTGAATGATCTCTGCTATTTCTGCGTCCTGTTTTACACTCTCTCTTACCTGCTTCTCTATTCCCATAAGAGTGATGAAGACTTTAAAATCGAACTCCTTGAACCGACGAAGTCTCTCATGCAATTCACTAACGGTGATCCCCAGCTCCCCAGCCAATTTTTCCCTGCCCTGTCTATCCAGGTCCTCCTTTTCGAAATAATCGGTCTTTGCGCTCTTCTTAGAGTTTAGCTCCCTTCTATACTCGTAGAAACGCTGCTTCCAGAATTGTCTCACCACTTCGTCTGAGTAAAACAGAAAAATTGGCTCCGTAATCACTTGTTCCTGAAGCCCCCCAAAACTTGCCTTTGCAAGCTTACTTGGGTCGGCGAAAACAATTTGCCTTAGTTTTTGGGCAACCCTCGCAGCAAAGTCTTGTTCAAGTGTTGGAACAGCACTACCCTTCCTAAAGCAGTACACAGTTCCATCTTGATGCCACGCAAGCGGCTCGTAACCCCTTTCCTTGACCAGTTCCTCAAGTGAAAGAAGTAATACCTGAGTAGCCACTCCCCGAACAGTCGAAACTCTAGTGAACCAAACATCCAAACTCTCCGTGTACCTACCATCAAAAAGCTTCCTCGACGACGCTATTTCATCAAGAGTCTTCGAAAGCAAAACATCCGCGGAGTGTACCACGTCGATCACTAGCTGCGAATGAATCTGCGGCCTTGTTTGGAACAGAAAGGAGGCCGATTCCGCATTGTCGATTTCGCCAAGATTTGATATGCAGTACCTGATATCATCCCAAAACCTGTCACCGCGTTGATAACCCTGCCGCTCCAAGTACTCCCTGATCTTTCCCAACCCCTCCAACACTACGCTAGGCATTTGGTGCGCGAAACCGGTGCTAGAAGCACGCTCGCCTGCTAAGTTCACCCTCACACTATTCTGAAATCTCTCCTTGGACTTCCCGTAATCGTGCAGAAAGCCCGCTAGAAAAACAAGATCCACCAATTCGCCGCTATTCCAAGCCTTAACGATTTCGTCTCTTTCCTTGTCAGCAAGTCTACCATGAATCACCAGATCAGCAAGCTTAACCGAGAGCACGCCGACATTTATCGCATGGGAAAGAAGAGATTGGTGGTACTGGCGGTTGAACTTGGCGTATTGAAGGTGCCACTTCTCCATGTACCCGAACTCCGTCACACGCGCTAGTAGCCCCGGTGCAAGTGATGCCATCACATAAGTACGTCAAAAGACATTAAAAACCCTTTTGACTGAAAATCAATCGAAAGTTGCAAAATAATGCAAAAATGTTCCAATCCGTACTCTCAAAAAGAGCCCCTCCCCATTAAGCCATAAGCCTGAGCCTAAAAACAGAGCTAGAAAAAACCACATAGGTGAGCCCATCGCAAAGCTACCAACACCCCTATGCACCGTCCCGAAAAAGAACAGGCCCATCTACCTAGACACCAGGTGCATCATAGTACCACGTGGAAAACGCCTAAAACAATAAGTAACACCACCCAAAACTATGGACAATTTAAAAAAGATGAATACACATGATAAGCTCTCATACCCTTACACCCATTTTTGAGAAAAATAAAAACATTAATTTATCGACATATTAAATTAGGTTATGGTCAATAAGGCATCCAAGGCGTTGGTGTTCACTCTAGGATTCGACGTCACACACGTTCTAACTAGGCTCACCGAAATCGGCTTAGAAGGAAAAGAAAGGCTAATCTTCATCTTACCCAAAAACAAGAAGGAAAGAGCGGAAGCCTCAGTCACAGCGATGCAGGCACACATAAACGCGCTCAACTCACGGGGATTCAAGCTCAGCGGCGAGTTCTTAAGAGTCGAGGAGCACGATTTCCTCAAAGCTGTAAGCGAACTCTACCATAAGCTCGAGAGCTTCGACGAACTCTACATCGAGCTCTCAGGAGGCCTCAGAATACTAAACCTCGCACTATACACCGCAAGCCTCCTACTAGGAGGAAAAATAAGACAAATGTCAACAAAGCTAGAAACAGACGGCTCAACCGTAACGTTAACTCGACCACCCCCGCTAATACTAAAACAATACGAGAAAACACTTTTGGAAGCCCTAAGACAGGAGAAAACCATTCCGGAGCTCTCAAAAGAAATAAAGAAGAGTAAGACGAGCGTTTACAGAACGCTTGAAAAACTCGAGGCAAACGGCCTTGTAGGGTCCAGCGGGACACACCCCACAAAATACGTGATAACCACAATAGGCGAACTAATACTCAAAAGCCAAAAATGGCATCACACCAGGGCCTCAAAATCCGGTCAACCAGAGGCTCAAACAAAGTGAGCCGGGAACACGAAGACCTACTCAGTGTAACAGCAGTCAGACAATACTTCTACTGTAGAAGGGAGCCCTACTACATATACGTTCTCCACACTCAAGAGCCACCAACCGAAACCATGCAGTCGGGAAAAGAAGTACACTCACAGGACCCCTTCCAAGCCTTTTTAAGAAAACTCAACCCAAAATACATGTTCCGCTCTCCACCCCTCCGATCCGAAAGGTTGGGGGTGGCTGGCGCACCCGACTATGTCTTTGTCACAAAGTTCGATGAAATCGTCCCAGCAGAAGTTAAACGCTCAACACACACCCAAGGGAAAAAGGGGTTACAGTTCGTCGCCCAGCTCGTGGCATACGCACTCATCCTCGAGGAAAACTATGTGCTAAGCGGCGGGGAACTCGTTCAAGCGCAGGGCACCACGAAAACAGTTGTGAAGAGAGGAGTCATCTACAGTGCGATACAAAAGAAGGTCGACGAACTACAAATAACCGAGGATTTGAAGCGTACAGTGAGGAGGGGGATCGAGGATTTAAAGAGAATAATAACCTCAGGCGAGTTCCCCAGTGTAAGGCAACCTTGGTCGAAGTGTGCCAACTGCTGGTACAGGCGATACTGCTACCCCTAAGCGATCAGCCTGTCTTGGTCGTCGTATCTTAACTCAACGCCGAGTACAATCCTTTGCGAGTAACTCGCGGGTGTGAGGGGGTAAATCTGCACGTTTGCCTTCTTACCGTATATTAGCTTTGCTAAGCCGTTCTCAACATCCTTCCTCTGAGCCACGCTCAGGGAGCCGATGAACGCACTCTTCTGTACCCTCGTCAACCCCTTCCCACGCAGAAACCTTGAGACCTTTAATCTAACGTCATCCTCGGTTATGTCGTAAATCACAAGCGTCACGAGACCGTCAGGCATATCGAATATATAGTTGGTAAACATATCTTTATTATGCCTAAGGTTGCGCTCATAGTGGATTATGGGGCGACGCTCAAGGTTAAGGATGGGCGCTTCCAGCTTCATGTGCCTGAGAAGAGGGAGGCGGGTAGAGAATACGTTGTGAGGTGGGACCTCTCCCCGCCAGAGGTGGAGGCTATCGTTGTAGCGGTGAAGGGGGTGTCGGTGAGCGCTGCCGCCATAGACTTGGCTGCGAGAAACGGCATCCATATATACTTCTTCTCGGGCTCCAAGCCGCTCGCACACCTCCTACCAGCCACCTACTCACCCGTCCAGGAGACCTGGCTCGCACAGATACGTGCAGCCTCAGACCCCCAGCGCAGGCTCCTCTATGCGAGGCTCTTCGCGGAGGGCAAACTCGCAAACCAGCGCACCGTGCTCGAGGAATATGAGAAGCGTGCTAGGGCCTCTGGTAACGCCTCCGTAATACCACCCCTCACACGAGGTATACAGGCAGTGGGTGAACACCTCTCTAAGCTCCAGGCCTCCACGAGTGTGGATGAGGTGAGGCAGGAGGAGGCGCTCGCAGCCAAAGCCTACTGGGAGGCAATCGCCGCACTACTACCACCCAACCTCGGATTCGAGCTACGCCTCACAAGGCAGAGGATCAGGGCTGAACCAGACGTGGAGGTGGACCCATTCAACCGCGCACTCAACATAGGCTACTCAGCACTACTCAGAGAGGTTTGGGCCGCATCACTAGTGGCAGGCCTCAACCCATACGTGGGCTTCCTACACGCCCCCAGGACGGGTAAGATGAGCCTCGTGTTCGACCTAATGGAGGAGTTCAGAGCCGTGGCCGTGGACAGACCCCTCATAACACTCGCGAGAACCCACCCGGAAACCCTCGAACCACTGCGCTCAAACAACCCAGGTCACGAAGATGAGCCAGACAACGAGTCGCGTGAGGCGTTCATCGCCGTGTGGCGTGAGGTCACAAACTATATGGCCAACACCAACCCACCCCTCACACAGCAGGTGGCCGCGCAGGCGGGCAGACTCTCACTCTCACTCAGGGGCAGGGAGGAGTACAGGCCGTACAGGGCGAGGTGGTAGCCACGTCGGTATACTACACCGTTGAGGAGGTCAACGACTGGGTGAGGACAGCCAACACCAAGAGGGTGGAGGTATCAGAGGAGATGCGCGGCTGGAGGTGGTACGACTACCCACTACAGCCAGCCTACAGCCAACAACTCGGCGTATCAGACATAACAAGCGGGTTCTGCGACACCCAAAGATACGTCTACCTAAAATACGTCGAGAGAGTCTGGCAGAAAGACAACGAGGAACTCCAGAAAGGCGCACTACTACACGAAATACACGCCAAAGCCAACGAGGCCGCAAAGAGAAACATACTCAAAACCCACTGGGAAACAGGCACAATCACACCCGAAGCATTCCACCAAGCCTACCTCCAAGACAAACAAAAAATAATACAGCAAGCCAAGGCAAAATACAGGCTAATACCCCAAAGCCAACTCGAGACAGCCATAAACACCCTCTGGAGCAGAGCCGCATACAACTATACCGCCGCGCTAACAAGAGCAACAACAATATCAAGATACCTCAACACACCCGACCCACTAATATCACTAGTGGCACCCATAACAACAGAGTACCACACGCTGCCGCCCGGAACCGCGTCTCCGGCGCCGGTGGCACCCATAACAACAGAGTACCCAATAGACGGCACAAAACTAGGCCTCACACAAGCAATAAGAGCAGACGGCTACATACCCCCAGGCATAATAATAGAGATAAAAACACACCCACCACTCGAAGCAAACAAATACGCCCTCGCAGGATACGCCCTATCATACGAATCACAACACAACACACCAATAAACTACGGCGTATTCATCCACATCGAATACAACTGGCAAACAGCCACACTAACAACACACCCAAAACTCACACCCATAACAGACGAGTTAAGACAAGCCTTCATCGAACAAAGAGACCAAGCCCAAAAAATAATCACAGAGAAAATAGACCCAAAACTCCCACCAAAATGCAACCCAAGATGCCCCTACCTCACGCACTGCAACCCCACCACCCCCAACAACTACAAAACAAAATAAAAATACACAACAACAACAAGAACACAACACTAAGACTAAATGATAACCATCAACCGCTGAACACCAACCGGGAAAAAGGTTAACAGAAAACTACTGACACTACCACAAGAGACACCACACAATATTAAATTATTAGACAACAAACATCAAAAGCCAATAATAATATCTCAAATTCAACAAGACATACCCACATCTAAGACACCCCATATAAAAGCAGAAACTAACAGCCAAAATACAGCCTAGTGACGTCTGATTAGGATAGCGATATACGTACCTCTAAGCGTAGGAAATCGTTATCCAGACACCATCCCCGCCATCAATACATTAGCTTAAATACTAAAAGCCCGGTGGGGACAAGCTCAAAAAGTGCCGACGATCACTATGCCACAGAAAAACACCCCCCATACAAAAAACTTAAATCGTTGAAGAGATATAGATAAACGTCCGGTATCCTAAAATGAGGAATTGAAAGTAGTTCTTGGATAGATCGTTCGGGCCCTGGTTCGGGTATCCTAAAATGAGGAATTGAAAGAGGTGTGTTGGGGGGAAATAGTGCGACTCGACGCGGTATCCTAAAATGAGGAATTGAAAGGGATATTCAGTAATCAATTGAATGAATACGTACGAAAGTATCCTAAAATGAGGAATTGAAAGACTATGTAGGAGATGGGTCTGTGTATCCTCTGCGAGAGCGTATCCTAAAATGAGGAATTGAAAGACACCATAGTGCGACTCGAAGCTCAGCGTCCTCAGTGTGTTGTATCCTAAAATGAGGAATTGAAAGGGCGGGGGATAGCGTACAACATGGTTATGGTGGCGTTCGTATCCTAAAATGAGGAATTGAAAGACAACACCGCCATCAACGGGGAGTCAATCGGAAGCTGGGGTATCCTAAAATGAGGAATTGAAAGTTCTGATCTCGCGGTTTTCACGTTCAAGTCGCTCCAGTATCCTAAAATGAGGAATTGAAAGTCCTCGCCTCCGAATTCTTCCTGTACATGAAATGCAGTATCCTAAAATGAGGAATTGAAAGCGCTCAGGTGTGCGGCCACGTGGTTCACGCCACCCTAGAGTATCCTAAAATGAGGAATTGAAAGGCCAGAGCCAGAAGGCGCCCCGCTGCGCCTTGTATGTATCCTAAAATGAGGAATTGAAAGCACAACTTCTCGCTTGTTTTCTTGAACAGCGACTCAGTATCCTAAAATGAGGAATTGAAAGTCCTTTTTCTCTCTATTTTGTATTTCCATGTTTTTGCACCTGTATCCTAAAATGAGGAATTGAAAGCTCGTGTTACCTGAGGTGTACGAGACGGTTAGCCGTATCCTAAAATGAGGAATTGAAAGTGTTAAAGTCTGTGACACTCTTAAAGACGTGTTTGGGTATCCTAAAATGAGGAATTGAAAGATTCTTTTACACGTTGTTGGTTCCGCTTCTCTGGGCTACCGTATCCTAAAATGAGGAATTGAAAGTTACTAGTCACCACCACTCTCCCTCTACCGTATCACTAATCGTATCCTAAAATGAGGAATTGAAAGTCTTTTAGGAGTTTACTGAAAGGATTACTAATAAATGGGGTATCCTAAAATGAGGAATTGAAAGATTAAGTTTTGCGCGTTCGTATAGGCACCGCACGCATATATTGTATCCTAAAATGAGGAATTGAAAGTTGTTAACAACACCATAGTAGCCGAAACCTACCAGATTTGGTATCCTAAAATGAGGAATTGAAAGACGTCCTGAGGGGTGAGTGTCTGTATGGTAGGAGGTATCCTAAAATGAGGAATTGAAAGAAGTACTCTAAAGCTTCTGCTGTTGGTGTCGTACCTCTGTATCCTAAAATGAGGAATTGAAAGAAAATGTACCAATCTACAGGCCACCACTTCATCTCCTCCTGTATCCTAAAATGAGGAATTGAAAGTTGGTACTGTGTGCTAGCTCGACGACATACTCGTGTATCCTAAAATGAGGAATTGAAAGGCGTCCTTCACTAACCATTCAGCAGTACTATACAAGTATCCTAAAATGAGGAATTGAAAGAACTTAAGCTGTATGCTAACGCGATTCACTTGTACAGGTATCCTAAAATGAGGAATTGAAAGTTGTGTTCGGCTTCAGCTCTGAGCTTCATGTTATAGTGTTCGTATCCTAAAATGAGGAATTGAAAGGACAAAGCGGGTCGGCTTATACCTACTCTCTCCGCTACTTGTATCCTAAAATGAGGAATTGAAAGTCGTAGGCACAGTTGCCCACCCCACACTACGGGGAAGTGGGTATCCTAAAATGAGGAATTGAAAGTTTGCTTACTAACGAAGTAAATGCTGTCATTCATGCGTGTATCCTAAAATGAGGAATTGAAAGTCTTTCATCAGCTCCCTTAAAGCCACGTGCTTCATAGCGTGTATCCTAAAATGAGGAATTGAAAGTCAAAAACGACACCGAGTCGCAGTGTGCTCATCTGTATCCTAAAATGAGGAATTGAAAGTCCTGAGGAGGCCGAGCTCCCAGTGCCCAGCGCTCACATGTATCCTAAAATGAGGAATTGAAAGACTACGACCTCCAGAAGTCGAGGATAGCACTAGAGAGTATCCTAAAATGAGGAATTGAAAGGAGCAGTGGTACCTCGGGTACAGCCACAACCTCCAGTATCCTAAAATGAGGAATTGAAAGCTATTTGGGTTTCCTTCTTTTGCGGTCATGTTTCGGTCGAGTATCCTAAAATGAGGAATTGAAAGAGTAATCCAAGTGCCAATCACATCGCTGGCGCTCGCGGGTATCCTAAAATGAGGAATTGAAAGCCACACCAGGAAGTTCACCTGTTTATTCGTGTTCTGTATCCTAAAATGAGGAATTGAAAGATCTCTCACATTCCAGTGGTGTGAGTGTGCGTATGATTTTACGTATCCTAAAATGAGGAATTGAAAGTCACGCAAGTGCACTATCCTCATTTCTGGTCCTGTATCCTAAAATGAGGAATTGAAAGCTGTCGCTGAGCTCGGAGCCGAGAACCATGGATAAAAGAGTATCCTAAAATGAGGAATTGAAAGAGAACTGTTTGTATAGCTTCTGACCCAGACATTCGTGTATCCTAAAATGAGGAATTGAAAGTATCTGTGTAGGGTCGTCTGGACTGTATCACTGCGTTCCTGTATCCTAAAATGAGGAATTGAAAGAGATGAGGCGCCCATTAGCATCATAATGGGCACCCTTGTATCCTAAAATGAGGAATTGAAAGTACTCTTCCGAACCCGCCTCTATCCCATAGTAGCTGTGTATCCTAAAATGAGGAATTGAAAGATATGATTGAGGGCTATGATGATATAAAGAGGGTTATGTATCCTAAAATGAGGAATTGAAAGAGAATTGATATTTAAAGCGGCAAGAGAGTGGAACGGTGTATCCTAAAATGAGGAATTGAAAGAACCAACCGTTGATCACCGTTGATATTGGGGAAACTCCCTGTATCCTAAAATGAGGAATTGAAAGATTCTGATATAACCCATTATGTTTATTTCGCCTCTTATACTGTATCCTAAAATGAGGAATTGAAAGTCAGGGGTGGGGTCAACCCACACCTCCTCGATACGCTCTCGGTATCCTAAAATGAGGAATTGAAAGTGCCTCACTCACCCTCCACCCCAGCGTAGTCGAGGAGGGTATCCTAAAATGAGGAATTGAAAGACTTGTTCTTGTTCTTGTTCGTTTTCACTTTCGTATAATGGTATCCTAAAATGAGGAATTGAAAGAAGGAACCCCTGAAGAATATTGCTGAAATAGTGAAAAACAGTATCCTAAAATGAGGAATTGAAAGGCGTTTCAGAGGAACTTTGACGAGTATAAGAGTAAAGCGGGTATCCTAAAATGAGGAATTGAAAGTTTGGTGTCTATGTCCACACCTATCTCATCAACATAAATATGTATCCTAAAATGAGGAATTGAAAGATTACCTGTTCTACTTCTTCGGGTGTAAGGTTGTTCACCAGTATCCTAAAATGAGGAATTGAAAGAAATAGCAACACCGGCGGGGCTTCTGAAAGCGCGCCCCAAGTATCCTAAAATGAGGAATTGAAAGTTTGTACCAGCAGGGGAGCCGAGCCAGAAGAACTTAACAGGTATCCTAAAATGAGGAATTGAAAGCCTATATATAGGGTTTTATAAGCGTTTTGATTTTATAGCGGTATCCTAAAATGAGGAATTGAAAGTAAGCTAATCCCACTAGTTCGGGCGTTACTAAGGCAATTGTATCCTAAAATGAGGAATTGAAAGCGGGTGTACGCGCCTACGCCCGAGCCCAGCGGATGACTCCGTATCCTAAAATGAGGAATTGAAAGATGCCGAAGATACTTAGGATGCGTGGCTTAACCCACGTCTTGTATCCTAAAATGAGGAATTGAAAGTCAAATACACGTCGCCTAGGAATGCCGAAGTCACGTGGAAGTATCCTAAAATGAGGAATTGAAAGATGATAACGCCGCCGTCAACCTTATCGGTTGTTGAGGCTAGTATCCTAAAATGAGGAATTGAAAGTAAGTGTTGTTTTCGTCAAGCATTTTACTTGCCAGGTAGGTATCCTAAAATGAGGAATTGAAAGCTAGGTGATAGACCAGTCGGAGCCAAGCTTATATTTCCTTGTATCCTAAAATGAGGAATTGAAAGAGGTGCCCTTGGGTTGCTACTTGTTCAAGCGATATATTAGGTATCCTAAAATGAGGAATTGAAAGTACCCTTAGGTGCTAATCAAAGCATGGGTTTAGACGTGTATCCTAAAATGAGGAATTGAAAGCCGTAGAGCTCCCGCGCCCTGGCCAGTACAAGGCGGTAGGGTATCCTAAAATGAGGAATTGAAAGCTTATAACCTTGTTCGCACTCATGACTCATTCACCTTTTGTATCCTAAAATGAGGAATTGAAAGTTTTTGGGGTGTTGGTTGTGGGTTGGGTTGGTGGGTGTTGTATCCTAAAATGAGGAATTGAAAGTTTTCACTCACCGCTTAAGAAATTTCGGAATATAACTATGTATCCTAAAATGAGGAATTGAAAGCTTTCGAATTGGAGCGTGTCGATCCTAGAGTTATTACAAGTATCCTAAAATGAGGAATTGAAAGTGTTTATCACCATTAACGAATAACTCGACCTTCTCCTCTGTATCCTAAAATGAGGAATTGAAAGTCAAAGGGATTATTTGAACTAGGCACTGTCCGACTGTATCCTAAAATGAGGAATTGAAAGTCAATAAGGTGAGTGAATCACGAGTGATGTAGTCTGTATCCTAAAATGAGGAATTGAAAGCGTTGGCATTACTTCCAGGCGTTGTAGTATATCCGTGTATCCTAAAATGAGGAATTGAAAGAACCTCAACCTGTGGAAGGAAAGGAACCTGTATAAGTATCCTAAAATGAGGAATTGAAAGATAATATCGTAAATTGTTTGCTCGTATTCTCTCAACTGTATCCTAAAATGAGGAATTGAAAGAAAATGTACCAACCTATAGGTATTTGTTTTAACGCATGTATCCTAAAATGAGGAATTGAAAGCAGGCAAAGGAGGATGATGATGAGTTGATGAGGCTGTATCCTAAAATGAGGAATTGAAAGACAATAGGCTTTAAGTTCTGTAGCTCAGTTGGGACAGTATCCTAAAATGAGGAATTGAAAGATTTAACAGCATCCGAGAACATCGCAATCCTGACGGTATCCTAAAATGAGGAATTGAAAGCCTACTATTTCCAGTCTAACAGCCACTACGGTGACTTGTATCCTAAAATGAGGAATTGAAAGCCTAACGTGTCCAAGCCAACACTCCCCCTACTCAATGACAGGTATCCTAAAATGAGGAATTGAAAGTCGAACTCGTCTGGGGGTAGAGGTGGCCATAGCTCTGGTATCCTAAAATGAGGAATTGAAAGCTAGAAGACACAGCCAAATCCCAAGGCATAATAGTATCCTAAAATGAGGAATTGAAAGGCCAAACAGTAGCTATTTTATTCGCTTCACGTGTAAGGTATCCTAAAATGAGGAATTGAAAGTTAGCCACAAATCCGCTGATCTCTAGGTTACCGTTTGTATCCTAAAATGAGGAATTGAAAGTCAGGTATCTCTTCACCCACCTCTCAATCCACCTCGTATTGTATCCTAAAATGAGGAATTGAAAGTAAGTCACGCTTCCTGTAATCCGCCTCTAGTGAGCTACCCGTATCCTAAAATGAGGAATTGAAAGTCCACGACGGGGGGAGGTAGCCTCCCGAGGGGCACCCACGTATCCTAAAATGAGGAATTGAAAGATTCCTCCCCCTGCTCCCGCTCCCCTCCTCCCGCTCCTGTATCCTAAAATGAGGAATTGAAAGTGGTCCAGGTGGCTGCACTCGGGGATAATGCACCCCTCCGGTATCCTAAAATGAGGAATTGAAAGTTTTATCATTTTATCTATGAACTTCTGTTTTTCGAGCTCGTATCCTAAAATGAGGAATTGAAAGTCATGGTAGGCGTGGGCTCTCGTCCCAATCTCGGATGCGGTATCCTAAAATGAGGAATTGAAAGACCAAACCATGACCGCAAACGGCTTTTCGGGTAGGTATCCTAAAATGAGGAATTGAAAGTTCATGCCCCCACGGCGCCGCCTCCACGGGGCGGGGTATCCTAAAATGAGGAATTGAAAGGCTGAGGAGTAACTCACGTTCATGATGCTGGTTCTGTATCCTAAAATGAGGAATTGAAAGGCCATACTATTGGTGGAGGACTCGCGGAAGCAGGCGTATCCTAAAATGAGGAATTGAAAGCCGACGGCGTCAGCGGTCTCCGTGAGGAGGTATCAACCCGGTATCCTAAAATGAGGAATTGAAAGACAACCACGAAATTAAATCCAAACTTGACGTTATACCGCTTGTATCCTAAAATGAGGAATTGAAAGTTTTAAGAATGTGCTCCGCGATTAACTGTCGATCTTCCCTGTATCCTAAAATGAGGAATTGAAAGGTGGTGGTGCTTGGTAGGAAGAGCCAAAAAAAATGTATCCTAAAATGAGGAATTGAAAGATCAACGTTAGGGATAAGTCGTACAGGGCGTCGTAGTATCCTAAAATGAGGAATTGAAAGAACGGTGTAACTTCCTTCTTGATTGTCTTAGTAAAAGTATCCTAAAATGAGGAATTGAAAGCTGTCCGCCGCGGTCTTCTCCTCCGTCTTCAATAGTTCGGTATCCTAAAATGAGGAATTGAAAGGCTTGCCTAAAATCACCCGTCGTATTCAGGATTAAAGTAGGTATCCTAAAATGAGGAATTGAAAGAAATATTAGCCAACTCACGCATAGCATATTCATTTTGTATCCTAAAATGAGGAATTGAAAGTATTAGACCAGCCCCACTTAACACACTCTCTATTTGTATCCTAAAATGAGGAATTGAAAGTCTAACCCCTCCTGTCTGTCAAAATACGTCACTAGGACGAGGTATCCTAAAATGAGGAATTGAAAGTTAGTAAGACGCCTAAAGCCATAACGAAGAAGCCTATTGTATCCTAAAATGAGGAATTGAAAGAATATTTCCGCAATCCCCTTTGCAACACAAGGGCATGTATCCTAAAATGAGGAATTGAAAGAACTAATATATCTTGCAACATGTATAGATAAAAGGGGTATCCTAAAATGAGGAATTGAAAGAAACTATAAAACCGATTACACACATCGCATTCAAGTATCCTAAAATGAGGAATTGAAAGACATGGCTGGTGCGAATGACCCTAGTCAGATGTTAGTGTATCCTAAAATGAGGAATTGAAAGAGGTGTGAATCATATCACCTTATTTTTCTTGGTAGTATCCTAAAATGAGGAATTGAAAGGTGTTATCTGTGCTCCACTCCATTCACTTGTGTTTTGTATCCTAAAATGAGGAATTGAAAGCACTCCTCGAAGGTGCACTCTTAGGGAAACCCACTTTCAGTATCCTAAAATGAGGAATTGAAAGGCATAAATCCTTTGAAAGATAGGGGGTAATCACCACACTTAGGTATCCTAAAATGAGGAATTGAAAGTTGCCAAGTAAATGGTTCGGTGTCCTACTGGTTATAAGTATCCTAAAATGAGGAATTGAAAGACCTGTTCCGCTATCACTTCAAACACGCTCATATGTATCCTAAAATGAGGAATTGAAAGCCATTTCTTCCCTGTGCCTCCTCTCCATATCCTCGATTGTATCCTAAAATGAGGAATTGAAAGACTCGGTAGCCCAGTGGCTGTGAACCGCGTCACAATAAGTATCCTAAAATGAGGAATTGAAAGTCAGGCTCGCCGTAACGATACTTTGCTTTGACTGATAGTATCCTAAAATGAGGAATTGAAAGTTGATGAGTTGCTGTATCCGTGGTATGGGGTCATCCTCGTATCCTAAAATGAGGAATTGAAAGGATTTAACAAGGTGCCGGCGCCTAGCGTTGTACTCGGTATCCTAAAATGAGGAATTGAAAGTGTTTTCTCTCCTTTTTGGCTTGTTGGTGTTCGTTTTGTATCCTAAAATGAGGAATTGAAAGTGTAGACGCGGGCATCCCTTAATTCCCCCACTGTTACCTGTATCCTAAAATGAGGAATTGAAAGTTTCGTAGTAGGCTTCTATGAGCCTTAGGATGACTGTGTATCCTAAAATGAGGAATTGAAAGTTATCCTGGTTAGGTAGCAGTGTTGTTGCGTCCTTCTGTTGTATCCTAAAATGAGGAATTGAAAGACATGGTTAAACTTGTCAAGTAAAGCCCACTCCACCTGTATCCTAAAATGAGGAATTGAAAGATGTGAGCCATCGTTCTGATGGAACCCGTTGAGTGGGTGGTATCCTAAAATGAGGAATTGAAAGGAGTTGGACAAGGACAACAAACTAGATACAGTGTGAAGTATCCTAAAATGAGGAATTGAAAGCTTTTAGTGTGCGTAGTGGTAAGCTAATAAAGGGTAGGTATCCTAAAATGAGGAATTGAAAGAAGGTTGAAGCCGAAGAACTGGTGTTTAAAGCGGTAAAGTATCCTAAAATGAGGAATTGAAAGCCACAGAGGTACCCAACTTCCTCCCGATGGCGCCCTACGGGTATCCTAAAATGAGGAATTGAAAGACTATTGCTAAGGATATTGAAGGTGCAGGTGCAAAAGGTATCCTAAAATGAGGAATTGAAAGAAGCGCTTACTTATTGGTTTAGGTGGTATATTTGCTACACCAGTATCCTAAAATGAGGAATTGAAAGTCCCAGTACCCGGTGGCCCAACAAAAAGCAGACTGGTATCCTAAAATGAGGAATTGAAAGTTATGCTCCACGCGTATTCACCGCTACCATCGTCATAAGTATCCTAAAATGAGGAATTGAAAGCTTGCTGCACTTTCTGCTGGATTGGTGGAAGCACCTGAGTATCCTAAAATGAGGAATTGAAAGCTTCTAGCTCCAACACCGTCGCGGTAGCCCTGCGTGTACGGTATCCTAAAATGAGGAATTGAAAGTAAGTGGTCCTAGTGAAGGATGCACGAATGAACAGTGCAGTATCCTAAAATGAGGAATTGAAAGCGGTACCTGAAGATCACAGCGTTCGCGTCATCGTTCTCGTATCCTAAAATGAGGAATTGAAAGGGTTTGGTGTGTTTGGGTTCAGTTGCTGAAAGCTCTGTATCCTAAAATGAGGAATTGAAAGTGTATTAGAGATTATGCCACTACGTGATAGGTTGGTCTAGTATCCTAAAATGAGGAATTGAAAGCCCTTTTTCTACGCCCCACGAAGGTGTCACCTCCGTATCCTAAAATGAGGAATTGAAAGTAATAGAATACCACTAATCCAACCGTTGCCGAAGTATTGTATCCTAAAATGAGGAATTGAAAGTGATGCGGATGCTCCAAGTCTTTATGACTTCGCGGGTGTGTATCCTAAAATGAGGAATTGAAAGTATCTGGTTTTAAAACCTTTGAAGGTGATGTTAAGTCAGGTATCCTAAAATGAGGAATTGAAAGTATAGAACCCATGCTTTTTCGCCCACTCTGTAAGTGAGTATCCTAAAATGAGGAATTGAAAGAGTGGCTGAACCTGATACCTGTGTTAAGTAGATAGTATCCTAAAATGAGGAATTGAAAGAAGTGCTTATCCAGTTTGTCCCTATTGCGGAGCGTATGTATCCTAAAATGAGGAATTGAAAGAGTGTGTAAACAAAAGTACTCAGTAACGTATCTGCCGTATCCTAAAATGAGGAATTGAAAGCCTTATTGGGTCAAGTAAACACTCATCAAAAGACCCAGTATCCTAAAATGAGGAATTGAAAGGATGCGAATTTCTGCACTTTCTCAGACATTATCGCTTTTAAGTATCCTAAAATGAGGAATTGAAAGTAGTGTGAAGTCAGTATATGCATCGTTTAATATAAAGTATCCTAAAATGAGGAATTGAAAGCACCTTCACACACATGTGAACTATCCCCGCTGAGGCACATGTATCCTAAAATGAGGAATTGAAAGTAGCTCTAAGATTTTTGTATACTTGTAAAAGCCTCCTATCCGGTATCCTAAAATGAGGAATTGAAAGGGTTAGGTGTTCTCAGCCTCACCCGTATGGGTGAGTGTGTATCCTAAAATGAGGAATTGAAAGACGACTATGCAAGCAGTAGCAAACGCGAGGTAAGTGCGGTATCCTAAAATGAGGAATTGAAAGCTTAGATTACTGCCGTCAGTGATTACCCTGTACCTTCCGGTATCCTAAAATGAGGAATTGAAAGTAACTAATGTGTTTAGCGTGTATGACTTTTACATAAGGTATCCTAAAATGAGGAATTGAAAGAATTCACGACAATCACGCCTAGCTCCATTTGTGCGCTTACGGTATCCTAAAATGAGGAATTGAAAGTCTATTGTGGCTATGACGCCGTTGTACTCGTACGTCGTGTATCCTAAAATGAGGAATTGAAAGGGGCTGACGCGCTGTTATGCTAGACTATTGACGTAGTCGGTATCCTAAAATGAGGAATTGAAAGCTTAGGATTTATGAGTTGAACGCTATGGAATACTTAGTATCCTAAAATGAGGAATTGAAAGCCTACTTTGACACCTACCCTAGTAAGCCCTACTATTCGGTATCCTAAAATGAGGAATTGAAAGTTCAAAGGTTTTTGGGTGGAAGTAACGAAAAGAATATTAAGTATCCTAAAATGAGGAATTGAAAGAAATACTACGCATTCAAGGCTGTCTTGATAAACAAGTATCCTAAAATGAGGAATTGAAAGGGATTATGATTATGAGCGTAGCAATCAAGCGATTATTTTGGTATCCTAAAATGAGGAATTGAAAGCTATTAAATGGATAAGAGAAACCTGGGATAAGCTCGAGCCGGTATCCTAAAATGAGGAATTGAAAGCGTGTTATGAAAGGGAAGATGATGAGTTGTGGGGTTCGGGTATCCTAAAATGAGGAATTGAAAGATGACAGGCTGCTCCGGAACGGCCAGTACCTCCTGTATCCTAAAATGAGGAATTGAAAGTCTTTTACGTCTTCCTTCTCCTTCTCATCAACCACAGTTGGTATCCTAAAATGAGGAATTGAAAGCAGAACCAGCTTTTCATTTCTCCTGTTTTCGACTATGTATCCTAAAATGAGGAATTGAAAGTCCTCTTCCTTAGGGGAGGGGGCGGACAATAGCCTGTGTATCCTAAAATGAGGAATTGAAAGAGTGGTGCATCACAGTTCGGTAAAACTGTTTATAAGTATCCTAAAATGAGGAATTGAAAGTTAATGCTTTTCCTTGTTCCACTACCTACTTGAATACCAAGTATCCTAAAATGAGGAATTGAAAGAACAACAAATAATAATCCTTACACTAAGCTTTTCGAGTATCCTAAAATGAGGAATTGAAAGACTGATAACCCATGTAACAATCACGGCGGATAACGACGGTATCCTAAAATGAGGAATTGAAAGCGAAAAATCGCGCAAATTGTGATAATTTGCGTGATTTTGTATCCTAAAATGAGGAATTGAAAGCTGTTTGATGGAAGGCTTCACACACAGCTCTACGAGAGTATCCTAAAATGAGGAATTGAAAGTTTTATTTTCACCTCATTGAGCATTCATATACCCCATAATGGTATCCTAAAATGAGGAATTGAAAGCCATACATTAAACTCATACCGCGTGAAGGGTATTTGGTATCCTAAAATGAGGAATTGAAAGGCGTTGAGCTGGATTTCCTCCCCAACACGACTTATGTATCCTAAAATGAGGAATTGAAAGTGGTAAGAGTAGTAGACGAAAGGGTAGGCGGCCGCCCTTCTGTATCCTAAAATGAGGAATTGAAAGCCTAACTAAGAGAGTTAGGCAGATTAATTTAGCGAAAGTGTATCCTAAAATGAGGAATTGAAAGTCGATGCTCGTGGCCTTCAACGTGTCGAGAAGCAGTATCCTAAAATGAGGAATTGAAAGAGCCAGAGCTATAACCGTATATGTTTCTTATTATAGCTGGTATCCTAAAATGAGGAATTGAAAGTTAACGAAACAATTTTAGCCGTTGCTTCGTGACCGTATCCTAAAATGAGGAATTGAAAGTCACAAGTGACCCGAGGGTTATTGTTATTCCTAAGGAGTATCCTAAAATGAGGAATTGAAAGCTGGATTTCCAGGTCGTAGTCTTCTGTATATCCTGTATCCTAAAATGAGGAATTGAAAGTCATGGTAGGCGTGGGCTCTCGTCCCAATCTCGGGTATCCTAAAATGAGGAATTGAAAGGCTTGGTGCGTTTCAAAGTGGCTACTATGTGAGAGTCAGTATCCTAAAATGAGGAATTGAAAGCAAAATGTTGCTTCACACTGATAACGTTGTTTTCGCTCATGTATCCTAAAATGAGGAATTGAAAGCAGGGAGTCGTTGAGTGGACGTTCACTAATCAGGGTTCAGTATCCTAAAATGAGGAATTGAAAGCCTAATAGTATGACCCAAACCCGTGTAGTTTTTTCTTCAAGTATCCTAAAATGAGGAATTGAAAGTATAATAGTGTATCTGAATACGATATTAATTCGGGTATCCTAAAATGAGGAATTGAAAGAGAAGAGACCACTCCACCTTATCAACCTCCACCCCCCTGTATCCTAAAATGAGGAATTGAAAGATCTATATTGATTCAGGTGAGACGCTTACGATACCTTCGTATCCTAAAATGAGGAATTGAAAGATTTGTCAAAACGAAGGTGAGATTTTCTGTGGCGAGTATCCTAAAATGAGGAATTGAAAGACTTGGTAGCCTGAATCAACTAGCATATCCCTAGCAAATTTGTATCCTAAAATGAGGAATTGAAAGACCACAGACATGGCTGGGTGTTGACAGAAATGCAACTGGGTATCCTAAAATGAGGAATTGAAAGTGCACTTGGATGTATTGATGTCCACTTAGAGTTTTGTGTATCCTAAAATGAGGAATTGAAAGATGATTTTTTTACGTACAAAGTAGACGCCCTCGTTTGTATCCTAAAATGAGGAATTGAAAGGCCTCCTCCTTCTGCTTTCGCTCCTCCTCTGCCTTTTTGTATCCTAAAATGAGGAATTGAAAGTACTTGTTGTCCCACTTGTTTTTCTGTTTTTATGTGTTGTATCCTAAAATGAGGAATTGAAAGAGTCCTAGAGGAATGACTACCAAATCCCCTTGAAGTGTATCCTAAAATGAGGAATTGAAAGGCGTCTTTTACTCTCATCCATGCAGTATGAAGCTTACCGGTATCCTAAAATGAGGAATTGAAAGTCTTCTTCTATTTTTCGTTCCTCTATAACTTCCTGTGTATCCTAAAATGAGGAATTGAAAGAATATCAGGTAATCCAGCTAACCCAACATTGAAATTATTACGTATCCTAAAATGAGGAATTGAAAGACAATCATCTCGGCGCTGAGCCTCGTGGGTGTGATCACGCGTATCCTAAAATGAGGAATTGAAAGATGGGATAGAGTGCATCCTTGATACTCTGGGCATGAGTATCCTAAAATGAGGAATTGAAAGCCTTTAAGTGAAAGTGAAGGATACCATATATCGCTCGTATCCTAAAATGAGGAATTGAAAGTTTTCAGAGAAATATGTGATGCGGTCGAAGAATACACGTGTATCCTAAAATGAGGAATTGAAAGATGACATCGAAAAACGTAAATAAAAATGCGGATATCGGTATCCTAAAATGAGGAATTGAAAGACGTAAACTACGTACCCCTAGAGGAAGTGTCGTTGGTAAGTATCCTAAAATGAGGAATTGAAAGTCGATTATACCCAGAAAATCCTGGGTTTGGGGCACGTATCCTAAAATGAGGAATTGAAAGCCGAACTTCCCATCTATGTGTATGTGAACCTTTTTGTATCCTAAAATGAGGAATTGAAAGAACCCATTAGAGATATGTGAGCCATCTCGGCTATGGTATCCTAAAATGAGGAATTGAAAGGTTCACGGAGCAACTCTACAAGGCCTGGAAAACACAGGGTATCCTAAAATGAGGAATTGAAAGCTATCCTCAAGCAATTCACGGAACGGGTTAGGTGTGTGTATCCTAAAATGAGGAATTGAAAGAAGTGTGAGACATCACGAGCCTGAAGGATAGCACTAGCTGGTATCCTAAAATGAGGAATTGAAAGATAAGAACAACAAGCTAAACATGTATATAACATTAGTATCCTAAAATGAGGAATTGAAAGTTAGCACGGCTGACTTTGTTAGGGTGGGGTGCATGGGTATCCTAAAATGAGGAATTGAAAGCTTTATGACTTTGCGGGTGTCTATGACTCTATCAGTATCGCGTATCCTAAAATGAGGAATTGAAAGGCAGTACAGCTGCTCGACCCTGATGTGCTGGAAGAACTTGTATCCTAAAATGAGGAATTGAAAGGTATCGATCGACTACCCATGTTGGTGTTACTGGCACGTGAGTATCCTAAAATGAGGAATTGAAAGAGCTCAATATTCAAAGTTTGAAGAGGCATTTTACTCATCGTATCCTAAAATGAGGAATTGAAAGGAGGAAGCTGAGGGAGAGGAGATTCCTTGAGAACTGGTATCCTAAAATGAGGAATTGAAAGTGGCAGGGAGTTCCCCCGACGAGCATATCAAAGCCGGCAAGTATCCTAAAATGAGGAATTGAAAGGCTCTGGGGTGATTATGTAGTACTCGTATACTCCGGGTGTTGTATCCTAAAATGAGGAATTGAAAGTGTCTCAACCACCTACCCACCTAACAGGTAGAGTAGGGTTCGTATCCTAAAATGAGGAATTGAAAGCTATATAATCGTCGACTTCAAAGGAACCCGTATCGGAGTATCCTAAAATGAGGAATTGAAAGTTAGACTTTGCAACTTTAACGACACAGTCACAACCGTATCCTAAAATGAGGAATTGAAAGGAACACGTGCAGGTACCAGTGGGGCAACCCGTGCACACGTATCCTAAAATGAGGAATTGAAAGTGTCCCCATCACACTCATCTAGGAAACGGCTGATCAGTATCCTAAAATGAGGAATTGAAAGATTTTTACCATCGGCTTGGGTTTTACCCAAGCCTTCGGGGGTATCCTAAAATGAGGAATTGAAAGTGGGTATTATGGCGTACGCAGTCATACTCGCACCTTTCGGTATCCTAAAATGAGGAATTGAAAGACTAGGTTGTCAAATGCGGCTTTTATTTCCTCTTGGTCAGTATCCTAAAATGAGGAATTGAAAGCTCACAGTTGTGCCGTGTATAACATCCACCGTAAGTATCCTAAAATGAGGAATTGAAAGACCACAGTCTTCGACGGGTTGCCCACGGCAGCCGAGCCGAGTATCCTAAAATGAGGAATTGAAAGGGAAGGAACTAGAAGAATTGAAGAAGGAGGCGTAAAGAGTATCCTAAAATGAGGAATTGAAAGTCAACATAATAAACCTGAAGAACGCCAACCCGAGCGCCCAGTATCCTAAAATGAGGAATTGAAAGAAAGGTGTGTTTATATCCACGCTTGATTTAACTAGTATCCTAAAATGAGGAATTGAAAGAACTCGAGTTCAGTTCTTTTGCCCATGCCTTCCAAGTATCCTAAAATGAGGAATTGAAAGACAACCCAAAACGCACGTCGACGCGTTCTAACTCGAGTATCCTAAAATGAGGAATTGAAAGACGTACTCCTTCAAATCCTCCATTCTCTCCAATAGGAGTATCCTAAAATGAGGAATTGAAAGTCATAGGCGTAGTCATAGTATTAGTCTTTTGACTTTGGCGGTATCCTAAAATGAGGAATTGAAAGAAGCCAATTCATAATCCTATGACCCACATAGCCAAGTATCGAGTATCCTAAAATGAGGAATTGAAAGTACAGTTAATGTTACGACCTTCGCGGCTATGACTGTGTATGTATCCTAAAATGAGGAATTGAAAGAATTAGTGTGGATGTTCTAATCGGTGTTATCACGAGTGCGGGTATCCTAAAATGAGGAATTGAAAGACACCCATCTAACTCCTCCTCCACAAATTACCACACTGTATCCTAAAATGAGGAATTGAAAGATAGTGACACTTGAGAAGGGCTACGGGGTATATGTTTGGTATCCTAAAATGAGGAATTGAAAGACGTACACGCCGTAGGTAACAGTTGAGCCAGAGGGGTTACGTATCCTAAAATGAGGAATTGAAAGCTCAGCATCTGCTGTATGAGTGATGCTGGAGTCATGCCCAGTATCCTAAAATGAGGAATTGAAAGCGGGTGTACGCGCCTACGCACGAGCCCAGCGGATGACTCCTGTATCCTAAAATGAGTAATTGAAAGATATACTCTTATGTTTGATACGGTCCACAATAGGCTTGTATCCTAAAATGGGGAATTGAAAGATAGTATCCCCGTAATTAGATGACGCTATGGCTAACAATGAGTATCCTAAAATGAGGAATTGAAAGACTTGGGTAGCCTTGAAGACGCACACTTCGCGTGGGGGTATCCTAAAATGAGGAATTGAAAGGTAAGCTAACCGGGTATATGTTGGTTGTTTCTACATCAGGTATCCTAAAATGAGGAATTGAAAGTGAAAAAGACATGTCAGCGTAACGTGATGAGTCTAGAGTATCCTAAAATGAGGAATTGAAAGATAGTCGCGACGGGGGTGTTTGTCCGCGTTGTCATCATTTGTATCCTAAAATGAGGAATTGAAAGTCAGTAGGACTTTTTACCAGAGTTTGAACCGCATAGGTATCCTAAAATGAGGAATTGAAAGTCCTCGCTTAACACCTTACCCTCGGGCAACCTTGTGTATCCTAAAATGAGGAATTGAAAGACCACCACCACTCAAACTCCCAACCTTATTAAAAAGTATCCTAAAATGAGGAATTGAAAGACGTCTCATCTGGATTGAGGGTGAATATGAACACAAGTATCCTAAAATGAGGAATTGAAAGTCGAGATTCTGGAAGTCCTCAATTTTGGAGAAGTCCGTATCCTAAAATGAGGAATTGAAAGTCTTAACCATTGAAGTATTCGGCATACTCACTCACCCAGTATCCTAAAATGAGGAATTGAAAGTTTCACTTTTCTCTTTTGAAGGTGGTAGCATATACGGTGTATCCTAAAATGAGGAATTGAAAGTCGCGTTTATCCAGTAGTTCGCTAAGAATATTTTGGTATCCTAAAATGAGGAATTGAAAGCGGTTCGTTCATGCGAGCCTAAAGGAGAATGAAACCCGGGTATCCTAAAATGAGGAATTGAAAGTACGTAGCAATGAACATCGATTACCGAAAGATGCTTCCCGTATCCTAAAATGAGGAATTGAAAGTCATATGTAGGGTCGTATATCTGCCTGCGGGCAGGTATCCTAAAATGAGGAATTGAAAGTTCTCCTCAGCTTACTTAAGGTTTTCGCTAAATATATCTGGTATCCTAAAATGAGGAATTGAAAGTAAGGAGGATAACGCTCTCCTTCAGTGAACCATCATTAGGTATCCTAAAATGAGGAATTGAAAGTCATTTTTCAACTCAGCATTACCCCCACGCCGATGAGGTATCCTAAAATGAGGAATTGAAAGTTTCTATATACTCCTTTTGGAGTTCAACTATCTGTATCCTAAAATGAGGAATTGAAAGTTACATAGAAGTAATAAGACCCAGAGGCAGTGGGCGTGTGTATCCTAAAATGAGGAATTGAAAGTTGGCTCTGGTCTTGTAACAGCGTTTGCATTCGCCCTTAGTATCCTAAAATGAGGAATTGAAAGTATTTACCCGCAAGTTACTCAGTTTAGGTATTTTGTTTGTATCCTAAAATGAGGAATTGAAAGGGCTCCCTGAGGTTCACAAGGAGAAGGCTGATGATGTATCCTAAAATGAGGAATTGAAAGCTTGATGTCGGTGTGCCGAAAAGCCATATAAGGGTTCCCGGTATCCTAAAATGAGGAATTGAAAGACCGTAAAGGTATTCCCACCGTGTCTTCAGTGGTCCAGTATCCTAAAATGAGGAATTGAAAGCATATCGTGGTTTGGCTCCAATTCTTGAGCGTGTTAGTATCCTAAAATGAGGAATTGAAAGAATTTCACTCAACGCTATATCCTTTACGGCCATCACAAAGTATCCTAAAATGAGGAATTGAAAGCTAATTTCGATAGCAAACACTGAACCGTTGTTTTCGGTATCCTAAAATGAGGAATTGAAAGTGTTGCTACCGTGAACCCGCTCTCTCACGCTGGAACAGTATCCTAAAATGAAGAATTGAAAGATACACACCACAACTATTAAGTCATCAAACAGGGCTATCACGTATCCTAAAATGGGGAATTGATAACGATAGCTTTTGGTTTTTTATAATTGTATGTATACTTATTGGATAAGGCTTGGTATAATAGATGCTATGAAAGTTGGCGATTTATATGACTTACTATGAGTATCTTTTTGCCTTGGTTAGAAATTTAAATTGTGTTTGCTTTTTAAATTTTTATGGGCGTATACGGATGGGTTTGGATAACGTTTTCCACAGTTGTCGATATCTTCATCGCCTCCAAATACTGTTATCATCGTGGATTTGGAAAGCGCTAAAAATGATTAGACGTGTTCTGTTTACTTGGTTTGATAACTATATGGTAAACTTCAATTTGAATCTGTAGTTTTTGGATTGAGGTTGATATGTAGTTCAGGGTTAATCTGATTTCCGCTCTACTCGTATGCATCGCGTGTGATTCCGATTTCCTTGTAGACGGGGGGAGAAGTTTCTAATTACGCTTGAATCCTCTCTAACCACGACTTACGTGACTTAATAACCAGTGGTAAAGCAACTTGCTATGTTCGTAGTGGAAACCTACGTTATTAACCGAGAGAAAAAGGGAGAAGGCTAGCTTGGATTCAAGAAAAGCGCCGTCGGTTACCTTTATTTCTGAAAACGCGGTGATTCACCGAATTAGCGTGACGGCATGACCGCTTATCTGACATATTCGGTATAACCCTCCTTAGTCCTCATATTTTGTCTGTTTTCGCTTTTTAGCCTTTTCTACTGTTTGGTGGTTAGGCTGGTTGAGTTCTAACCAAATTCAAGTATTCTCTGAATTTCTTGTTCTTTAGTAGATGTAAGAGCGTGTTTGCAAGCTGGGTTAGCTCTATACGTTGGGTTTGGTCGTCGTAGGTTATAACACCATGTCCGCGCATTTTATTTAGGATATTCTTGTCAACGTCTCTGTTTTGGGACTTCAGGCGGCTCCTTAACTTTCCAGTTTCGACGCTACCTCCCGCCTCCTCGATTGTTTGAAGTATTAAATAGTAATCCTGGTCTAAGTCGGCTTTCATTACTGGTAACTCAATAAATCGAAAGTTTTCACTTTGATCTTTAAAGGGTGGCTTAAGGTAGGATGTATACTCGGGTGATACATAGGTATAATATATCTTAGCGATGATTCCTCCCAAATAAGCAGTGAAGAGCGATTGAACCGTCATGGGATTCATTCCCCCGGTTATGTTGAGCCACACTTCTTTATTCCTGTACTCCAAGACTTTCTCTACAAGTGAGAGAACACTATATTGGAAATCGTCTATTTTTACTATGCATTGATCGATCTTACCCCTGTTACGTTCGATTATGTCGCCGTACTCATCTGCGATGAATTCCTTCAGGCAATCGAAAGGTTTCTCTGGTACCTTATGCTTTTCAATTTGGGTGGTACCGTACCTGTTCCATAAGGCGGGCTTAGTGCTACTCACACTACCATTTAAGACCTGCTGAGTTGTAACCACGACGACGCTCTCTAAGATTTCATACTTATCTCTTTTCCAGAGTGAATAGTTTTCTACGCAGTAGCTAAGCCCGACACTTGCTGCACCAGGGCTTCCACCGAGTAGCAGAAAGTGGACAACACCCATATACATAAACATATTAATTGATATATCATATAGTTTTTGGTGGAGGATGGTGTCCAATTAGGACAGAAACGTAATTCGACAAAGCTAAATTGTGATATGTGGTATACGGTACTGATAATGTTTCGAAAATTCAAATGTTTTTGTAAGAAATAAGCTCCTAAAAGCTTAATGTCAAGCAACCCTGCTTAACACTCTTGGTCAAAGCTTCAGCTAGAAAAACCGAACCCCCTTAGACTGCTTTAGGAGCTTTGAAGGCAAGCTCGTTCGTAGAAGTAAGAGTTAAGGAGAAACTCAGCCTTAAGAGAGGCGAGTATTCTATAGTATAGTGGTTGTTAACGAGACGATGGTGGAATGTAGCAGTAGACCCGTCGACGTATGGGTCCCGTGGACGTTCAAATTAGACTACTAATCAATTTCCATGCTATAAAAGAACCACTAATAACACCCTCAGATTTACTAGAAGACCAATAAAAGGTGTCGATATTGGTTAGAAAGGATAAAATAGCGACTACATTAATGCGGGTTGAGCCGCTCAAAGCGTGGAGCAATCTAAAACAAGTTCAATAAGTCGAAGAAAGGGCGCAAGCTGTGCTGCTCAGCATGTTGGAGGTATCATCGTAGAGTGGGGTAGCCGCGCACGCTGACACCTCTCATCCTGCTAGAACCAACATGGCCTCAGCCATGTGGGTGTGCGAGTAGGAGTCATCGACAACACAAAGCTGAACGCGTGTCCAGGTCACGGTGGACACGCTCAGGATTTTTCTACGAAGGCCGCGCGACCAAGAGCTTTGTACACCCCACCATTTCTCAAACTAAGAGTAGACCCGAGTGGTTGATGGGGTGCGTGGTGTAGGCGGGTTAGAACGCTTGGCCTCAGCAAACACTCTGTGAGTGAAGTAGGTTGAGCGCTTCTTAAGGGTGTTCGCGGACAGCGTGGATGCTGGCTTGGGTACGCTCAACGCCACCTGGGCGTGTTCCACACCTGCTACAACTGGCTTTTCACAACAGTTTGAAGCCATAGAGGCAGTCTTATCTGACCAATATCTGAATAACCCATGATCCTCACAGACCAGGGACCGTGGTATCGTGACTCGCTGATCCAGGCTTCAAAAACCACATTCACCTTCGGGTTACGTATCTGTTATGTCCAGCATCTTATAGGATTTTTACAACAACATCCGAAGAGAACACTCTTCACACCCCAGATTTCTGGAACTATTCATCCACTGATACACCACTTGGAGGCGACTCGAATAAAGTCTTATCTGGACCAGCGTAAAAAACCTATCCAAAAGCTTAGCAACCCAAGCAAAAACAAAGAAGCAAGCGTCACAGGTTTGGTTCCGTATCTATCCACAAGAAATCCAGAAGGAATTCCAGTGATCACGTAACCTATATAAAAGAACGACGCCACAACACCGGCTTGGAAGCCTGAAAGCGAAAGCTCCTTATCCAGACAGGCTTGCGGGGTTTTTATAATTCTACACTAAAATCCTCGATAAGGCTTCTTATCGTGATTTCGCTTGCGCTCAATATGAGGCCTTATCCAGACAGGCGGGTGGTTCGCCAGCTACCGCCGGTTGGATTCTCACGCAATACCTCATACCAAACTATACACCATTTAGTTTTGTAATGAGTTCTCCGAATGACACAAAAGACTTTAATGGAGTCATGCACGCGGTGACGTATGACAACCAAACTAACAATTTATCCTGACAGGATGATCATATTGGTCCTGTCCGGATAAGACTTCATACGAATCACCTCCACTGTGTGTACCAGTGCATAAATAGCTCCAGAAAATCCAAGATGGGTGTGAAGAGCGTTTTCCTAGGATTAATGTTGTTGTAGAACACCCTTGTTCCTTAAGATACCCAAAAAAGCGCTCAACCGAACTTCTTAGCCCAAAAGTTTGGTGAACGTGGTTTTGGAAACCGGCTCTTATGACCGCCTCACGGTACCAGGATCCTCGATCTGTGAGGATCACAGGATTACCCAAACATTTTTTTCTCAACCTACGTAGGAACCTTAGCGCGTTCGCTGTGGTCCTTGTGAGCGAAACACCAAACCAGATCGGCCGCCTTGTTTTAGCATCCACCGCAACCCAAACGTAAAGCGGTCGTCCTGTACACTTCACAGCTGTTTCATCCACCGCGATGACCGAATATTCACGAGGCTTTGGGTCAAAACTCAGTTTCGCTTCAACCTTCTTCGTCCACTCCTCTACACTTGATTTCGAGACTGGTTCTGAGAGTAGAGCAAAGAAGCTTGAGGTCTTCCTGAGGCTTAACCCAAAGGCATTAAGAAGAACCGCGATAACCTTGAGCTCGAACCTCTTCTTGTTTCTTACAAAAACATTTAAATTTCTAAAGAAACTAAAGATATCAGTGGTGGGTTTCACGTGTCACCAATCTAAAACCTGTGGATCCCACCACTTAAGGCTTATCCGGACACCATCATCATATTAACAAAATGCATATATAATAGTTTGATATCATACCAGATAAATATGAGTTTAAGGTATTCGGTCTTAGCTTATGCTATAACGCCAGTACATGTTGGTTCTGGAAGATCGCCTGGAGTTGTTGATTTACCTTTCCAAAGAGATTCGATTGGCTATCCGATAGTTTACGCATCTAGTTTTAAAGGAGTTTTAAAATCATTTTTACTCAGAAAAGATGGTAACTTAGCTAGGTGCTTATTTGGAGCTGAAGTTGAAGACACTGATAAATCAATGGGTAGATTCATAATTACCGATTTGATACCTGTTTTTTATCCTGTTGCAAGTTTAGATAAAGGCTATGTTTATATTACGACTGAATATTTAGTAAATAGAGCTCAGGATATTTTAGATGTGTTAAATAATAAACTCTTTAGTATGACACAAAAAGAAGAAGAAGTAAATGTTTTATTAAATAAGCAAAAAACTACCAATATAATTGAACTCGATGAAAAAATAAAAAATTTGGGCAGTTTAATAAAAAACATGGACAAGATTTACGTTTTTAATAACGACGTTGGACTTCGATTAATTGAGAATGCACTAATTAGAATTGCTAGGAACGTTCTTGATGAAAACAAAAAATCTATAAATCTGTGGACAGAAGAGTATGTTCCACAAGGCACGATATTTATAGGTGGTTTAATAGATGGTGAAAGGAATAATAGTTTTTGTAGCAATAAAAATGATGATATAAATCAACTAGTTTCACGTTATTTAAATGACATAGCGATATTCTTAGGAGGCAAAGAAACTATAGGCAAAGGTTTGATTAGGCTTAAGGTGAACAAGCTTGACTAATGATTATGTTAATTTTGCAGCAGATGTTGGTAAAAAAATTATTTTAGCTAGGTGCAACAAAGAAAAGGATTCTACGAAACCTGGACTCGTCAGGAGAGCTGTAGATTTTCCTACCTTAATGCTAAGTATAGGCTTTTCTCCAGCCTTTACGTTTTATCTCTCAAAAATCGAGGATTATGACAGTTTAATTAAATTCTATAAATATCTATTGAATGAGGAGGAGGATACACAACCCATTTGTAAAGAATTAGAACGAAAGGAAGGCGCCGGATATGCAGGTTACGTGGCAATATTGCTTTTGGTGTTAGAAAAGATTGGCAAACCAATTAAGATAGACGAAAACTCTTCAAGTAATTATTCTTTATTAATAAACCTATCTACACTTGTTGATCTCAAAGATGAGTGGCGTATCTTACCCTATTTGAGCGAGTTAAAAAAAGTATTAGAGGCGTTACCACTATGAATGAAAAGATTGATTTAAACAATTTAATGGCTGATGTTGACGGTTTCATTAAGAAAAGGCTAGTAGCCAAGATTAAATTCGAGGGCGTGACACCTTGGTGGGGGGGAGATCACGATGGTTATACATCTAATCACATTGACGAAGACGAAATTGTAGGTAGAGTAAGATGGTTCTTAAGAACGGTCTATAATAGGTTTTGTGCTACAAACCTTAATAATTACATAGAAGCTGAAGAATTTGTATCAAAATTATTGGGCTCTACCAGCTCAAGATCATTATATGCTATTAGGACAACTAATACAAGACCAGTGTCCAATAATTGTATGGATTTACCTAGAATTAGACTTGCTACTCAAGGTATAAGAAATAAGAAAAATCTGTTGCCTGTAAATATTCAAAATCTTACTGTGGAGATTTATAGAAATGGATCGTCTACTTTTGATGAAATTATTGTAGGGGCTTTAATTCTGACCTTAGCATTTCTAGGAATAGGTAAAGGTGCTAATAGGGGCTTCGGTAGATTTGTCCCGAATACTTGTCCTGAAATCGCAAATAGTATCTGTAATAAAATCTTACAAGGAGATGTAAGAGGGGCTTTTGATGAATTCTATAACGTCTTTAGGAGAGTTACTAATTGTAATAGAATGAATTCATGGACTCAGTCTGCAGTACCCTTAGCACCTCTTGCTCAACTAAATAATACGGACTCTATTATGATCATACCTTGTAAGGCAGACAAATGTGAGCAGCTAAATGTCATTCAGAACGCCGTAATGAAAGTAACATTCAAGACCACAGTTTTCCAGGCTAAAAAAACAGATGAAGGAGGTTACATTCACACCTTTATATATGGATTACCGAGACATTCCGTAGTCATGTTCAAAACTGATGTTAATGGATATACGCTCCAGACAGATCCTCAGAACCTGCACGACATTATTCGAAAATATTTTCGATTAGATAAGGGCATTAGTACTGATGAAAATACACAACAGCCTTTTAAACCACTTAAGGGCATTACGGGATATTATGCCTTAAGAGGCGATAATATTGTTGATATTAGAAGGCAATCAATGTATATACTCTCACCTTTTAAGGATAAGATTATAATTCTTCCATTTTTATCATTGAGAGATCACGAAAACGAAATTAACAATATACTACATATAGGCGTTCATAAAAATGGTAATATTGCCACTCAGCTTAACGTTGTAGTAAGACCAGTGACGAATTTAATAAATGGAAATAGACTAACTAAGCACGAAAGACAATTGGCCTTAAATAATCCTAAGTTAGCCTTTGGAAACTTAAGAGAATTAATTGAAAATTACACAAATATATTACAACGCATGATAAGGTGTAGGTAATGGTAAACTCATTACTTAGTGCAATAAAAACTTACATTGATGATTTAAAAAACAGTAGTAATATCTCCAATGCTAGATTAGGCGCTAGGGAAAACGCGATGGGGCAACTGTCTTCATATAGCTTAAACCTTAGCCTAATTACTGCTTACGTAAACGATTTGCGTAAGGCTTTAGAGAAGTCCAATGAGTGCTTTATAGAAATAAAATTCAGGACTTTGCGTAAGTTTATTGCCGGATGGGGGCCGATCTATTTTATAACAGAAGTACCTATGGCCTGGGACTTAATACTCGATGTTCCTTATATCCCCGGTTCTACAATAAAGGGGATAATAAGGGACTATTTTATGGAACTGACTGGAGATAGTGAGCTGACCTCATGCGTTTTCGGAGATAATAACAGTGTAGGTAAAGTAATATTCTTTGACTCTTATCCTACAAACGGTGGAAAAATACTCACTTATGATATAATTAATCCTCACTATAAGGGAGTTAATAACGAGTATGACGTAATGCCGGTTCCCATTAAATTCCTAGCTATAAATGAAGGGGTTGAATTTACTACATTCTTAGCGTTTGATAAGAAAGAGTTAGAAGAGTGCGGTAAGAACGCTTTCACTTCACTCTTACAATCAATTATTTTTTCCACAAGAATGGGTTGGGGAAGAAGGACTAGTAGGGGTTATGGTAATTTAGAAATTATATCTAAGCAGGTGGAATTAAAATGTCCGAGTTCTTAAATAAGAAAATAATAGCCTATTTCCATGATCCCCCGTGGAAGGCTTGGATCTTATCACGTAAACCTGTTCTTGTACAAAGTGGAGGTCATGTGGCTGACGCGATTGAATTAATAAAGAGATTGGGAGTAAACATCAACTCGTTACCCGAAGAGATAGAAATGGCAGATAGGCTAGCTTCCTCAATTGATAGATGGGTGATAAGCGATACGGGAGAACAAAAAAGTGGAAAAAGTAGCGTGGTACCCCTAACTTCTAAGTTGAACATGTTTACGCCATGGAAGAGGTTCGAGATAAATGGAGAGGTTACTGACAATAAGATTGTAACATATGTTGACGAATTGGTCAAAGCAGTAAATAATGAAGTATTAAAATATCATTTGCTGTATTTCTTGTCACCGCTCTTATGGTATGAATTGTTTCCTAATTGCCCTCCTATAGCTGACACTAGAGTGCCAACCCATACAATATTTGACCATGCAACTGCTACTTCGGCGATGACGAATATCATTGAATGTAAAAATGGTTATTTAGAGTTTAAGGGGAGTATGGCGGTATTAGAATTTCCTTCAATTCAAGAGTTTATTTCCTTTAGCAGAAAAACAAGAGATTTATGGGCTTCAAGCTGGCTATCATCCGCATTACTTTGGAAAGCTATTGAGAGTTTTGTTAGAGATTATGGTCCAGATGTTGTTTTAAGACCAGAACTGAGTTTAAATCATTTCTTTATATCGTGGCTCTATAATAATGTAAATAATAAAGAAATAGTAAAAAAATATGCTGAAAAGTTTGCGGATTTAAGCACTGCCCCAAAAATATCAATGATGTCAGAAAAGGTTATATTGATATTACCAGAAAGCAGGGACTCTGTTAAAAACAAGCTCATTGAAGGTTTTTACAAAGGTTGGAAAACAATATCCGAAGAAGCTTTAAAGAATTGGAAAAATATAGATTATATAATTAGAGCTATAGAAGAACCTCCGATAAAACCAATTGTGAATGTGATAGATGTTAAAGAGGTCTTTGAAGAATACATGAAAAAGATTTCTGAAAAAGGGAGTTTAGACAAGCTTGTATGTGGCAAGATTGTTCCTATAGAGTATTCACTACTATTTGAGTATTTATATAAAAAGGTTTTAGAATATCCCAAAATTAAATATTCTTATGGAAGTTTAATAAGCGACGTTATATATGAGGTGACTCAAAATGAGTATCAGGTTTGCACAGTTTGCGGAATTTTGCCTTCAGTGTTATATTATCATGAAAATGATACTATAGATAGTAATTATAATAACGATATTGATGATAGGTTATGTCCATATTGTGCAGTTAAACGTGCTCTTAAAGGTGAAACATTAAACGACGTACTGAAAAGCCTAAGTTTACTAATCTCCCCCGAAAGATTTAGATACCCATCAACTTCAGAATTGGCTATGCAAAATTATGCATACCATTATATTAATAAATATAAAAAATTACCAGAAGTTCAAGAAATTATTTTTGGAGATGAAATAGATAAAGTATTCATAAATCCTATAGCCGCTGAAAATTATTGTAGATGCTATGCTGGAATAGAAAGTGCATGCACAATTGTGGATAAAGAGTTATTAAAGAAGTACGGAAATCTTTACTATGCTATAATAAAAGCCGATGGAGATTTTATGGGCAGTGGTTATTGGAGCTGTAGGCTTGTAGACGAAAAAGGTACTCCAATAAAAGTCGATAGGTATCTAGATATTATCGTTAATGCTCTTTCGTCATACTTAAACAAAAATGATCTAAAACAAATTAATAATAAAACTTTGGAAATCAAGAAAAGAATAATTGAGCTCAGAAAGAAACTTTACGGCGAAGAAGATGATCGTATACCCTTAACTCTCTCTTACGCCTATACCCTGTCTAGATCCTTAACAATTCAAGCTATTCTAGATAAAAGACTTTTAAAAGAATTTGGGGCGGTTCCAGTATATTTAGGTGGCGATGATATCTTAGCTTTTTCGCCCATAAAATATAAGGATGAGTGGATGGTCATTAAAGCGATAGTTAAAACGAGAGAAGCGTATTGGCAATATCCGAAATTTGATGGTTTTAAGTCAAATGAAGGATTTGTTGTAGACGCTTTAAGGGCTTATGGAAGAAGTTATTCTGTTTTCGTAGCTCATTATAAGGATCCCTTACCATTATCCCTTTCTGTTGCAAATTATCTACTTGATCTTAAAGATGGGGTGGAAGAGAAAGATGTCTTATTTATCTCCTCTGGAAGAGGAATAGGAAACCTTAATTATGCTTTGCTTAAACTAAGCGGCTCAGCCAACCTCAACTTAACTCAGTTATCGTTACTTGAAAGGATACTCAAGCTTATAGAATTAAAGAAGATAAGCAATAGTATTATTTACGATATATTATCTTTAATTGAGTATAAAAATGAAGGTACTATTTTCAGAAATTTAATATATAGAGCAATAGAAAGAAATATTATTTCAAATAGAGAAAATATTGCAGAAGAATTGAAGGAACTAATAAAAGATTTGGTTTCGAAAGAAGTGTGTAAAGGGGAAGTGTGTCGGGATAGAGAAATTTTCACAAATATAGTATATGCCGCCTATTATTTGAGGTGAATAAAATGTATCTACTGATAACCCCTCTTGGGGCTTCCGCATTTAAATGGGGAGGAATAAGCTCTATTTTGATAAGTGGTTCCATAAATAGCGGTTATTTTGAACCATTGCCATTACCTTCAACAATTCATGGGTTTCTGAAATATGCTTACATAATTAACGGACTTGGTAAAGACGCTCCTTCTTTTAAAGGCCCTCTCTTCTACGCAAAAGGGGAAAAGAACGAGGTGTGGTGCGTGCATCATTATCCACTAGGTTTAATATGCAATAAAAATGGCTCATTTTTGCAATTTAAAAAGGTAGAGGAAAGATATTTTGAGCGCAGAATAGGAATAGCGTTAAATCGTGAAAATAAGTTGGTGAAAGAAAGATATATTTACATGGAAAAAATGCTCGATATGGTTAATCTTGCAAAAGAAATTCTAAATGAATACCCAAAGAAGTTTGGAATTTTAATAGAAGTTAATGATGAAAAAGCTGTAAAATTAGATAATTTTGTTGGTCCTTTTGGTGGCGAATCACGACCTGCAAAAATAAAACGAGTTGAGCCAAATATTCAGAAAATCGGAAAAAGAGTGTTAGCTTCACCCGCAATAATCGATAAGGGAGATGATCAAAGTGTATACTGGGGAAATGAAAGCGCAAAAATAAAGATTATTCATGATTCGAATCTGCAAAAAACGTTTGTGGGACAGAAAGTAACATACAGATTAATTTCTTTAGGTTTTGACGTGAATAAAAGATTGCCAGTAAGATTGGCATTAATGCCTAGCGTAGAAGTTTTAGATGACAAAAAAGCAATAGGTTATTCTACTGAAAAAGGGTGGGGCTCCTTAGTCGACATTTAAAATTGGTGCTAAACGAATGATAGTGTCCAGATAAGCGCTTCTCACACTTGACTACCACACTCGCCAACCCCTTAATCAAACACCATCAACGAACACAAACTTTCATCCCATTTTGTATAAATGGGACGCAGAGAAGATAGATCAAAAGATGTTAAGCTGACTTATATCATATAGATTGAATAATAATTATTTGCTTATATTTCATAATAATAACAGATTTTAACAAACTACTACTCTTTATTTTCTATTTTTTCCAAGTACTTTTTGATCCACTCTCTCAAAACGTACCCGCTTGGCGTTTCTTTGAGGTATCCCAAATCCCTTAACTCCGTAAGCTCGTAAGGCGAAAGCATCCACTGCTCTGCCACGCTTTTTGGTACTGGTTGCTTAAACTTTTCAAGCTCCTTTAGCAACTCCTCTTCAATTCTGAGCTTGAGTGCGGGTAACACGACCACTCTTTGAAAGCTTTCATGTTTGTAGAGTATCAAGTCCGCGCCCATAAGGCTTCCTATTATCACCATAAACGTGGTTTCCGCTTTGAAGCCCGCAGACGCGTGTATGAAAACCCTCCAGCCCTTTTTGCTGTAATCCGCTATATCCCCACCAACCTTGTCTATTAAGGAAAACAGCGTTTGCTCAAACTCGTCCTCAAACCCCACTTCTGGTTTTTTAAGCCTTGTTTGAGAGGGGTCTTGCACCGTGTAACCTCTTTCCTTTAGATACACGTAAAGCACTTGCGCCGCAAACGAAGAGTTTCCTGTGTACGTAGGGTAAAGTCTTATTTCATCCTCTTTTTTGACGTACGCGGGGTCTAGGAGCGTGCTAAGCTCGGCGCTTGCGTCTTTTCCCTTTTCCCTTATAAAAGAGAGAGCAAACTCAAAAACTTCGTCTCCCCTTTTCGCTCTTGAAAGCAACTCTTTTTGCTTTTCGTGCTCTGCGGGGTATTTCCCCCAGCCTTCAAACCCCCAGTCTTTCACTCTTTGCTTGTGGTTCGCTTCAACGTTTGAAAGTAGTGAAGTTCCAACCGCGCTTATGTGCAGTTTTTTCATACCTTGCACACCTCCTTTTTGGCTTTAAGCTTTTTTGCTTTCATCAATAGCTTTAAACTTTTTCTTCTGATTTGTTCATCAAGTGTCACCTCTCTCCATTCCTTGGTTTTCGCGTAGTACACAAAGCCGCGGTCGATGTCCCACCCCAAAACGTCCTCAAGTAGCAACGCGTAAAGGCACAGCTGAACCCTGTGCAAAAAGTAAACCCCTTTTTGTGGCACTGCGCCACTTTTTATTTCGACAGGCGTTCCGTCTTTCAAGACCAAGTCTGGTGTGCCTCTCAAACCAAGATTTCTCGACTCGTAAACCTCTTCAACACTTACCACCGCTTTTGAGCCCTTGAGCTCTTGCTCCACTTTTTCGTGGACGAGCTTTCCGAGTTTTCTTTTTGTCGGGTCGTTTGCAAAGAGTCCCATGCTCTGCGCTACGCACTCTACCACAAAGCCCACGGAAACCGTGGGGCCTTCCAAAACCAATTTGTAGCCTCTTAGCATGCACTTTTTTCTCTTTTTCTCTATTTATCCTCTTTTGGACCATTGGTTCAATCGGATGAACTGCGTTAAAAGGTTGCGGATATAAGACCTCTTAGTAGCTTTTGGTGCTCATCGTTTTTGGGATCCATTTTTTGGTTGTTGTGGTAATACGCGACTTTCCCCCCTTCTATGTACACGAATTCCTTCTGAAAACCCGCGTGCGCGACCATTATTCTTTTGTCCATTTGGTTTGGTGTGTCTTTATCCCCGTAGAGCTCTCCTAGCGTGCCCTTAAAGTCGCTTTTTAGTCTTTTTTCTATTTCGCTGATTTCGTGTTCGATCAATATGGAATGGGGTTTCGCCACCTATTTGTAAAGCTGTGCGAGGTCTTTTACGGAATTAAGCGTGTATCCGTCACACCACTCCGCTATTTCGCTCACTTATTTTGAAACTTCGTGGGCGAGAATAATTTGGAAAACGCTCAAAGTGTTGATTTTATATTGTGTTTTCGCTGTTTTGTCGCTACACTCTACGCTTTCAAGACTCGGTTGACCAAAGTGTTTAACTCGTTTAGGTCGCTGTTTTTCTTAAAATATTCTGAAGCGTACGCGAGTGACAGTGGATACGGGTAGGCGAGCGTTTTTAACAAGTATTTCGAAGCGCTGTGCATCTTATTTATTTCGTCTTGGTTTGGGTTTAGCCCCCTTAAATCCTCTTGGTTTAGCCGCCTTAAATCCCCGCCCTCCGCCAGTTTTTGCTCTTGTAGAAGTGTGTAATACGTCAGGTTTTCCACGACTTCTCTGTGAACTAGGTTCACTTCCTGTTGCGCTACGTTTTCTTTGTACGGGTCCGCATTGTACGCTTCGATAACAACTTTGTCCTGAGACCTCACAAGCATTATTTCGCTTATTAGTTTTGCAACTATTAGGCAAAGCGTTGGAAGAAAGTTCACGCCGTGTGTGAGGTCAACCACAATCCTTGTGAACACATCCTCCCCACACTTTTGATACAGTTTGAGTAGTAGCATCGTGCTTGCGGTGTCTGGTGGAAAGCGGAAGGTGTAGTTTTCGCCTGGTTTTCCAAGTGGCGGAATGACTATCGCGTGCGCGTTTCGGAATTTGTTTTCCGCGTACTTTTGAAGCGCTTCCTCAGCGTCATTTTCCAACTGGGTGTAGCTGTTATACTTTTTCCCTTGATAATCCTTTAAAACATCGAGCATTTCGGTAGCGCATTCATTATTTTGTTTTGAGGAAGAACACGCACCCTGCGTTTTTGTTTGAACGTCAGTGAAACTGATAGTGTTCTTTAAGGGTAATGAGCCTATTGCTAAGATAATACCCGCATCTTATGCCGGTTCTTTTAAGTTATGGTTAAGGCAGATAAGAGCGTGGAAGAGTAAAAGGGTTAATTTCACTAGGGAATTCATATACGGTAAGCTTCACAATCAATGGGTTACGTTAAGGTATTATGAGAAGAAATATAACATTAACCTAAATTCCGACAAATTATTACAGCTTGAAAGAGAGGTATTAGTTGAAAACACTGTGGAAGGGGTTATGCAGAAGGAGGCCGAGGGAGCTAAGTGGTATTGGAGTGGTGTGAGGCAATTAATACCTAAGAAGTTGGGATTTAAGGGGAGGAAAAAGAGGGGTGAGGCAAAGGATCCATTTAACATAGCTTTAAATATAGGTTACGGAATGTTAAGGAAGTCCGTATGGGGGGCTATAATTTCTGTTGGACTAAACCCGTATTTAGGTTTATTACATAAGTATAGAGCTGGAAGACCTTCATTGGTCCTAGACTTAATGGAGGAGTTCCGTTCTCCGTTTGTGGATAGGAAGTTAATAGGAATTGCTAGGCAGAATCCTGAAGACGTGAAGACCATTAAGGCTATATATACTAATATGATATTTGAAGAGGAGGAAACATATACTCAAGCTAGGAGGTTGGCTAATGCTATACTTCATGATGAGGAATATAAGCCTTACATGGCGAAGTGAATGTTATACGTTGTATTTTACGATATAACTGATAACGAGTTAAGGAATAAGGTTGCAGATTTTTTAAAGAAAAAGGGAATGAGAAGAGTTCAACTTAGCGTTTTCGTCGGGGAGTTAAATTCTTCAAGACTTAAGGATGTGGAAGCAGGCTTAAGGCTCATTTATAGAAAGAGTAAGCCCGGGATAGGTTTATGATACTAATATTACCCGTAACAGATACCCTATTTAAGCAGAGGATAGTAATAGGTGGAGAATATAGGGAAGAGGAAGGTAATATTGTTTGGTAAAAAGTGCTAAATATTACGGTTAGTAATTATTGGAAAATTCTAACAACCTTACTAACGTTAAAAAAGTCTAAAATATAAGGATACAAATTGAAAAGTGAAATATATGGCTGAAAATTATGTGCGTAAAAGTGAATGAGAAATATTTTGTCATCCGATAAAATACACTTTTAGACAAGGGAAATGATAGTGTCCGGATAAGCGTTCCCCTCGCTTGGCTGCCACGCCCCCCGCCAACCCCTAATCCGGACACCATCAGGGAAATTACGTAACTGTTATATATTAGTCTACGCAATTTATAGCCTTTAAGTAATCGAGAATCTCCATCTCAAGTAATCTTTTAGACTTTTCATTAAGATTTTTCTCAACTGAAAAATTATCTGCGATCATTAATATTCCGCTTAAATACCTATCCTCTTCTGAACTTCTATCTAATAGCCCTTCTAATGTTCTAAAATCTAAGAACCCATATACATCCACTACTTCTCCAAGCCTTAAAGACTTTAGTACATCGTTTACCAGTTTGTTTAAGTCTTTTCTTGCTTTGGCCCTCTTAATAATAAGATTATATCCTTCAAAGAAGTTTTCTAATGTTATCGCTCTTAACCCTTGATGATGTAAAAGAATAGCCTTTGCAACTTTTCTTATTTGGTCTTCACTTAAGTTAATATTTTCGGTTCTTAATGCATAATTCGAAAAGAATACTGCTGAAAGTATCTCATGATATGGGAACGATAATCTATCATGATTTTTGCAGTATTCGTCAATATTATCTGGCTGATAAACTATTTTAAATAAGTCATGGAATATTCCTGCGTAATAAGCTTCAGTATGCATATCATTTAAAACTTCTCTTAAACATTGCGCTATTTCATTTGCCTTCTCTCCTACACTCTTAAGATGTTCTAATAGCTCCTCTTTTTTCCCAGTTCTGCAATCGTATCTAGCTAACATAGAGATATTCACTTCCGTTAATTTTCTCAATACCTATGAATTCCATAGGTAATATAAACCCTTTAGGTATTATTGTGATATAACCAGATAGATCGTCATCAACTTTTTCTTTCCTTCTTATTTCCCTTATTATTCTTATCATAGTTGTTAAAGGTCTATCATTATATATTTTATTTTCGCTGATTTTTATGTTTCTCTCCTCTATATTATCATCGGTAATTTTCAAGTAGGAGAAATCCCATTCTTTCTTTTTGTTAATTAGACTTAAAAACCTGGACCAATTTAATGAGGCTGTCTCATTCTTTAGTATAACTGGTACTAAAGACGTGGATCTTATAAATGAACCGTTAAAGAGTTCATCTATTTTCCCGATTATTCTTTGGGGGGTTTGAATTATGTTAGTAATGAAATTAAGGAAATTATTTATATCCTCTCTTTCCTTCTGCATAATATTATTTACACTTTTATCAATCGCTAAAATTAGCCTTAAATAGTCTGGCTTATCTTTTTCTGGTAATCTCCAATTCATACGACAACATTTGCCGCAGTTTTCATTTAGCCAATCATAAGTAGCTTTAGTTATCTCTACGCTGTAAACTCCTTTTACTTGTTTTTCTAAGTCGTCTACTAAAATGTGAATTTCTCCTTCTTTACTTTTAATATCATCTGGTGTTCTTAATATTCTCCCAGCCCTTTGAATTAATGAGAAAGCTGGAGCTATATCTGTAATTAAAACGTCAAAACTTAAGTTAACGCCAGCCTCAAGAACTTGCGTAGATATAACACAGTTAAAATTCCTAATATCGTTGATTATTCGCTGTTTACTCTCATTAGTAAATAGCCCATGAACGAATACGCATCCTTCTAATTCTTTAGATAATTCTTCAACATCTTTTATGTGGTTTAAAACTATTAAGATTCTTCCCTCATTATCTTTTACAATACGCTTTATTATGTCTCTTTTATCACCAGTATGAATATAAGTTTTAACTCTCATACCATATTCGCTGAAACTCGATATGAATCCGTCATTATTGTCCCAAACCCTAATCATTTCATTTGTAACGAATGGATGGCTATCTGGTGCAAGAACTAGTGGTCTTATCTTAAATGATTCTATAAGACTTCTGGGCAAAGTAGCAGTCAAAATTATAAATCTTCTATTTCTTTTTTTAACAGCTTCTCTAACATTACTTACAACACTTATTACTTTTGCGAATTCTTTTTCAACATTATCTACATCTATTGCAGTAAGTAAATGGAATTCATCCAATATTATATTTGATGTTCTAGCAAACAGCATAGCTATATCACTATGCCATTTAGATCTAAAGATTTCGTGGACTGGAATTCCGTAAAAGTCTAAGAGAAAGCTGTCCACAGTAGTTATCATATATTTTCTTGAAAGGTATGGCCTTTTGCCGTCATCCTCGGGAACATGTAAAGACATCTGATAACCCACGTTATCTTTTAGTACCTTTTTCATTTCATTGTAGAAGTCAAATATTATCGCTTGAAGGGGTAATGAATGTACAATTTTTCCGATTTTATCTAATAAATCATGTTTTTGTATGAAAAATCTTGTCTTACCGTAACCAGTAGGAAGAACTGCTATTAATTCTCTCTCTTGATTGATTAATTCTTCGAATTTTTCAAGACCAATTCTACTTTCTTTTTCAGACACTTTCCATCGTCCTCATGAGTTTGTAGAATAAATCTATATCTGGATTGCCTTGAAGCACAGAGCTTGCTAAACTGTACATCTCAGGTAAAATAATTTTCCTCTCCCTATCATTTTGTTTAATTTTAATTCCCTCATCTAATGCTTTCGTAACTATCCTTATTAGCTGTATAGGAGAATAGCCAAGAGTTCTTGACGATTCTATTATCGCAGCCTTAGCAGTGTCAAATACTGATGAGAGGAAATCAATTGAAATTAAAGAGGTTTTAGTAGACACGTATAGCCTCAATGGGGGCCAATTATACGCGTAAACTACTGAGGATGACAAAGAATTTTTAATAATCTCTAAGAGTAACCTTTCATACAATATATCTTGAATTATTGGGTTTTCTTTCATTTCCCCTTTAAATATTTTCATTACATTAGATATAATGTATTTAAATTGCTTAAATTCATTTTCAAAAAACTCTACAATTACAGATTTATCCTGAAGCCAAATCTCTGAGGTAAATAAAAAGACATCTCTCAGCACTTTTCCAATATTATAACCTCCCCTAATTATTAAGCTATGATTAAATCTTATATCAAGATAGAACCTTCCATCTAACGGATCTGGCTTTAATTGATCTAGCATAAAACTTCTTTCATTTAAAATGGGATATCCTCTAGCGAAGGAATACAATTGTTTATGTTGTATTATATTTTTTATTTCTTTCATAATAACCATTGCAAATAAGGACATTCCTTTGGATCCTAATTTTAAAATAAGGTGTCTTCCTTTGTCATTTTCGCCAATTCTTATTTCACCATAGTTAAACTCCTTTAAAGTTTCATTATCACAATTAAATGTCTCTCCACTTTTCTTAGTCCAATATGGTCTTATCTTTTCATTACCAGTTAGGCAGTTACATATATCTCCTCTTATTTTAATTCTCTCTAATCCATTATCTATTCGATAATCTTCTATTTGTAAGTCGCCACAATAAGCTATTACGTAGTTCCAAAAAGTTATTGCCGAATCTCTGATAAATGGGATAAAAATTGGAGGAATTACTATTTCACTCAACATACATCACCCGGTGTTATTATATTTCCTTGTTCACTTTCAAATACACATTCCTCTTCATTAGTAACTATTTTCACTACTGGATTAGGCACATAAATAATATCTAAGTTAGTTGTTTTGGCAGTTGAAGGGAAGAAAAAGTCGTAGTATAGGGGATTTAATGACGGCACTAATTCTACAAAGAAATTACCTACTATACTCTTAGTGAGATTTCTACTAAATGAAAACGTAACGTTGGGCACTTCCTTATCTTTTTCTACTTTTTTCCCCTTAACTTCCTTTACCATAACTGCAGAAACTATAGACTCTTTACTTCCTAACCTGGTAATTGAATATAAGTCAGCTTTATTGAGATCGGTAACTAAGAACATATTTATAATACCGTTTAAATACGAAGCTAGACCGAATTGTATAGGTGCAAAAAGGTCAGATATCTTTTTGTTAGTTTGAATATCATGTGTTGTAAACCAATAAATTGCTGAGGAATACCTTAACATACTAGTAAATTTTATTGGCTTATATTGGAAATTAAAAGAAGCATATTTGACTCTATCCACATAATCTTTGGCTGAGGAATATTTTCTTCCAGACTTATCAAAACGATTTTCTACATGGATACCATTTCTGGCACTATTAGCCATGGCTAAGGCACCTATAACGGTATTTAGTGGAGGTAGTATGTAAGAGTCAGTAGCCTTAGAAGTGAAATAGTTTCTAATGGAATAACCCCAATGAAATCTTAAACTAACTAAATAAGCCTTCATTTCTTCTCTTGCCCATTAGCTGATTGTTTAACCTCATTTATAATCTTATCAATTAAGTCAGCATGAGTATACGACTCTATGTATTCTACCTTAAATCTTTCCTTAATATTTTCTTCCAATTTTTTGTTAATCTCATTATTTATATAGTCATTAATAGTTTTTCCATTTATTTTTAACTCGCTTGCCTTTCCTTTATTAACCCAAATGTAAAGTAATATTTTTAGTTCGTTAAACTCCTTTAAATAACTTTTAGCCCTCTCTATAGTCTCCTCTATGAAGTCACTTAATCTCATTGAAGGTGAAGAAACTGTGAAAAGAACATCGCCCTTAGTAACTGCGGCTACTATTAATTCTCTTTCTAAAAATGGAGTATACCTAGATTTAGAAGCCCCAAAGTTACCATCTATTACTAGCTTTATAGCGTTTAGTGCTAACGTAATTCTCCTTAACTTCTCTTCTTTTTTACATACTTCAGAATTAGTATAGGAATTGACACATATTTTATCTGCATCAAAATTAAATATGAACGAATACGTAGTAGATGAAATCTCTTTATTAAATGGAGCCTGAATGGGATTATCATAATTTACAGCATTAGCTAAGCTCTGTCCTACACTAGCCATCCTTACTTGCATTTGAACATCTGTTGTTGTTGATCCACTTAAGATTGCATCTAAGGTGGGGACTACGTAACTAAATTGAAAAGCAGATGTTCTTCTAATTGAAATTCCAGTCCTTTGCTCTCCTGTCTCTTGTTCCTCTTCCTCTCCTTTTTTCTTACCTCTTTTCGACTTCTGCTCTTCTCTAGCAGCAGTAGCTATCACAAATCCTCCTAGATCTTCAACGACACAATTATTTATGATCTCATTTTCCACATCCCATTCACTTTTTATATTTAATAGGTTCTTTTCCCATTCTGGAAGATTAACGTTATTAAGAATTTTTTGATAGAAATCGAGTGCAGTATGCTTTATAAATTCCCCAATATTACAGAAGTAACAGAGTTTAGGATTATTACTGGTCTTCTCTAAATTAGATCTGGTCTTCTCTAAATTAGATAAGGCTAATTGAAATGCATGAGTCAGAGTTTCACCACTTAATGCAGGATACCATTTAAGACTATAATTGCCGTCAGAGAATACTACTATAGGTACTGTCCTATGTCTACTTAAGTTACCTGCAGTTTCAACCATGTTTAATGCTTCAACGTTCGCTATAATTCTAATACCCATGGAAATGAATGGATAATTTCTCTTTCTATTTTCGTAGCTATATGTTTTTTGCTGAGACATTTTTAATCCCTACTTAAGGCTTTTAATGCCAGTAATTTAGCGCAATATATAGCGTCAGTGTCTTGCATGTTAGAAATGCTATCCACAAACGATTTAAATTTCCTCTTATCTTCATCATTTTTTACACCCCTAATAGCATCATATAATACTTCGATAATTGAAGTTTTACCGGGAATCCTACTTAACCTATCAGTAATTGAATATTGACTTTCTTTTACATAATTCTCATATATAATTTTTGCGATATCATCTAAATTGTGACATTCCCTCTGCATAAGACCATTTTTAACTCGAAACTTTTAAGTTTTTCTTTGCATTATAACAAGTGAAAATAGTGTAATTATAGGCTATAAATTATTTTCTTTTATTTGTAAGATATATAGAAAACTATAATAACTCTCTTTTAACAAAAAAGCTTAGAATGATTATATTATCTCTAAATTAACATAAATATAGGAAATTCGATCAGAAAATATCATGAAGAATTTTTCGCAGATATATTCATATTATAATCTAGTTATTTATAGATCTCTAATCTGTATTTATTGGAGCAAATAGTTTTTATAATTTTGTTAGTTTTAATTTATAGGAGATACAATTGATTTACATAACTGATGCTAAGGGAGATGGAAGGCCTTGTCTTAAGGTGTATGAGGGAAAGGTGATGAAATGATATTATTGTGAGAGTGAGGAAGATTTGTTCTCTCCGTTCATAAATTTACTTAAATATGATAAAAATTTTAGAATTTATAACGTCTACGGAAAAAAGGTATATATTCCTAACGATCCAGAGGTGTTTAAGGTTAAGGAGGAATTAGAGGAATTTGAGGGAATAATATACAATTTATCACAATTATGTCTTTTAATTAAAATATCTAAGAAGATAAAAGGAAATCGTAAAAAGATAAAGGTAAAGCTGAAAAATAAAATGAATGCTGAAGAGGTATTAAAATTAGGAGTTAAAATTACGAAGCCAGTAAAGTTGCCTAGATTGTTTTAATCGTTATGTTTAATTAATCCCTAAAGCGGATAATGTTTGAAGATTTGTTTTTATGTATACTTTTCAGTTTTTCTCAGAGAAAATGATGATTGACATAACAAGTGCTTTGTGAATTAGTTGAAATTTCTTAGGTCTTAAACTAGAGAGATAAAAATAAATTCTAAATCTTATGCTTAGTTAAAAGCTAGCTATACGTTCCTTTTGAGAAAAACTGAAGAATTCAACAAAGCAGTTGGTTGAGTTTAACGCCACACCCAGTGGGACACCAACCACCGTTGTCCCCGGCCTGGCCACTAACTGGACCATCACAGACAACTATAAGACCTATATTTTCAGGATCAGGCCGAACGTGAC